>SDBT01000027.1_pt1 | contig 167722 bp, 153 predicted proteins | sample 2277101 | NCBI WGS metagenome assembly SDBT01 (sample SAMN10404973, study PRJNA504765) | marine sediment metagenome | isolation source: marine sediment core GS10_PC15, 103 cmbsf | place: Arctic Ocean: Southern Knipovich Ridge | collected 2010
ATCAGGCGGTACTGACCCGTCTACTCCCAACAGCGGCGATCTGTGGTTCAACGGCACCAGCTTAAACTTCTACAACGGCTCCTCAACCACCGACCTGCTTGCAGGAGGAGGGGGCGGCGGAGCATTTTCAACGACTTCCAACATTACCAGCAACGTACCCGGCGATCTGGCTACCGACGACTTTGTATTCGGCTCGGCACAGCTTGATGATGACGCCAATACCGATCATGACAATCGTATGTTCTTTGATAAGAGTAAAGGCGCTTTCAGAGCAGGATACGTTACCGGCACCCAGTGGGACGATTCGGTTAGCGGCATCAGCTCTTTTGCATCAGGCTACAATACAAAGGCCAGCGGAAGCTGGTCAATCGCCGTGGGTAACAGCACAACCGCAAGCGGAGACTATTCAGCCGCAATGGGCTTTCTCTCACAAGCCAGCGGAGACTATTCAGCCGCAATGGGCCGCGGTACAGCCGCTCAGCCTTTTGCGTCGGTGGTTCTGGGCAGATATAATCTTATAAGCGGTGACTCCAGTATCTGGGTCGATACTGACCCGCTGTTCGTGATAGGCAGCGGTGTTGACGATGCCAACCGCGCCAATGCCCTGACGGTGCTTAAAAACTCCAACGTAGGCATCGGGCAAGCCAGTCCGACTGCTCTTCTGCATCTGGATACTGCCACTACCAGCAGGGCTCAGCTTCGGCTGGAGAGCTCAGGCGGCACCGGTCCATCTGCTCCCAGCACTGGTGATCTGTGGTTTAACGGCAGCAACCTGAACTTCCGCAAAGACGGCTCCACAACGGTCGACCTGCTTGTCGGTGTCGGCAGTGATTTCATCGATACTGTATTTGCTGTCTACGATGAAGGTGATATCACCAAGAAGCTGGCCTTCCAGACGTCAGGCATAACATCCGGCAATACCAGAACTATGAGTGTGCCGGACTATGACGGCACCATAGCCACGCTCGACGGTACGGAGACTTTGACCAGCAAGACTCTCACCAGCCCGGTGCTGAATACCTCAGTGACGGGTGACGCTGTTTTAGATGAAGACGACCTGGTCTCTGACGATGCCACCAAGCTGGCTACCCAGCAGTCGATCAAGGCTTATGTGGACGCCGGCGATTTTGCCGACAACACCTTCACTGTCTTCGATAATGTCGATAACACCAAGGTTCTTACTCTCGAGACCTCCGGTATCACCACCAGCACAATCCGGACATTGAGCGTTCCTGATTATGACGGCACCATAGCTACGGTTGCGGGAACCGAGACTTTAACTAACAAAACACTCACCGCACCGACAATCGATACCTTAACTTTGAATGCCGCCGTTTCGGGTACGGCTGTATTGGATGAAGACGATATGGCCTCCGACGACTCCACCAAACTGGTAACCCAGCAGTCCATCAAAGCCTACGTGGATAACCAGATCACCTACGGTGATTTCGTCGATACTACCTTTACCGTATATGATAACCTGGATAACTCCAAGAAGCTAACCTTCGAGATATCCGGCCTAACAGCTGCTTCTACCAGAACCCTGAGCGTGCCCGACTATGACGGCACCATAGCCACCCTCGACGGCACAGAGACTTTTACCAGCAAGACTCTTACCAGCCCGATCCTGAATACACCGGAACTGAATACCTCAGTTTCGGGAAGTGCTGTTCTGGATGAGGACAATATGGCATCTGACGATGCCACCAAGCTGGCTACCCAGCAGTCCATCAAAGCTTATGTGGACAGCACGGTTGGCTGGAAGGATGACGGGTCTGTTGTACGTCTGGTCACTATTACCGATAGCGTGGGCATCGGGACGGCCAACCCCACACAAATGCTGGAGGTGGCCGGGAACGTGAAAGTCGCTGACACCCTGTTTGCCAGCAATGTTTCCAGTAACAGTCCGCTGCGCCTGCAGACGGCCGGAACAGACCGCATGTACATCGACGATGCCACCGGCAATGTCGGCATCGGGACGGCGAGTCCGGGGGACTTGCTCCATGTGAGCGCAGACGACGCAATCTCAAGTGGCGTAACAGATCTTCTGCGTATTGAGCATGCCACATCTGAAACTGCCGCCAACGGCATCGGCGCGGGCATAACCTTCCACGTAGAGGATGCTGGAGGTCCCGAAGAGCAGGCAAGTATTGATGTTATTATGGATGACGTCACCAATACTGTAGAAGATGCCACCATGACCTTTAACGTCAATCAGAGCGGAACCATGACCGAGTTAATGCGGATCGATGGGACCTCCGGCCAGGTAGGCATCGGGGTGACGAATCCAACTGCAAAACTTCACATCGGCGGCACACCGGGCACCGACGGCATCCGCTTCCCTGATGGTACGTTCATGACTTCGGCAAACACCGGCTCTGCCACCAGTGTTACAAACAATACCAATGTCACAATTACCGCGGATGATGATGTTAATGCCTCCGGAGATATCAGTCTCCTTACCGGTACAACTTCCAGATTGTTCATCCAGAATGACGGCGACGTCGGCATCGGCACGGCGAGTCCGGGCAGCAGGCTGGAAGTGAAGGGAACCACGGACGACGATACAGCCGCGGTCTTGAATGCCACGGATTCCGAAGGAGCCAGTCTGCTGTATGTCAGAAACGACGGCAGGGTCGGCATCGGGGTGGCTAATCCAAGCGGGCTACTGCATATCGGTCCAACCACATCCAACGAGGCACAGCTCAGGCTTGACAGTACAAACGCCAGTCCATCATTGCCGGTAAAAGGTGATCTCTGGTTTAACGGCACCAACCTGAACTTCCGCAAAGACGGCTCCTCAACGGTCGACCTGCTTGTTGGCAGCGGCAGTGATTTCATCGATACTGTATTTGCTGTCTACGATGAAGGTGATAACACCAAGAAGCTGGCCTTCCAGACGTCAGGCATAACATCCGGCAATACCAGGACTCTGAGTGTGCCGGACTATGACGGCACGATAGCCACACTCGACGGCACCGAGACTTTGACCGGCAAGACTCTCACCAGCCCGGTCTTGAATACCTCAGTTTCGGGCGACGCTGTTCTGGATGAGGACAATATGGCATCAGACGATGCCACCAAGCTGGTAACCCAGCAGTCGATCAAAGCCTATGTGGACAACCAGGTTGCCGGCGGTGATTTTGTGGACACCACCTTTAGCGTCTACGATGAAGCTGATAACACCAAGAAGCTGGTTTTCCAGACATCCGGCATTACAACTGGCAATACCCGGATTCTGAGCGTGCCTGATTATGATGGAACAATAGCGACCATTGCCGGCACCGAGACTCTGGAAAACAAGACTCTCACCAGCCCGGTTCTTAATGACTCGGTTTCGGGAAGTGCTGTTTTAGATGAAGACGACCTGGTCTCTGACGACTCCACCAAACTGGCTACCCAGCAGTCGATCAAAGCTTATGTGGACAACCAGGTTGCCGGTGGTGATTTTGTGGACACCACCTTTAGCGTCTACGATGAAGCTGACAATACCAAGAAGCTGGCTTTCCAGACATCCGGCATTACTCCTGCCACTACCAGGATTCTGAGCGTGCCCGATTATGATGGAACAATAGCCACCATTGCCGGCACAGAGACTTTTACCAACAAGACCCTTACCAGCCCGGCTCTGAATACCTCAGTTTCGGGAAGTGCTGTTTTAAATGAAGACGATATGGTATCAGACAGCGACAGCAGTCTGGTAACCCAGCAGTCGATCAAAGCTTATGTGGACTCTACTATCGCCAGGGTCGGTTCAATAACCTCAGGTGATGCCTTTGCTGATTCAACTGCTGACGATGACTGGCTGGGTTTGGGGGCAGCGGCCGGAAGGATTGTATTTGACGACACCACAACCGATGAGGTCAATATCTTAGATGCTAACGTCGGTATCGGAACGGCGAGTCCGGGCAGCAGGCTGGAGGTAAAGGGAGCTACTGACGACAATACAGCCACAGTTTTGAATGCCACGGATTCCGCAGGAACCAGTCTGGTGTATGTCAGAAATGACGGCTACGTCGGCTTCGGGGAGACGAATCCAACCGCCATAATTCACATCAGCGGCACGCCGGGCACCGACGGCATCCGCTTCCCTGACGGCACGATTATGACTTCGGCTAGTGTCGGCTCTGCCTCAGGTCTTGCAAGCGTGGGCAGTATCACGATTAACGCTGATACCGATGCTAACGACTTCGGAGATATCAATGTCCTTACCGGAACGACTACCAGAATGGTCATCCTGAATGACGGCAAGGTCGGCATCGGAGTGACTGATCCAGGCGGGTTACTGCATATCGGTCCAACCACAACCAGCCAGGCACAGATCAGGCTTGACAGTACAAACGCCACTCCATCATCGCCGGTAAAAGGTGACCTGTGGTTTAACGGCACCAAATTGAACTTCTACGACGGCTCTTCAAATGTCGACCTGTTAGGACCGTTTTACAACATTGGTAATGTTACCAGCAACGCACCCGGCGATCTGGCTACCGACGATTTTGTCTTCGGCTCTGACCAGCTTGATGATGACGCCAATACCGATCATGACCGGCGTATGTTCTTTGATAAGAGTAAGGGTGCCTTCAGAGCAGGATACGTTGACGGCACCCAGTGGGACGATTCGGTTAGCGGCGTCAACTCTTTTGCATCAGGCTACAATACAAAGGCCAGCGGAACCAGGTCAACCGCAATGGGCAGAGAGACAGACGCCAGCGGGCTGCGTTCAACCGCAATGGGCTGGTCGACAACCGCCAGCGCTTCTGCTTCAACCGCAATGGGCGCCTCCACAACCGCCAGCGGTTCTTCTTCAACCGCAATGGGCCAGTTAACAAACGCCAGCGGAAACTATTCGACCGCAATGGGCTTCATGACAACCGCCAGCGGACAGAATTCAACTGCAATGGGCACCTACACAATCGCCAGCGGACAGAATTCAACCGCAATGGGCTTCAACTCAACCGCCCAGGCTTATGCGTCAGTGGCTCTGGGCAAGTATAATGTCATAAGCGGTGACTCACTTAGCTGGGTCGATACGGACCCGGTGTTTGTAATAGGTAACGGGGATTTCGGCTTCCCGGCCAATGCCCTGACCGTGCTTAAAAACGGCAAGGTCGGCATCGGGACGGAGAGTCCGGGCAGCAGGCTGGAAGTGAAGGGAACCACGGACGACAATTCAGCCGCGGCCTTGAACGCTACGGATTCCGCGGGAACCAGCCTGATGTATGTCAGGAATGACGGCGACGTCAGTCTATCCTCTGGGACAGGTATAAATGAATTTTCCATAGATACAACTTTAGCAGGAGATTCAGATGATGCTGTTCCTACAGAAAAAGCAGTAAAGACTTATGTTGATAATAAAACTGATTTTGCTTTTGTCGCGGCAACAAAGAAAGCCGAACAATCTTATGGTAATGATGTCATAATAAAATTTGATTCTGCATTAGTCGATAATTGGGCTGCTCTTGATACTTCTTCAGGTGTCTTCACGGCACCAACGGCAGGATATTATCGTGTTTCTTGTGATATTTCATTTGTTAACAATGGTAACCCATCAGACGATACTCAACACTTATTAATTAGAAAAAACTCCTTGCAATATATAAGCCTGGTAATGAATCCGAGTGAATTTACTGACGCTGGTAAAGAAATAAGCTACACACTATCTACTATTGTACATCTTAATGCTTCCGAAACTGTAGATACTTATTTAGGAGGCGTAGGTAGTTCTGTCACAATTGTTAATAAAGAAAGCAGTTTAACAATCAACCAACTTTCAAGAGAATAATATACATTTTGGATTGCCGCAAAGTCAAGTAGGGCAGGATTTCTGAGATCCTGCCTTATACTTGACAAAACAGACAGTGAAAAAGGAGAAATGAGTTATGAAACGGAAGTCGGCATCGGGACAACGAGTCCAACCGCCAATGGTAGTGGCGGGCAAACATGTATGGATCCCGGCACCTGGTCGACGGATCAAGGGGGTGTTGAAAAACATAGAAGGCGTCATAGAAAGTGGGTCAAGCCTCCTGAGGCTTGACATCAATTCTCGGAGAGAATTGACAAAAAAGGCGAAACCCGACAAATAAAGGGGTAAGATGTAATGAAACGGTTAGTAAAATTCATGGTCGTAACGGTGCTGATCTTTTGGCTGGCACCGGCGCTTTATGCCGGCGATAAGCCGGTGGAGTATACCATGATAACATCGGAGGCAATCGAGGGCCCGGCCCTGGCGCTGGAAGCAGGCATCCGTAATGCTATCGGCGACGTAAAGGGCGAAAGAATCGATTATCTTTCCAAAAAGGGCAAGAAGTGGATCGAACGGCTGGGTATAGAATTCACTCCCTACGTGATATTCAAAAAACAGATCGAGAAAAATGATAAATTTCTGGAGCTGGCCCTGGGCGGAATTATAGAAAAGAAAAACGGGGAATATATTGTTCCCGAGAATGTGATAATGCCGGGCGGCGTTATGTTTTTCAACCGCGAGCGCACGCCCGACCGGCTCGATCTTTTTCTGATGAGTTACTGCCCCCAGGGCAATGACGCCATGCGGCAGCTGGACAGCTACCTGGAAGGGCAGCCGGACGCTTTCGATCTTCATTGCCGGTACATGACGATCTTTCGTGATTTCGGTATTGATTCGCGGTACGGCCCCGACGGCATAAGAGAGGATATCCGGCAGCTCGTTATTCAGAAATATTACCCGGATCAGTTCCGGCAATATCAAAAGCTTTTCCGCGAGGGCAAGGCCACCAGCGAGGCTTCCCGGGCGCTGGGAATCGACGCCGACAGCGTCACGACCCGCGTCGACGAGGGGTTGACTTTATTGAAAGAAGATTTTGATCTCATGTTGGAGCTTAGAATTACATCTTCTCCGACGTTTCTCTATGAAAACCAGATAATGCTTGTCGGCACGGATTCTTTCGGCCGGTATCTTGCCTCTCTTCAGGAGGCCGGGAGTGAGTCCAGCGGCGATACCGGGGGGACGGAAGAGCAATTGACCAGGGGTGAATAGAATATATCGCAGGTCGATTTGCCAGGTGAATAAGTCGATATGGTTTGCGATAAAGTCAGGTGATTGTTACTGAGTAAACCCGGTTGGAAAGGGGAAATTAGTGTGAATTATGTGCGCGGCAGACCTCCCGGTCTGCCCGTCCTGAGCCGCTCACAAATCGTCATTGCGTGGAATCCCACACAGGCGGGATGGTGAGGGTGAAAATATCTACAAATGCTAACGGATTTGATGCGTGGTTCGCTGTCGGTTAAAGCGCATCAGCAGGTCGTGAAACGAAACGGAAGGAGAATGATAATATGAAGCAGCTAAGACAGGTCCTTATCGTGATTGTTGGCTTCGCTGTCATTGCTACTGCACCTCAGGCTCAGGTCCAACTGGCCTGGTTGTCGGTCAACTCCGGCGGGCTCACCGAACAGTCGTCAACTAATTTCACCGCCGGGCTCTCTCTTGGTCAGGTGTGTATTGGCGCCAGCCAGTCGACCAACTTCAAACTGAACTTTGGTTTCTGGCAGGTGGGTGTGACCAACCTGGCAACCGACGTGGAAGAGATCGTTACCGAAGAACTGCCGACGACGTACAGTCTTTCGCAGAACTATCCCAACCCGTTTAACCCGTCCACGGTGATCGAGTTTACGGTTCCTCATCGAAGTCACGTGGAACTTTCGATTTATAACCTGCTCGGGCAAAGGGTGGCTGCTTTGGTCGACGAACCGATGCCCGCGGGCGTGTACCGGACAGTCTGGTATGGCCGGGATGAGTCGGGGCGCCATGTAGCCACCGGCATCTACTTCTACCGACTGGAGGCTGATGAGTTCGTAGCAACTAAGAAGATGGTGCTGCTCAAGTAGGCGAGTACGTTTCGTGGGCGGCGTCCGCCTCAGGCGGATGCCGCGTCCCAGAGAGAAGTCGGCGCGTGAGGAGAGGCTGTCCAGGTCCGGCCAGTCGATGGCTTGGCCTTTGACAGGCCCTGTCGGATTGTCCCATAAGTGTCGTCATCGCGTAGGGGCGGGGCTTGTCCCCGCCCAGTGGCAACCCATGTGGCGGCACAAGGCCGCCACCTACGCGGAGTTAAGCAGCAGATGAACCTCAACTCGCTTTACTGATCAGAGGTAACCGAGAAGTCTGGGTTGTCTTATGTGCAATTGGCGAGAACAATGACAGCACAGACTATTATGGCTGACGCCTCTCTAATTCAAGTCTTCAGACGCCATGAATGCAGCCGATTGCCAGTTGCCGTTTATAACGCCTGATCCAGCCACGTAACCTGCCGTTTGGTTACAGGTTAGCGAAGTGTGTGTCAACCCGGCAAGTGGCCCCCATCGTCGCTCCTCGTTGAGTATCAGTTCCGCATCGGATGAAAACCCGCCACGTACTCCGATGATCTCGATTTCGGTGACTTAGATCATGATCTTTAATGGGGTCTCGCTGCAGAGGGTTAAGGGTCTTGCTCGCTCGCGTGCGATCAAGTACGTACTTCCGCCCTTTACATTCATTCTGCTGTCAATTAAGGAAGAGCTTTTCTGGTCAGCAAGAAAAGGCGGAGAAGGATCGATTGACTTCGTACTATGAATTCTCTGGAGGCACTTTGGTGGTCTCACACCCTTTCTTCATGATGCCACGTAACCCCAGGAAAGGTAATAAGTTCAACCGTTCAGCGACACTCCCGTCATGTTCTTTGAACAGCCATAATACCGACGGCTTGTGGCCACACATTGGTCACAGTACATCGCGGATCGGATAAGTCCAAAAAGTGACCTGCCCCCCGAATTTCGATCCAGTTTGAGAGTTAGTATATTGCTGGATCGAGGAAGGAGGACAGGATGAGTCGGAAGCGTTTTACCGTAGAGAGTATTGTCCGCAAGCTTCGTGAGGCTGAAGTTGAGCTTTCCCGCGGCCGTCTAGTAGGTCAGGTGGTCAGGAAACTGGGCGTTTGTGAGCAGACGTACTACCGTTGGCGTAAAGAGTACGGGGGTTTACGCTTGGATCAGGCTAAGCGTCTCAAGGAGTTGGAGCGGGAGAATGGTCGATTGAAGGGTTTGGTAGCTGAACAGGCGCTGGACATATCGATTTTGAAGGAGGCTGCCTCGGGAAACTGACCAGCCCAGCTCGACAGCGTCAGTTTGTTGACCGCGTTCGTCGTGTGCTGGGTATTTCACAGCGGCGAGTCTGCCGAGTGTTGGGTCAGCCTCGATCAACGCAGCGTCATCAGAGGCAGGTAACGGACGGGGAATCGCAGTTGGTCGGTCGGATTGTTGAACTGGCGTGTGAATATGGTCGGTATGGTTACCGGCGGATCACAGCCCTACTTAGACAGGAAGGATTCCGGGTGAATCACAAGCATGTGGAGCGCATTTGGCGTCAGGAGGGGCTGAAGGTGCCGAAGAAGCAGCCGAAACGTGGTCGGCTGTGGCTCAATGACGGTTCCTGCATCAGGTTGCGGGCTGAGTATCCCAATCACGTTTGGTCTTACGACATTGTCTTTGATCGTACTCATGACGGGCGGCCATTACGCATTCTGGTTATAGTCGACGAGTATACGCGAGAATGTTTGTCCATCGATGTAGCTCGTCGGCTTACCTCTGAGGATGTACTGTATCGCCTGGGCAATTTATTCGTCAAACGTGGTGCTCCAGTTTACGTTCGTTCCGACAATGGCCCTGAGTTCACTGCCACGGTTGTCAGAAAGTAGCTACAGAGACTGAATGTCCAGACTCTGTTCATTGAGCCTGGCTGTCCCTGGGAGAACGGTTACGTGGAGTCGTTCATTGGCAAACTCCGAGATGAGCTGCTCAACCGGGAGATCTTCTACACCCTGGATGAGGCTAAAGTGCTGATCGAAGGCTGGCGTCGACACTACAACACTAAGCGCCCCCACAGTGCCCTGGGTTACCGCCCACCGGCTCCAGAGGCCATAAAACCGATAACCAACTTGACAGGAGCTATCGTAGGACTAACTTAACAAGTGGTACAATAACCGGGGGCAGGTCACAACCAGGAAACCGACGAGATCATCGCCCTCTGCTGAATGCGAAGCTGCGTTGGCAGAGGTGGTATCATCCGCTCAGTCTGTTGAACACATCCCGATTGGTGAGTTGAGGCCTAATCCGCAGAATCCGCGCGCTAATGATCCGGCTGTGGATGCGGTGGCTCGCTCCATCCAGGCGTACGGTTTCAACAATCCAATCATCACCGATGGCGAGTTGAATATCGCCGCCGGTCACACTCGCCTGAAGGCGGCCAAAAAGCTCGGACTGACTGAAGTTCCGGTGATTCGAGTTCCCGGTCTGGTGGGGTCAAAGTTCACCGGGTTCGCTATTGCCGACAACAAGACCGCCGAGATCGCCGACTGGGATCAGGAACTACTCAACAAGATCATCGCCGAACTGAACGCCGATGGCGACTTCGATCTGACTTCACTCGGTTTCGACGACATGGAGTTGACCAAGATCCTGGACTGGGACTATCAGGACGACGAGGAGAAGGCCGATGAAGCACCTCCACTGCCGACTGTAGCTACCGCCAAGCCTGGCGACTTGTGGCTATTGGGCGAACATCGGCTGTTGTGCGGCGATGCCACCAGAGGCGATGATCTGAAGCGGTTGGTCGATAGTCAGCAGGTGGACTGCCTCATTACCGATCCGCCCTACGGCGTCGATTATCACAGCCGAGGCCGCAAGAAGGACGACTGAGGGGATATCCGTATCGACAACATGAACCCACATGACATGGAGGTCTTCCTGATGAAGGCACTTGGCAATGCCGCCGAGGTTTGTCGCGCAGGAGCCACAGCGTACGTATGTCATGGCATCAGTGCTGCCGGTGTGCGAGTAGCCTTTGAACGGGCATTCTTGTCGGCCGGATTTCATCTCGCATCGACCATAATATGGGTCAAGCAGGCGGCCTCCATGGGCTGGGGCGACTACCGAGAACAGCACGAGCCGATGCTATATGGCTGGATAGGGAAGGGACATCGCAAGATCAAGGATCGCACCCAGACCACTGTTTGGCACATCGATCGGGAAGGTGACTACCGGCATCCGACGCAGAAACCGGTGGCGCTTATTTCACGAGCTCTGAGAAACTCTACGATCCGGGGGGAGAATGTGCTTGATCCCTTTGTCGGTTCGGGCAGCACGCTCATAGCATGTCAGCAATTGGGCCGGCGCTGCTTTGCCATGGAAATAGAGCCAAAGTACTGCGACGTAGTTGTACGGCGTTGGGAAACATACACCGGGAATAAGGCCCAGTTAGTAGCTGGCGGCCACGATCAAACTTCGGAGGTAATTCACAAATGAACGATGAGATGAAACACAGACCTGAGAATGACAGGCAGAAAGCGGCCCTTGATTGTTACTACGGGCTGGGATACAAGCGGACGTATGCGGCCGTGGCCGAGAAGTTTAACGTCTCGATTAGAACCGTCAAGTATTGGTCGCGCATATACGCTTGGCGGGAGCGGATCGACCAAACGGACATAGGACAGATACGGACTCTCAAGATGTCGCTTGACGCTGACGTGAATAATACAAACGAACGGCTGTCAAAACTAGCCCGAGTGGCGAAAGCATGGACCCTGAAATGTCTTGCCGGAGGGAAACAGAGTCCAACTGTCAGGCAGCTAATCTCTTTGATGAAAGCGCGTTTGGCGGCGGAGGAGCTGCTTGATGACAAGAAGGATCGGCAAGCAACCAGCGGTGGCATAAATGTCCTGCACGTTGACATTGACAAGTAATCAGGAGCTCTGTGAGATACACGGAACAATACGCTGAGCACAATTCCTCAGATGAGATGTCAACAAAAGTACTGATAGGAGAATGACAAGTGTCCGGTACGAAGCGCTGGCCAGCGGAAAGAGGTTACCAGAAATGCGCATTTGAAATCTACTGCGCGATGGGAGATGAGCGCAGCCATGCAGCTGTGGCCGAGAAGTCCGGTATGTCTATCAGTACGATTAAGCGCTGGGCTCAAAAATTCGATTGGCGGGAACGACTGAATCATCGAATCGCCTGGCAAGCCGAAGACAAACCGGAACAGACTGCTGATGCTCAATCAGAGGAAGTTGAACGCGGTATCAGATTCCTGGACGCGGCCTTGGCTCGCATGATAACGCATCTTGCCAAAGGAAATCTCAGGGCATCTCCTCAAGATCTGATGACCCTGCATCGCCTCGAACAACAGATTTCCGAGCGTACAGACAAGCGCGAAGAAACTGAGCCACTATTTGCCTACATGCCGCACAATAATCGAGGGGTACCTCCTGGTAGGCGAGTGATCCCTGAATCCCAGCTCAACGAGTATATGGACTATCTCAAATACAGAATTTGAGAGCAGAGTGCTGAACTGTACGAGATAGCTTGGGGGAGTCTTTCGCGGTAGAATAGCTTCGAATGGCGGTCAAAACAAAATAGCGGATTATCGCTGCTAATTAGACCGCATCAGGAGTTGGCTCGGGCGAGAGTCTTCGGATGTAACAGCGGGACACTCGTAGCTACATTCACTCCGTATCAGAATGCGCATCTTTTATTGTCTGTCATAGCGGAAACGCATACATCTTTGAGCGAATCTAGCACTGTCTTGTCTTTTGATCTGAAAGAACTGCACTTTCTGGGCACTCACATTGCATCTTTTTGAACCCCAAAGTCACTCAGGACGGAATCGCTCTTTCCTTATACCCTGATGTCGTTAGCGTACTTATGTCGAGATCATTTGACTGGCAATCGCGATTCCTGCCCCATCTCGAAGTATAAACGGAACAGGCATATGGAAGTGCAATTTCCAGCCGAAGTTCGATGACAGGATCAGGTAGGCCGCCATTACTTATCCGCAGGTATATCAACCACTTACGCTTGTGCCGACCATCAAAATTCGATTCTCATTGAAGCCACTCAATCGACTGAACCCATACTCATGTCATGCGTATAAGGTTTAATGTTTATCGACTACCAATTATGTCGACATTATATTGACGACTTATGAATTTATGGATTCAGAAAATAATAATCTGGCAGTTATGCCTTTTCCTGTTTGTCGGATTCATCTTCGTTGGAAACGGCTATGTTCTTTGCATTGGTGAAGATGGGCATATCGAATTTGAGACCGAATGTCTTCCATGCTGTAAGGGTACTGACAATGTCTGTAAACTCGATGTGTCAAATGATCTCCATGATGAACATGATGATTGCACCAACTGTTCGGATTTAACATTAGACGAGCCACTGTGGTCAAGACGTTTTCAAAGGATCATTTTTATTCAATCAGTCAAATCGTTCACGGCGCCCACTTTTCACAACGCCATAAATTTTGCATCCACCGAAGAAAGTAATTCACAAGTAGATAAGTTTCTTTTGACTTTTGGTCAGAGTCCCCTATCTGCTTCTATAGCAACCACCATTCTTCGCTGTTGATTCTTTCATCTCAAGTAACAACTAAATAGCTCTCCGATTCAGCCTGTCTACTGGTCTGATTGGAGAATTGTATTAACCTATTCGGAGAATTGTAGATGAAAGGAAACATACATTTATCAGTAGCTTTAATTTTGGCGATTATTTTGATTTTGTCGCCCAATACCCGGGGGAGGGACTCTTGGCATGCCCAATTTGATACTTCCGAAGCAAGAATAGTATCAGTTGATTCGATATTATCACTTGATGATGTCCTTAAACTTGTGGCAATTGAAAACCCTGCTTTTCGGTCTTTCAGCTTTCAATTAAAGGCTGCAAAAAGCAACCTTAAGCAGGCAGGTCTCTGGTCGAATCCAGAATTGACTGTTGAATTTGAGGGAGTCGGCTGGGATACTCCAGGTTTCAAAGAATCGGAGTTTACTGTCTCACTTTCTCAGGAATTTGAGTTTTTTGGACAGCGGGGCGCAAGAAGAAATGTTGCTAAAGCCGAAATCGATGCAACCAATTTGCAGATAAACCTGGCGGCATTTGATCTCTATCTTGAAACAAAGCAGCGATTCTATACTCTTGCCCATGCACAACAGAATGTCATGCTGTCTCAAGCGTCAGTTGCATTAGCTAAGGAAATCGTCGAGAATATAACTTACAGACTCGATAGAGGAGCAGCCCTGCAATCGGAACTTCTTCTCGCCCAGCTTGAAGAACAACGGGCCGAGTTTGCATTGGATCAGGCAAAGCAAGATGTAATGGCTATCGAAGCTACTTTGGTTTCTCTGTGGAACGGAAAACCTTCGGGTTTGAAAGTGTCAGTCAACACTAAACCTGGCTACGCCAAATTACTGGATCATGCAATTACGATATCAAATCGAATTGATTCCACTCGTGACATTGTGCAAATGCATAGTGAATCGGAACTTCTTCAAGCTGAGAAAACACTGGTGGTAGCAGAAGCTAAGCCAGCCATTACATTGAATGGAGGCTTCAAGAAATTTGAAGTGAATAACTCTAAGTCATTTCTCTTCAGTGTTTCATTACCAATCCCATTTTTCAACCGGAATCAAGGGAAACGTGAGAGCATAGATGCCAAGCTGCGTTCTCTGGATTACAAAATCGAACAGTCAAAAAACGAAACTATAGCAACTATTCAGTCTCATACTATCCGCTTGAGTCAACTAATAGATAAACATGCAACTTTGGTTTCTTTGCTCCTGCCCACCGCGGAAAAAGTATACCGTACACTCCAGAATGCTTATGAAGCAGGCCGGGTACCATATACACAGCTGCTTGAAGCAGAAAGATCTCTTAATGATCTTAGCTTTGAAAACAATGACATGCTTCTGGAATTTCAAGAACAGATTATCGCTCTGGAACATCTCTCTGGAGTTGCATTGCGTGTAGATAAGGAGAATTAAGAAATGTCTAATAGATTTCAGATAGTGCTCTTTGCCTTGCTGTTGCCCTGGTCCGTTTCTGATGTGTCGGCTCAAGATGATCATGACCACGCCAACGAACAAAAAGCAAATGAGCTACATGATGACCATGATGATACCGATGTTCATGAAGAGCACAGTGATGAGCTCATAGTCGAGTTGACTCCGGAAGCTATGAAACTTGCCGGCATCACGATATCGAGTGTAAGGCAAGGACGCATTGCCCGGACTATTGAATTGCCAGGCGAAGTAGGGTTTAACGAAGACAGAGTAGCTCATATTGCGCCTCGGTTTGCAGGTATTGTTCTACAAGCCAAATACAGAGTTGGTGATTACGTTAATGAAGGCGAGGTTGTTGCGATAGTTGAGAGTAATGAGAGTATGAACTCATACTCCATAAAAGCGCCAATCTCCGGATGGGTTATTGAACGACATATTACTTCTGGTGAGTTCGTCTCCGAAGAAAATAGTATCTATATGATCGCGGATCTGTCGACGGTCTGGGTAAATTTGGCGGTTTATCCCAAGGATGCGGATCGTATCAAAAAGGGACAAGTCGCCGAGATCAAAGCAATCGGATCAAAACACATCACCACAGGATCGATCGAGTATGTTACACCAATAATGGATCTTCGGACACGAAGTTTAACGGCCAGGATCACCCTCCCCAATCCTGACAATACATGGCGTCCGGGATCTTTTGTTCAAGCTACAATCGCTACTGAAACTGGCAACGAGGGTCTTGTGGTAGAGAAAAGTGCAGTCCAGTATCTAGATGAGAAGAGCGTGATCTTTGTTGTTGATGGACCTAACAGGTTTAAACCAACAGAGGTTATCACTGGTGACAGCGATCACAGCCACATTCAGATTCTGAGTGATCTTAGTACGGGTACAAAATATGTATCAACCGGTGCCTTTGAGTTGAAGGCTAAGATTGTAACAAGCAATCTGGACGCTCACACCGGACATGGTCATTAAGGGGAGACAGTATCAATGAAACGACTTTTTGAACTAGTACTAAGAAACCGTCTCATTGCGGTAATTCTGCTGATTAGCGTCATTGCTCTTGGCTTGATAAAGTACAGGAGCCTGCCGACAGATGCTTTTCCCGATATCTCTCCAGTGATGGTACCGGTGTTCGCCGAAGCCCACGGAATGGCACCGGAAGAAGTAGAACGTCTCATAACATTTCCTATTGAATCAGCAATGAATGGTCTACCAGGAGTGAAGTTGATAAAGTCAACATCGGCTTTTGGTATGGCAGTCATATATGTCTACTTCGAAGATGATGTTGATATCTATTTTGCCCGCCAGATTGTGGCAGAACGTTTAGCCAGTGCCAGGGGCGAACTGCCCGAGATGCATGAACAACCTGGACTGGGCCCTATTTCAACAGGTCTCGGCGAAGTATTCATGTACTACCTCACTGCTGACAGCACAGTCGAAACTGAGGGAAAGCCGCTCGATACATACCTTCGAGAAATTAATGACTGGGTCATAAAATACCAGCTCCAGACCGTTCCCGGAGTAACCAAGATATTATCAATGGGCGGGCATGTCCTTCAGTATCAGATAAAGATTAACCCTTATGCTTTGAATAAGTATGAGCTTGGTCTGGAAGACATCGTTGATGCGGTTGCCAACAATAATCGTAATGCCGGCGGTCAATTTCTTGTCTTGGGCTCAGAAGAATATCTTGTTAGAGGCATTGGACTACTCGAAACAATAGATGATCTTCGCAATGTCCAGCTAAAAGTCATCAACGGCACTCCGATTCGTCTTGGAGATGTTGCTGAAGTAGACTTCGGTCGAGAAATCCGGCGTGGAGTGGTAACTCTCAATGGTCAAAAAGAAGTGGTCGCCGGTATAGTAATGAAATTATTTGGAACCAATACTTCAGATATTATAGCGGGACTAAACCAAAAAATACCTGAAGTTCAGGAGTCCCTACCAAAAGGTGTAAAGCTAATCCCTTACTACAACCAAAGCACATTGGTAAGCAATGCAGTCAATACCGTCAGGGACGCTCTGTTCCAGGGGGCACTCCTTGTAATCTTTATTCTAGCTCTTTTCTTGGGAAATGCTCGCAGTGCCTTCATTGTCGCCTTGGCACTTCCAGTTTGCGCACTAATTGCGGCTATTTTCATGAGTTCTACTGAGATGTCAGCTAATCTTATGTCCCTCGGGGGAATTGCTATTGCTATTGGTATGCTTGGTGATGCATCGATTGTAATAGTAGAGAATATCTATCGGCTTCTTGGAGATGACAAATACAAAGACAGGAGCAAGCATGAAATAATTGTTACCGCCTGCACTGAAGTAGCCCGGCCCATAGTCTTCTCTGTTTCAATTATTATAATTGTATTTCTTCCCCTGTTTACCCTCGAAGGTGTCGAAGGCAAAATGTTTTCGCCGATGGCTTTTACTATTACTTTTGCATTGTTGGGATCCTTGGTGGCTGCTTTGGTGTTCTCTCCGGTGCTTTCTTCTTATCTACTAAAGAAAGGTCAGAAAAAAGAGTTCTTCTTTTTACGTGTACTGAAGAGTATCTATAAACCGTTCCTGAGATTTGTGCTTCGCGTTAAGGCGGCAGTCTTGGTTGTAACCTTATTGGTCTTCATTGGTACATTGTTTTTGGTACCACATCTCGGCACTGAATTCATACCAACCCTGGAAGAGGGCGCAATTCAGATCAATGTCACCATGGCTCCTTCTATTTCGCTTATCAAAGCTACTGAGACTATTATGAGACTTGAAAGAATCGTAATGGGATTTGACGGAGTGAAACAAACGGTGGCAAAGATAGGCCGACCTGAAGCGGGTAGTCATCCACATCCTGTCAATTCTTCGCATATTCAGGTCATGTTAAAACCTCAGGAAGAATGGCAGGAATATAATTCCAAAGAAGAACTCATTGAGGCTCTGAACAAAAAACTGTCAGACTACCCCGGAGTGCAACTTGTGTTTTCTCAGCCGATTCAAAATATGTTTGACGAACTTCTCTCCGGCGTCAAGACACAGTTGGCGATAAAGCTTTATGGCGAAGACCTTACTACCCTTCGAACTAAAGCGGAAGAAATCAAAGAGGTCATTCAACCTGTTGAAGGACTTGTTGATCTTTCAACCGAACAGAGTTTCGGACAACCTCAGGTTCAAATTGTGGCTGACCGCGAGGCTTGTGCCCGTTACGGTGTCGATGTCTCCGGGATACTTGAGGTTGTCGAATATGCTATCGGTGGAGAAGTCATATCTCAGATATTCTTGAATACCAGGCGTTTTGGGATTCATGTTCGCTACGACGAGCCCTATCGCAACGATCCTGAATCAATCAGGAACATGCTTGTTCACACATCAGAGGGCGTTCTTATTCCTCTGTCGCAAGTGGCCGAAGTCAAAACCCTGGTTGGACCAATTCAGATTAACCGTGAGAAGAATCAAAGACGCTGGATAATCTCAGGAAATGTACGTGGTCGCGATATGGGTAGTGTTGTTAGTGACATTAAAAAGTTAGTCCGGGAAAATATCGAGCTGCCCTCAGGTTATTATCTGGAATACGGCGGTCAGTTTGAGAACCAGGAACGTGCCATGAAGAGGTTAAGCGTTATTGTACCAGTCACGTTTCTGATGATATTTCTGCTCTTGTATTTGTCGTTTGGAACGCTGCGTAGCGCCACATTGATATTCATAAACGTACCGCTGGCATTGATAGGTGGTGTGCTTGGTCTGTATCTTACAGGGGAATATTTATCCGTACCGGCATCGGTTGGATTCATTGCACTTTTTGGAATTGCTGTTCAAAACGGTTTAATGTTGGTTTCATATATAAATCAGTTGCGTGATGATGGACTGTCTACAGTTGATGCGATTATGCAAGCGTGCCTATTGCGACTTAGACCGGTATTGATGACCGCTTTGACGACTATTCTTGGACTTGTACCTTTACTATTGTCACATGGCATGGGATCAGAAGTTCAAAGACCTCTGGCGGTAGTCGTTGTATTTGGATTGCTTTCGTCAACGTTTCTTACACTGGTGCTAATTCCCGCTCTTTATGGGTGGTTTGCCCCAAAGCTGGCAGCAAATAAAAATGGACACATTTAGCCGGAGTATGCCTTCGGCTTTTGAAAAAAGGAGAAATTATGAAAAAGATTGAAGCTTATATCAAGTCACATCGCCTCGATGAAGTAATTGGGCACTTGCATGTCATTGATGGTCTAACAGGAGTTAGCATTCATGAGATCAAAGGGTTCGGTAGGGACCGAGGTTATGATGAATCGGTTCGAATAGTTGATACTGCAATAAACTGGATTCCACATGTCAAACTCGAAATCTACTGCTCAAATGAAATTCTTGAGGCAGTTTTTAACGCTATTCTTGAAGGAGCACATACCGGACTTCAAGGCGACGGTAAGATTTATGTGTCCTCCGTAGAAGATGCGATACGGATAAGTTCAAAAGAAAGAGGTAAAGTGGCTATTTAATCTGTCAAAATAGTTTTTAGAATTTGGTAGATGAAAATATTCTAAAAATCCAAACCTGAAAGGGAAGAATATGAAAAAGATTCACATGAGCCTATTTGTAATACTACTATTTGCAGGGATGACCTTTGCTCAAGAATGCGGACCTTCCTGCCCCGTGTGTTCCGGGGTAGGCTACAATGATGGTGCATTGCTCTCCCAAAGAACGGTGATGATTTCTGGATTGAGTATTCCAACAGCGGACGAAGAGAGAGCAGTATTAAATACCAGATATGGAATATTAAGCTGGCTTGATGCCGGTATTGGATATGCCATTCGAACCGAAAAAGTTCTCTGGAGCGTAAGAACTCAGCCGGTTTTGGAACAAGAGGATAGCTGGAGACCCGGCATTATATTGGGCACCGGCAGCGTTCAAACTGGTGGAAGCGATCAAACCATGTATGCACAATTCATCAAATCATGGGAAATCAGCAAGATCTTTGGATTACGAGTATCGACCGGGGCGGCTACACTCGTACCGGATTTTGACGAGATTTACGGTCTAGCTGGTATTACAACGAGTTTCTATGAACGTTACGCTGCATTTGCTAATTATGATGGTAAATCATTCCATGAGGGAATATCCTGGATCCCATTAGATTGGCTTGCGCTATCGTTCCTGATGGTTGAGACGGAATTCCTGGCGATTTCTATCGTTTTCAAGAGATAATTTCGGGATGTATCAAGTAGATAGTTTACGGTACATGATTGTTGAAGAGATATATTTATAAAAACAATATAATAAAGAGTATTATTTATATTTAGAATAAGATCATTGTTTACGGTTTTTTCAACCGCCGTTTACAGCAGAGTATGCTGACCGCACCTACCCCGTAAACCTCTGATTCTCCACTGTTATCCAGATTTCCCGCTCCAGGAATATATCCTCGAGGCCGTTGTTGGTCTAAATGTTGACGGTGGCGACGTGCACTTCCCCCTCCATCGTTGCCGAACTGGACAGGATCACATTATCAGTGGGCGTGAAGATGAATGTGAAAACTCCGTTGGCATCGATGTTGTTTAGGATATCTCCTCCACATGTATAGACAGGCAGACACCTCTTCCGAATATCGACACTCTGCCTCTCATTTGACAACCATCACGTACCTATTAGAAGAACCCATTCACTCCATTGTTGACCTTTGGGGTTAACTCCCAGGGAGCACAGAGTGTTAGCTTGATTCAACCGATAAGTTCTCGCACTTTCCTGAGCGGTTCGTCTCTATTAACCGGCTTTTCCAGAAATGCGGCGGGCATTTAAAGTTTCTTGCTACGGTCGATGAAGCGTTTTATGTCAGGTGATACGCCTGTCACCATGATTATTGGAATGGCTGTAGTTTCTTCGGTTTCCTGAAGATTTCTCAAGGCTTTCATCCCGGACTCCTGGTCCATTGAGACATCCAACGTAATCAGGTCAGGATGTTCAGACTGTGCCTTAGCGAACGCTTCTTTACCGCTGCTGGCTGATATGGTTGAATACCCGTTATCCTCAAAAAACGTTGTCAGTCACTCCACCATGTCTGGTTCGTCGTCAACGACAAGTATTTTCTTTTGGTCAGCCATAATATCAGGTCTGCTCCAAATCAGCGGACATATCTTCAGATTCTCTGATTTCGGGGCGTTTCCTTGGTAGTTCAACGAAAAACCGACTACCTACACCCTCTTCGGATTCCACCCTTATTTCACCACCATGAGAGAGGGCGATCTTGTTTGCAATGAACAATCCAAGACCGGTACCTCCGGCTCCTTTGGACGAGAAGAATAGGCTGAATACCTTCTCGCGTGTTTCTCTATCCATCCCAATCCCATTGTCCGATATCACAAACTGAACACCACCCGGCAAGTCATTGAGTTCAACTTTGAGGTAATGACTGGACTTCCCCGTGTCGATCCGACAAGCGTCAATAGAGTTCTCGATTAAGTTCACTAGGAGCGATCGGATCATCTGTCGATCCCCCTCATACTCGCCTGTTCCGTTGGTTACAACTTGGAAATCGATCTGAAGTTTCTTTGCCCGTTCTTCCATGGTATTGCAAACATCCCGGAGTATCTCACCTGCCAATATCACCTCCCAATCTGGCTCGCGGTCTTTTGCATAGTAAAGGATATCCATCACCATGGACCTGATGCGGTATATATTTCTCAACGCAATATCCCAGCCTTTGTCGATCCGGGTGTTATCCCCCTTCTTGAGACCGGAGTTGATCAGATAGATTCCGCCGTCGAGGCTATTGAGCAGCCCCTTGATACCGTGCGAAATGGTGCCGATGAGTAAACCCACCGATGTCAGCTTGTCCTGTAGTTGGCGTATTTGAGTTATGTCCGTGCTCATTTCAATCACTTTGTCGATCTCGCCTTCGGCATTGCGCACCGGAGCCGTGTGCACTAAGACGTTTATCGTCTCTCCAGTTTGAGACGTGACAACTTCTTCGTGGTTGCGGGACTCGCCATCCTGAAATGTTTGCCGAACGGTGCACGGCAGGCACTCCTTGGTGCGGTGTTTGTACACTTCATAGCATTTGCGGCCGTAGCCGACACCGAACGTTTCCCTATGCAATCTGTTGGCGTCCACGATACGCAGGTCCTTGTCCTGAATCGAAATGGAACAGGGCACTTCCTCAAAGAGCTGCTGGTAACGATTCTGGCTGTCCTGCAGTTGTTTCTGCAACTGTTTGATCTCAGTGATGTCGGTTGACATTTCGACAACCTCAGAGACGTTGCCGGCATCATCAAGAATCGGCATAGTGTAAACGAGCACCGAAACTTTCTCGCCAGTTAGCGTTGTTACAATTTCATCGCTGCGATGCTTCTGACCATCGCGGAAAGTCCGCTCAACCGGACAATCTTCACATTTCTCCGGGCGATGTTTGTAGACCTGATAACAGTACCTGCCGTCGTAATCACCGAAATCTCGGCGGAACGACTCATTCGCTTCTACAATGCGAAAATTGCGATCCTGGACGGTCAGGTAACCTGGGATGGCATTAAATATTTTATCCGAGTATCGACGGCGCGGACGTTTCATAATCTTCTCCCCGGAATGAGTAGAGCCCGACAGACTCAGTACTCATGATGGACAAGTTTCAGAATCTTACGAACATTCAACAAAATCGATTCCTCATCAACCGGCTTGTTGAGGTATCCTTCGGGTGGCGGGACGGGACGATCATAGATCAACTTTCGCATTTCGGGTTTGCCCGTAATAATACACACCGCAAGTGTTGCTGTTTCCGGGGTGTTTCTCAAAGTCTCGAAGACTTCGATGCCTGACTTCCCGGGCATGGAGATGTCGAGAGTAATGAGGTCCGGCTTTTCAGTCCTGGCCAACTCCAACGCCTCATCGCCGTTTGAGGCCTGAAACACGGTAGCACCATTGTCCTCCAGGACAGTGCTGATAAATACGAGGAAGTCGGGCTCATCATCGGTAACAAGGATTTTGCGACCCGCCAGCATGGCAGCTTCGGCCACCGGCGGCGTCACCTCAACAGGAACTTCCACCTTGACCTTCGGTTCGACTACCAGAGCATTGGCCACCAAGTTGACCAGTTGTGTGACTTCCATGCCGAGCTTATAGTGCTTGATCAAGTCAGAAAGACCGTCAACACAGTTGTGACAGGAGGTGACAACGATTTTTGCACCGGTAGCCTTCAGTTGTTCAGCTTTAATCTTGGCTGATTTGAGACGTCGCGGAGTATATTCCGACATCGACAAAGCGCCCCCGCCACCTGTGCAGCAATAGTTCTCAGCTCGGTTAGGATACTGTTCCCGAAAGTCTTCGCACACCAACTGCAGAAGTTCTCTTGGCTCCTCAAAAAGCCCACAGCTCCTGGCGTTGTTGCACGAGTCGTGGAACGTTACGGGCGTTGTGTTCTTGGATTTGTCCACTTCGATCCGACCCTCTCGGATGTAGCGGAGCATGGTTATAACAGAACTCTCCATCTCGAAGCCATTTACGTTCATACCGGCCCAGTTTGGTCCCTCACAGCGGGTGGAACGATAGCCGTGTCCGCATTCCGATATAACCAGCTTCTTGCCCTGCAGTTCACTGACCTTCTCGTACAGACGCCGGGCCACAGCACCGCCGAGATCGTCGTCGCCGGAGAACAGCCCGAAATTCGTCATGTCCCAGCTTTCGGACGGCATGGTCCAATTCTCAGCGGCAGCGTAGAAAATCTTGGCAGCGTCGGAAATCGTCCGCGGATCGTACTTTACCTCGCGCGGATTGATCGAGTATACGACATCGCAGTCCGGCTTGTCGATAGGGATGGTGGCCCTGGGGTCGTTCATTTCCATCTCCAGTTCTTCTGCCAGCCATTCTAGAGTTTCGACATAGTCCTCTTTAAGGACACCCATCTGGTTACCGATCTCCCACTGGTCCTTGCTGACCACAGCTACGCCCTCAGGCATAACCCCGACCGAGACCAAGAGACCTCGGGCCATGCGATTGAACGTGGCGTAGTCGACCCCCATCGGACAGTTGATCGAACATCGGCGGCAGTTGGTGCATTTGCCGAACACGATGTCCTTCAGTTCCTCCAGATCCTCATCAGTGTAGATGCTCTTGGCGTGCACCCACCAGGGCAGTATCCGTCCGGTCCAATCGAAATGGCGTTTGAATATTCTTCTAATCCGGTCTGCCTTGTAGGCGGGAGCATAAGTTGGATCACCCGGATTGGCCAGGACATAGTGACAAGCATCAGTGCAATTGCCGCAATGCACACAGGCCACTAAGGAACTGACTATCTGGCGGTTAAGCTTCTTCTCGAAACGCTCCAATACCTTTTGTGCTTTGGGGGACCGGTTATTGCTATTACTCATCTTTTTCTCCATCTGTATCTATGTCGGAACCGTGGAAGTTCACTTTCGGTGTGCGGGAACATGTCTGATCGGATAGGTCCCGCGGTGGCCCATAGTTTTCCCGAAGTAGTAGCGGGTAAATGGGTAATACAGGTAGTGCGATATCTTGCTGAACGGCACGTATACAAGGAAGAAAGCAGTCAGAATAAAGTAGGTCAACATTACGCCCTCGCCATTCTCAATGTCGTTCGGAACCGCTGAGGTGGCGAAGAAAAACCAGGTGATCAACAGAATCAGACAGAAATAGTCATCAGGACTGCTGATAGCCCGCATGTATTTATCACTTAACCTTCTGACAATACGTAGTATGCCGACCACGAACGCTGCACCGATTATTATCTGCAATATCAGTGCAACCAGCGGTAACTGCAATAAGCTCGGGCTGTAAGGTATAATGAATGACAGGGCAATAGCCGCCGTAACTCCAAGATGAAAGACTACGAACTGTGAGTAGATAAACCACTTGGTACGCGTACTCTCCATAGCCCAAGGCATGACAATATTGGCCCAGGAATACAGTATGCCCTTCGTTTTGGTAGTGTTTGGCAATCCCGTCGCCGGTTGACGCTCCCTGCCGGCCTTGAAGCGTGTCAGCCAAAATACACGGACAATATAGACAATCGCCATGAACGCAAGTGCGGCCTCCTGGAGGGTATGTTCGGCGAAGTATAAGGTGTCGCTCATATTATCTCTCCTATGTGATGCTCAATGCTGAAAGCTGGTTTTGAAACGGCTTAAATTCGCGGCTATCAAGCAGACAGACAACAACATCTTTAATCTTCGTCTCCCCGGAAAGGTACTCTTTGATAGTACTCAGCGTGACCTGAGCGCTCACTTCAAGCGGCACTCCGTAAAAACCAGATCCCATTGGTGGAAAAGCAATCGCCGTGATTCCCTTTTCCTCCGCATGCTTAAGACAATTAAGAACCGTGGTCTTGAGCTTGCTCACAATGTCTTCTTCCTGGAATCTGGGACCAACAGCATGAATTATGTAATTGGCTTTCATTTCCCCAGCCGAACTGACAACAGCTTCCGTAGTTTCAAGAGTACCGTGTTTTCTTAATTCTTCTTGAATAGAAGGTCCTCCTCGTACGGAAATGGCTGTGCCGAACCCGGCTCCCAGAGTCAAATCGTGCTGGGCATAGTAGACAAATGAATCAATTTCCAGATCGGTAATATCACACATAAGCAGACGCAGGGTGCTGCTGTTGACTCTAAGCTCGTCGGGCATAGTCTTTACTCCTGTGCAATCTATTATTAACTCTCATCTTCTAATTTGGGAACACCCTGTATGCATTCTCTAAGCTGTTCGATGACAAACGGTTTCCTTATCCAGCCAAAGACCTCTTTGTCGCAGTAATTCTGTACATTCTTGGTCTTGAACGACAGAATGATCCGAGCCACCGGTATACGTATGTCGCTGAAGAGATTATTACAGATTTGGGCGGTTCTCTTCTTTCCGAAACTGCAATCAACGACCATATAATCCGGTCTGAATTGCTGGATCAAGACAGCGGCCTCATATTCGTTCTCAGCGAAGCGGATACGTAATCCGCTGGTGTCGTCAAGACGATGCATATCCCCCAACAGCTTTTTCCCATCACTTAGTATCAAGATGTTTGTAGCCTGACCACTGACCACCTTGTAGTACTCGCACTCGGAGCATTCGGTGTCGCAGAGAAGGTTAAGACATCCCATTCCGCCGGGTAGGTCCTTTAGCTCATAACAACGCCTGGCCCGAGAACGGAAAGTGATGCATTCTTTACATTCAGTTTTGATTTCATCCCCCCCAGCCAGATACTCCCAGCAGTACTGGTGAACTAGAGGTTTGGCGGCAGGAACCCTCACAGGCGTTATAGGTGGATGTCCGACATGAAGGATATCCAATTCGGAAACCGGGATTCTAAAATGTCCACCCAATGTCCGGTACGATTTCACCTTGCCGGCTTTTACCCACTTGAGAACAGTGTCCGGTGAAACTGATAGAAGTCTGGCCGCCTGAGAGGTAGTCACATAATCCTTCTGTTTGTTGTTGTCTGGCATTTCTGTTATTTCTGTATTTTCTGACTTCTGTTAATTTAACAGCCTAACGGTGTTCTGTCAACACCTATTTTGTAAAATCTCGACGTGGCTCGTAAGTGCCTGATTCCCACTGGGATACAATGATCGAGAGATAAGGGTCATGTGCCCTCCGGAGCCAATCCATAATACAGCTAATGAGAGAGTTCTTTCAGCGAACATCCGGGTCTGGAAACTGAGCCCTGCCATTTTCTTACTGCGTCAGGTACTTCACCCGAGAGTAGTTGGATAATCAATGCCTGATCAGTCCTTCCCTGAGGTGCAAGTGATCGATTAATGGGTAGTCTGTTCATTTCTCCCCAGACTATCGGTCGGGGCCTTGTTTTTCACGAGTCTTCCGGTTCAGATCAGAAATCTCAACTACCCCGGTCAGGTTACCGTAGCTGTGCAGATTCTGTTAATGGTGTAGGTACTCTTCAATCATGATGCGGTTCTGCCAGTTGCTGGTAGCCATCCCTAAACCAACTATAAAAACAAACATCGCCACTATACCGAGCGTAACAACTTTCTTGGAGACCGTTCGCCTGGTCATTATCGGCTTGAATTCCAGGGTCTGAGCTTCTGGACAGGCATCTACACACTTCAGACAACTTGTACACTCTTCAAACACAACCGTATCCGCTCGATCGACCTTGATGAACGAAGGACATACTCTCGCGCGCTCGCCACAACCGATACAATTGGCAGCGTTGCGTCTAATCTTGTGAGGACTCAACAGTGAGAGAATCCCCAGCAAAGCACCGTATGGACACAAGTAACGACACCAGGAATTCCGGATGACAATTGACATAAGAAACAGGCTTAGAATGATAATAAGCGTCAGTCGGGGAATATCAGCAAAGAAGTAGCACATCTTAATATCAGAGACGAGGTTATGGGGGCTGTCCAGGAAGGCGCTCAGAGCAGCAAGCGTCATGAGGAAAAAGATCGAATACACAAAGAAACCAAGCAAAAGGGACTTTAAGCTTCGAAAGGGATAGTCAAGCCATCGGGAGAGCTTGATTCTCCGCCTGAACAGTCTGTCCCCCAGATCTCCGAGAATTTCCGAGAGAAAGCTGATTGGACATATCCAAGAGCAAAACGATTTACCAAAAACAAACGACACGATCAAGACAGCCAGCAGGATAAACAATCCTGCCGGATGGGCACCATGCACCTCACCTGTCAGGAAGAAATGGTACAGACTCATCAGCGAACTGATCGGGAGGAATCCTTCCACTCCGGGAGGACGATATGACGAACCGGAGATCCCGCCAGTCTCGAGGTACTTCACGAAGTAGTGGAACTCGACGCCAATCCACACGCAGAGCGCTGCAAAGCCAACCTGCACCCACAGACGAATGTCGGTAGATATAACGGTAGCGGCTCCTCAGTCGCTCAGGAACTTTCAAGCGTTTGCTGTTTATTGCCGTGGCCGACTTATGAATGGCGAGAAGATCAATTCCACAGGAATTTTATGCAACCGCCCCTGATGGCGCTGTCTCATGTTCAATATCACCACGGATACCGATAGTGTGTACCTCAATAGGTATTCTAGGAGCCACCTCGTTGCGAGCCTGTAAGGCTATCTGAGCAATACCGTTGCAGCAGGGGACCTCCATCTTGAGGACGGTGATTGAGCGCGGGACAGCCACTTTGAAAATCGCCTTCAGCTTCTCATAGTAATGCTGCAGATCATCCAGCTTGGGACAACCAACAAGTACCGCCCGACCAGTCAGGTACCGAAAATGGAAATCGGGAACAGTAAACGGCACACAGTCGGCGCAGATCAGCAGATTTGCATTCTTGAGAAACGGAGCATGTGGAGGGATAAGCATTAGTTGTATCGGCCAGTGGCCCAATTGCGACGGCATGACTGGTTGCGATCCCCTCTGGGGTTTGCCGGTGCCCGGCGCATCAAACTGCTGCATCGCCGATCCCGGACACCCACACGGAAGCGGATCAGACGCCACGGTTGGCAGCGGTTCCGATGATGACTCGTCCTGTATGAGCCTGGCCAGATGTTGTTTAACCGCCGTTTCGTCGAAACTCGCCGCTTCTCGCTCCTCGATAGTGATAGCACCCTGGGGACACTCGCCCAGACAGGCACCCAGACCGTCACAGTACGTCTCACTCACCAGTTTGGCTTTTCCGTCAACGATCTTTATTGCTCCCTCGGCGCAGGCTGGTACGCACAGCCCGCAGCCGTCACATTTCTCTTCGTCGATCTTAATGACTTTTCTGATAACCATAGGGCACTCCTCATCCTCTCGGAGTCAAGCATTGTTATTCACTGTTTTCAAATTGAAGATCGGAACTTGGACTAGATTAGACTTTGATCTAGGTCAAGAAATTCAGATTTTCTCGCCGTCAGCCACAGCTTGCAGGCGGGCTTGATCGAGAATAGTGATATTCTTACCGTCGACCTCGATTATACCCAACTCACGCATTTTCTTGAGGTTACGTGACAGTGTCTCGCTGATTGTCCCCAATGAGCGAGCGAGCTCAGTTTTGGTGATGTCCAGCGTGACCTGACTGGCGCCCACCTGTTCGGCCTTTCTCAGCAGGTGGGAAGCAAGACGTGCCGGGACTTCCTTCAGGGACAGGTCCTCGATCTGTTGGTTGAACTCGCGGACAAAACTAGACAAGGCGGCAATCATCTTCAGAGACATCTGAGGGGAATCTCCAATCAGTCTAATGAACCTGTCTTTTGGGAAGAACGCTACCACTGAGTCATCTGTAGCCATACTGTTGGCCGGGAAGGTCTCCCCTTTGAATATGGCCGCCTCGGCAAACATCTGACCCGCTTGTATATGATGAAGCGTATACTCTTTGCCTTCAGGAGAAGCTTTATAGATTCGGATTGTGCCTGATAGCAGCACATAAAATCCGGTCGCAGGGTCCCCTTCGAGAAATATCATCTCCCCTTTTTTTACACTTCGAATGGAAGCGATCCCAGCCAGCGCCTCTAACTCCCGATGGTCAAGGTCAGCGCATAAGTAACTGTTTTTCAGAAGATTGAGCGTATTCACTGACAGGAAGGTATGGCTGGAACGTAAGCTGATCAAGATGAAATGAATCAAGCCAAGTGGCCAGTTGCGAGGTGGGGCAAGTGAACGCAATTGGATTGCCTTGCCCTTATAAGCTTTTCTGAAACAACAAGGATTGGCAACTGTTTAAATTATTAGTAATAATTGTTGTTAGTAATTGAGTAGGAGATCGTATTGCCTACTAGAAAACGACAAAGGAACACCCAACAGCGCCAGGTGATCCTCGAGGAACTTCAGAAACTCACCTCTCATCCCACTGTGGCTGAGGTGTATGAGATCGTCCGCAAACGACTTTCCAAGATCAGTCTGGGAACGGTCTATCGCAACCTGGAACTATTAGCGCAGAACCGGACTATTCAGAAGCTGGACATCAGCGGCACAGAAGCCCGGTTCGATGGCAATCCAGAACGACACTGGCACGACATATGGAACCCTTGGTAGCTTTTGTGAGAGGGGGGAGCGTCGCATTCATTCCGCAAGCGATTGATTCACGAGTGTGGGCTTTGCCCGGAGGTACGAGCTGCGTGATCCGCGGCGGCAGTTGGAACAACAATCCGAGGAACTGCCGGTCGGCGAATCGCAACAACAACCTAGGCTTCCGTGTTCTTGCAGCTCGACGGGTGAGCCGGAGCGCCAACCACCGAACAGGACAAAGTCCCGTCCCTACTAACTTGAGATGGGCGAATCCTGAAGACACGTGGCAAGGCTGTCCGCGCGTTGCCTCATAGAAGAATGTTACCGAAGGTTTTGAGGGGGGCAGATACGTTTCCTCACATTAGAGGTTACCGGGACCAGTTTGAAGATAGCCTTTAGTTGTCGGTCCCGTCAGGGCCGGGCCTTTGACCGGCAATTTGTCGTTTGAGATTGAAGGGGTCAAGGTTTGATAGATGTTTTTGAGAGTTTTCTTGCTCTCCTTTGAGACGTAGGGCGATTCCATGAGTCTTTGATAAGGTTTTTTTTGGGTCATATTTCTTGTAATACTTGCTGTTGACGCGCAGTTTCTGTTTGAGTTTCAGGGTTGGGAAGAAGTGGTTTTGAAACCGGCTCCACTGGTTGGCGTAGAGGTTGTTGATCAGTTCGACCAGTTGGGGGTTACCTCGTCCGACAACTTCTCGTAGGCATTTTCGTAGAATGGCAGCCAGAGCAGTATGGCCGCCACCAGTTTCTTTGAGCACATCTGGTCGGTGGCCAGCCAGATACGCTTGAGGGCTGTCAGCAGCTCCGGCAAGTGATAGACAGGTTTTCGACCGGGTCGCCTCCGCGGTCTCTTTTGGCGTCGATTCAACAGTCGAATGGCGTGTTTATGATGGTAGCCACAGACGGCACAGAACTCCCGGAGGATAATTCCCTTCTCTTCCCTGGTTGACTGATAATAGCGTTCCAGTATCGCGGCCAGAGACTCTTGCTTTGAATTTCCACCCATATTCGTATCTCCCTTCGGTAACACTGAATATGAGGCAACGTATCATCTGACAGCTTCAATATTCCCCCCTTCGGTAACATTTATTGTGAGGCAATTCGCTCTACTTTACAACAAGAATTATTTGTTGACATGGGTAGTTGTGAATTCTATACTCAGATATAAATGAATGCTCAGCAGCACATCTTAGGTTGCAGGACGCTCCTATTACTGCTGTTGCCCCTTGCTGTAGCGTGCCAATCCTCGGAAAAGGAACAGCTGACGGCTCGGCAACTGAGTTTCGATGTCGTGGATTCTCTCCTGGGACCGGTGTATGAAGTGAAATCGGCCCGGAAGAGCTTTCACCCCCCGGTTGGTTTCGAACCCGTTCCCGACTCCCTTCATGCAATCCTTCGCGAGAAATTCATCCAGGAAGTTAGCCTGGAGGGGAAGGTAGATTTCGTCCAGTTCTTTTTTGACCAACGGCACAGCGCAGGTCTGATAGTCTCAACCGTCCGCGACTTGAATCTTACAACCGACACGACCGCCTTTATCGGCAGGTACCGACAGGCCATCCTGGCGGAATATGGAGAGGACCAGGTAACGGCCGGCGACTATTGGGTCGACAGCATCTACGTCAAGAATTTCCTGGTCACAGATAGCGCCCAGGTGCGATTTCAGCTACTCTGCCTTACTCTGGAAGGCGACGCCCTGGAACTGCAATACGTTGTGCCGCGCGCTGCGTATCCCAGTGTATTAAAGTCCTTAGAATCATCAATTGGCTCCCTTAAACCAATCAATCAAGGAGGATGACAGGATGAAGAAAGTTGGAGCAGTGTTCATGCTGGCCGTGATGATGTTCATGGTCGGCTGTGCCGCCCATACGCACGTGGTGGGTAACGGCGCGCAGGGCAATGAAGTGACCCAGCAGCGCCAGTGGTACATCCTGTGGGGACTTGTTCCCTTGAACACGGTGGAAACCCACGTCATCGCTGCGGGTGCAAACGATTACACAATCAAAACTGAACGCTCGTTTCTGGACATCGTCATGAACATATTTACCGGAATGATTACCGTTCAGTCTCGCACGGTGACGGTTACACAGTAGCATGGCGGCACGGCAGCCGCTCTTGGGGAATTCCCCGCCGCGTCCCACTGCTGGGATAGCGCTGCCTGCTTTGCAAACCATCGAGGTCGGCATCTTTGTGGTGCCGACTTCTTTCTTTCAGGCTTTGCGCGTCCGCAGTATTATTGAGAATTGTAGAGCAGGAGCCCTTGCGTTCCGGCCATTATCAAAGTAAGCTTTTCTTGGGACAAAGCAAAAAACTCCCCTTAAGCCCAATTTTTCGCTTGACATTGGCGGGGATGGGGGGTAATTTCAGGTCAGAAGGTCATTTAAGACAAAGAGGACGCAGGTAAGACGGTATGGCAACCAACGTAATTACGGGAATAACGCTTGTCGGTCAGGAACGCGGCAAGGAAAAGGAACACTGTATAGTTTTGCCATCAGGCAGTTAACCTTTTGGATCGTCTTTACATAGGGTAGTATGCAATGAATTATGCTCGAGGTGGAACTTGGATATTGGCTTTTATTTTGACACCCATTTTGATATTAGGACTGGGCTGTAGCAACGACAATCCAGTCAACGGTGACGAAGAAACCATCAGCACGCCCAACAGGCCAAGTGGTCCCAGCAGCGGCCAGACAGGTCAGAGTTTATCTTTCTCGACAGGTGGCGCATCAAGTAGTGCAGGTCATAGTCTTCAGTATCGTTTCGATTGGGGCGATGGTAATTACTCTGGCTGGTCTTCGTCCACTAATGGATCCCACTCATGGGCAGCTACTGAGACTTACAGTGTGAAAGCTCAGGCCCGTTGTGGATCACATAAAGAGAAAATGTCTAACTGGTCGAGTTCCAAGTCAGTAACAATCAGCGATCCTCAAGAATCCATCTCCACTCCCAATACTCCAAGCGGTCCATCAAACGGTGAGGTTGGCCAGAACCTGACTTATTATACCGGGGGATCAACAAGCAATCTTGGTCATTCAGTGCAATACCAGTTTGATTGGGGCGATGGAAGCGGTTATTCCAGTTGGACAAGCTCAACGAGCGCCTCGCACTCCTACTCTAATCCGGTTACATACTACATCGAGGCTCACGCAAGATGTGGCACTCATACGAGTGTGACATCATACTGGTCCAACTCAAAGAGAGTAGATATAGTCTCCAATGTCCATGAGGTAAATTACCCAAACGGCCCAAGTGGACCAGAAAACGGTTACGTAGATTCAACTTACACATACTCAACGGGTGGGTCCTCTTGCACCAAGGGCCACCCGGTTCAGTATCGTTTTGTTTGGGGGACAGGAGAGACGTCTCAATGGTCGAATTCTAATAGTGCATCTCACTCTTGGTCAAGAACCGGTGCTTTCTATTTGGGTGCGCAAGCGCGGTGCGCAGTAGACACTACTGTTGTTTCGGATTGGTCTCTGTCCATGCTAGTCGTTCATATTGAGGAGCCAGTGTGCAGTTTTACCATAACTGCGCCACAGTATCAAGATGTCTGGGTTGAGCAAACGAATCAGAACATTACTTGGTCATCCAGTGCAGCAGGCACAAATGTTAAGATTGAACTGTACTGGAGCGGATCCTACTGGTGCGATATAGTATCATCGACCCCAAATGATGGTCTTTACCAATGGAATGTTAATGATTGCAATGGAGGAACGTATACAAACTATCGAATAAAAATAACTGACTTGAGTGATCCAAGTTGTTACGACTTTACAAACTTCTTCACGATTTCATCTACGGCAGGCGAGTACGTCTACGGTGCTAGCCAAGACTCATACATTTATGAGGGAGCTCAGAGCACCAATTTTGGAGGACAGTACTATTTGGGTGTCGGCACGCTTGAGGACGGCAATGAGATGTATGCCTATGTGCAGTTTGACCTAAACTCGATCCCCCAAGGGTCAACAGTTGAATTAGCCGAACTCACGTTGAATTGTGTAGTAGAGGACTCTGTTCACCTCGTAGTCAGGATGGTGGCACAATCTTGGTCAGAATATGCTATAACTTGGGACAATAACCCGGTCAGCCATACTTATCCTTGGAGTCTGATAGGGGTGCCGCAAGGAACAACTTCAATTACTGTGGACGTACAGGAGCTTGTGCAGAAGTGGATATCAGGTGAACGACAAAACTATGGATTTGTGTTTCACTTCAATCCCAATCCAAATGGACATTATCTCGATTTCGCATCGCGGGACCATTCCACCTCGGCCTACCATCCAAAACTAAGAGTAAGACACAAGTGAAATAGGGCAAGTGTGGTATTTAAACAGTAATTTTTCATGGGCAGTCACTGACTGCGGATTAGGCTATGACCTTGTGTATATCGTGTCAAACCAAGATCACGAGCACGAGTAAGAGTGGGTCTCATGCCTAAACTGACATGTTTAGGATAGAAATAGATTTTGAGGAAGATTATGAGAAAAAGCTCTCTGATGTATGTTAGCCTTATTGCTCTGGCTTTCTTCGTACTTCTTTTATCTTGTAACAAGGATGACGGACCGACGGGAGGTGACAATGGTAATTCGGGCGATAACGGGAATGGTGATACAGAAGTTTACAAATACATCAAATTCCGAATAGAATGCGATGATCCAAGCTACTTTTTCAATGTGGGCTTGTTTGATGAAAGCTCCAGAGTACGCCTTATTTATGGCAATAGTCTACCAGTTATGGGAGATACTCTACACGACAAGACATTTTGCTCCTGGGCAATGAAACTGCCAATATCCGGCAGTTACAGGATAGAGTTCTACAAACCGGGGAGTGGGGAGGACTGTGTAATGTGGTTCAAGAATATCACTTATCAGGATGATCCATCTTGGTGGGTAGATGACTGTTCTGAGCCAGCGGATGCCACAATATATATAGGTGGTTGCAGGGGCTTGGATACGATTTCCGACTGCTGGGGAGGATGATATGAGTTGTAGCTACTCCGATAATTCTGGTCATATCATAGCAGGAAAACTGCTGCGTCCAACTCTAACATGGCTGATGGTTGTCTCTGTGCTTTTTTGCAGTGGTTGTGGTAATGATAACAATGGAACGGGTCCTGAAAAACCCGTTACAGCACAGCTTGTCACGACAGACGATGTATTCGTTTTCTCACAAGATCCGGATGAGGCCTATAATGATGGAGCTCCGAGTTGTCCAGGCTGCGGAGCGGCACTAAGGTTGAGTCCAGCTGGAGGACACACAGGTGAATCTCGAGTGCTCTTGAGGTACCCTTTGGATCAGATTCCTTCTGGATCACAAATCTTGTCTGCATCCCTTAGATTTGAAGACCTTGCTGGAGCAACGAATAATAGTAGTGATTGCGTTGACTTCGTTGTTCAGGAAATCACGACAGTGTGGTCGGAATATACAGCCACATGGAACAATCAACCTAGGTACCGAGGGGTCAACAGGGCAAGTGGTGCTCTCTGTGGTGAGACATTTGATCAGATTGTAGCACTAAACACTGATTTCCTTCAAGATATTGTTGATGGACATATCCCTAACCGGGGGCTTGTCATTATGCCCACTGGCACAGGTACCTACGGAAATAACCATAAAGCATGCGCCTCGCGAGAAAATGATGGTAAGGGCATTCCTCTTACTATTACATACCAAAAGTAGTCAAGTAGGTCAAAACTCCTGTAGTTTTGACATTTTCCCATTTGTCAAAAGCACAGGGCTTTTGACCTACAAAACTCAGATGGGGCAGATGAGGACATCTGCCGCCCACAATCCTACCGGACTGTTTTATAGTTGTAACAGCCGGGCTTCCTTTTTATACTGACATCAAAACCAAGTAGGGCAGGAGTCCCTGACTCCTGCCGCAAGTTGGCAGGTCTGAGGCAGACCTGCCCTACTAATTGACGAGAGTATGCAAAGAAGAACCGGCAACATCATCCTCGTGGGCATGATAAGCGGGGCTGTTCTGGGGGTTGCCGGGGGATACTACTTCGGAGACGTCCTGCTTGAGATAAAGTTTATCGGGACGATTTTTCTCAACGCCCTCAAAATGGTCGTCATACCGCTGATCGTAGCCTCGATAATTGTCGGCGTGACCTCTTTAGGTGACATCCGCAAGTTAGGCGGCACTGCCCTTAAGACCATGCTGTACTATCTGGCCACCACCGGCTTTTCGGTGTTGGTCGGAATCATTCTGGTAAACATTATCCAGCCCGGTTCCGGAGTGGAAGCTTTTGAGGCCTACGTTCCCGAGAAGGTAGCCGAGAGTCAAGAAAAGACGCTCGTTGACGTCGTGGTCGGTCTGGTTCCGGATAATATCTTCAAGGCAGCGGCGGATGGGCGGGTCCTTCCCCTGATTGTCTTTTCACTTCTTTTCGGAGGGGTGCTGACGGCGATCGGGGACAAAGGGAAACCGGTTATTGATTTCTTTGTCGGGCTGAACGCGGCCATCATGAAAATCGTCCACCTGATTATCTGTTTTGCGCCGGTGGGGATTTTTGCATTGATCGGCGCGATTGTGGCCGAAAAGCGAGATTCACTGGCTCAACTGGTGGCCGGATTAGGCTTGTACGCCGTGACTGTTGTGGCCGGCTTGCTTATCCATGCCGTTATCACTCTGCCGCAAATCCTGAGGTTTCTCGGTCATAGGAAACCTTTCCCCTACTTTGTGAACATGGGCCAGGCGCTGGCCACCGCGGCCACCACTGCTTCGTCGTCGGCAACGCTGCCGATTACAATTGAATGCGTAGAGGAGAAAAACAAGATCAACAGCCGGGCGGCGGCGTTTGTTCTGCCGTTGGGAGCAACCATCAATATGGACGGCACCGCTCTGTACGAGGCTGTCGCGGCTTTGTTTATTGCGCAGGTTTTCGGGATCGAGCTAACAATCGGTCAGCAGGTGGTGATCTTTTTGACCGCGACATTAGTCTCGATCGGAGCGGCGGGAATACCGGAGGCCGGCCTGGTGATGATGGTTATCGTGCTGGCGGCGGTTGGCCTCCCTCTTGAAGGTATCGGTCTCCTCTGGGCGATTGACTGGTTCTTGGATCGATGCCGGACTACGGTAAATGTCTGGGGTGACTCGGTGGGCGCAGCCGTTATCTCCGAAACCTCAGAGATGAAAAACCTGCAGCAAACGGAAACGTAGCCGCCGGTAGCTTTCTTCTGAATTCCTGCTTTCGTAGGAATTACATATACGATTGTAACCTGCGTTACGACTGGTCTTTAAGTCTCGATAACCTTGTGAACTGACTTTTGGGATAGCCTCTCCTCGTGCGCCGACTTCACATGAAACGCGGTGGACGGGGAGGGGCTGTCTTAAAAGTTGACCATTTTGACTCGCGTAGAGCGGGGGCTTGTCTCCCGCCCGTAGACGGCGGACGTAAAGCCCGCCGCTACGCGGTGTTTGTAGATTAAGATATTTTTGTTACAATGATTAATGCGGTTGTAATCGACTTGTGGGACAGCCTCAGGACGTTCACCGCGCACGAAATAACTGTCTTCTTTTTTACGTCAGTGTTCTTTTTCGTATTATTACAACCAAAATATCATATGAGTTGTCAGAAAAACAGGACTCGTGACCTACTTGATTTGACTATTTCTTTGCCGGTGCGGCTTTGGCTGCTTTCTTTGCCTTCTTACCCTTTTTGCCCTTCTTGTCTTCTACAACCGGCCGGGGAGTCAACAACTCCACGACCGATATCGGAGCGCCGTCGCCGCGACGGACACCCAGCTTGACGATGCGCGTGAATCCGGAATCGCGCTCAGCGAAGTGCGGCACGATTTCCGCAAACAGCTTCTTAAAGACCGGTTTTTGAGGAATCGTTCTGGCCACCTGCCGCTTGGCCGTCAAGGTGTCTTTCTTGGCCGTGGAGATAATACGATCGACCAGAGGCTTAAGCGCCTTGGCCTTGGCATCCGTCGTCTTGATAACGCGGTGAGTGAAAAGCGACATAGCCATATTGGCCAGCATCGCTTCCCGGTGGGACTTGGTACGTCCCAGTTTCTTTCCTTTATCCCGATGTCCCATATCTTTCCCGCAGCAACCTAACTTGTTTGTGGTTCAAGGTACTTTGAGATATCCATTCCCAGCGACAGATCCAACTCTTCCAGGATAGAGTTGATTTCGTTAAGCGATTTCCGTCCGAAGTTTCGATATTTGAGCATCTCCGCCTCGGTCTTGGTCACCAGCTCCTGAAGGGTCTGAATGTTGGCGGCCCGCAGGCAATTGGATGAACGCACCGACAGCTCGAGCTCTTCGACGCGCGTCTTCAGCAGATTGCGGATACGGATCGTTTCTTCATCCTCTTCGGGTTCCTCTTCAACGAGAACTCCCTCGTCCATATGGATAAACAGTTGCAAGTGATCCTTGACCAATTTGGCGGCATAACTCAAAGCATCTTCCGGAGTGATGGAACCGTCGGTGGTGATCTCAAGAATCAAACGGTCGTAGTCCGTCTTCTGTCCCACGCGGGTGTTCTCCACGTGGTAGGAAACCTTGGTGACCGGCGAAAACAGCGAGTCCACAAAGACCGTTCCCGCCGGGGTATCGGGCCGTTTATTCAGTTCGGCTATGTTGTAACCGCGGCCGGAATCGATATCCAGTTCAAGTTCAAAGTCAACGTTATCCGTCAGCTCGCATACATGCAAATCGGGATCCAAAACTTCCACATCCGGGTCGCCTTCAAGCATCCCGGCGGTCAGTTTACCTTTGCCGTTGGCCTTCATTGTCAGCGTGCGCATGTCGTCGGCATGCATCCGGAAACGGATGCCTTTGACATTCAAGACTATCTCAGTAACGTCCTCATATACCCCCTTGATTGTAGAGAACTCATGCAGACAACCCGCGATGCGCATCGACACCACGGCCGCACCCTGAATCGACGAAAGCAAAACGCGGCGCAGGCAATTCCCCAAAGTCGTGCCGTACCCTCGCTCCAGGGGCTCGACTATAAAACGCGAATAGTTTTCACTCGCCGAGGATTGATCGTTGACGATTTCCTTCGGCATGGTCAGTGTCTTCCATTTCATGTGTCGCAAAACCTCCCAACGGGATAAGTGCTTACTTGGAATACAGTTCCACAATCAATTGTTCATTGACGGGCAAAGGAATATCCGCCCGTCCGGGAACCTCCAAAAGCTCGCCTTCAAGGGCCGCCTTGTTCAATCTGAGCCAGGGATACTCATCTCCCCGGCCCACCTCTTTCAACGCCGAATGAATCAGACCCAGGTTTTTGGATTTTTCCTTCACTTTGATGATCTGGTTCGGTTTTACCTGAAAGGAGGGGATATTCACGATCCGGTCGTTTATCAGAATATGGCGATGTCGCACCAACTGCCGGGCCGATTTGCGCGACGGGGCAAATCCCAGCCGATAAACGAGATTATCAAGACGCGTCTCAAGCAGTTGGAGCAGAATCTCACCGGTGACTCCGATCTTTTTGTCGGCCCTCTTGAAGTAGTTACGGAATTGTCTTTCCAGAAGACCGTAGGCACGTTTCACCTTTTGCTTTTCGCGCAACTGCACGCCGTACGGTGATATTTTACGGCGCATTCTCTGGCCGTGCTGCCCGGGGACGTACTGCCGCCTTTCGACGGCACACTTATCACTCAGACAACGAGTGCCTTTCAAAAACAGCTTTTCTCCCTCACGACGGCAAAGTTTGCAGTTTGCGTCACGATATCGAGCCATCAACTCTCCTCAAAATTGAACAAATTATTATACACCTCACAAACGATTAGACGCGACGGCGTTTGGGGGGCCGACAGCCGTTATGCGGTATCGGTGTCACGTCTTTAATAACCGCGATTTCCAGGCCGGCCGCAGAGAGCGAGCGGATTGCCGCCTCCCGCCCGGAGCCGGGGCCTTTCACCCAGATCTCAACTTTACGAAGACCCAAATCCATTGCCTCTTTAGCGGCGGCGGAAGCTGCCAACTGAGCGGCAAAGGGCGTCGACTTCTTTGAACCCTTGAACCCGACTTTGCCGGCCGAGCCCCAGGATATGGTCTTTCCCAACAGGTCGGTAATCGTAACGATCGTATTGTTGAACGTCGCTTTGACGTGAGCAATTCCGTTCGCTTCGACCTTGCCGGTTTTCTTTTTGGCACGTCCTTTTTTCTTTGGGTCTGCCACAGTATTACCTCATTTGAATTTGACTCAGACCGTTCTATTTCTTGCCCACAGGTTTTCTCTTCAGGCCGCCGATCGCTCTTCGGGGCCCTTTGCGGGTTCGAGCATTGGTCTTGGTTCGCTGACCGCGCACGGGAAGGCCACGTCGGTGGCGCAGGCCGCGATAAGACCCGATGTCAATCAGACGCTTGATGTTCATCGAAATCTCACCCCGCAGGCTCCCCTCAATGTTATAATCGTCTTCGATCGCCTTTCGAAGTTTCGTGACATCTTCGTCGGTGAGGGCATGAACCCGCGTATCCGGGTTGACACCGGTTTTCTTCAGTATCTTCGCGGACGAGGTGGGGCCAATGCCAAAAATGTAACGCAACCCGATTTCGATCCGTTTGTCCTTCGGCAGGTCAACGCCGGCTATTCGTGCCAATTATGTCTCCTTAGCTGTTGATTACAAGTTTCTCTTCGCGCTACCCCTGGCGCTGTTTATGGCTGGGGTTCCTGGAACAGATGACGCGAAGGACACCTTTACGTTTAATAATCTTGCAATACTCACAACGCTTTTTAATCGCGGATTTAACCTTCATAACAACACCATCCCATCGCTAAACGGTCATCCCTTGTAGCGGTACGTGATACGGCCCCGGGTCAAATCATACGGCGAGAGTTCCAGGGTCACCCTATCGCCGGGCAGAATCTTGATGAAATGCATCCTCATCTTACCCGAGATATGGGCCAACACGGTGTGCCCGTTATCAAGCTCCACTTTGAACATCGCGTTCGGAAGCGTTTCGGTAACCTTACCTTCAACCTGTACTGTTTCTTCCTTAGCCATAGGCTTTCTTTACGCTGCCGTCAAAATCTCCGTTTTATCATTACCGATGGCCACCATATGTTCAAAATGCGCCGAAGGCTGACCGTCAGCCGTAACCACCGTCCAGCCGTCGGGGAGCGTTTTCACCCGGTGAGTGCCCATGTTAATCATCGGTTCAATCGCCAGAACCATGCCGGCCTTCAAAACCGGGCCGTCGTCAGCAGAACCGAAATTGGGCACCTGCGGTTCTTCGTGCATACCACGACCGATTCCATGGCCAACCAACTCACGGACTACACCGTAGCCCTCGCTCTCAGCCACTCTCTGCACCGCCGCAGATATGGCGCCTAATTTATTGCCTTTTTTCGCTTTGTCAATAGCTGCCCCAAGGGATTTCTGCGTGATTTCCATCAGCCGGGCCCTATGTTGCGAGATTTCACCTAATCCATAGGTGTAGGCCGAGTCGCCGTAGTAGCCGTCCACAATGGAGCCGATATCGACCGAGACAATCTCGCCTTCTTTCATCACTCGTTTGCCCGGAATTCCGTGGACAACTTCGTCGTCAATTGAGATACAGGCCGACGCCGGAAAGCCCTGGTAACCCTTAAACGCCGGAACCGCTCCCTGGGAACGAATAAACTCCTCGATCAGCCTGTCAAGCTCAGCAGTAGTCATTCCCGGTTTTATGTTTTCGCCAACCATGTGCAGGGTTTGCGCCACTACCTGACCTGCGCGGCGCATTATCTCAATTTCCTTTTCCGTTTTCAACATTATCACTATGCAAGCGCCACCTAACCAACTTCCTTCAGTAAAGCCTGAAACACTTCGTCGGGGGAACCTTTAGCCTTTATCTCGGTAAGGACCGACTCTTCGCGGTAGAAATGTTCAATCGGCTGCGTCTGTTTCTTGTATACCTCCAGACGGTTTCGCACCACCGACTCTTCGTCGTCGGGACGTCGCTGCAGTTCGGCGCCGTCGTGGTCGCATACCCCTTCCCGCCGGGGCACGTTGGTCGGGTAGTTGTAGGTGGCCTGACACTTGGGACAAAACCACCGGCCGGAGAGCCGCTTGATCACCTCCTCATCGGCGACCTGAAACAGAACCGCGGCCTCAAGCGAAACGCCGTTTTTATCAAACATCTCCTTGAGACTTTTCGCTTGAGGAACTGTCCGGGGAAAACCGTCGAGAATAAACCCGTCATTCAACTCACCACTCGCAACCTTGGATTCGATAAGGTCAATCAGGAGGTGGTCGGGTACCAGCTCCCCATTCTTCATGTACCTTTCCGCTTCCTTGCCCAACCGGGTGCCTTCCTTTACGGCGTTGCGAAGGATATCACCGGTTGAAAGATGAGCGATATTGAATTTTTGGGCCAGTTTTACCGCCTGGGTGCCCTTTCCGGAACCGGGAGAACCCAGGAAAACCAGATTCTTCTTCACATCGATCTCCCTCGAATCTTGCCTTTTTTCATGAATCCGTCATAATGCCGCATCAACAGATGTGATTCGATCTGCTGAAGGGTGTCAAGGGCCACTCCAACTACAATGAGCAAACCGGTACCGCCAAAGAAGAAATTCACATTGAACCGCCCAATAAGTACCCATGGGAGGATAGCAATCATGGCGAAGAAAATGGCGCCCGGCAAAGTTATGCGGGTGAGGATCCTTTCTATGTATTGAGAGGTATTTTTGCCCGGTCTGATTCCTGGGATGTAGCCGCCGTTTTTACGCATGTTGTCGGCTATTTCCATCGGGTTGAAGACAATAGCGGTATAGAAGTAAGCAAAGAATACGATAATCATTCCATAGATCATCGAATACCATAGCCCACCGGGAGCCAGCCAGACGGCGACCAGGTTCTGCACCCAGTCGGTATTGGGGAACAGTTGCGCCGCGGTCGAGGGCAAAAACATTATTGACTGGGCAAAGATGATGGGAATAACGCCAGCGGTGTTCACCGACAACGGCAGGTGGGTGGTGGCGCCGCCGAAGACCTTTCTACCGATCACCTTGCGTGGGTACTGAACGGGAATCCGCCGCTGAGCTCGGGTAACGAGAATCACGGCCGCAATCACCAGAATCATCATGGCTATCATGGCGACCTCGACAACGAAGCCGCGACTGCCGTGCCAGACCAGCAGCGTTTCCTGTATCACCGCTTCCGGGAAGCGGGCAATGATACCAATAAATATGATGAGCGAGATGCCGTTGCCTATTCCGCGCCCAGTGATCTGCTCGCCCAGCCACATGATGAATATCGTACCACAGGTGAAGGTGAGGATGGTAAGAGGTATGAAGCCCGCCGTATCCATGTACACAGCCGATATACCGGCAGAACTTTTCACGGTGGTGAGGTAACCGGCGGTACCCCAGGCCTGCAGGGCGGCAATAAGGACCGTCAGGTAGCGGGTATATTGAGTAATCTTGCGCCGACCTTCCTCTCCCTCGCGCTGCAACCGCTGCAAATACGGCACGACCGCTCCCAAAAGCTGAAACATAATGGAGGCGGAGATATAGGGCATGATTCCCAGGGCAAAGATGGCTGCCTTGGCAAAGGCTCCACCGACGAAAAGATCGAACATCCCAAAAAGAGTGTTGGATGCAAGTGCCGAGGCCAAAACGGTGCCGTCAATTCCCGGGGTGGGGATATGTCCGCCGATGCGGTACACCACCAAAATGCCAAGGGTAAAGAGTATCCGTTTTCTTAGTTCCTCAACCTTGAAAACCGAGCGAAAAGTCTCTATCACGAAACCACCTCAGCTTTTCCTCCGGCCGCCTCAATCTTTTCGAGAGCTGTTTTGGAGAAGGCAGCGGCTTTAACTGTGTACGCCTTCTGAAGCTCTCCATTTCCCAGAATCTTTATCGGAACGTCCAGTTTCTTGATGAGACCGGCCGCTTTCAAAGTTTCACCCGTAACCTCACCGGGTTCGCATCGGGTAAGGTCGGAGACGTTGACGATCTGCCATTCCTTCTTGAAGATGTTCGTAAATCCGTGCTTGGGCAGACGGCGATGCAACGGCATCTGGCCTCCCTCGCGGACGGCTTTGCGCTTGAAGCCGCTGCGCTGGCCGGCGCCCTTGTGGCCCCGTCCGGAAGTCTTTCCGAGACCACTGCCGGTCCCGCGGCCAAGGCGCCGACGGGCCTTTTTTGACCCTTTTGGAGGTCGTAACGTATGAAGTTCCATTCCTGCCTCTACCATGCTCTAATCTACCTCCTGGACGGTTACCAGATGGCTGACCGCGCGGATCATACCGCGAATCTGGGGCGTATCGTTGTGAATCACCGTGCGGTGTAGTTTCCCCAGTCCGAGCGCTCGGATCGTTCGCTTCTGCGGTTCCTGTCTATGGATGGTGCTTCTTACCTGAGTAATCTTTAACCGAGCCATCTCACCGTCTCCTTGCTTGAGCAAAATCAGTCTTCCTCGCGGGCCTGGAATTCCTGCTGACGCGTGCGCAAACTCTGCAAACCATTCATTGTGGCCTTGACCACGTTAAATGGGTTACGGCTGCCCAGCACCTTGGCCAGAATGTCCTGAATACCGGCCGACTCAAGGACAGACCGGACAGCGCCGCCGGCGATAACGCCGGTACCGGGAGAAGCAGGACGCATAACCACCGTTGTGGCGCCGAACTTACCGTCGATGCGGTGGGGAATCGTTCCCTTGATCAGGCTGATCTTGGTCATAGAACGCCGGGCCGTCTCCGTACCTTTACGAATCGCTTCGGCCACCTCGGAGGCCTTGCCGTGACCAATACCAACGCTGCCGTTTTTGTCTCCCACCGCAACCAGCGCCGTGAAGCTGAAGCGCCGTCCGCCCTTCACCACCTTGGCGACACGGTTGACGTTAATTACCTTCTCCTCGTATTCGAGGCTTTCCAAGTCAAATCTTGCCAAATTCTACCTCACTTATACCGAACACATCACGTGTTAGAATTCAAGTCCTCCTTTGCGGGCGCCATCGGCTACGGCCTTGATGCGCCCGTGATACCGGTGCTTGTTCCTGTCAAAGACAACGCGCATAACGCCACTGGACTTGGCTATCTGAGCAATAATCTCTCCGACCTTGAGGGCGACTTCCGTTTTTTTCATGCCCTTTTTGAGCTCGGATTTGACATTCTGCGAGTTTGAAGCGGCCGCCGCCAGGGTGACCATTTTTTCATCATCAACAATTTGAGCGAAGATGTTTTTCAACGACTTGGCCACCGTCAATCGGGGACACTCCGCAGTACCGATAACACTCCCGCGCACACGCCGCCGGCGTCGCCGGGCTCTTTTGTTTTTCTCTATATTCTTATCAGCCATTTTCTATACCAACATCTTACGAGCCGGCCGTCTTCCCGGCTTTCGTACGGACATATTCACCAACATAGCGGATACCTTTGCCCTTGTATGGTTCAGGTTTGCGGAAAGAACGGATCTTGGCGGTCACCAGACCGACCAGCTCTTTGTTTATTCCCGTCACCTCTATTTTATTTTCTTTGGGCATCACTGTCAGGGCAACCTCATCCGGCGGAGAGAAGATAATCGGGTGTGAGTAACCAAGGTGGAGCACGAGGTTTTTCGCCCGCATCTCGGCTCGATACCCCACTCCGATAATCTCGAGCTGCCGGGTATATCCCTCCGTAACGCCCACCACCATATTATGAATGAGCGCTCTGGTCAGACCATGCAGAGCTCGATGCTTCTTTAGATCGGACGACCGCGCTACGACGACCGTGTTGTCCTGGACCGCCGCTGTAATGTCGGGATGTATAACCCGTGTCAGCGAGCCTTTAGGCCCCGTCACCGTCAGGTTGCAGCCGTTTATTTCGACTTTTGCCTTTTCCGGAATTGGTATCGGTTTTTTCCCTATTCGAGACATCGTCCAGCCCTTTATTTACCAGCACTCCAACAGCGCTTCACCGCCAATGCCTTTTTTGGCCGCTTCAAAATTGGTCATGACCCCGCAGGAGGTGGAGACCACTATCATCCCGCGCCTGTTAAACGTCGACCGGCGTATGTAATCGGCACCAAAATACCTGCGCAGGCCGGGACGTGAAATCCTGCGAATACCCTTCAACACGGAAATGTCTTCCCGATTGTAACGGAGATAAACGCGCAGAATTCCCTGCTTCTTATCGGGAAGCTCAATGACGTCATTGAGAAACCGTTGCTCCTTCAGGATGCGAATGATTTCACGTTTCAGTCGAGAAGCAGGAATGTCAACTGCATTTTTCTTAGCTTTCGAGGCATTGCGAATCCTCGTCAGCAGATCAGCCACCGGGTCGGTCATACTCATAAACTCATACTCCGCTTACCTTGCATCCTGTTGGCTACCAACTGGCTTTCACCACGCCGGGGATCTCGCCTGCCAGCGCCAGTTCTCTAAAACATATGCGGCACAGCCCGAAGCGGCGCATATAAGCCCGTGGGCGACCGCACCGACGACATCGACTGTAGCCTCGGACCTTAAACTTCGGTTTCCGCGCCTGCTTCAATATAAGACACTTCTTTGCCATTGGCCTCCTATTTGCGGAAAGGCATCCCCAACTCGGTCAGAAGCCGACGCCCTTCTTCGTCGGTTCTGGCCGTCGTGGTAATGGAGATATTCATCCCGCGTACCTTGTCGATTTTGTCATAATCTATTTCGGGAAAAATAAGCTGCTCACGCAGCCCAAGGTTAAAATTCCCCCGACCGTCAAACGACTTTGGGTTTATTCCCCGGAAGTCGCGGACGCGGGGAATGGCTACATTGACCAGACGGTCAAAGAATTCGTACATAACGTCACGGCGGAGCGTCACGGCGCACCCGATAGGGGCTCCTTCGCGGAGCTTGAAGTTGGAAATACTCTTTTTAGCGCGCGTGACAAACGGCTTGCGACCGGTGATTTTGGTCAGATCATTAACCGCCGCCTCAAGGGTCTTGGCGTTCTGTATGGCCTCGCCGACACCGATATTCACCGTGATCTTGCTAAGCTTCGGCACTTCCATGACGGAGGTGTACCCGCTTTCCTTCATCAGCTTGGGCTGAATCTCGTTTTGATATTTTTCCTTAAGCCTGACCATCGTTGTATGCCTTACACTTGTTCCCCGGTTTTTCGGCAAATCCGTACTTTTTTGATCCTGTCCCCACCTTCGTCAATCCTGCGGGTAGTTACCCTGGTTGGCCCTCCCAAGGTTGACGAGTACAGCGCCACATTGCTGACTTGGATGGGCGCCTCAATGCTTAAAATTCCGCCTTTAGGATTTTTTTGCGTCGGGCGCTGATGCCGTTTTTTCATATTCATTCCCTCAACGACCACGGTTTGTTTGCGAGGGTTGACGTGCAGCACCCGGCCGGTCTTCCCTTTGTACGAGCCGCAGCGAATATAAACCGTGTCACCTTTCTTAATCAGCATATCTGCCAACTCCTGCTCACAACACCTCGGGGGCGAGGGATAATATTTTCATAAACTGTTTCTCCCGCAATTCGCGCGCCACCGGGCCGAAAATACGGGTACCGCGAGGTTCCCGCTGGTCATTGATAATCACGGCGGCGTTATCGGAAAAGCGGATGCTTGAGCCGTCCCGGCGCCGCAACTGCGACGTCGTCCTGACGACAACCGCCTTACAGACCTCGGATTTCTTGACCGTTCCTCCCGGAATGGCTTCCTTGACGGTCACCACTATAATGTCACCGACGCTGGCGTACTTCTTACGTCCCCCCAAGATACGGAAGCACATTGCCTTTTTGGCTCCGGAGTTGTCGGCTACCGATAAGACCGTATATTCCTGAATCATCTAACCATCACCTTTGCACAGCCCCAAGTAGGCTGCAACATTCCCGGTTACTTTGCCTTTTCCACGATCTCCACTAACCGCCAGCACTTTTTCGCCGACAGGGGTCGGGTTTCCATAACGCGTACGACATCGCCCACCCCGGCTTCGTTCTTCTCGTCATGGGCGTACAATTTCGAGGAGGTGCGGAAGGTCTTGAGGTATACCGGGTGGCTCATAGTACGCTCGATGCGCACGACGATGCTCTTGTTCATTTTATCCGATACAACCGTACCGAGACGCACCTTTCGTTTATTTCTCTTTGCTGCTTCCGCCATCAGCTATTCCTCTATTTGTCCTTATCTTCCCGCTTTGCTCCAGGTTGAGACAGTATGGAAATCCTGGTATCAGCGAGTTTACGAATCCCGATTTTATCTTCATTCAGGATTGTCATTAACTTGGCGATTTCTCTGCGAATCTGCCTCAGACGGAGAGGATTATCAAGCGACTTGAGAGATTTGCGCATCCGCAGGTTAAACTGCTCCTCAAGCAGTTCGGTTCGCTTCTGCATCAGTTCCTCTCGTGTCATCTCTCGCAACGTCTGGACCTTCAGCACGGCTTAAACTCCTTCCGTGTCGGAACGTGTTACAAACTTTGCTTTCACCGGCAGCTTATTGGCCGCTAAACGCAGCGCTTCACGGGCCAGCGTTCCGGATACTCCTTCTATTTCAAAAAGGATGCGACCCGGTTTGACAACGGCTACCCAGTGATCCGGGGCGCCTTTCCCCTTGCCCATGCGGGTTTCGGCCGGTTTTTTAGTCACCGGCTTGTCGGGAAAAACCCGGATCCATATCTTACCGCCGCGCTTAATGTATCTCGTCATAGCAATACGAGCTGCCTCAATTTGCCGGTTTGTCAGCCAGCATGGTTCCAGCGCCTTGAGACCGAACTCGCCGAAGTTAATAGCCGAACCTCCCTTGGCTTTGCCGGTCATGCGTCCTCGCTGGGCCTTGCGAAACTTTGTCTTTTTAGGCATTAACATAAGCTACATCTCCATCCTCACGGCACATTCCTATTGGGCATCCCTTGGCGCCTTTGAGGAACCGGTCTTGGGCTTGCTTCCGGCAGAGCCGTCGGCTGGTTTATCGGACTCTTCGCGCCGCCGGGGCAACTCAGGGCGCCGTCCTTTCGGCGGAGGACCGGAGCGACGACCGGCCCGGCGGATGCGGCCGCGGGGACGTTTATGGGGCTTCTCGCCTTCCTTCCTGAGCTTTTTGGAACGGACCTCGGCAGCCTCGGCAGCCTCGTCATGCCTTTCTTCCTCCCCCTTGGCAAACTGCCCGGCTTCAAGAATCTCCCCTCGGCAAACCCACACTTTTACGCCGATACATCCGTACGTGGTGTGAGCGGTTGAGGTAGCGTAATCGATATCAGCCCGCAGCGTATGCAGAGGGACGCGACCGTCCCGATACTTCTCCGTACGCGCGATCTCAGTGCCGGCGAGACGACCGGCACACTGCACTTTGATTCCAACCGCGCCCATTTTCATCGTCGCCACCAGAGCTTTCTTCATGGCCCGGCGGAATGAGACGCGACCCTCCAACTGGCGGGCAATGGAGTCAGCCACAAGTTTGGCCGACAACTCCGGCTTTCTGACCTCAACTATGTTCAGCATAATGTCTTTTCGGGTCAGAAGCTGTAGTTCCTCGCGGAGTTTGTCAACCTCGGCCCCTTTGCGACCAATCACGATACCGGGACGGGCGGTATGAATATCGACCGTCATCTTCTTGGCGTCACGCGATATAAACACACCGGCAATACCTGCGTTGTCAAGGCGCCTGGCTATATACCGTCTGACCAGCAGGTCTTCATAGAGCAAGTTGGAGAAGTTCTTGCCTGAGGCGTACCATCTGCTGTTCCAGGTTTTGATAATCCCGAGGCGAAATCCCACCGGATGTGTCTTCTGTCCCAAGCTTATCTCCTTAATCCGTCAAAGCACAAAACGTTCACTATTCCTTCTCTGCTCTCGCGGCAGCCTTTTTCGTTGTCTTCCCGGTCGCCGTTCTTTTGCTTTTTGCCTTCTTTTCGACGGTGTCAGGCGACGACGGCGCTCGTTTCTTCTTTCGCTTCAGCACGCCCGCTTTGCCGGTGGGAACAACATCGGTTTCCCCTTCAAGCATAACGGTCAGGTGACAGTGGCGCTTGCGATAGCGGAAGGCACGGCCCATGGACTGGAAACGAATCCGCTTGGCCGTCGGGGCGGCATCCACCGTGATCTTCTTGATGTGGAGACTCTCAGGCCTTAAATGATCAGTTCCTTCCAGTGACAGGGCATTTGCGGCCGCAGACTTGACTGTCTTGGCAATATGGTGAGCGGCAATCCTCGGCGTAAAGTTCAAAATATTGAGAGCTTTTTCAACCGGCAAACCTTTCACGAGGCCCGCCACCAACCGCATCTTTCGCGGAGGAATGCTTACATACCTAAGTCGAGCGGTTGCTTTCACCAGCATACGAATACCTTAGCCCTTCACCGAGGAAGCTCGTTCAGCCAACTTGCCACCGTGACCTCGGTAAGTGCGAGTGGGGGCAAATTCACCCAGTTTATGACCGACCATGTTTTCCGTTATGTAGATCGGAATGAACTTATTCCCGTTATGGACCGCCAGCGTGTGGCCGACAAACTCTGGGGTAATCGTTGAGCGGCGCGACCAGGTCTTGATAACCTTCTTCTCACCGCTTTCGGTGAGGGCGTCTATCTTTTTCTGCAGCTTGGCGTCCACGTAGGGACCTTTTTTCAGCGATCGAGGCATCTAATTCTCTCCATCGTTATATCTTAGCTCTCCGGTCCTGGATCAAGTGGTCGGTGGATTTACGTTTACGTCTTGTCTTGTACCCTTTGGTCGGCTTCCCCCAGGGCGTGCACGGGTGCCGGCCGCCGGAACTTCTCCCCTCGCCGCCGCCCATCGGGTGATCAACCGGATTCATTACCACCCCGCGTACTGAGGGCCGCCGCCCTCGCCAGCGGGAAGCTCCAGCTTTCCCCCAGATGATATTCTTGTGATCAATATTAGACACCTGACCAATGGTAGCGTAACAGTTAAGGGGTACGGTCCTGGTCTCCCCGGAGGGCAACTTCAAAATCGCCTTTTTTCCTTCTTTGGCCATCAACTGAACCAACGACCCTGCCGAACGCGCCATCTGGCCGCCCCGTCCGGGCCGCAACTCAATGTTGTGGCAGATCGTCCCCAGCAACATTTTTCTCAGCGGCATAGCATTGCCGATACGATTGTCCACGTCCTCACCGGACATCAGCATATCGCTGACTTTCAGATCAACCGGGGCAAGTATGTACCGCTTTTCCCCGTCTATATAGTGAAGCAGGGCAATGCGGGCCGAACGATTAGGATCGTATTCAATGGAGGCCACCCGGGCCGAAATATTATGTTTGTTGCGCTTGAAATCGATTTTCCGGTAGTGGCGCTTATGACCGCCGCCGCGACAATAGGCCGTGGTGCGGCCTTTGTTGTTGCGCCCGCCGGTTTTACGAATCGGTTCCAGCAGAGACTTCTCCGGTACCGTCGAAGTAATCTCATCAAAAGTCGGCACCTTTCTGAATCTCAGCGACGGTGTGACGGGACGAAAACTCTTAACAGCCATTGCCGACCACCAATTCAAGTAACCTAAACATTGTCAAAAACCGAAATGGTTTCATTCTTCTTCAATCTGACGATAGCTTTTTTCCAGGTTGCCGTTTTTCCTACATTGCGCCCCATGCGACGGACTTTGCCGGGGACGATCAGCGTTCGCACCAAGTCGACCTTCACCTTGAAGGCGTTCTCAACTGCCTTTTTGATGGTGAACTTGTTCGCCCGCTTATCCACCTTGAAAACATATTCGTTGTTCTTCTCCTGCAGCTTAGTGGAGCGCTCGGTAGAAATATGCAACTTTATAATCTGGTGGGGATCAACGCTCATCCGAACACCTCCTGGACTTTTTCCAGACCGGCCTTGGTGAAAACGAGCCAGTCGGCATTGATTATGTCGTAGCCGTTCGCCAGCGCGGCGCGGGAGTATTTTACCTTCTGAAGGTTGCGGCAGGAAAGAACGAGGTTGTCGTTTTTACCCTCATCTAGTAGAAGGCACTTTTTATGAGTCAGATCAAGCCTGGAGAGGAGACCCACCACCACCTTGGTTTTGATCTCGTCCAACTCAATGTGGTCAAGCACTTTAATGCGCTCGGTTCGCGCCTTATCGGAAAAGAGAGACACAAGAGCCAGCCTCTTCATCCGTTTTGGCATCGTAGAGCCATACTTTCTCGGCTTGGGGCCAAAAACCGTTCCGCCGCCACGCCACAACGGGGAACGAATGGTCCCGGCCCGGGCGCGCCCGGTCCCTTTCTGGCGCCAGGGCTTTCTGCCGCCGCCGTGAACCTCACGCCGGGTTTTCGTTGACGCGTTTCCTGCTCGCTGCCGGGCGAGGTAGTTCACAACGTACTGGTGTACGACCGCCTCGTTGGGTTCAACTTCAAACACTTCAGGCTTCAAGTCAATCGACCCGACTTCCTGACCTTCCTGATTGTAGACTCTGACGTTCATTATCAGCACCTGCCGCTACGCGCGATTCGTCGTACGCACCTTAACCAGCGAACCTTTGTTGCCAGGTACGGCTCCTTTGACGAGCAGCAAGTTTTCCTTCTCGATTATCTGTACGATTTCCAAATTGACAACGGTGACCTTTTCTTTTCCCATGCGACCCGCCATCCGCATGCCCTTGAAAACACGCGAAGGATAAGATGACTGCCCGATGGATCCGGGGGCGCGCAAGCGATCCGACTGGCCGTGCGTCTTGTTGCCTCCCGAAAAATGGTGCCGCTTCATGGTGCCGGCAAATCCAAGACCTCGTGAAATGCCGGTCACATCGACTCGTTCGCCGACCTTAAACACGTCCACCGAGAGCACGGCGCCGACATCCAACTCGGGCTCATCGTAGCGAACCTCTTTGAGATACTGCGTCGGTTCGACTTTTGCCTTGGCGAACTGACCCGCCATCGGCTTATTTAGACGGCTCTTGCGGCGCTTACCGAACCCGATCTGATAGACGTTGTAGCCGTGTTTTTCTTGGGTTTTCTTGGCAACGATGGGGCAAGGCCCGGCCTCAATGACCGTTACCGGGATAGCGTCCCCGGTCTCGCTGAAAATGCGGGTCATGCCAAGCTTTTTGCCCAGTATTTCTTTCATGCCAACCTACCTTATCAGGTCTTGATTTCCACATCCACGCCGGCGGGCAGATTGAGCTTCATCAGTGCATCCACGGTTTGTGGCGTCGAATCATAGATTTCAATCAGGCGCTTGTGGATCCTGGTCTCAAACTGTTCGCGCGACTTTTTATCGACGTGCGGGGAGCGGAGAACAGTGTAAACCGTTCGCTTAGTCGGCAGCGGCACCGGGCCGACAATTCGTGCCCCGGTACGGATCACCGTTCGAGCAATCTCCTTGGTCGACCTGTCCAAAGCAAAGTGGTCGTATGCTTTTAGTCGAATGCGAATCTTTTGCACGTTCATAACAACCGGAACCTCTCTACTCCACAATCTCGGCGATGACGCCGGCGCCGACCGTACGACCACCCTCGCGAATCGCAAAACGCAGCTCCTTCTCCATCGCTATCGGCATGATCAACTCCACGTTGATCGTCACGTTGTCACCCGGCATCACCATCTCTATCCCCTCCGGCAACTGCGCTATTCCCGTCACGTCCGTCGTCCGAAAATAAAACTGCGGTCGATAACCAGTGAAAAACGGCGTGTGACGGCCACCCTCCTCCTTGGTCAAAATGTACACCTCCGCCTTAAACTTCCGATGCGGTAGCACCGAACCCGGCTCAGCCACCACCATCCCCCGCTCCAACTCATCCTTGTCAACGCCCCGAAGTAGCAAACCAACGTTATCCCCCGCCTGGGCCTGATCCAACAGCTTGCGAAACATCTCAACACCAGTCACCACCGTCTTGCGCGTCTCGCCAAAACCAATGATCTCCACCTCGTCGCCCTGCTTGATGATCCCCCGCTCCACGCGACCGGTGCCTACCGTCCCACGTCCCGTAATCGAAAACACATCCTCCACCGGCATCAAAAACGGCTTGTCCATCTCACGCTTCGGCTCCGGGATGTAGTTATCCAACGCATCCAATAACTCATGGATCGACTTAAACGCCGGATCATCCAAGCCCTTCGACTCATCCGCTCCCGCCGTCATCGCCTCCAACGCCGATCCCCGAATCATCGGAATATCATCACCGGGAAATTGATACTGACTCAACAAGTCCCGTACCTCTAACTCCACTAAATCCAAAAGCTCGGGATCGTCGACCATGTCCACCTTGTTCAAATACACCACGATGTAGGGCACCCCCACCTGACGCGCCAGCAAGATGTGCTCCCGCGTCTGTGGCATCGGACCATCCGCCGCCGAAACCACCAGGATCGCCCCGTCCATCTGAGCCGCTCCCGTGATCATGTTCTTGACGTAATCGGCGTGACCAGGACAATCAACGTGCGCATAATGACGCTTCTCACTCTCATACTCCACGTGCGCCGTGGCGATCGTGATCCCCCGCTCACGCTCCTCCGGCGCGTTGTCAATCGAATCAAAATCCCGCACCTCAGTCCCCGTCTTACGTGACAACACCATCGTCAGAGCCGCCGTCAACGTCGTCTTCCCATGATCGACGTGACCTATCGTGCCCACGTTCACGTGCGGCTTCGTCCGCTCAAACTTCTCCTTCGCCATAACCGAGGAACTCCTCTACTATATTCTTACATTATCCAACATTTTCTTTGACACGTCACTCGGCACCGGCTGGTACTTGGCAAACTGCATCGTAAAGACCGCCCGCCCCTGGGAAACGTTTCGCAGCGCATTGGCATAACCGAACATTTCCGACAGCGGCACGCTCACAGCCACAATGGTGGCTTCATCGCGCGGGACCATTCCGTTTATCTTTCCACGCCGAGAATTCAAATCGCCGACCACCGCTCCCATATAGGCCCCCGGAACGACAACCTCGATATCCATAATAGGCTCCAGAAGCACAGGCTCAGCCTTCCGGGCACCGTCTTTAAAAGCCAGCGTCCCGGCCATGCGGAAAGCCATTTCGCTGGAGTCAACCTCATGATAGCTACCATCGTACAGCACGCAGTGGATCCCGATCATAGGGTAACCAGCCAAAACGCCGTTATCCATGGCTTCCTTGACTCCTCGCTCAACGCTGGGTACGAACTCCCGAGGGATACTACTACCGACAAGCTTGTTTTCAAAGCGAAAAGCGACGCCGTCTTCGGCAGGTCGCAGACGTAACTTCACATGCCCGTATTGTCCCTTACCGCCCGTTTGCCGAATAAACTTTCCCTCGCACTCCACTTGGACGGTGATAGCCTCTTTGTAAGCTACCATAGGACGCCCGACAGAAGCGCCGACGCCAAACTCCCGCATGAGACGATCAACCAGGATCTCAAGGTGCAGTTCCCCCATGCCGTGGATGATGGTTTGAGCCGTTTCCTCGTCGTGTTTTACCCGGAAGGTTGGATCTTCTTCCGACAGCTTGGTCAGAGCCTCACTCAACTTATCCTGATCGGCCTTGGTTTTGGGCTCAATAGCTACCGCCACAACCGGCTCAGGAAACGACATGCGCTCCAGCACGATCGGGTGCTTCAGATCACACAGGGTATCGCCGGTAGTAGTGCTGCGAAGCCCGATGGCAGCTACGATATCGCCGGCATAAGCGACCTTGATATCAGTTCGCTTGTTGGAGTGCATCCGCAGCAAACGGGCGATTCGTTCTTTCTTGCCGGTATTTGTATTCAGCAGATAAGAACCGGCAGCCACGGAGCCGGAGTACACGCGCATGTTTGTGAGCCGTCCTACATACGGGTCGGTGATAATCTTGAAGGCCAGTGCCGCGGTGGGTTCATCTACGCTCGGTCGCCGCACGACAATTTTATCAGGACGATCAGGGACATGACCGTTGACAGGCGGCTTGTCAAGCGGTGACGGCAAAAAGTCAACCACCGCATCGAGCAGCTTTTGAACTCCCTTATTCTTGAACGAAGAGCCGCACAACACCGGCACCATGTGCAACTCGACCGTTGCTTTCCGTACGGCATCCAAAACCCTGTGGGGATCCAGCGGTTGATCGTGGAGAAACTGCTCCAGTAGACAATCGTCATAGTCAGCAACCGCCTCGAGCAACTTTTCGCGGTATTCGTTGGCGGCGGTCAGCATATCTTCGGGGACATCAAGGTCATCGTAGATGGTTCCCTGGGAATCCTCATGAAACACCCGGAATTTCATTGTCATGAGGTCAATAATACCGCTGAAGAATTCCCCCTCGCCGGCGGGTATCGTAATAGCCACGCACCTGGAGGCGAAGCGGTCGTTCATCATCTGGAGCGCCTGGGCAAAATCGGCCCCGGTGCGGTCCATCTTATTAATGTAAGCAATCCGGGGCACGCCATACTTGTCAGCCTGTCGCCAGACCGTCTCCGATTGCGGTTCCACTCCGCCCACGGCGCAGAATAGGGCAATGGCCCCGTCAAGGACGCGCAGCGACCGTTCTACCTCAACGGTGAAGTCCACATGGCCGGGAGTATCGATGATATTGATGGTGTGGTCACGCCAGTAACAGGTGGTAGCTGCCGAGGTAATGGTGATTCCGCGCTCTTTCTCCAGCTCCATCCAGTCCATGGTCGCGGCACCATCGTCGACCTCTCCCATCCGATGCGTTTTGCCCGTATAAAAGAGTATACGCTCGGTGGTGGTTGTCTTGCCGGCGTCGATATGCGCCATTATACCAATGTTGCGCACTTTCTGTAACTCTAACTCTCCAGACATAAAAAATACCTGCCTGAGCCACACAAGCTTGTCTACGCGTAACCATCGTACGGGCGGCGACCCGCCCCGGTACCTCCATCAGCGGAGGACAGCAAACAAAGCGATCACTTTCGGTGACCACTTCGCACCTGCCACTTGCACCTTACGAGTTTATCTTACTCTACCGTCGATCAACGCTACTACGGGCAGCCTTCTCCCATCGGGAAGACAATGCTACCACTTGAAATGCGCGAAAGCCTTGTTGGCCTCCGCCATCTTGTGTGTATCCTCCTTCTTCTTAATCGAAGCACCTTCATTATTCGAGGCGGCCAGCAATTCTGCCGCCAGCTTTTCAGCCATAGTCTTGCCGCTCCGGGCTCCGGCATGAGTATTGATCCATCTGATAGCCAGCGCCGTGCGGCGATTCGGCCGTACTTCGACGGGTACCTGATAGGTGGCGCCGCCAACTCTTCGCGACTTTACTTCCAAGACCGGCTTGACATTGTTTACCGCCTTGTGGAACATTTCCAGCCCATCCTGGCCGGACTTTTTCTCCAGCATCTCAAGGGCGGAATACAGGCACCCTTCGGCCGTGGAACGCTTACCGCTTCTGAGCATACAGGAAACAAACTGGGTAACCAGCTTGTCCCCAAATTTGTAGTCGAGTTTAACCGCGCGCTTGACTGCTCTTGTTCGCCTGGGCATTACTCAATACTCTCACTTACTCTTTGGGCTTTTTGGTCCCATATTTTGACCGACTTCGTCTACGGTCGCCAACGCCGGAGGTATCCATCGTCCCCCGAATGATATGATAGCGGACGCCGGGGAGGTCTTTGACGCGGCCGCCGCGGATCAGGACAATCGAGTGCTCCTGGAGGTTGTGACCTTCTCCCGGAATGTACGCCGTTACTTCAATCTGGTTCGTTAAGCGCACTCGCGCTACTTTCCGTAAAGCCGAGTTGGGCTTCTTGGGGGTCGACGTATAAACGCGAGTACACACTCCGCGCTTCTGCGGGCAGCGGCCCAACGCCGGGGTCTTTGACTTTTCAACGACTCGCTTTCTTCCCTTACGAATCAACTGACTTATAGTCGGCAAAATATCTCCTATATTCCAAACTCATTTTTTTGCACAGACAACCTATTTAAGTTTTTTTTCCGTCTATGTCAAGCTTTTTCGTCAAATAATTCCGCTATCGTTGCCTCTTTCAATTCTCCTGCTGCCTCGACAGATTCAGCTTCCTCCTCTTCCTTTTCCCTCTCCACCGCTATGGCCTTGTAGCGGTCTATACCGGTCCCGGCCGGAATCAAATGACCGATAATTACATTCTCTTTCAGCCCCAGCAGGTAATCGATCTTTCCGGCAACGGCGGCCTCCGTAAGCACTTTCGTCGTTTCCTGGAAAGAAGCAGCGGAAATAAAGCTGTCCGTTGACAGCGAGGCTCTGGTGATCCCCAGCAGAAGCGGTCTCGACGTTGCCGCCTCGCCGCCTTCAGCAACGACCCGGGCGTTTTCCTCGGCGAATTTGATCTTGTCGACCTTTTCACTTTCGAGTAAGTTCGTATCGCCGATGTGCTCAATCTGTACCTTTTGCATCATTTGTCGGACGATAGTTTCGATATGCTTATCGTTTATTTTCACGCCCTGAAGACGATAAACTTCCTGGATTTCGTTGACGAGGTAGGCCTGGACTTCGTAGACACCCAGAATGTCAAGGATGTCGTGAGGATCTTTCGCTCCTTCACACAGCCGGTCGCCAGCCAGCACGCGGTCGCCGGCGTGAACCATCAGATGCTTGCCGTGCGGTACGAGGTACTCTCTTTCCTCGTCGTGTTCACCCTTGACAATGATTTGCTGTTGACCGCGGACAATTTTCCCGAACTCAACAGTCCCATCGATTTCGGAAATAACCGCCGGATCGCGAGGCCGACGGGCCTCAAACAGCTCGGCCACACGGGGCAGACCGCCGGTAATATCACGGGATTTGGCTATCACACGAGGCATTTTCACCAGAACGTCACCGGCTTTCACCGCCTGGCCGTCGGCAACCTGTAACTGGGCATCGGTGGGGATACGATAACTGGCGACGGCTTTGCCCCGGCGTTCCTCTATCACTACGGTGGGGAACAGGGTCTTATCTTTGGTGTCAATAATGATCGACTGAATTAAGCCGGTTTGCTCGTCGTGCGCCTCACGGAAAGAGACATCCTTAATGATGTCCTTGTATTTGACCTTGCCGTCCTTCTCGCACAATATCGTTCCGGTATAAGGATCCCACTCGAAGATTATATCCCCCCGGTTGATCTTCTTTCCGTCGGCGACCAAGAGGTGGGCACCGTAGGGGACTTTTAATCTGGCGCGAACACGCCCTTTGTCATCGACAATGTGGGCTTCACCGACGCCCTCGCGGCTGGTCACCATTACCGTGCCGTCCTCGCGATCGACGGCCTTGATGTTCTCAAGCTTGATTGTTCCGTTATACTTGGACTCAACCTGGGACTGTTCGGCGATGCGGGCCGCCGTACCGCCGATGTGGAACGTACGCAACGTGAGCTGGGTCCCCGGCTCCCCGATTGATTGGGCCGCAATGACGCCGACCGCCTCGCCGATATTCACCATTTTCATCGTAGCCAGATCTCGGCCGTAGCAGTTGGCGCAGACACCGTACTTCGACTCGCATGTAAGCACGGAACGGATCCGTACGCTGTCGATACCGGCCTCTTCAATACGGCCGGCTTCGCCCTCGCGGATTTCCTGACCGTTGGCCACGATCACGTCATCGCCAATCGGGTCATAGACGTCATCCAGAGCCACTCGACCAAGAATACGATCGCGAAGGGATTCAATTACCTCCTCGCCTTCTTTGATGGCCGAGACCTCCAGACCCATGATTGTCCCGCAGTCCACAACTCGAATAATGACATCCTGTGCCACGTCCACCAGGCGACGGGTGAGATAGCCGGCGTCGGCGGTCTTTAAGGCCGTGTCGGCCAGACCCTTGCGGGCGCCGTGAGTGGAGATGAAGTACTCCTGCACCGATAATCCTTCACAGAAATTAGCGGTGATGGGGGTTTCAATGATTTCTCCTACCCCGCCAGTGATCTTTTTCTGGGGCTTGGCCATCAAACCACGCATCCCGGCCAACTGACGAATCTGTTCTTTGGACCCACGAGCGCCGGAGTCCGCCATCATAAAAACCGGATTAAAACCCTGCTGTTCAGCGGCCAGATTATCAAACATGACACCTGAGATTTCATTCGTCGTGCGTGTCCACGTATCGATCACCTGGTTGTACCGCTCACCGTTGGTAATCACGCCGCGCTCGTAGCGCCTTTTAATCTTGGCTACCTCCGCCATGGCGGCGCTGATAAGTTTATCTTTTTGGGGAGGGACAACCAGATCATCGATGGATACCGTTATCCCGGCTTTGGTCGCGTATTCAAAGCCGTAGTATTTCAGACGATCCACAAGCTCAACCGTTTCGTTCTGGCCAAGAAGCCAGAATGTCTGCCCAACCAACTCTTCCAGTTTACCTCTGGTAGCTACGTCATTGAAAAAGCCCATACCCTTGGGGAGAATATTATTAAAGATCAATCTCCCGACGGTTGTCTGAACGAGCTTATTGTCAATCCTCACCTTGATGGCGGCATGCAGACTAACGTGCCCGGCATCGTAAGCAAAAATGGCCTCATCCGAGGAGTGGAAACTCATATTTTCGCCGAGCTCACCGGAGCGCAACTTAGTCATGTAGTAGCATCCGAGAACAATATCCTGGGAGGGTACGGCAACCGGCCGTCCCGAGGATGGCAAAAGGATATTGTTGGTCGACAGCATCAGCACTTTCGCTTCAAGCTGGGCCTCAAAGGAGAGCGGAATATGGACCGCCATCTGGTCGCCGTCGAAGTCGGCATTAAAAGCGGCGCAGGCCAGTGGATGCAGCTTGATGGCCTTGCCTTCCACCAGCACCGGGTAAAAGGCCTGGATGCCCAGACGGTGGAGGGTCGGGGCACGATTGAGCATGATCGGGTGGTCCTCGATAATCTCTTCTAAAATGTCCCATACCTCTGGGCGCTCCCGTTCAACCAGTTTTTTGGCCGATTTCACCGTCTGAACGTACCCCTTCTCTTCCAGCTTCATAATAATGAAGGGCTTGAACAGCTCCATAGCCATGTTTTTAGGCAGACCGCACTGGTGAAGCTTCAACTCAGGTCCAACGACAATAACCGAGCGACCGGAATAATCAACGCGTTTACCAAGGAGGTTCTGACGGAAACGACCCTGTTTCCCCTTCAACAGGTCGGAGAGTGACTTGAGCGGGCGCTTGGAGTCGCCGCGAACGGAATGGGTTCGGCGGCCGTTGTCAAGCAGGGCGTCAACCGCCTCCTGAAGCATCCGCTTCTCATTGCGAAGAATGACCTCGGGGGCCTGGATGTCTATCAGCTTCTTCAGACGGTTGTTGCGGTTGATCACCCGCCGGTAAAGATCGTTCAGGTCGGAGGTTGCGAAGCGGCCGCCCTCCAGGGGCACCAGGGGTCGAAGGTCGGGCGGAATAACCGGCAGCACACTTATAATCATCCATTCCGGTCGGTTTTGCGACTGCCGGAAGGACTCAACTATCCTTAAGCGTTTGAGAACGTCCTTTTTGCGCTGGACCGACGTTTCCACTTTTGCCTGAGCGCGCAACGTAACCGCCACTTCATCAATGTCTATTTTCTTGAGCAGCTCGCGGACCGCCTCGGCTCCCATGCGGGCATCGAAGGTCTTGCCGGCTTCTTCCAGCTCGACGTACTCTTCCTCCGTCAAAACGTCGCCCACCTCGTAGGAGGAGTTGCCGGGATCGATCATCAGGTACGTTTCATAGTACAGAAGTTTCTCCAGTGCACGGATGGTCAGGTCCAGCAAATGTCCGATACGAGAGGGCAGAGACTTAAAGTACCAGATATGTGAAACCGGGACGGCCAGCTCGATATGCCCCATACGCTCACGGCGAACTTTTGACTGGGTAACCTCCACCCCGCAGCGGTCACAAACGATGCCTCGAAAACGAATGCGTTTATATTTGCCGCAGTTGCACTCCCAGTCTTTAACCGGGCCAAAAATCCTTTCGCAAAACAGGCCTTCCCGCTCCGGCTTAAAAGAGCGGTAGTTGATCGTCTCCGGCTTGGTCACCTCACCGTATGACCACGAAAGGATCTCCTCAGGTGAAGCGATTTGGACCTGGATCGCGACAAACTCAGAGGTGTTCTTCTGACGTTCCACGCTTTGACCCATCGCACCAACCATAACTTGCTCCTTTATCTCGATCGTCTGGGGTTTTGAACCGCCAGCTTTATTTACTTCCATCAAAGTTACTTCTCCAGCAGCTTGATATCGAGACACAGGGCCTGCAGCTCTTTTATCAAGACATTAAAGGCTTCCGGGTAGCCCGGTTCAGGAGGATTTTCACCCTTAACAATGGCCTCGTAAACCTTACTGCGGCCTGCCACGTCATCGGACTTGACCGTCAACATCTCCTGCAGCGTATAGGCGGCTCCATATGCCTCCAGCGCCCAGACCTCCATTTCTCCGAAACGCTGACCGCCAAACTGCGCCTTTCCGCCCAGCGGCTGCTGGGTCACCAGGGAATAGGGACCAATGGAGCGAGCGTGAATCTTGTCATCAACCAGGTGGGACAGTTTGAGCATATAGATGTAACCGACCGTCACCGGATTGTCAAACGGCTCGCCGTTGACCCCGTCATAGAGCGTTATCTTCCCATTCTCTGGCAACTTAGCCTCTTTGAGTTTTTCTTTGATGTCAGCCACCTTGGCACCCTCAAAGACCGGCGCGGCAACGTACTCACCAAGCTTCTTGGCGGCCCACCCGAGATGCGTCTCCAGAATCTGCCCGACATTCATACGCGAGGGTACCCCGAGCGGATTGAGGATGATATCCACCGGCGCGCCGTCGGCCAGGTAAGGCATATCTTCTACCGGCACAATCTTGGAGACCACCCCCTTGTTACCATGCCGACCGGCCATCTTGTCGCCGACGGAGATTTTCCGGCGGATGGCAATTGTTACTTTAACCAACTGCTTGACGCCGGGGGGAAGTTCCGCACCACGGATAATCTTATCCACCTCAATATCCATTTCCTGCTTCTTGAGGTTGAGCAGCCCAGTCGCCTCGGCGATAATACTGTCGACATGTTTGTTTGTGGTGGCTTCCGTGCAAAAGCCTTCCGGCGCCACGGTGGCGTCAACGTCGAAATCAGCAAAGAAATCGGCGTTATACTTATGACCGGCGCGAATGACAACCGAATTGTCAAGAACAGAACGTATCGTCTGCGAGGTCTTGCCGTCCAGCAGTTCCCCAAGCCGCCGGCTGCGCAGGGCAATGATGTCATTGATTTTGTTCTGATAAGACTTCTTAACCTCAGCAATCTGTACCTTCTCCTGTTTCTTGGCTTCCTCGGTACGCTCTTTGCGCGAAAAGACCTGGTTTTTAATTACGACTCCTTTCATTCCCGGAGGAGCCTTCAAGCTGGCATCGCGAACATCACCGGCCTTCTCGCCGAAAATGGCGCGCAGCAGCCGTTCCTCAGGCGACAGTTCCGTTTCACCCTTGGGGGTAATCTTGCCGACTAAAATATCCCCCGCTTCGACTTCGGCCCCCACCCGGACAATGCCGTTTTCATCGAGGTTCAGTAAAGCTTCTTCAGAGACGTTGGGAATCTCACGGGTGATTTCCTCGGAGCCGCGCTTGGTGTCCCGAACCTGCAGTTCAAACTCCTCGATATGAATCGACGTAAATATGTCATCCTTCACCAAGTGCTCGGAGAGAATAATGGCATCTTCGAAATTATACCCACGCCAGGGCATAAAGGCCACCAGAGCATTGTAGCCCAGCGAGAGTTCACCCCGGTCGACGGCGGGGCCGTCAGCGACAATATCACCGGCCTTGACCTGGTCACCCACAGTCACCACCGGTCTAAAGCTAATGCAAGTGTCCTGATTGGAGCGGCGGTACTTGGTGAGGTGGTACTCGTCATCTTCAATATAGCTCAACTTGCCGGGTCTGAGCCTGGCCTCCGGTTTTACGACTACTTTCTCACTGTCGGTGTAGACCACCCGGCCGGAATTCCGGGCACAAATAACGGCTCCGGCGTCACGGGCGACTCTGCCCTCCATGCCGGTCCCAATCAGGGGGGCTTCAGTTTTCAAAAGGGGCACCGCCTGGCGCTGCATGTTCGACCCCATCAGGGCGCGGTTGGCATCGTCATGCTCCAGAAAAGGAATCAATGCCGCCGCTACCGACACAATCTGTCGCGGCGAAACATCCATGTACTCGACCTCTGTAGCCTTGACATGAGGATACTCGGAGCGCCTCCGAGCGACGATATATTCGTTAACAAACTTGCCGTTCTTGCCCAACGGCTCGTTACACTGAGCAATGAAATGGCGATCTTCCTCATCCGCCGAGATGTACAAGATTTCATCGGTCACTTTTCCGTTGACTACCTTCCGGTAAGGAGTTTCTAGAAAACCGTACTTGTTTATCCGGGCAAACGTGGCCAGGGAGGTGATCAGTCCAATGTTGGGACCTTCCGGTGTCTCGATGGGACACATCCGGCCGTAATGGGTGTGGTGGACGTCACGCACCTCAAATCCGGCCCGCTCCCTGGTCAACCCTCCCGGACCAAGAGCCGAGAGCCGACGTTTGTGCGTCAGCTCTGAGAGGGGGTTGGTCTGGTCCATGAACTGAGAAAGCTGCGAGGAGCCGAAAAACGTCTCCACCACCGTCGAAACGGTCCTGGCGTTTACCAGCAACTGCGGGGTAACGTTTTGTTGATCTTTCAGCGAAAGCCGCTCACGTATCGTCCGCGCCACACGCGAAAGGCCCACCGAAAAGAGATTGGCCATCAGTTCGCCAACGGTGCGAGCACGGCGATTGCCAAGATGGTCGATATCGTCGGTGTATCCCTTTTCATTGCACAGCCCGACCAGGTAACGTATGATGGCCATAAAATCCTTGGTGTCCAGGGTAGTCTTGTCCAGGGGAATATCCAGACCCATCCGCTGATCGATCATATAACGGCCCACCTCGCCAAGATCGTACCGCTTGCTGTCGAAAAAGAACTTTTGAAGAAGGGCAGCAGCCATCTCAATGGTTGGCGGCTCGCCCGGGCGAAGCATCGAATATATTTTTACGAGCGCTTCCTCTCGTGACTTGGTGGTATCTTTCTTGAGGGTATTGAGTATGACCCAGACTTCACGAACGTTCTTTTCCTTATCGATGATCCTGACTGTCTTGCGGCCGAGCCCCTTGAGCTTTTCCACCACCGTCTCGGTCAACGGTTCCCCCACCGCAAACACGACTTCGCCTGTCTCGGCGTCAATAACCGTTTCGCCTACAAACGCTTCGTCGTGAATTTCCACTTTTTTTCCTTTCAGATTCAGTTTACTCACAGAGTAAAACAAATCCACTATTTCTTCATCCGAGGAATACCCCAGCGCCCTGATCAGCATGGTCACCGGCATCTTGCGGCGGGAGTCGATGTAGACATACATGATGTCATTGATGTCCATGCCGAACTCCACCCAGCTTCCGCGATAGGGAATGATACGCGCCGAGTAAAGCTTTTTGCCGTTGGGATGAAACGTCTCGTCAAAGAAGACGCCCGGGCTTCGGTGAAGCTGGCTCACGATAACCCGCTCCGAGCCATGGATGATGAAGGTCCCCCACTCAGTAATAAGGGGGAGTTCGCCCATGTACACATCCTGCTCCATGATGTCCTTGACTTCTTTCTTGTCCCCCTCTCCCTGCCGCTTAATCAGACGCATAGTCACCCGCAGGGGGGAGGCATGCGACATGTTGCGGGCTCGACATTCATCGATCGTGTATCGGGGCGGGCCAAGGTGGTAACTTACGTACTCAAGAGTGTAATTCTCGTGGACGTCGGTCACCGGGAAAATGTCCGTGAAGATCCGGTGAAGCCCCTGTAGCTCTCGCTTGTCGGGCGGAACATGAGGCTGGAGAAAGCTGTCATACGACCTCAACTGGACGTCCAGCAAGTTGGGCATTTCCGTCGCGTCGGATATCTTGCCGTAATTTAACCGTTCAACCATTTCTGACCGGGCCAAAATAGAACCCTCCTCTAAATGGATGATAATGGCAGCTCCTTACAAGCGGGGCTCTCCCGCACGGGGCTGCGCCAACTAATTATCGTCTTAAAGCTTGGTTGATCCTGGCATCAATCTCATTCTTCTCCCCATCAACCGTCTTGGGGAGCCATTTTTCGCAGTCAATCCACCAACCTCAAAAAAACATAATCAAGGGGTTTTATTGGTTGCTGTATACTACTTCTTAACCAGCCGGCAACCGAAACGTTCCCGACCGCTTAACGTCGGCACTTATTTGATCTCCACTTGAGCGCCGACTTCTTCGAGCTTGGCCTTTGCCTTCTCCGCATCCTCTTTCGACACGCCTTCGTTTATCTTGGCCGGAGCGCTTTCGACAACGTCTTTGGCCTCTTTCAGACCGAGTGACGTCAATTCGCGCACCGCCTTGATCACCTGGATTTTCTTATCCCCGATAGCGGTCAGGACTACGTCAAATTCTGTCTGTTCTTCCACTTCAGCCGCCGCCGCACCCCCGGCAACACCACCCGGCATCATCGCCATTGGAGCGGCCGCCGTGACACCGAACTTGTCCTGGATCGCCTTGGAAAGATCGGCAAGATCCATTGCTTTCAGTGTAGAAATCTTGTCAACGATTTCATCAATAGCAGGGTTTGCCACTTCATATACCTCACAAGTTTATAAGATTCTCTTGTTTGTTTCCTTCAAATCCGGCCGGCGCTTAACCTTCAAAAAAGGATGGGTGCCCCACTCATGGGCATCCGTCCAAAGCCAATAAACCGGTCATTCTTCGCTTTTCTTCTTCTCCGCCACCGCCTCAATGGAACCGACCAATTCCCGGAAAAATCCGTCCAGAGTTCCAACCAGCTCACTGATAGGCGCCTCCACCGCCGCAATGACCTGCGCCAGTAGTATCTCTCTCGGCGGCAGATCCGCCAGCCGCTTAATCTCCCGGCCGTCAAAGACCTGACCGTCAACGACAAACACCTTCATGCGCGGCAGCTCTCTATCTTTGTAGGAATCGTGCAGAATCTTGGCCGCCACCGCGGCGTCCTCACTGGTGAAGGCGACGGCCGTTGGTCCGGTCAGGTGCTCACCTATCATATCTCCCACGCCGGCCTGATGAGCGGCAAGTTTAAGCAGTGTATTCTTGGCCACCCGGTAAGTGACTTGATTCTCGCGCAGATTCTTCCGCAGGTCGGTGATCTCGGTCACGCTGAGACCTTGATAGTCGGTAACAAAAATGGAGCCGGCGTCGTCAAACAGTTTCTTAATCTCCGCGACGGTATTGATCTTCTGAGGGTTCGGCATTATCTCTAAGCTCCTTTTACGACTACTTTTTCAACGTTGCCAAAAGCTCCTGATGGTCCAGCTTGAACCCGGGGCTCATCGAAGAACAGATCGAGGCGCCGAGAACGTAGGCTCCCTTGGCGGTGGCCGGCTTGGCGCGCACAATAGCGTCAACAAAGGCCAGCACGTTTTCCTCTATCTTCTGCGGATCAAACGAAAGCTTACCGACGGCAGCGGCGATATTGGCCTGCTTGTCGACCCGAAACTCGATCCGCCCTCCCTTCAGTTCTTTCACTGTTTTGTCTATATCCATCGTAACCGTACCCGTTTTCGGGTTCGGCATCAGACCGCGAGGGCCAAGGATTTTGCCCAGTTTGCCGACGACACGCATCATATCAGGGGTCGCCACAGCAACGTCAAAGTCCGTCCACCCCCCTTTGATCTTTTCCACCAGCTCCTCTGCTCCGACAAAATCGGCTCCGGCTTCTTTGGCTTCGGTTTCTTTCTCGCCCTGAGCGAAGACCGCCACCCGAACCGGTTTACCGGTGCCGTTGGGAAGAGAAACCGTCCCGCGAACCATCTGGTCGGCATGCTTGGGATTGACTCCCAGACGAACCGCAACTTCCACCGATTCATCGAATTTCACGTACTGCCTTTCCTTAAGCTGTCGTACGGCGTCGGAAAGGGCGTACTTCTTGAATCGATCAATACCTTCTCGATACTCTTTGTATTTTCTTGAGTGCTTCATATCTCCTCATTCTCCCTGGAAGCAAAGTATCCAGTCCCAGGTGCCACCGAATGTTTTCACGTCTATTGCACTTCGATCCCCATGGAACGAGCGGTGCCCTCAATGATCCTCATGGCCGCCTCAACCGACGCGGCGTTTAGGTCTTTCATTTTCGTTTCAGCTATTTCCCGCACCTGCCGTTTTGACACCACCCCGACCTTGTCTTTGTTGGGGACGCCTGACCCCTTACTGACCTTCGCCGCTATCTTCAACAGGGTCGACGCCGGTGGCGTCTTGGTGATAAAGCTGAACGACTTGTCGGTGTACACAGTGATAATAACCGGCGTCAGAATACCGTTTCCTCCCTGAGTCCGCGCATTAAACGCCTTGCAGAACTCCATGATGTTCACCCCGCGCTGTCCCAGCGCCGGGCCAACGGGAGGGGCCGGATTGGCCTGTGCAGCAGGAATCTGCAACTTGATTTCAGTGATAACTTTTTTCGCCACGTCTATCTCTACTCCAATTCAGCAGCGTTTGGCGCTACTTCTTCAACAGTTCCACCTGAAGGAAGTCAAGCTCCACAGGGGTCGGGCGGCCAAATATGGAAACCATCACCTTAACCCTACGCCGCTCCATGTTGATCTCGCTTACAGTACCCGAAAAGTCTGAAAAGGGCCCGTCATTAACCTTCACCGCATCACCCGCCTGAAAGGGGAAATCAGTGGTTTCCTCGGTGCGGCTGCTGTCGATCTGGCCGGCAATACGCTCAACTTCCTCTTCCTTCAGTGCCTTCGGTTTGCTGCCTGCCCCGACAAAATTGGTGATGCCGGGCGTTGAAATAACCAGCTCCTGGGTCTCCTTGGTCAACTCCATCTGCACCAGAAGATAGCTCGGCAAGAACTTCTTGGTGCTGGTTGACCGCCGGCCCTGTTTCATTTCCGTGACTTCCTCGGTCGGCACCAGAATCTCGCCGAATTTCTCCTCCATGGCGGCGTTGGCTACGGCCGACTCAAGGTACCGCCGAGCCTTCTGCTCATGGCCGGAGTAGGTGTGGACTACATACCAGCGAAGCGCCATTTGCTGCTTAACCTCCAATTCCACCACCAAAAATGGAACGGATCACAACGGAAAGAATACGGTCAACAATACCGATAAAAATCGCCACTATCAGCGAGACCACGACAGTCACAATAGTGGAGCCGATCAACTCATCCTTGGTCGGCCACGTCACCTTTCTCAGTTCCGCGTTCACTTCCTTAAGAAATTTTTTTACCTTTTCCAAAACAGTTCCCTTTCGGGTATCTGGCAGGCCAGGAGGGACTTGAACCCCCAACATCCGGTTTTGGAGACCGGCGCTCTACCAGTTGGAGCTACTGGCCTGTCACAGCAAAACTTCTATCTAGTTTCCCTGTGCAGGGTATGTTTGTTACAAAAGCGACAGTACTTTCGGTACTCGACTCGCTCCGGATGCAGGCGTTTGCTTTTTGTGGTGTCATAGTTGCGCCGTTTGCATTCGCCGCAGGCCAGCACTATCCGATCTCTTGGCATCCTCTATTCACTCATTTGCTACAATTTGACTTCTCTACTCCAAAATCTCGGCGATGACGCCGGCGCCGACCGTGCGACCGCCCTCGCGAATCGCAAAACGCAGCTCCTTCTCCATCGCTATCGGCGTGATTAACTCCACATTTATCGTCACGTTGTCGCCTGGCATCACCATCTCTATCCCCTCCGGCAACTGCGCTATTCCCGTCACGTCCGTCGTCCGAAAATAAAACTGCGGACGATAACCGGTGAAAAACGGCGTGTGACGGCCACCCTCCTCCTTCGTCAAAATGTATACCTCCGCCATGAACTTCCGATGCGGCAGCACCGACCCCGGCTTGGCCACCACCATCCCCCGCTCCAACTCATCCTTGTCGACGCCGCGAAGCAACAAACCAACGTTATCCCCCGCCTGAGCCTGATCCAAAAGCTTGCGAAACATCTCCACCCCCGTCACCACCGTCTTGCGCGTCTCTCCAAAACCAATGATCTCCACCTCTTCACCCTGCTTGATGATCCCCCGTTCCACGCGACCGGTGCCAACCGTCCCACGACCCGTGATCGAAAAAACATCCTCCACCGGCATCAAAAACGGCTTGTCCATCTCACGCTTCGGCTCCGGGATGTAGTTGTCCAACGCATCCAACAACTCATGGATCGACTTAAACGCCGGATCATCCAAGCCCTTCGACTCATCCGCTCCCGCCGTCATCGCCTCCAACGCCGATCCCCGAATCATCGGAATATCATCACCGGGAAACTGATACTGACTCAACAAGTCCCGTACCTCTAACTCCACTAAATCCAACAACTCAGGATCATCGACCATGTCCACCTTATTCAAATACACCACGATATAGGGCACCCCCACCTGACGCGCCAACAAGATGTGCTCCCGCGTCTGCGGCATGGGACCGTCCGCCGCCGAAACCACCAGTACCGCCCCGTCCATCTGAGCCGCACCCGTGATCATGTTCTTGACGTAATCGGCGTGACCAGGACAATCAACGTGCGCATAATGACGCTTGTCGCTCTCATATTCCACGTGTGCCGTGGCGATCGTGATCCCCCGCTCCCGCTCCTCCGGCGCGTTGTCGATCGAATCAAAATCCCGCACCTGCGTCCCCGTCTTACGTGACAACACCATCGTCAGAGCCGCCGTCAACGTCGTCTTCCCGTGATCGACGTGACCTATCGTGCCCACGTTCACGTGCGGCTTCGTCCGCTCAAACTTCTCCTTCGCCATAACCGAGGAACTCCTCTACTATACATTCTCAAAAAGCCCAGAACCAGGATTGAACTGGTGACCTCATCCTTACCAAGGATGTGCTCTACCGACTGAGCTATCTGGGCCGTTTATTCCAGCCTGCTTTTCAGCCAAAAAAAATAGGCTGGACGGGCCTTTTGGCAAACCACAATAATACAAGCGGCATTAGGGATGTGTCAAGCCAAAACATCATAAAATTCAAAAAAAATGAAAAAAAGAGAATCCTCTCCACCGAGGCCGATACCGGCTTCTTCCTACTGTTTCGGAAGAACAAGTGGCCAATTTAGTGATTTTGTTCGATTTTTATACATTTTTTCTTCTTGCACTGCCAATTGCCCACCAAATCTGATAAAGCGCAGGTAGCCCGTTAGCTGACAACAGGTTACTCCACCACGACCTAGAATTATTTGGTGACGAAGTGAGGCCGGAATGCCTGCCTTAAAGACCAGGAGGCTACGGTCAAAGGCTAAAAAAAGCGGGAGACGAGGTTCGAACTCGCGACCAACAGCTTGGAAGGCTGTGACTCTACCAACTGAGTTACTCCCGCCTATTTATGGTCAAATTATCGAAAACGGCTTAAAATCGCAAGCGCTTTTCGACGGATGCACCGTGTCGGCCATCCTTCACCGGGGTCGGACCTGTACAGCCTCAGGACGGACGCAGACCACAGGATGGCGCCGTAGCTATTTGCTTCATTACGATTAGTGCAATATAAATCACCATCCTTTGTACAACTATTCTCAATTCTTAGTGATTCTATGCCCCTTCCCTTTTCGATAAGCAACTATATCATTTCTTCTTCTGAGTTTTCCAGGAGGGGCTATGGAGAATGCAACTACAGAAATGCGAACAGGGCTGCCTGCGAAAGCTCCAGCAGCCGCTGCGGGAACAAGCCTAAGCCGAGCGTTCCAACCACCGTGATGAACAGCGCCAGCACCATGCCAGGAGAATAAGTAACCGGGATGAAGGTCCCTTCCAACTGGTCGAGGTAGCTTGTTTTGATAACTCGGAAATAGTAGTAGACGGAAAGGAACGAATTCATGACGCCGATTACAGCCAGCCAGATATATCCCGCCTTAACGGCGGCCGCGAAAATGTAAAACTTGCCGAAGAAGCCGACCGTCGGCGGGAAGCCGGCCAGGGAAAACATGAATAACGCCAGCACTGCCGACAGGTAGGGGCTTGATCTGGACAGACCGGTCAGCTCGGAGAATTCAGATTGGCAGCCGGAGCGGGTTTCCAAAAGAGTAACAACCGCAAAAGCGCCGAGATTGAAGATGGCATAGGCCACCAGGTAGAACACGGCCGCCGAAACGGCCTCACTCCCCCCGACCGCCAGGGCGATCAGCAGGTAGCCGGCATGGGCAATCGAGGAATAGGCCAGCATCCGTTTGACGTTGTTTTGCCTAAGCGCCAGAATGTTGCCGACCGTCATGGTTAACACTGCCAGCACCCAGAAGACACCCCATAGCATGTCCATATCGGTAAAACCGACCGCAAAGATGCGTAGCAGAACGGCAAACCCGGCTGCCTTCGGCCCCACCGAGAAGAAGGCGGTCACCGGCGTCGGGGCACCTTGATAGACGTCAGGAACCCAACTGTGGAACGGCACCGCCGCGATCTTGAAAGCAAAACCGATCAGAATCAGAGCCATGCCGGAATACATGTACAGTCGGAAATCAGAAATGATGAAGTGAAAATCGGCCACAATGCGACGCAGGTCGGTGGTGCCGGAGGCGCCGAAAACAAAGGCTATGCCCATCAGCAGGAAAGCGCTGGCAAACGCTCCCATGATAAAGTACTTGATACCGGCTTCGTTTGACTCCAGCGACCGCCTGGCAAATCCCGCCATAACGTATAGCGGGACCGACATAATCTCCAGGCCGAGAAACATAACCACCAGGTCGGTGGTGTTGGCCATGACCATCATCCCCATCGTCGAGATCAAAAGCAGGGCATAGAACTCCGGGCGGGCGATTCCCTTGGCGTTGAGAAACCGATGGGCGATAAAGAGCGACAGAATTGATATGCCGACAAAGATGATCTTGAAGGCAATGCCAAAGTTGTCACAGGAAATCATACCTGAGAAACCCGACTGTTGATGCCCCCACTGACCGATGGCAAACGCCAGCGATACCGCCATACCAAGCAGCGCGATAGCGGGACTCAACTTGCCCAGGTTCTTGATCGAGCCGGTCAAAAGGATAAGAAAGGCCGCTGCCAGGAGGGCAATCTCCGGGTAAATCAGATCAAAGCTTATTGCTGCCGATGTCCAGTCAATCATATCACTACTCAAGCGGCGACCGCCGCTTTCACATTAAAAACCTCATCCACCGCCAAAGCCAATTCTCACCTCGCCCTTGTCCACAATGACCGGCACGATCGGCTGACCTTTGGTCAACTTGAGGATCTTTTCTTTGGCGCTGGGCGTCTGATAGATATTGATCTCTTCGAAAGCCACCCCCTGCTCGGCGTAGTGCTTTTTTGCCGCAGCACAATAGGGGCAGCCGTCTTTTGTGTAAATGATAACGTCGCTCATTTGACTCCTCCTTCTGAGTAGAATACCGTAACAGTCGTGTCGGCTGCCAGGTTCGTCATTTTCTTTCTAATGTGAAAGTTGTCATCCATCTCAACCGTAGTGGCCCGGCTGACCTGCTGCAGGATCTGCTTGGCGGCCGGCTCGATTCGTTCAAGAAGCGGCTTGGGGTAGATGCCGATCCAGAATATCAACAGGACCAGTGGGACAAGGATAATCTTCTCCCGCCAATCTATGTCTTTCAAGCTCTTGTTCTCTTCTCTGGTGACCTTTCCAAAAAACACCCGTTGATACATCCACAGCATATAGCAGGCGGCAAAGACCACGCCGGAGGCGGCGATGATGCCGTAAACGTAGTTGGCTTTGAACACTCCCAGCAAGATCAGAAATTCGCCCACAAAACCGTTGGTCAGGGGGAGGCCGATCGATGAAAGAGTGACGATCATGAAAATCGCAGCGTAAGTCGGCATCACTTTGGCAATGCCGCCGAACTCGGCAATCATACGGGTGTGGCGCCGCTCATAAATCATGCCCACGACAAGAAAGAGGGCGCCGGTGGAAATACCGTGGTTGATCATCTGTAAAACGGCACCCTCGAATCCCTCCAGATTAAGGGCAAACATCCCCAGCATGATAAAGCCCATGTGCGACACCGACGAAAACGCCACCAGTGACTTGACATCCTTCTGCACCATCGCCACCAGTGCACCGTAAATAATGGCAATCAATGCCAATATGCAGATGTACGGCAGGTAGGCGATCGTCGCCTCGGGAAACATGGGCAGGCATATCCTGATAAAGCCGTACGTGCCCATCTTAAGCAGCACGCCCGCCAGGATGACCGAACCTGCCGTCGGTGCCTCGACGTGGGCATCCGGCAGCCAGGTGTGGAAGGGGAACATGGGAACCTTTATCGCAAAGGCTAAGGCAAAAGCCCCAAAGAGCCACAACTGCGTCTGATACGGGATCGGCATCTCCATAAGTTTGAGCATATCAAACGAGTACTCGCCGGAGAAGGACTGGTACGCAAACAGCATGTACAAAACGGCTACCAGCATCAACAACGAGCCGAACATGGTGAATAAAACAAATTTGATCGCCGCGTATATTCGTCGCGGGCCACCCCAGACGCCGATGATAAAGTACATCGGAATCAACATCACTTCCCAGAAGACGTAAAAGAGAAAGAGGTCCAAAGAGCAGAAGACGCCGATCATACCGGTCTCCAACAGGAGGAAGGAGATGAAATAGCCCTTGACGCCGGTCGTGATGGAATTCCAGGAGGCCAGAATGCACAGCACCGTCAGGATGGAGGTCAGCACGATCAACAGCAGGGAGATGCCGTCAATTCCCATATGGTAGTGAATACCCAGCGACGTTATCCAGGGGATGTTGACCTCAAATTGCATCCCGTTGGCAAGAGGGTCGAACATTGCATAAAGCATAAACGACAGTAGCATGGTGATAAAGGCAATGATGAGGCTGATCGACTTGACGCTGTCGTGTCTCGCGCGCGGGACCAACAGCAGCAGGACCGCACCAAGCAACGGGAAAAAGGTCACCAGTGTCAGGATTTCGTTTTCCACTTCTTACCTCAACACCACGTAGGCTACCAACACCACTACCCCGACCACGAACAGCGTGGCATAGCTTCGCACCCGACCGGTCTGAACGCCACGGCAGTATTGTGAGACATCGCTGTAGGCCGTTGCCAGTCCGTTGATGAGACCGTCGATAAACACCACGTCCACGATTTTCCATAAGAAAAGCGAAAGGTAAACGACCGGCCTGATCAGAATAGCGCCGTAGATTTCATCGACGTAGTATTTGTTCAATAGAACTCGGTGTACCCCCGACAGCTTCTCACGGAAATTTGTAGCCAGTTCGGGCCTTTTGTTATAAAACATCCGCGCCAGGAAGATCGCTATCAACACCAGCGCCACCGAGGCAACCATCAAGGCGATCTCGGTTCCGGCGTGACCACCTGCCGCCGCCAGAGCATGCGATTCAGCGACCTGAGCTCCCTGCGACATAACCGGTTCCATCCAGCGCTCGAAATGATTGGTAAAGCCGAGCACGTGCGGTATACCAACCCACCCGCCGATTACAGCCAGGACCGCCAGCACCACCAGGGGGACCGTCATCGACTTGGGCGCTTCATGCAGATGCGCCTTGGTATGTTCGTCCATGCGCTCTTTACCGTGAAAGGTCAAATACACCACGCGAAACATATAGAAGGCAGTCAACCCGGCTGTGATGAAACCGATCACCCAGAATATGGGATGTCCGAACTGTGATGAGAAGGATTTCCACAAGATTTCATCCTTGGAGAAAAATCCCGAAAAGCCGGGGATCCCTGAAATCGCGAGTGTCGCTAACAAGAACGTCCAATAGGTAACGGGCAGATACTTTCTCAGGCCGCCCATCTTGCGCATGTCCTGCTCGTTGGACATGGCGTGGATTACGGCACCGGAACAAAGGAACAAAAGCGCCTTGAAATAGGCGTGCGTCATCAGGTGGAATATACCGGCGCTGAAGGCGGCCACCCCGCAGGCAAGGAACATGTATCCAAGCTGGCTCACCGTCGAGTAGGCGAGCACGCGTTTGATATCGTTTTGCGCCAGGCCGATCGTGGCGGCATATATGGCCGTGACTGCTCCCACAATCGCCACCACCAGCAGGGCGTCCGGAGCCATCATGTACAGGACGTTGGTGCGGGCGATCATGTACACCCCGGCCGTGACCATCGTGGCAGCATGGATAAGCGCCGAGACCGGTGTCGGACCTTCCATGGCATCCGGCAGCCAGACGTACAGCGGAATCTGAGCCGATTTACCGATAGCGCCAACGAACAGAAGAATACACGCCGTGGTAATAAGAGCACCGCCGGCGACAAAGACCATCGGCGCCGACTCCATTACGGTGCGGAATTCCAGCGAACCGACCTGCCAGAAGATGATAAACATTCCGATGAGAAATCCGAAGTCGCCGATGCGGTTGACGATAAAAGCCTTTTTGCCGGCATCGGAGGCGGACTTTCTTTCAAACCAGAAACCGATAAGCAGGTAGGAGCAGAGACCGACCCCTTCCCACCCGACAAACATGAAGACGAAGTTGTCGGCCAATACCAGAGTGAGCATGGCAAAAGTGAACAGATTCAGATAGCTGAAGTACCGCCCATAACCGGGGTCGCGGTGCATATAGCCTACCGAGTAAACGTGGATCAAGAATCCAACCCCACTGACGACAAGAATCATAACCGCTGAAAGGGGGTCGAGCAAATAGCCGATATTCACGTGCAGCGATCCGGCAGGAATCCAGCTAAACAGCGTCTGCTCAATAAGGCGCGCCTCAGGCGCCATCCCTTTCAATTCGAAAAACAACAGCGCTGACAGCACCAATGACAGCCCAACCGTTATACATCCGATAAATGAAATAACCGGTCGCGGAAGACGCCCCAATAGCAGGCCGTTGAGCAAAAACCCGATCAGAGGGAAAAGCGGGACCAAAAATAGATACTGTGCGTATTCCGACATCGTGTGCTACGTTCCTACCATTTCATCAGGTTAAAGCGGTCGATGTTTATCGTTTCACGGTTGCGGTAGAGCGTTATCACCATGGCTAACCCTACCGCCGCCTCCGCCGCCGCTACCGTCAGTACCAGGAAAACAAAAGCATGGCCATCCGCCACGTTGAGTGCCCGCGAAAAAGCGATCAGGGCCAGGTTGGCGGCGTTAAGCATAAGCTCTATGGACATAAACATGATGATAATGTTGCGGCTGATTAATACCCCCAGGGTACCGATGCCGAAAAGCACAGCCGCCACAACCAAGTATACGGTAATAGGGATCATCTTAACGATCCACCTCATCGACCGTCTTTGACGGTTCCTGCCCTTTTGAGGGCGTGGACGGCGCACTGCCGTTTCTTTCGCGTTTGGCCATCACCACCGCGCCGACAATTGCTGCCAGTATCAGGATTGAGGTCAACTCAAAGGGGTAGAGGTAGCGGGTGAACAAAACCATGGCAATCTCTTCTACGGAGCCGAAGGTACCCGGGAGCTCCGCCATGACGCCGACCTGACCGGCGTCGGGAAAAAATCCGCTCTTAACGACAAACCACATCTCCACAAACAGCAGCGCCGAGACAAAATACTTTGTGAAGCGACTCACGGGAGGAGAGTTATCGGAAAGATCCTCCTGGCCGCGAAGATTCAACAGCATAATAACAAACAAGAACAGAACCATAATCGCCCCGGCGTAGACGATAATCAGCACCGCCGCCATGAAGACCGAACCTAATTGTATGTAGAGCACCGCCTGGGCTAACAGCGAGACAATGAAATACAGCACCGACGCCACCGGGTTGCGTTGGGCGATCATCATCGTTGCCCCGAACACCGCCACTATGGCGGAGATGAAAAAGACTATCGTATCCAGGTTCATTTGCCCTTGTCCGTCACTCCATATACTTTTCGCACCCGGCGGTAAATCCGCTTGAAGGGGTTGTCCTTTCGAGGGTGCGGCACCAGCATTTGATCCTTGGTCCAGATAAACGAGTCGCGATTGTCATCGGAGAACTCATAATCCTGGCCCAGGAATATCGCTTCCTCCGGACAGGCTTCCTCGCAGAAGCCGCAGAAGATGCATCGCAGGAGGTTTATCTCATACATAATGGCTTGCCGCTCGCCTTTTTCATTTTCCTCCGGCTCCATATAGATGGCGTCGGCGGGACAGGCGGCGGCGCACAACCCACAGCAGACGCAGCGTTCGGTGCCGTCGTCGTAGCGTTCAAGGTAGTGTCGGCCACGGTAGCGGGGCGCCATCGGCTTCTTCCGGCGGGGGTAGTCCAGCGTGACCGGCTTCTTAAACAGGTGCTTGAAGGTCACATAAAAGCCCTGGGGCATCTTGAATACCACGTTACCAAGCGCTTTTATGATCTCTTTCATTCGGTTCTACCTCAGCCCCAAGCTCACAGCATCACTATCGCCGCCGTTACCATTGTGTTCAGCAAGGCCAACGGGAGCAGCACCTTCCATCCGAACGACATTAGCTGGTCGTAGCGGAACCGGGGTAACGTCCCCCGCAGCCAGATATAGAAAAACATAAACAGAAACACCTTGAGAATAAACCAGGCAATTGACGGCAAATACGGTCCCTGCCAGCCGCCAAAAAACAAGGTGGCCCCTACGGCTGACACCGCCAGCATGTTGGCGTACTCACTGATAAAAAAGGTGGCAAACCGCATGGACGAATACTCGGTATGGTACCCCGCCACCAGCTCCGACTCGGCTTCGGGGAGGTCGAACGGCAGGCGGTTGGTTTCCGCTATGGCGCAGGTCAGATACAGCAGGAAGCCCAACGGCTGTTTCCAGACAAACCAGTCAAAAACGGATGCCTGCTGCGCAACCAGTTCGCGCAGGGAGAGGGTATTGGCCACCAAAACCACGCCGATGATCGAAAGACCATAGCCAATTTCGTAAGAAATCATCTGCGCCATCGAGCGCAGCCCACCCATCAGCGAATACTTGGACCCGGAGGACCATCCAGCCAGGACGATGCCATAGACGCCCAGCGACGTCACTGCAAATATGAACAAGACTCCAATGTTCAGGTCAGAAATGACCATCTTGATTTCGCGACCGAACAGAGTTGCATCCGCCGCAAACGGCACCACCGCAAAGATCAGCAGCGCCGGTATGAATGAGATAATGGGCGCCAGAGCATAGGTCACTCTTTCAACGTTGTTCGGCACTACATCTTCTTTGAAAATCAGTTTGACGGCATCGGCTATGGGCTGTAACAGGCCGTACGGTCCGGCATACAGAGGCCCGATCCGGTGCTGCATAAAAGCCACCACCTTCCGCTCCATATAGGGCGCATAAGCGCAGCCGGTCAAGACCGCAACAGTCACGACCACAATTTTGACGGATGATATGAGGATTATCTCAAGCATGGTCTTTACTCAGCCACCTTGCTTATTTTCACCCGGTCGAATCTTCGCTTGCGCATAAGAAGCGAGGTCACCGCCGTGGCTGAAAAATTCCGTGGAGCCAGCACCATGTCGGTGTCAAGGTACTCAGATATTTTCACCGGGGCGATAATCTTACCCACCTCGGATTCCACTCGAACTGGTGCTCCTTCCTTTAAATCATACCTGGCGGCCAGGTCAGCCGACATTTCAATATAGGCCTCCCCGGCGAAGATAACAAGTGAAGCAGACTTCTCCGTAAGGTGCCCGCTGTGGTGAGGATCGTCCACGATGAACAGCGGGATCGGAAATGAATCGTCATCTTTATCACCTGACGTTTTCACCTCCAGAAATTCCCCGGGCATCTCCATCGTCGATTCAAGGCGCAATAGACTGTCGATCTCCGAAGCCATCTCATTCGGGGAGGAGAAGAGCTTCTCGCCGAATTTCTCGGCCAATATATTCATGATTTCGAAGCCCGGCCGGGATTGACCGATCGGCTTGATGGCCTTTTCTGTATGCTGCACTTTACCCTCAAGGTTGACATACTCGCCGGCATATTCAGCCCAGCTCGAAAGTGGAAGGACGACGTCAGCCAGGGCTGTGGTTTCGGTTTCGAACAGGTCGCAGACGACGAGGAAATCCAGTTTCTCGAGCCCCTCTCTTACAAACTGGCGATCGGGATACAGCATCATCGGGTTGGCGCCCAATATGAAAAAGCCGTTGAGTTCTTCTTTTTTCATAAGCACCAGCATGGCGTCGGTTGTATGCGGCTGACAGTCAGGAAACCGCCCCCAAAGAGAAGTCAACTCCTTCACAACGGCTTCGGAAGGAGAAGGCAAAAGCCCCAACCTCGCTGCCCCTATGGAATTTGCATAGCGCGCCATAACAGCGAGTTGTCCTTTATTCTCCAAACCGAAAAAGAGGTTGAGGTTGGCTACTGCCGCTGCAATTGTCTCCCGCGCCTTAGAGCGGGCGATCAGTTCCCCAATGATGAACGTTACCTTGCGACCTTCCGCGAGAGCTCGCGCAACAACTTTCAAGTCGCTTTCACTCACGCCGCAATAAGCAGCCGCTTCTGAGAGAGCCGAAGGAGAAAGCTTCTCCTTCAAACGAGAGGCATGCTGTGCCTCCACCAAATTCTCCTCAACTGCGGCAAGACAGATGGCGTTTATGACCGCCTCGTCGGTGCCCGGCTTATAGACCAGTTCCAGGTCGGCCACATCAGCCGACTTCACCGAATAAGGGTTGAGGGAGTAAATTTTGGGGCTGTTGAAATTGTATGCCTTACGAATGCGCAAATACTCGTTAGGGTGTTCGCGCACCAGATCGGAACCAAAGGTCACGATCACATCGGAATCATCGATATCGGATATTTTGAAAGGACGCGCACACAGTGTCGAAAAGATGCTGTCCGGTTTGTCCGGCAGCATCCGATAGTCACAGCGGAAGTCAATGTTATTGGAGTGGAACATTTTTCTGAGAAACTTCGAGAAGCTGTATAAAGAGGCGTTATCCAGATTGGGCGCGGCCAGCCCGCCAATGCAGACGCTTCCTTTCTTCTCCCTGATTTCACCAAAGTGTTTGTGGATCACATCCATCGCTTCGTCCCACGAAGCTGGCACCTGCTTGCCTTCCTTCTTAATGAGCGGCGTTTGTAAGCGCTCCAGAGAATTGGCAATCTGGTAACCATAGCGCGTCACGTCGGCCAGCCAGCCGTCGTCGACGTCGTCATTGCGGCGAGAGGTCACCCGGTAGACCCAGTTCCTGTGATCTTCCTTGTAAAACAGGATGTTGCTTCCCGAGCTCGTGAAGTTGCACAGCGATGGGGTGGTCTTCGTTAGCCAGACACGAATCTTATACCGCCAGTCACTATTCGTCAGCGCTCCCACGGGGCAGATCTCGGCTAAGTTGCCCGAAAAGGGGTTGTCAACCTGCTCACCCGGAGCGGCGTTGATTTCGGTTAAATTCCCACGCTGAAAGGCTCCGAGATCATATTCGCCGAAAGCCTCTTTGTTCGCGCGAACGCACTTATAGCAAAGGATGCAGCGGTTGCGGTTCAGGACTATCTCCGGGCCGATGTGGACGTCGTCGAACGTAGTCGTTACCGTTTCGTCAGTGAAGCGATACTTCTCAAACTCAAAGCGGCTGTCGTCGAATCCGTGGGCGAAAGTCAGGTTCTGCAGGTCACATTCTCCCCCTTTGTCACAGGTGGGGCAGTCAAGGGGGTGGTTAAGCAGGATGAACTCAAGCACCGCCTTACGACCCTGCTTTACTTTGTCGGAGTCAGTGTAAACCACCATGCCGTCGGTCGCCTCGGTAGCGCAGGACACTTGGAGCCTGGGTATCTTCTCGATCTCAACATAACACATCCGGCAGGCGCCGACCGGTTTGAGCTTGGGATGCCAGCAGAAGGTGGGAATGTGGATACCCAAAGACGCAGCCGCTTCAAGCACCGTCGTCCCCTTGACCACGGTCACTTGCCGGCCATCGATAGTGAGTGAGACCGCGTGCTTTTGGGTCTTTTCTCCGGTTTGTGTTTTGGCAGCTTCAGCCATTACTCGACTCACCGAAACTCATAGTTGGACTTCACCTGGCACTTCTTATGATCAATATGATACTGCCACTCATCGCGCCAGTGTTTGATGGCCGACTGAATCGGCATGACCGCAGCATCGCCGAGCGGGCAAATAGTCCGCCCCAGAATATTGCCGCAAATTTCTTCAATCGTTTCAATGTCGCCCGGTTTTCCCAGTCCCTGTTCAATCCGCCGAATGATCTGCTCCAGCCAGCCGGTTCCCTCCCGGCAGGGGGTGCATTTGCCACACGATTCATGACGGAAAAAGTGGATCAGCCTCAGGATAACCCAGACTATGCAGGTTTCCTCGTGGAACACGATCACCGCCCCGGAACCGAGCATCGAGCCCGCCTCCGCCAGCGATTCGTAATCAAGCTTGACCTCGATCATATCAGGCGTGAGCAGCGGCGTCGACGCTCCCCCGGGGATGACTCCTTTGAGCTTCTTGCCGCCTAAAATGCCGTCACCATAGGCCGGGTCATAAATCAATTTCTTGAGCGAGAAGCCCATTTCCACTTCATAGTTGCCGGGGCGCTTCACGTGGCCGGACAGCGAAAATATCTTGGTGCCGGTGGACTTTTCGGTCCCCATTGAACGATACCAGTCGCCCCCGCGATTGATAATGTGCGGCACCGTCGCCAGTGTCTCGACGTTGTTGACAATCGTCGGACAGGCGTAAAGACCTTCAATAGCCGGAAACGGCGGACGAATCCGCGTCATCCCCCGTTTCCCTTCCAGGGAGTTCAGCAAGGCCGTTTCCTCGCCGCAGATATAAGCGCCGCCGCCGGTGTGGACGATCATGTCCAGGTCATAACCGCTGCCGTGAATGTTCTTGCCCAGATGCCCCTTGGCATAAGCTTCTTCTTTGGCCGCTTCCATTTGCTCGATACAGTGGTTAAACTCTCCCCGGATGTATACAAACATCAGGTGGCACCCGACGGCATAGGCGGCAATCGCCATTCCCTCGATCACCGCGTGCGGGTCACGCTCCATAATAATTCGGTCCTTGCAGGTGCCCGGCTCCGACTCGTCGGCGTTGCAGCAGAGGTAGCGGGGCTTTGGTGAATCCTTCGGTACAAATCCCCATTTCACACCGGCAGGGAATCCGGCTCCTCCTCTTCCGCGCAGGCCTGATTTTTTGACCTCCTCTATGACGGCCTCGGGTGACATGCCGTTCATGGCTTTCTTCCATGCGACATAGCCGCCGTGAGCCTCATACGTCTCTATTTTGTGCTGCTCGGGGTCCTCAACGTGCCTGAACAGATGCATCCGGTCATCAGTGGCCGCCTCGGCAGCATTGGTTATGACAGGCGAATAAAACATCAGGTCTTCGCTTTCAACTCCTCAAGGATGTCGTCAACCTTCTCGCGGGTCAGGTTCTCATAGTAATCCTGGTTAATCTGCATCATGGGCGCTGTGGCGCACGAACCTAAGCACTCCACCGTGACCAACGTGAAGAGTTTGTCCGGCGTAGTTTCACCTTTCTTGATGCCTAACTTTTCTTCCAGATATGCAACCAGAGGATCGGCGCCAAGTAGGGCGCAGGAGATATTGTGACATACCTGAATCAGGTACTTGCCGACCGGTTGCTTGGGAAACAGGGTGTAAAAGGTCGCGGCCTCGGCAACCTCAACGTGCGGAACCCTGATTACCCGGGAAATCTCCTTATAAATGTCATTATTCAAATGACCGACCTGATGGTAGGCTATGGTCAGCGCCGGAAGAATGGCCGACTTGCGCTGCGGGTACTGCAACGCCTTTTCGCGCATCTGTTTTGTCGTCTCTTCAGTGAGGATCATCGGTCGACCTCTCCCAGAACGATGTCAATAGAACCGATGGCGCACACCACGTCGGAGAACAACCGGCCTTCGACCAGCAGCGGCAGAGCGGCCAGATTAATAAAGGAGGGTGGCCGTACCCGCACGCGGTGAGGCTTGTTGCTGCCGTCGGAGGAGATGTAAAACCCAATCTCCCCCTTGGGCGATTCGATAGCCTGATACACAGCCCCGAACGGCGCTTTGAAGCCTTCCGTGATGATTTTGAAATGGAATATCAACGATTCCATTTTGTACAGGACGTCTTCCTTGGGCGGCAACACTACCCCCGGCACGTGGGCGCGGTAGGGACCATCCGGCATACCGTCGAGAGCCTGTTCGGCAATGCGCAGCGACTGGCGGATCTCTTCCAGACGGAGCAGGTAGCGATCGTAAGCGTCGCCGTTCTTACCAACTGGAATTTCAAAATCAAAGTTCTCATAGCCGCTGTAGGGATTGGCTTTCCTCATATCGTGCTTAACCCCGCTGCCGCGCAACATGGGACCGGAAAGGGAGTAGTTGATCGCATCTTCGGCTGATATGACCGCGACACCTTTGGTCCGGTTGATAAAAATCTGATTGTCGGTCAGCAGAGCCTCATAGTCTTGCAGCCGTTCTCCAACGACCTTCACGATCCTGCGTACTTTCTTGTCAAAGTCCTTGGGAAGATCATGAGCCAGCCCTCCGATCCGGATGTAGCTGGTCATCATCCGTTGCCCCCCGCACGCCTCATAGACGTCGAGGATCAGCTCCCGTTCCCGGAAAGTATACAGCAGCATCGACATGGCTCCCAGATCGAGGGCATGCGTTCCTAACCAGACAAGATGCGATTTCACCCGGGTAATCTCCGCCAGGCAGACGCGCGCCCATTGGACCTTCTCAGGCACCTCGATATCCATCAGCTTCTCAACCGCCAGGCAGTAGCCGAGATTGTTGGACATAGGCGCCAGGTAGTCCATCCGGTCGGTTGCCGGAAGCGCCTTGTAGTAGAGCTTTGACTCCATTGTCTTTTCAATGCCGGTGTGCAGGTAGCCGATGACAGGTCGCGCCTTGATCACCGTCTCACCCTCCAGTTCCAAAACCACCCGCAACACGCCGTGGGTGGAAGGATGCTGTGGCCCCATATTCAGGGTGACCGTCCTTTCTTCCGGCATTACTTGATCACCTCGGGCGGTTGGTCTTTGTTCCAACTGAACTGTGGCACCTCGTATGTAAGTGGGAAGTCCTTGCGCAGGGGGTGCCCTTCAAGCTCGTCGGGGGTTAGTATCTTGGTCAAATCCGGATGTCCCTCAAAGTGGATTCCCATCATGTCGTAGACCTCCCGTTCCAGCCAGTTTGCCCCCTGCCAGAGATGGGTAAGCGAAGCTATCTTGGGATTGTTTGCCGGCAGGCGGACCTTCAGAAAGAACCGGTACCGTTGCGAAAGGGAATACAGATTGTAGATTACCTCGAAGCGGCCGTTTTTTTCCTCTTCGTGACCGAGCCAATCCAGCGCCGTAATGTCGGAAAGGAAGCGGATGTCAAGCTCGCCGCCGTGCAGAAGCTCTTCACAAATAGGGGCGAGGGCGTCCGGCTTTATATAGAACGACTGCTGCTCTCGGAAGTTATCTTCCCTGATAATGGCATCGCCGAATGAGCTTTTCAGGAAGCTTCTAACTTTTTCTTCCATGGGCAAATACTTGTTCCAAAATTCACAAGGGAGCCGGTTCTAAAACAGCTACGGCGACGTTGTTGGCGCCATCAGACCGCCTTACGTCCCCACTCTTCGTGTTGATCCTTTACCGATTCTTTATCAATCTTTTCCTGAAGCTTCAAAATCCCGTCCATCAGTTGCTCCGGCCTGGGGGGGCATCCCGGAACGTAAATGTCCACCGGAATAATTCTGTCCACGCCCTGGAGTACGGCGTAGTTGTTGAATACCCCGCCACATGACGCACAGGAACCCATGGCAATAACCCACTTGGGGTTGGGCATCTGTTCATAGAGAGTCCTAATCACCGGCGCCATTTTCCTCGACACCCGTCCAGACACAATCATCAGGTCAGCCTGTCTCGGCGACGGACGCATAACCTCCATCCCGTAGCGGGCCAGGTCAAAATGGGGAGCGAAAGTGGATATCATCTCAATCGCACAGCAGGCTAAACCGAAGCCAAGAGGCCACATCGAGCGCTTATGGGACCAGTTGACCACTTTGTCAAGGGTGGTCAGGATAATCGAATCCGGGATTTTTTCCTCTAATCCCACTTCAATGCTCCTCTTCCAAGAATATAGAAGTAGCCGACCAACAGGATGACAACAAAAACCAGCATCTCAATAAAACCAAACAGCCCCAGTTTGCGGGAGATAACCGCCCAGGGGTACAGGAACATGATTTCAATGTCAAAGAGAATAAAGAGGATGGCAACCATGTAGAACTTCACCGGTACCGGGTCCTTTGTCCCCCCGGTTGGTGTCATGCCGCACTCATACGGGTCGCCTTTGCGCCCCTGTTTTGTCTTGCGACCAATAAGGATCGACATGAAAACAAGAGCCACCGCGATGACGGCCGCAAACAGCACCAGAAACAGGATCGGGAAAAACGTTTCAAACATGTTCAATCATACTACTTCCACAAAACAATGCCCCAACTTTAGCTTATATGTTAAGCGTTGTCAACAAATTTCGGGAGGTGTCAGAGGCACATTAATGATCTCTTTTGTGTTGGCCAGAGTTAGCGTGAGCTGGTCGCTACATACTTGATGTGAATGAGTTATGGGGCATTTCTCATGTATCACTTGATGGGATAACCTTAAATTAGTCGGCTCAGATCAGCCGTAAACAATTAGACAGCCAAAGGACTTCGCTCACTTTGGTATCGGGTCGATCTCAACTGTCCTCAAAATTAGTATGGCTCATGACAACTAATAAACGATACAACACTGCTTTTCTCAGATACTTTTTAACTCGCTTCACGACTACAAAGAGCCGACTGACGGCCTATCTTTTTAACTTGCCGGAATCACTTCCGTTTTGTATCTATGGCTCTAACGTATGGAGCAAGTGAACAACATCCTGGCAGCGGTCTCCGACCTTGTCTGGGGATGGCCGATGGCCATGATCCTGCTGTCCGCAGGATTGATACTCACCCTCCGAATGGTGTTCATCCAGATTCGGGGTTTTGCTCATGGGGTGGGCATAGCCACCGGCAAGTACGATGACCCGGCGCACAAAGGCCAACTGACCCACTTCCAGGCTCTCTCGACGGCGCTTTCAGCGACCATCGGTATCGGTAATATCGCCGGGGTGGCGATTGCCCTGTACTGGGGCGGCCCGGGGGCGATCTTCTGGATGTGGGTGACCGCCTTTTTCGGTATGGCTATCAAATACACGGAATGTATGCTGGCCATCAAGCACCGCAAGGTCGAGCCGGACGGCAACATCCGCGGCGGCCCGATGTATTTCATCGAGTTGGGAATGCACAAGCATTTCCGGCCGCTGGCATACATGTTTGCTTTCTGTACCGCCGTGGCTGCGTTTGGCGCCGGGAACATGGTGCAGTCGAACACCATGGCCCACTCTCTGCTTAACGCGCTGGAGGTCTCCGCTGAAAATGAAGCACTGGTGCGCTGGATTATCGGTTTTATCGTCGCTACTCTGGTCGGTATCGTGATCATCGGCGGGATCAAGCGCATTGGGCGGGTGGCGTCGGTTCTGGTACCGTTCATGTCGGTAGTCTATGTCATCAGCGCCCTGATCATTGTCTTCATCAACAGCGATCAAATAATCCCGGCCTTCCAGTTGATCTTCCATCATGCTTTCAATCCAACGGCTGTCGTTGGCGGTTCGGTCAGTGGCGCGACCGTCTGGATGACCTTCACCTGGGGCCTCAGGCGCGGCTTGTTCTCCAATGAAGCCGGACAGGGTTCGGCGGCCATGGCCCATTCGACGGCCAAAGTAGAAGAGCCGGTGCGCGAAGGTCTGGTGGCGATGTTAGGCCCATTTATCGATACCCTCGTTATCTGCACCATGACAGCGCTGGTAATCATCACCACCGGTGTATGGGACTGCGGTATCAACGGCGCTCCGCTTACTATGCATGCTTTCAACCACGCCTTGCCGGTTTATGGGTTGTGGATGGTGGTGGTGGGCGTGATGTTGTTCGCTTTTTCGACCGTGGTGGCATGGTCATACTACGGCGAAAAGGGGATTGAATATCTTGGAGGGAAAAAGGCCAAGCTGCCTTACAAGTGGGTCTACATTCTATTCACGCTTCTGGGGGCGCGCTTTGACCTGAAGGCGGTCTGGTCATATGCTGATACGGCCAACGGCCTGATGGCGGTACCCAACCTGATTGCCCTGGTCGTCCTTTCAGGCGCCGTTGTCGCTATGACCAGGAAGTACATGCGCGAAAAGGCCGAGGGGTTGCACAAGCCGTTTCGGTAGGCTACTATATAGCCCTTTTGTCCATATAGTGAGCTACCCTAATTTCAAGACGGCGATGATTGCCACCGCCACCAATGCTAAGACAAGCAGTATGATGAGCAACTGTTTGAATACTCCCTCACGAAAGCCTTTCCAAGAAAACCGAAACTTTCGAGAATTTTCAAACTCGACATCAGACACGGCTCTTACCTCCTAGTTGACAGAATACGCCTTATCTTTTTTTCTATCTCTTAGGGTTTCTTAAGGGAGAGTTATTAGTAGGCTAAGGATTTCGGGAATTGTGTCAAGGTTTTTTTGCAGGTTTTGAGAAATAATCGGGGGACCTATCGCACAGCTTTGGAAGGTGAGAACTAGCTCTCAATTCTCCATAAGCCAATAGCAAATGGGCAGTTAGCAAAACCGCGGTCTGACGTGTCGCGCCCATACCGGCAAACGACGCATAGTCCAGAGTCTGGTGCGGTACATGGTCTTCCTCCTAATCATTCTTGCGGATTTTGCGCCGGAACTTGGCGTAAGTCCCGTAGTCGACATAAATCAGGTTCTCTTCCAGAAGCTTCCTGGTGCGCACCGCCTTGTCGCGCACCCAGCAACAGTAGGGCAGGATCCCTGCGATCCTGCCGCCTCAGCACAATAGTCAGGAGGGCAAGCCTCCTGACCTACAAGAGTAATCCTACCGCAAGTACACGCACTTTTGTGTCGGTTTTTCGTGGGTGGCAGATGTTCACATCTACCCCGGCACCGATAATATGTGATTTACATTTCGCTCGTCTGACCTAATATGAAAACATGGAAGCGAAGAAAGATTCGGTGGACTGTGTCGGTTTCCCTTCGCCGGCGGCCAACTATATGGAAGGGACGCTGGACTTAAACGAGTATCTGGTCAAGCATCCCTCCGCCACTTTTTTCGTACGGGTGACCGGTGAGGCCATGATTGAGGCGGGTATTCACTCAGGGGATATCCTGATTGTCGATCGCTCTTTAGAACCGGCGGACAACAAAGTGGTTATCGCCGTTGTCAACGGCCAGTTCATGGTCAGGCGGGTGCGCATTATCCAGGGAAAGCGTTGTTTAGCACCTGAGAATGACAACTACCAGCCCCTTGAGCTTGACAAGGGAACTGATGTCGAGATATGGGGAGTGGTAACCAACGTCATTCATCCTTTGTAATTTGCCGGGAGGTGTCTTATGTCACTATCGCCTCTATTCGCTTTGGTGGACTGCAACAACTTCTATGTCTCCTGTGAGCGCGTGTTTAATCCGCAGCTTGAGGGCAAGCCGGTGGTGGCGCTGTCCAACAACGACGGCTGCATTGTGGCTCGTTCCAACGAAGCCAAGGCGCTTGGCATCAAAATGGGAGAAGCCTTCTTTAAGTTTCGCAACGTGATTGAACGCCATGGAGTGTTTGTTTTTTCCTCCAACTATACCCTGTACGGCGATATGTCCCGGCGGGTTTTTGCCACGCTGGCGAGGTTCACCCCGGAGGTGGAGATTTATTCCATCGATGAAGCCTTTTTGAATCTCACCGGTTTTGAAAAGGACAATGTGACCGCCTACGGCCAAAGGATACGAGCCACGGTCAAGCAATGGACCGGCATACCGGTTTCCATTGGTATCGCCGAAACCAAGACGCTGGCCAAAGTAGCCGGCCACGTTGCAAAATACTCAGCAAAGGCCGAGGGAGTTCTGGATTTGACCATTCCAGGATATCGAAAGAAAGCATTGACCATGACACACGTAGGGGAGGTTTGGGGCATAGGCCGTCGGCTTACCAGGCGCCTGGTTGGTAAAGGCATTAAAACAGCTCTCCAGTTGAGTGAGGTAGACGACGGGTGGATCAGAAAACAAATGGGAATCGTAGGGGTTCGCATAGTTCACGAGCTGCGCGGCATCCGTTGTTTTCCTTTGAAGCTCTCGGCACCTCCCAAAAAGGGGATTACGTGCTCAAGATCGTTTGGCCGACCGGTGACGACGCTGAATGAGATGAAAGAAGCCGTTGCTGCTTACGTTTCACGGGCGGCCCTTGAGCTCAGGAAACAAAACTCCGTCGCCGGGCATCTCATTGTCTATATGATGACAAACCGATTCAAGGTGAAAGAGCCCCTGCACAACGAGGAAGTGTCTATCAAACTTCCGGTCGCTACCGATAACACCGGAGAGCTGATTCACTATACTTCCGGCGCGGTAGAGAAGATTTTCAAAGCAGGGTACAAATATAAAAAGGCCGGGGTCATATTGACGGAACTGTCTCCCGCCTGTCAGAGCCAGATCAATATGTTTGACTCTGTCGACCGGAACCGCACAGAAAAACTGATGGCCACCCTTGATTTGGTTAATGCCCGGATGGGTTCAAGAACGCTTCAGTTCGCCGCCCAGGGAACGACTCAGCCCTGGAGTATGAGATGCGAAAGGCGTTCCCCCAGCTATACGACCAACTGGGATGAACTCTTGGAAGTTAAGGCAAGCTAATGGGGTACCTTAAGCAAGAGCACGGCGTGTCATTTAATAGTCAGAAAATTCCGTTACCTTCCGAAATCCGCTTCCCGCAAATACCGGGCTGATTCTTCCGGAGCGATGGTGTTTATATAAATGCCCGATCCCATCTCAAACCCGGCCCGGATCGATACCCTCGGTATAATGACCATATACCAGTGCAGATAGCGCGTGTTTTCATCCCCGATGGGCGATGAGCGGAGAATATAGTTGTAGTCGGGGTCGTTCAAACCATGATGCAGCTTGCCCAGGACCTCGCGAAGCATCCGCGCCAGTTCGACAATCTCCTCGTCATCGATCAGAATAAAACTGGCCATGTGCTTCTTGGGATAAATCCTGGTCTCGAACGGCGACCGCGCGGCAAAGGGACAAAAGGCGACAAAGTTGTCGGAGTCTGTTATGATTCGTTCCCCCTGACGGAGTTCTTCCGTAATCATATCACAGTGGACGCAGGTTCCATGCCGGTCGTAGTGCAGCACCGCCTGCTCTATAGGGTAGCGCACGTGCGGCGGAACGATCGGCGTGGCGATTATCTGCGAATGCGGATGTTCCAGCGATGTCCCCGCCTGAGGGCCGTAGTTGCGAAATATGGTGACCAGGTTGATTTTCTCATTTTTGCTGATTTCAATCTGGCGCTGCCGATAGGCGCCCAGGACGTTGGCTACCTCGTCAAGCTCCATGAGAGCAAGATTCCGGTTGTGTTTCGGGTGTTCGATAACCACCTCGGCAATGCCGAACCCTTTGGCGGCCAGAAAAGAACCGACCCAGGTTCGCGTGGTGGCCAGATGTGGCTGCAAAGCGGCATACTTGTTGGGTACCACCCGCACTTGCCAGTCGCCGCTTGGTGGGAGCACAAACACCGGCTCTACGGTCTGCTCCTCATTGCCAACGCAGAAGGGGCAGTCAGCTTGATAGGGCGGAGGCGGTTCCCGCTTTGGCCGGCCCTTTATGATATCCGACGGTCTCTCGCCGCGTTCAGGGGCAAGAATAACCCACTCTTTGGTGGCCTGGTTCTGACGAAACTCCGGCATGACTACTCCTGAGACAAAAGCTTATGATTACCCGGGCGAACGATAAAGTATTTCACGGAGCCGGTCAATCGGGGTTTGGCGCGTTTGCCTGCTGAGTCAAGGGAGCTATTTCTTGATGAAAAACACATAGAACGGTCTGATTGTACATATCACTAATAGGGCGACAAACCACCATATGTTTATGTCCATTATTCCGGGTATCAGTTTCGCCAGAATGAGGGCTACAAATATCCCAATACCCTGAGCCATTTTAAGATCAAAAATAGTGAACTTTTTCACCCTCGCATTCATGTTCTCCAAAAAAGTCATCTTTTATCTCCTCCTGCCAAAATATAGTTAGTTGTGCATTCTTCCATACGATTTAGATATTCCCTCCAGACCTTACACAAATACTACTAAAACAATACTGCCGGTACAACTATTTATTCACTATTTGCGATGAGGCATGGACTTCCATCGCAGGGTTCCCGCAACCCGTAAGGTGACGTGTAGCCACAGCTCAAGCCGTTGTGCCGCAGAAAGTTTCGGCTCCGATTAGCACGATGACGCCAAGCGGGCTTGCCATTGTCCAAAGTGTCTTCTATTGTCCTGCGGGGCGATCTGAAGATCACCCCGCCACAATAGATGCGCAAGTTACTCTTGGGATTACACACTAGCTATCGGTCCAGAGCGAACATTTCGGTTGGAAAGACATATAGAATCCCTAAATTTATCTGTCAGGCACTGAGAGACAAAATGTGCTATATTGGTTTAATAATGATATGGGTCGATTTTCTGCGATGGCACCCAAAATCGAGGTAAAAGAACCATGAATACGCCGAACACTGAACCCGGCAGCAACAAAGAGAAAGACAAAAGGAAAGCCGCCGACATGACCGAGGCCGCATCTGCCCGCCCCTCCAACTTTATCCGCACTATTATCGAAGAAGACCTTAAGGCCAACAAGAATGAAGGCCGAGTCCATACCCGATTTCCCCCGGAGCCTAACGGCTATCTGCACATTGGACACGCCAAATCTATCTGCCTCAATTTTAGCCTCGCCGACGAATATGGAGGTCTGTGCAACCTGCGCTTCGATGACACCAATCCCAGCAGGGAGGAAGTGGAGTACGTGGAATCGATCAAGGAAGATATCCGCTGGCTGGGATTTGATTGGGAGGATCGGGAGTACTATGCCTCCGACTACTTTGATCAACTCTATGAGTACGCCATCCAATTGATCAAAGATGGTAAAGCCTACGTGTGCGATTTGAACGCCGAGCAAATTAGAGAGTACCGGGGCACCCTGACTGAGCCGGGCAGAGAGAGTCCCTACCGTGACCGTTCCGTCGAAGAGAACCTGGATTTGTTCGAGCGCATGCGGGCCGGCGAATTTGAAGACGGTTCCCGTGTCCTGCGAGCGAAGATCGACATGGCGTCGGGCAACCTGAATATGCGGGATCCGGTCATCTACCGTATCCTGCGAGCATCGCATCATCGAACCGGTGATAAGTGGTGTATTTATCCGATGTATGACTGGGCGCATGGCCAATCCGATTCCATCGAAGGGATTACCCATTCCCTTTGTTCGATTGAATTCGAAGATCACCGACCTCTGTACGACTGGTTCCTTGACGCGCTGGGCATCCATCACCCGCAGCAAATTGAGTTTGCCCGCCTCGATCTGACCTACACCGTGATGAGCAAGCGCAAGCTGCTGGAACTGGTGGAACAGGGGCATGTCAACGGGTGGGACGATCCACGGATGCCTACCATATGCGGCCTGCGCCGACGCGGCTACACCCCGGAATCAATCCGAAAGTTTTCCAAGCGCATCGGCATGGCCAAGAAAAAGGGCAGTACAGCCGATATCGCCATGCTCGAGCATTGCCTTCGGGAAGATTTGAATAAACGGGCGCCGCGCGTGATGGCTGTGTTGCATCCGCTGCGAGTGGTCATAGACAACTACCCGGAAGACCAGGTCGAGGAACTGGAGGCCGTGAACAACCCAGAGGACCCTGGTATGGGTACCCGTAAGGTTCCTTTTTCGCGCGTGCTGTACATAGAACGCGAGGACTTTCGTGAGGAGCCGCCAAAGAAGTTCTTCCGCTTAGCCCCCGGTCGTGAGGTGCGGCTAAAACATGCCTACTTCATCAAGTGTGAACGGGTAGTTAAGGATGAAAAGACCGGTGAGCCGGTCGAGCTGCACTGTACCTATGATCCAGAGACACGAGGCGGTTCCACTCCTCCGGATGGACGCAAGGTCAAGGGAACGTTGCACTGGGTTTCGGCCGACCATGCGCTCGAAGCCGAAGTTCGCCTGTACGATCACCTCTTCACAAAAGAAAATCCTGACGAAGCAGCGGATGGCTCTGATTTCAAAGATTGTCTCAATCCCAACTCACTGGAAATGTTGACCTCGTGCCACCTGGAACCATCTCTGAAAGGAGCCTCTCCCGGTAACCGCTACCAGTTCTTGAGACAGGGTTATTTCTGTGTCGATTCCGTTGATTCCACTGATGAAAAGTTAGTCTTCAACCGGACGGTGTCGTTACGTGATACCTGGGCCAAGATCGAGAAAGGGCAGTCTTCATAGGGTAGAAACCCTTATGCTTCTGTTATTGTGTATTCGTGGGCGGCAGATGTGGAGAGGCTGTCTCACAAGTCTCCGTCATCGCAAGCGACCGAAGGGAGCATGGCGATCTCAGCAGCGGAACTGTTTCGGTAGCAAGAGATTGACACATCCGTCTGTGGTGAACCACATGGTAATGCCAACCACTTCTAACTTGACATATTCCCGCTTTTTTTATATTTTCTATTAAACAACTGGTTTACTCATGACGTCCATACATCAAACCTGTATGCTGAAGGGTTGATCTGACACCCCACGGCCCAGATTGGCGCGCCAACCTAGAGGAGATTGTAGTCAATCAGTGGTGGGGAGGGCAGATACTGAGAAAGGAAACAGCGTCGGTGGACGATACTATCGTACGTAGCGCCTTTATCATAGTGTCTCGCCGAACGAGACCGAAAACATTTAAACAGTGACATGCTGAAAGCGTGAGTCACGGGAGGTTATAATGAAGCGCCTTTGCATCGTTTTCCTGACGTTCGCAGTCCTGTTTGCTACAATGGCTTACGACGCCCGGTCCCGTGGAAAGGACGACCGGGCAAGCGACCCGGCTAAAGGAGAGCTTTACACGCCGCTGGGCAGTAGCGGCAGCGATACCATTGTCGACCCTATCATTAACTGGCCGACTAGCTGCGGAGTTCAGCAAACTGGTGAAATTGACGCCTCCTTCGACTGCTACGGGCATTTCGGAGAAGGTTTTTTCCCCGGTCCGCACGTCCCCGGCTGGCCCCAAGCTTCTTTTGTTACGCCCTCCGGCAGCGGCGTTGAGTATCTTTGGGCCGGTGCAATCTGGGTAGGGGGCATTCGTGGCACCGATACGCTGGTTTCGGTCGGCGCTGACGGGTGGCAGCTTGGAAGAGAAATGTTTCCATCGGAGCACCCGTCCCAAGGTTCCGTAACGAAATTCGACTATCCCACTGACTTCTCAATGCGGGCTGAATTCTACGATACGATAACCGCAGGTATTCCACCCGACTACTTTGGCAGACCACATAATCCTCTTGATGTCCGCATTGCCAACCGCAGCCATGTATGGCGCTCAGACCCGTACAACTGGACGGTGATATATGACATGGTTATCACCAACATCGGGGATCAACCCATCGAGCAAGGATATATCGGCTTTTACTTTGATGGTGACGTTTGCTTCGATTGCGGTTCAACAGCCGGCTTTACCGATGACGTCACAGGTTTTATTCCCGGCGAGGGAATAGCTTATATCATTGACAACGATGGCGACCTGTCTACGATGCCCCCTGATCAACAGACCCCCCGAGTTCTTGCCTTTAAGTTTCTTGAGACATCCTTTCCGCCTCTTCACAACAGCTTCAACTGGTGGCTCAGCAACGGAAATCCGGTCCTGGACTTTGGTCCCCGAGAAAGGCCTTACATGGGGATATGGAAAGAGCCATTCCGCGATTTCGCAACCGGTGGCCTGGGCACCCCGGAAGGCGATGTAAATAAGTACTACATCATGAGGAATCGGGAATGGGACTACGACCAGGTGTATACAGCGGTTATCCCCCCCGATGATACCCTATGGCTATATCCTGACCCAACTTACTCCCCCGATTACGCCAATGGCTACGACACCCGATTCCTGATGTCCATTGGGCCGTTTGATCTCCTCCCGGACTCAAGTGCGCGCATCCTGTTTGCGACTTTCACCGGAGACTCGGTGCATACCGATCTTAACAATATAAATAACCTTCCCTACAATCCCGATCAGTATTTGGCTAATCTGGATTTCACTCACGTTCTGGAGAATGCCTTCTTGTCTGACAGCCTTTCCGGAACTCTACTGAACCCCGAACTTCCGGTGACAGGTTTGCAAGTTGAATATATGGACGACGATTCAGTGGTCGTAAGATGGGATCCGTGGGTTTTTGGCGACGTTGAAGGATTTGAAGTCTATCTCTGGGAAGTGCCGCCGGACTCTCTCCCTTATCCCGGCGTCGCGCCGCCCTGGCTGGAGCCGGATGTACTGAATCCGGTTGCCAGTCTCGGCCGGAGCCATCAGTACGCTTTTGACGCCCTTAATCCCGGCACGTTCTATCTCGTAAACGTCGCCCACCGAACGACAGCCAAATCCGTCGGTGATCCCGGAGAGGCGCTGGCAATTTGGCTTGGTGACCGGGGACCAGCCCCGGTGGTTGAGAAGGAGTATGTCTTCGTAGAAGAGGGTGAACCGGCGGTCCTGACCTGGACGGCACCCGAGATAATCACTGTTGACCATTACAATATTTACCGGTTTGAAAACGCAGACTCCGCCGCCAAAAAATTCCATGCCTTTTATGACGAAGGATTCCATGCCCAGTTCATTATACCCAAAGATTCGTTCTTTGTTGACGGTCAGTACTACTATTACTACGCCATGGATGTGTATGCCCAGGTGCCGGGCAATGTGACATATTTCACTGATGCCGGCGTTGACGAGGGGACCGTTTATGTTATCACAGCGGTTGATGAATACGGTTTTGAGTCCAACTTTTCAATTGACATTACCGTGCTTGTCATTGAGCCGCGCACAAAGGACGTTCTGGTAATTACCAAACCTGCCGGGTTCAAACTGATGATCACGGATAGCGTGACGGCGTTTTATGACAGTATCCTGTCCGGATACAGCCATGACATCTACTATTATGCCGATTCGATCAACGCTCAACATTGCCCAACGCTTGATGCGCGCGATTGCGTGGACTGGCACGACTTCATGCGTTACAGGCTGGTGATTGTCGATGACGGGATACGCGAGCAAGTGATCAGCGAGAAATATGAAAATGACACCAAAGGATTCACCAGGTATCTCCTGTCCGGCGGAAAACTGGCCTATTTCGGCTCCTTTGGTGCTCTGGAGGATTATTACCTTTATGACGCAGCTTACTATCCTGCCTCGCACTGGTTTACCCAAAGGTTCTTTGACATCGATTCAATATTCTTTGTCTACTATGGCTTTTTCAGAGCAAATGATCTGCCGCTGGTGGATACGTTTTTTGCTTTCAGCAAAGCGGAAGCTGTTGGGTCAATGCCCGACCTGAGCTACGATACCACAAGATATCCTTTCCGTTCGATCCTGCAAAACTACTGGCCGACGAATACGCCACCCTCGGTGTCGACATTCACGGTTAACGACGACGGCGAGACGACCCATCTGTTCAAAGCGCTGCCGGGAGTGAATTCCATGAACGAAAACGAACCTGTCGGGGTAAGAACAAGTCCCGAAGGAACTGAAACCTATCTGTTTGGCTTCCACCTCTGGTACATGACCTACACGGAAGGACAGGCCTTGATTAACGCCATCATGATGCCTGCGCCAAAGGTGGTTATCAGCCCGGACACTATGTATGCCTACTATGCCTTTACGATCGATACTATGATGGCAACGGTGTACCTCGGCGACTTCAGCGAGGGTTACCTGCCAAGCGACATCGTTCCTGCAACCGTGCGCATCAACGATAACATTATCCCGACATCTTGGGCAATTCAGCCCTCCTATCCCGGTTTCACCGGCCAGGTTATGGAGATAGTATTTCCTATCGATGAGTTCCTTGAGGGATATGGAGTTTTCTTCGATACAACCTTGCGGGCTTTCAGTGTATCGGGCGAGTTCAGTGACAGCAGCCCCTTTGCCGTTAACGGCAGGGTGACGCTAATTGGCCACAGATCTGGCGATCTTAACGGTGACGGTACCGTCAACGTTGCCGACCTGACTTATCTGGTCGATTATCTTTTCGGCGGCGGTCCGGCCCCGTGTATTGAGGAAGCGGGTGATGTTGACGGCAACTGCACAACCAATGTTGCTGACATTGGTTATCTGGTGAATTACTTATATGACGGAGGGCCGGCGCCGGTCTCCTGCCCGCAGTGATCAAGCCGCGCCCGGCGTCGCCGTCTTCGTGACATCTACGGCCATTCTTGCTTCGGCAGGGATGGCCGTTTGCTTTGGTGGACACTTGGGTTTACAACGTGCGTCGTCAGGCACGGCTTTTGTTTTGCTATTCTCTCCAGAGGTATTAAGTTAAGGGTATGACCGACAGAAGTGTTGTAAAGCGAATCAGCAAACATCAGGCCTGGCTGGTGCTCCTTTTCATATTTCTTGCCGCCTTTGCCATCCGCCTGGTGTACCTCAATCAGATCGAGTCCCTCCCGACCTTCAACTATCCAATAATGGATGAGAAATACCATGTAGATTTAGCGCAAAAGATCAACTCCGATGAAGGCTCGGACAAAGAACCGTTCTACCGCGCTCCCCTTTATCCTTATTTCCTTGCCGCTCTTCATAAAGTCACGAGCGGGTCCTTGTACTGGGCGCGCTTCATTCAGATTCTACTGAGCTCCTTTTTGCCTCTGTTGGTGTTTCTGTTCGGGTTGAAGCTGTTTGATCGCAGAATTGCCTACTGGTCATCGGCGGTTGCAGTGTTCTATCCTACGTTTCTCTACTATGATGCGACTTTGCTGATCACCCCCCTGATGGTCCTGCTGACGGCTCTGCTGACATGGCAGTTGTACCGCTGCCATAGCCGGGGGCTGATTCATTTTATCATCGCCGGTGTACTGCTCGGTGTGGCAGGGCTCGCCCGACCCAATATTCTCCTGTTGGGGCCGGTGCTGTTGGTATGGATATGGCTGGTGATCAAACCGACGATAGGTTGGAAAAAGGCGCTGGTACGATATTTCTTGATCGGCATTGCTTCCCTGGCCGTCGTCCTGCCGGTGACTGTGCGCAACTACGCCGTCTCAGGCGACTTTGTTCTTATTGCCTGGCAGGGCGGGTTCAACTTCTTTTTAGGCAATAACCGCCAGTCAACCGGTTGGTCCGCAACAGCGCCGGGAATCGACCAAACCTGGGAAGGAGGTTACAAGCAGGCCATCGCCTTCGCCGAGCAGAGCACGGGAAAGCCGCTGAAGCGTTCTGAGGTCTCCGGTTTCTGGTACGGTCAGACCTGGGAAGAAATCAAAAAGTCCCCCTCTTCATTCCTCGCGCTTCAGATCAAGAAGGCTCGCCTGTTTCTGAATGGGTACGAGATTCCCAACAACCAGGACATATATCTGGCCCGGCAGTTTGCTCCTATTCTACGTCCTTTAATGTTCAATAAGATGCTTTATTTCCCCTTCGGCCTTCTCGCTCCGCTGGCGCTTATCGGGCTGGCGCTTTCGCTGGCTCACTGGCGGAGATATTTGCCCATCTATCTGGTTCTTTTCTCATACATAGTATCTCTGCTGCTGTTTTTTGTCTGCGCACGTTATCGGCAGCCGCTGATTCCATTTTTGATACTGTTTGCGGTTTATGCCATGACCCGGCTCTTTGAGTTCATAAAGAGAAAAGAGGGCAAGAACGTCGCCGTGTTTATGGCCGTATTCGCACTCCTTGTCGTTGAAAGTAACCATGACATGCTCGGTCTCGACCCTGAGCGTACGGATGCGGAAAATCATCTGCTGCTCGGCAATGCCTACCTTGAACAGAGCAATCCGGTGAGCGCAGAGGACGAATTCCGTAAAGCAGTCGACGCCGATTCCACCTTTTCGCAGGGGTACAACAATCTCGGCCTTCTTGTCGCTAACCGCCGTCAGTTTTTCCAGGCAGCCGGATATTTCCGGAAGGCGCTGGAGTTAGATCCAATGACGATTGAAACCTATTTCAACCTCGCCACGACCTACCTTGACCGCGGGGACATTGAGTCAGCTATCGGGATATTGGAACGAGCGCGGCAGATCCATCCCCTCAATGACTTTGTGCACTTGAAACTGGGCATGACCTACTATGAAGCCGGGCGACTTGATGACGCCCGTCGGTCGGTGGAGCAAAGCCTGCGGTTAAACCCGCAAAGCGACCTGACCCGCCAGGTCTACCGTCAGATCCTCCAGACCGCTGCTGACACGACATCACCGTAAGTGGCACTGCTGAATCACGCTCACAAATAAACGACACCTCGTGTCTGCAGCGGCGGCACATGAAAAAGGGGGACAGGTCACAAGCGCCTGTCCCCGTGTAAGTTCTTGGTGGAGTTGGGCGACCTCGCCCGACTCCTTATACCTATGAGCGGCAGATGTCCACATCTGCCCTGTCTGTCCACTATTTCAGCAGCATCATCTTCTTGGTATCGACAAAGTCGTCGGCCTGTAGGCGGTAGAAGTAGACACCGCTGGAAGCCTCGCTGCCGTCCCACTCGAAGACGTGCTCGCCGGCTTCAAGAACACCCTCCGCCAGCGTGGTCACTCTCTGGCCGAGCACGTTGTAAATCTCCAGACTCACCCGACTGGCAACAGGCAAAGTAAAGGCAATCTCAGTGGTCGGGTTGAATGGGTTGGGATAGTTCTGCAACAGGGCGTAACGGTCAGGCACCAAGCCCGCCCCGGAAGCAGTGCTGAACACCTGGTCAAGCCGGATGCGACTGCTATGACCGGCCCACTCCACGTCGGAATACACCCTCGTCCCGTTCACATAGAGGGTCACCGGGTCACCATCCTTCGGGTAATCAGCCGCCACTTCACTCATCGGATCGTAACCATACACCGGAGTGAACTTCAACAAACCATCAGTGTAATGACCGCTACCGCAAAGAACACCATCGTGCGTGTATGCCTCAATCAAAGAGTGGGACGCAAGCTCAGCACCATCCAATGTAATACCGGATCCATACAGCGACATCCAACTCCTTGATGGCACCACCCCGGCAGCGGCTATCTGCGAACCGCTCTCGTCTTTGGGTGCCGCCGCCACCGGATTGAAACCGGGATAGGCCAGCATGTCGTCAGCCACCGACTTCGCCCAGTAGCCAAACAGAGGCTTTAGCTCCGTCAGAGTGTTGAACAACGTATCGCCGGGAAGCCAGGTCAAACCGCCATAGTCATACCCCAGCGCCACCAGCAGGTTGTCCAGAATCGACTCAAACCCTTCCTCGACCGACAAGGTGTCATTGGGCCAGTAGCTGACCAGGTTCCAGCCACTGTAAATGACGATATTCTTGTCCGTTCCAATAGGCGGACCGCAAATCTCCAGCGTCGCGTCACAGTTCATCTTGAACCAGTAGGCGCGGTAATAGTCAACCTCAAGCAGGGTCGAGAACTCCGGCAGATCAGGATCGTATGTCAGCGCACCCTGGTCAAAGCTCAAAATGACTTCCACGCAGGTGCACTTGGCAAGCTGCGCCATGATCTCGTCAATGCCGGCGCTGTAGGCGACATTCCACGAAATCAGATTCCAGCCCGTATGCAGGAATATCTCCACGCAGCGTTCAGTGGTAAATGTGCACAGTTCGAAGCTGTGGCCGTTGGCTGTCCAGACAACCGGCGGCTCCGGGAAGACCTCTTCGCCGTTGATCTTGAAAGCAATGACATCGCCCGGCTCGGCCCCTTCATCCACATCAGAATTCGGATCGTCACGATAGATTGGCATGAACCCAAACGAGCCATCCTCTCGGACGGTATCAATGCCGCACGGAACACCGTCAGGGTCCCAGGCGATAATGACGTCACCCAAGACAAGAGGCACGCCGTTCAGCTCCGGATAATCACAGTAGACGTTGATCCACTCGTTGGTGGGGATAATCTCAGGGCCGGATAGCACGTAGGCGCTTTGTGCGCCTTCGGTAACCGAAGTCTCCAGTGCAGGGCTGCCTGAAATCGGTGCGCCAAAATCAAACGCTGTCACATTCACGTAGTACAGGACATTTGGAAGCAGGTTGTCAATCGTCAATTCATACTCGAAATACTTAAAGTACCCATCCTCAGTCAGTTCATCCGGATCGGCCTCATTGGGATCGAGGGTTGAGGGGTACTCGGCGTCGGGATATATTTTGCGAATTGGCGTCGTTACCCCGAGCTGTGGATTTTTCCCCACCGGTTCAAAGTAGAAAATGGAATCGGGAAAGAGAGGGTGTACGAAAGGGTTTGAAGAGGTGTACAGGTTCGGGTCAAAGGTGGTGTCGTTACACGGGTCGGCGCCACTGCCATAAAGGCACCGCAATTCTTCGAGGGTGAAGGGGTTATCCCTCAGTTCGAAATCACCCAAAAAAGTATTCCAGGTATATTTGAGATAGTCGTCTCTATCGTAGGAGGCTACCAGCGCATAGCTGGAGACATTGTTATCCAGGGCCAAATAGGCGCGGTATCCTTCAAAGTCCATTATGTGAGAGAAGATATCCGGCGTCGTTTCAGAATGGAGTCCGTTCCATCTGACTCTAAGTGCTTCAACTTTTGGCTCAAGCCAAAAAGTCGGAGCGAGAGGCGGCACGGCTCCCCTGAAATCGGGCACACCATCACCAGCATACCAGATAGTATCACAGGTTCCCGAAACGGAATCGCAACACACGTGGAATTTGCCGGCATAACCATCTTCGTCAGTGTCAACACCGGGGTTATCATAAATCCACGATGCCCAGCGAGCATTGAGAGCCAGATCGGAAAAGTCCACGTTTGCGTAGTACTGGTCCGGATTGTCCGGGAGATTATCGATATTGTTGGGGTCAGTATGGAGATTCTCTCCAGCAACATAAGCAAAAGAGATTGGAAGCTGCTGTCCGGGATCAATGTCAAACGGCCCGAACGACAACAAATACCGGGTGTCGAAGCCATCAGTGAGGTGAGCCGCAATGGCCTGGTTGGGGTAAAGCCATATCGGATCGGTGGGCGAGATACTGGCCGTGTAGATCTGGTCATAATCCATTTCCTGATGGCGCATGATATAGTACTTATTCACATCGCCCTCGGGGGTGCCCAATCCGCCCGTGCCAAAATCGCGGAAGGGGTCTCCTGACGTTGGCCGCATTCTGGGACCAAAGTCAAGTGTCGGATTGCCGTTGCTCGCCCACCAGTTGAAGTTGACCTGAGGCTCTGTGGCTGGGGTTCTAAGGAGTCTCAGAGCCGTTACGTGCGGCACGGGTGTCATTGTACTCAGGTCTCCGTCATTATCCGCGATCCAGGCCATATTCACCGTATCAAGAAACTGGCACTCCCCATAGCTTGACGGCACCGTCTGTAAGAACCCGCAGACATCATCTGTAAACCCGGTTGCATCACCGGTGAAATAGACGTCACCATCAACATAAATGCCCATGTAGACGTTTTCCAGGGTATTCTGGCCAATATTTTTTATCTGATAGTCAAACAAGATGAAGTCCTCCGCATAGGCAAATGACCAGGCATAGGAATTCTGGGTAACCTCGATGGGAAGGGGCTTGTGCGGACGTCCGAAATAGTCAGGTTCTACTCCTTCAGTAAAGGTGTCCATGTAAACCGCAATATAGTCTTGTTCCGATACCGCTCCTGCAAATTCCGGCGCAGTCGAGTCAATGATTGATCTGTAAATCATGTACCCGTATGGGGCTTCGTCGGGAAACATCTCGCGCGTCATTTGCCAGCCATCAGCGCCAACGGAGACGAGCGTGTCTCGCCCTACCACCGCGCCAATCCAGAGAGCTCCGGCAAACAGATACATGGTGTTTGAGCCTTTGAGATACTCACACGATGGGACATACTGGCCGGTAAAGCAATCGCTGCCAGTTACCGAGAATCCAGTTCCGAAAGTACCATTGTTATTAACGCCTAAAACAATCTTGCCAACCCGATGGCCGGCAAGGCAGTGCGCCGGAGGACCGGCAGCGAAGCCGACTTTTAAATCTTTAGACCTGTGTTCCTCCAATTGAGCCCGGCCAAAGACCCCCGCCGTCATTGCCATGCAGAGACACAGGGCAATGGTGATTCTGACTAATACTGATCTGACCATAACTACACCTCCAACACAAGAAAATGTTATAAACGCTACTGTGTCTCCCTACGCCACGCTGTATACACTTAGCTCAGACGTAGTATAGGGACAACCACAGACATTGTCAAGAAATCTTTCTTTATTGGTAAGACGATTTTGTTAGTCAAACTGTTTAAAACCATTTCTATCTTGCTCAGCCCGCCGGTCGTATATCCCAGGTATAGATGTAACCCGTAGCCCACCCAACGGGTGGACTCTTTGTGGTTGTCTGACATGCTGCAATCCACGCCGGGGCAGATGTGGACATCTACCGCCCACGAAAAACTGATGTCAGAAACACCTGCCCTACAATGCCAAACATAACATTAAAGCCAGTCGGCAGAACCACGGTGGGTTCTGCCCTACGATGCCTGACTAGCCCACAAATAAAAGTGGCCACGCCACTACCGCTTGGTGAAACGAAGGGCGGAGAAGCTGAATATGACGACAGCGAAGATCGTCTGAGCCGTGATCTCAGGCAGGAGATCGAAAAACCCGGCCCCTTTCATCATGATCCCGCGCACGATGCTCAAAAAGAAACGCATCGGGTTGAGGTAGGTGATGTATTGCAGCCACTGCGGCATGTTGGCGATGGGAGTAAAGAAGCCGGAGGTCAGAATGGCAAATATCGAAAAGAACCAGGCGAAAAACATCGCCTGCTGTTGTGTCGTTGTCACGGTTGAAAAGAACATCCCGAGGCCCAGCACAGCCAGTAGGTAGACCGCCGACAAGCCAAACAACAGCAGGGGCGAGCCGACAAACGGGACACCAAACCATAAGACACCGATAGTCAGAACGAATATCATCTCGAATAGCCCTAACATGGCAAACGGGGTGATCTTCCCCAGCAACAGGGTTATCGTGGACATCGGCGTCACCAGCAGTTGTTCGAGCGTCCCCTGTTCGCGCTCGCGCACAATAGCCATTGAGGTTAGCATAACCGACAGCATCGTCAGCAGAGCCGCCACGATGCCGGGAACCATAAAGTAAACCGATTCGGCCTCCGGGTTGTACAAAATCTGCTGCTTTATTTCTACCGGCGGATGCAGCTTGGTCTGCTCTTGCGAGAACTTCTGAGCGATTTGAGCGGCATAGCCGAGTCCGATCAGGGCGGAATTGGAGTTGGCGCCGTCGGTTCGATCCCGATCTACTCCATAAAAAATTGACGCGTTGTGGCAGAGGAGGACATCAGCCGTCCACAGATGAGTTAGGAAACCGTGATGAGAGATCGTGGCCACGCCGGCCGTTGGCGCTAGCCTAAAATCGCGACCAGCCGGAGGAATCAAAACGCCTCTGCACCGATTACCTTAAAGTTGATGTGCTTGACAAGGAAGGATCGCGAACAACACGAAGAACGAGAAATCCAACACAGAAAAAGATCGCCAAAGTGGCGACCGCCAGGCGTTGATTCGCTAGGCTGGCAACTACCCCAAAGATGATCGGGCCAAAAACCGCAGACAAGCGACTACAAAGAGCGTTGAACCCAAACATCTCCCCAGAGGTTTCAACAGTTACCATGCGAGAGAAGATCGCTCGGGCAATAGCCGGAGTGGTTCCAATCGTCAGACCCGTTCCAACAGCAAGGGAATAGAACACCGTGTAACTATCCGCAAACGCAAACCCAATTGACAATGTGACCCAGATTATGACACATGACAATAACACCTTCATATAGCCGATTCTTTCCGCCAACCATCCCCCAAAGATACATGAAGGCGCTCCTACTGCCTGAATAATCACGAACATTATCATAATGTCCTTGGTAGCCATTCCGAGCGTGGATTTCGCGTATATCGAAGTAAAATAGGTAAGAGTGGCCAAGCCGTCGGCGATCAGGTAGTACCCGAGTAGAAATGTAAACAGGTTCCTATGCACCCGCCAGTTTCGGATTGTTCGCCACGCTGATAAGAGCGGGGCGAGGTGTCCTCTCTTGCTGTTCTCTATCACCCGCACTTTGGGTTCTTTTAGCAGCAACCAAGAAGGAAGAGAAAAGACGACATAATATCCAGATACAATAACCATAGCCAGAGCAAATTTCGCGCTGTCTTCCGGCAGAACCGCGTCCTTAAGCAGAGGATAAACGGGAATCATACTAATCAAGCCGCCAACGTAGCCCAATCCCCAGCCAATACCACTAAGAAGGGCAGGCTTATCCGTACCACCGACGGAAGGCAAGAACGCATCATATATGAATAGCGAAACGTGAAAACAAAAAGCCACGGAAATGAATAATGACGAATTGATGAATATGGAAGACTCCGGGATAAATCCCAGAACGCTACCACCGATAGCAGCCCACAAAGAACATAACACGAGCAGGGTTTTTCGTCGTCTTCTGAAGTCCGCAAATGCCCCAATGACAGGACCGGAGAGTCCAACAAAGCATATCGGGACTGCTATGACAATACTCCATAAAAGGTCCGGGTTTGATGAACCCTTCGCAATGATTTCTCTGTAGTATAGAGGGAAAAGGATAGTGAGAGTCATTAGATGAAAAGCGGAGTTGGCAAAGTCATAGAATACCCATCCGATTTTCTCACGCAAAGACTTACTCATCTCACTTTTCTCTTGCATTCTTAATCGCGCTATTTCGCCCCAAGGCTGATCGCCCCTCAAAGCTAAAGTATGTCACCAAGCCCATAATGAGCGGGATTAGGAACGTGCAAAAGCGGACTATTCTGTAATATAATACGTTCTGCCCTTCCAGCGGCTTCGCCGACTCGGAAATTTCCATGATTACACTGCGCGCATTCGCTGGTAGAGCGATTGACGATTTGCTTAATGAAGCCAATACATCGCGTTGGCTTGTTGTGATTGTGGATACTGGCGTCCAGTCTGACGGAAATTCAAATATATGAAGATATACACAGATTCCGCAAAAGATTGCTGTAAAAAGAGCAGCCCTAGTTCCTTTGCTAGCATAAATACGCTTGAACAATCCGCATGATGGTTTTAGTATAGCGGGAGAGAAAAAGGTAACGCCAACAATAGAAGGAATATATAAGTAGTAGAATGAGAATGGACTCCCGTCAAGCCCTCCAGTATATTTTACTGTCCAGAAGAGAGCAGCAATCTGGATTGAGCCTGCAAAAAAGAGCGGCCATCCTCCTTTGCCATCTGCCGCTCCATTGCTCTGTCGATCAAAATGGGTAGCGAGGATTATGGCAACAATTGCAGTAGCGAAACCTGCGGGAACTAAAATCTTGTAATTGCAGTCTTCTGGCCACAACTGAATCACACCACAAAATGTTAAGCCTGCAATTATGAAAAGCCAAAACGCTTGTGGCATGAAGGCCAGCCAAAAGAATGTTCGTCCGGTATTCATCGCGATCCTCCTTGGCATCTTGATACCCGTTGGAGGAGGGAAGCATTTCGCTCTGAAAGGAAGGAGCATAGTAGAAAGAGATCATCAAAGGGTTTACCACGAGACAACGGCAATCTGCTACAACGATCAAGCAGGTCTTTGCCCATACACTCAATCGCACCTTGAACCTTGGGGATAAAGTATGGATAACTGTTGGGTCGAAAAGGAATAGGCCCGTGTTCGCATGAAGAAAGATCATCTGCATTCGGAGGTGTTTCGAGAAAAAAACAATATTACCAGGATCCAGTGATGAAGGTGGATTGTCTGGACTGCACGTGAGTATTTTTACAAGATCATCAATGTCGTCGTTCAGTTGATGAATGATGCCAAGAGCTTTCCCAAAATCAGAGAGGATGCGAGCTTCACTTTCCTTGCCGACAAGAAGGAAGGGCAGACATAAACTGAGGCCAATTAAGCGACCTGTCTTTCGCGATGCAATCTCCTGATACCGGGAAAACCCGAATCTCCATTGATATGAGGCGCAAAGATCCATGTCTTGACCAATGGTGATTTCTTGAGAAACCTTGTGGATGTAATCATTAAGATTTTGGCTTGCGGCCAGAAACAAGGAGATATCTTTGTGAAAGACACGGTGGCCGGTATCTTTAAGATAAAACCCAGCGTCAATGGCTCTATTTTTCCCGATCTGTGTCCAGATCGCTTTCTTTCCCACTCTCTCGGTTGAGTTATCCTGAATGTCGTCAATAATGAGTGAAGCCGCATGAAAGAACTCTAATGAACAGGCAAACGACTTGATTCTATCCACTGATATCCCCAAAGACTCCGCAACCATCATACACAGCGCCCCTCGCAGTCTCTTACTGTGTGATACAGTTACTTCATATCCGGTCACTCCGAAATGCTCCTCCAGAAGTGGAAGAAAGCGGGAATCCCCCACGTATTCCAGAAGGAGCCGTGGAATGGCCTGATTGATTGCCTCACGGTAAGGCTTGAGAATATCCAGAGCTTGTTGTTCAGATAGTTGTTATGTGCAAACTGTCATGAGTATTCCCCTTCATGCCTACTCGTCATTTGTCTGTCGCGTTTTCTCGCTGTGCCCTATTGACGTGGTGGCGTCACCACATTTGACCCAGTCGTCCAGTCCCTCGGCTTCGAACCGCCACTTGCGCCAGACCCGCTGGGCCGGGAGTTTGTTTTTGCGGGCAAGCTCGTAGACCGTAGATTTTTCCATCTTCAAATACTCTGCTGCCTCTTTAAACGTCAGCCACAATGTACGTCGTCAAACAAATTGTACAAGTGGATACTCAAGGATAAGACACATTTTCCCTGACGGCAACAGCTTTCTGATAGACCGAACTGCCTCAAACCGGGTACCCCACAGCTCTGCTGTGGGTTCACCCGCCTGACCACTTTCCCCACAACTTACCAGCGCAGTGCCCCTGCAAATTCCCCATAACTTCGCTGTAAAAAATCGCCCCACCCCTTTAGTAACAGAAAGGCACAAATATGTCAGGCACTAGCCCTAAGCAGCTCGAGGCCAACAGGCGCAACGCACAGCGCTCCACCGGCCCCCGGACACCAGCAGGCAAAGCGCGCGTGAAATTCAACGCGCTGAAACACGGCCTGTTAGCGAAGTCCGTGATCCTGCCCATCCGCAGCCGCTCCGAAAAAACGGAGCCACTTCGATGCCCTCCTGGCCCAGTTGATCGACGAACTCAAACCGGTCGGCATCCTGGAAGACATGCTGGTGGAGAAAATTGCCGTGTCGTACTGGCGCCTGCGCCGCGCCCTCCGCGCCGAAGCCGGTGAAATCTGTGACAACATCCGCGATTTCCGCCGGTATCCCTACCCCATCGACCCTCGCCCTACCATCCTCGCGCAACACCCTCAAGATCGTCCGCTACCAAAATGCCATCGAGCGTCAGCTCCATCGGGCTATCACCCAACTACTCCGCCTGCAAGAGCATCGTTGCCTTTCCCACGCTAACACCTCGGAGACCCCGCCTATCGACCCAAACTAAAAATTACCAAACAAACCCATTCCTTCAGCAGTAGGTCAGGTTCCCTGTGAACCCGACATCCCTAAGGTAGTTCCATCAGGTACTTATGCATGGCGCCGGCGGCACCGATCCTGCCGCTGATCTTTCCACCGGTGTACAAAGGAACGGAGAGGCGCAGGTCCGTCTGGTAGTTTTCCTTGCTGCCGGCCTCGCGGGAAATGGTCTGGCCAGGCGGCAGATCGATATCAAACGAAGGCACTTCGTTGTTGTAGAAGGCAAAGGCCTGAACTGATAAACTTGGCAGGCGACCAGCCTTGGCTGATCCTAACGCCGACTCGGATGCCTCTCTTTCTGCTTCAGCCTTCTTCAGGCGGTGCGAGTGCTGCACCGCCAACTCAAGCGCTTGTTTCAGAGAGAGTTCTCTTGCCTGAGCAGTCAGTGGCATAAGCAACGCCAACACTATCCATTTTCCCATGGTCCATAAAAGCCGCTTGCGGCTCATTGTGTTTTTACTCCATATAAGAAGAGGTCTATAACGGCTTCTTTGCGTTCAGCGACAAACTGGTCACGATCGGTGACGCCCCAGATTTTATCGATAAGGGGAGCAAGGACAAAATAGCCGACATTCATCAGGATAAACGAGACAAATGCCTGCCGAACCCGGGGCAGAATCTGCGAGAAATACTCATCAACGATTTCTTTGTGCAAGGCCGCTTTGGTCTGAGACATCACCGATTTAACACCAAAAGCAAGCAAGAGCATCCTCGTCTACCAGTTCAAGGAACTCCTCAAGAATCCAAACTTCCGGATGGGCGTGATAGCTGTGCCATTTCAAATCCCTTCTCTGCCAATATACCTTCCAACTCGTTGGGTTCATACATACGTCGCTTTGGCAACGGGAGATTCCATCTTCACATCGGGGTTCAAAAACATGGGCTAAATCTCGAATATCTCGACACTCTGTCCCTTAATTCTGAACCCAATATCCAGTTTACCTCGAATATGCTCAGTCGGTCGGCGCTTCTCTATAAATGCACCCACCTGTCTCTCGTACCTTTTTGCTTCGGTTTCGCTGAATGCCATCGTCTATCCACCTATGCCTTAGCTACGCCATCACCATCCAACCGAGCTGCCCGTCAATTTTCGAGGCGGCTTGCTGCACCTAAATGGAGAAGCTGAGTTCTTCAGAAGTTCTCACCTTTCAGGATAACTTCTTTCAGCTCGATATTCAATGGGAAAAAAACACTGGCACTAAAGCTTGAAATCTTGGTAGCTCAAGCATATGCACCTGCTATTGAATAAAGCTCACAACAAGGTTTGGTTAGAGTAGGGAAACCCTCTATGCGGAGTAAGACTGCAATAATCTAAATGTCAGCAGCTTAGCACAAAGTCGTAGGGCAAAAGTCCCCGACCCCCGTCGTTATCTCCGGCCGAACCGCTTTGGGTTCCGCCCAACGGCTACTCTGTAAACCCAACGCCGGTCAAAGGCCCGGCCCTGATGGGGCGGTGCGCCACTACTGAAAGCAAAAAAAAAACAGGCCGGTGAGACACCCGACCTGTCGAACAGATTCGTAGCTGCGCCGAATCTTACTTCAAGTGCTTCGACACGAGCTTGGTCATCTCAAACATGGAGACCTTTCTCTTGCCGCCGAAAACCTTTCTCAGCTTGTCATCGGCATTGATCATCCGGCGGTCGACGGTGTCCTGGAGCTTGTTTCTCTTGATGTAAATCCAGAGTTTCTTGGTCACTTCCGTACGCGGTATCGGCTTCATTCCAACGACGGCACCCAGCTCATCGGACAGGGTCCAGGGACGCATGAAAGCAGGATTCGGTTTGCGTTTGGCTTTGGTTTTCTTCTTGGCGGCCGGCTTCCTGGTGGTTGTTCTCCGGGCCGTCGTCTTCCGAGCAGTTGTCCTCTTCACTGCCCCCTTCCTCGCTGCAGGTTTTTTGCGAGCGGTGGTCTTCTTGGCAGCCGGCTTCCTTCTCGTCGTAGTCTTCTTAGCTGCCTTTCTTGTAGCCGGCTTCCTTTTCCTTGCTACTGCCATTTGTCGCTCCTTTTGGCATTAGGGTTTATGTACAAGTATCTCAACTTATTCTCTCTTTTGATCCAGACAACAAACACCACGTTCGCACATAGCTTCAAGCACCTTTACCTCTACAGAAACATTATCTCTTTTATGCTTTTTTGGCAAGAAAAAACATTCGGTTTTGGAAAATATTTTTACATCCAGCCACGGCAATTATCAGGTCACAGCAGGTATGAGAAGACCATCATCATTTGCAGCGCAGTTCAATCACTGGAGCCTCGGGGGGACAGCCGAGTCGAAACGGTAACCAGTGTCCCACTCCGGAGGAGGTATACAGGTGATTTTGCCTATGCCGGTAGTGTCCCCAGAGGTACTGATGGGGCCAGAGTGGTTCAAAGAGGGAGCGGTGGGCAACACCAACCTGAGTGCCGTGGGTATGCCCGGCTAAAGTCAGGTTTATACCCATCTCACTGGCGTAGTCGAAGGCATCGGGGCGGTGGCTCATAAGAATCAAAAAATCCTCACCGCTGGTATCAGTCAACGTCCGGTCTACCGCCCGTTTGAAGAAAGCGTCATCCTTCACCGCAAGAAAACGCGGGTCGTCAAGGCCACCGACAAACAGAGCACACGAACCGACAACAACCCTGATGCCGCGGTTGACAAGCAAAGGGATCGGAGAGCGGTCAAAAATCTGCCTCACGGCGCCAAGGCCGCGAAAATACTCGTGATTTCCCAAGCTGGCAAAAGCCCCCAGAGGAGGATTCAGATTGTCTATCATAGAGAGCGCTTCGGGGAGAAGTTGCAGGTCGTCGGCTATGTCGCCCGTGACGAGAACCAGGTCAGGGACAAATCGGCTGGCGTCGGAGAGGACTTCGGCCAGATCGTCAATGGTCACGTAGTGTCGCAGATGGCTGTCTGAGAGGTGAAGGATTCTTAGTCCTTCAAGGTCTGGGGGGAGATTGTCGATGGGGATCGTTTTCACGTAGACGTTGACACCGGTGAACGCTCTTGTCAGGCCGGAGACGCCCATAGTCAGGGTGACGATCGGCAGACCGGCTGCTACCGCCTTCAGAAAAATGCGCCGGTGTGGGTCCGGACGCTGCGGCTCAGTCAACTTCCGCGTCCTGACAAACCGGTCAACACCCCAGTGTATAAAGTGAATCAGGCCCGACAGCGGCAGGGAGAGCATCAGGCAGATCTCAAGAATGAGCGTCAGGGCAACCAGAACCGACGCCGGGAACACCAACCAGTTCTGCGTGTAGTATTCTCCCAGCCCCCACAGGAGCACTGTTGCCGTCCCAAACAGGGGAAGCCCCCAGGCAGCTGTCCTGAGGTATTTGTTTTTCCACCACGTGCGATTCAAAAACCGCAGCAGGAGTACCTCGATCAGGCCGAAAACAAGAATGACTACGGCCGCAAATATCAGCGGTAAGAATATCCGCATAGTCCCGGTCGCCTTTTTTCATTCTCAAACACTATCGTAATATACGGCAGCGGGCCGCCTGAAGAGCATAGTTTTCAGGGCTGACGGCAGGTCCAAACCCTCTTCGAATTGACTCCTGCCGGGGTTTCAAGAAGAAATACTCCAAGGTTATGGTAAAGATTGACAGCTCTCGGTTTTCGGTTCTACTTTGTCGGAGATCGGCAACCGCCATTGCCCCAAACAGAAAGGACATAAGATGATCAGCAACCCGATAATCGAAGCCATGCTTAATCGCAAATCAATTCGTCAATACAATGATGAATCACCATCCGATGAAATAATCGCATCCATTGTCCGATCCGGACAACAGGCTCCGTTTGCTTCTCAACTTTACAGTCTGTTGCTGTCGCGCCATAAAGACAGACATCCCTTCAAAGCGACATTGTTGTTTACGATCTGTGTCGACTTCCATAAGCTGGAACGCATCATGGCCAGACGAAACTGGCAGATGGTCACGAATGACCTTTTCCTGCTGCTGTTTGGAATTCAAGACGCCTCTCTGATGGCGGAAAATATGGTGATGGCGGCGGAGAGTCTGGGATTGGGGAGCTGCTTTCTGGGAGTTTTTCCTGATACAATTGAAAAAATCGTAAAGGAGTATAAGTTGCCCAAACGGGTCTTACCGTTGGTACGATTAACTATGGGGTACCCGGCGGAAAGCCCTCCTCCACGGCCGCGATATCCAATGGACTTTGTCCTCTTTGAAGATAAATATCCTGAGTTCAGTGAGGAGATGATTACTGAAGCGATGGTGGAAATGGATGAGGGATACATCGCCCAGGATTACTACCGCGCGGCAAACTGCAAGATCGCTCTGGAAACCGACCGTGGAGAAACGTTCACTTATTCCGACTATAGCTGGACTGAACACATTTCTCGGAAATGGGGACAGTGGGAAGCTTCGCCAGAGAATCTGCTCGGGCAGTTAGCAAAGTGTGGCTTTCGTATTCCACAGGCCGACAAGAAGGAAGCTGAGTGAGCATAGCTCAGGGAGTGTCGGATTCACAGGGGATCCGATCTACTGCTACTTAAATGGGTTTGTTTGGTAATTTTTTAATTTTGCTCAATAGGTCGTGTCTCCGAGGGCTGAAGGTGGAAAAGGCAGCGATCGTCTTGCAGGCGTCGCAATTGCGTGATAGCCCGATTATGCTGACGCTCGATGGCATATTGGTAGCGGAAGATTCTGAAAGCACCTAAAGAGGAAGATAGAACACAAGACCGGCGGCAGTGCGCGACAGCTATTTTCTCCACCAGCGTAGCTTCCAGGACGCCAAACGGTTTGAGTTCGATGGTTAGCGAGCCGCGATCGGGGATCGCGGCCACACCATCAGTGGGCGTCCGGGGGCCGCAGGCATCGCCTGATTTAATGGAGCGCTGTGCGTTGCGCGGTTTGGCCTCGAGCTGCTTCGGGCTATTGCCTGACATACATGTGCCTTTCTGTTACCAAAGGCGCGAGGCGGTAATCAGCAGCGGATTTATTGCGAATTTGCGTAGGACTCGAGAACCCACCTGAAAGGCGGGCCACACAGCCTACTACTTTGCCGATAGAGTTTTCATACCGACACGTCTCATGGCTCTTTATCCTCTTCCTTGGTGTTAACCGCTAAGTAGTCGTTTATGAACATATCTAAAAGGTCTTTAACAAGTTTTCTTGTGTTCTCATTGAATTCAGACGCTCCGGCATTGCCATAGAACTGGGTGTCCCATGCACCGACATAACGGGGTATCATAAGCGTGTCCCAGACCGCGTAAACGTACATGTACAATGTTATACTTATACTGAAGACATACTCGCCCGTAGGCGAGCCATTCTTGTAATTAGCCTCAATCCATTTTATTGTGACGTCAAGGTCGCCCTGCCGATCACCTGTCCATTCTTGATCTGGGATTACTTTAATTGTCGCCATGCGCAGCCGCAACTCTACGTCTGTGCGTATTTGCTTCTCAAGCATCGTGTTTGGTTTTCCGTACTCACCCGATTCTTGGACGTTGACAGTGACAGCCTGAATGCCGCGTAACGATTCCTTGTCGGCCATGGACATACTTGGCACGGCAATAATCACCGCCAACACTATCCCCAGCAACAAAACAACCCTTCTACTCAACATACTCCTACCCCTTTCTCAATATTTCCTTTGCCAGTGTTTCGTAGTCTTCGGCAAAGAGCCATTCTTCGCAAGAAAATGCTAATAACAGAAACTTGATTTTGATACCTTCCACTTTCTTCCATATTGGTCTTCTGCGGAATTACCAATACTCGATATGGAGCCAAAATAGAAGTCTAACTTAAGAATGCTTGCTTCTCCCTCGTCCCAGAAAACCACTACATATGTAGAATAAGGACTATAATCATAGGTCCGAGTTCTTTCATTCAGTTCTGAGCCCTTTAAGATGTGAGCGTTAACTCTATATCCTTTGGACCATCCGGTATTGGTTTCGTATTTCACACATACTGTTTCTCGGTCGCTTACCGAATACTTCGGATTAGAATCAAGACCTTGGGCAACTCCCTGCCAAAAATGTGGTGAGCAAGAAACAAATGAGACACATAGTAGAAACACTATCAAATTGCAGTTATTGATAAGTGCTCTATTCATTGAACAGCCCGGTAGTTCAAGCCCCCGCGGGGCTTGACATTCATTTTGTCACGCAGCGAGTCGGCGTGACCTACTACTACTCCTACATCACTTCGTGGATATCAAAGTTCGATACAATGAAACTTCGAAGTTCATCCAGCATGACACGGATTTGGCGCAAATTCTTTCGCGATCGATCAATTGCAGTATTGCTGGGTAGATTTAGCCGCGTTCGACGACCTGGGAAGCGTGAAAAAAAAGACAAGTCAAAGTCTAAACCACTTCTTCTGTATGGTTCAACTCGTTCTAGACGGAGAGCAACAATCCCTTCCTTATCGCTAACAAGTACGTCCAAGGGGCGGAGTTGCCTCGCTCGAAGAGAAAGAACTGTGCGAATATCACGACGTCGAAGAAGAGAATTTATGCGCTTGATAATGACCTCTTGCTCCTTGAGCATCTCGATGAGCCTAACAAGTTTGATACGTTGTCCCCTGTTATGTTTGCGTAATGATTTGAGAATGATATCTCCATTCTCAACGAGCATCTCAAGGTCACAATATAGGGATGAGAGCAACTTTGCAATCTTCTCCCTATTCGATTTAGTAATCCGAAGAGAGGAAAGAACTTTCAGGGCTAATTCGCTGAGGCTTACCGCTTCTGGGAGCATGAGATGTCCTCCTTTCTAAGAGTCTGGTAGGTCAAGCCCACTTGGGGTTTGACATTCATTTTGTCACGCCGCAAGTCGGCGTGACCTACTACTACTAAGGGAGAGTTCCTCCGTTATTGATCTCGACCCATTTAACAATACTTATCACATATTTTGAAAAGCGAGTAAAACCTCCAATTTTATGTCGGGGATAGGTACAAGCGATATACTGGTCCCATATATCGTAGACACGTTCAAAATCATTCCGGGGAGCATGTTGGGTATATTGGGCCTTGGGTGCATCCACTTGCACTTCTGTGGGAGTCACTTTCAAAATAGTAAATTGGTCTCCAAGATATCCGCTATCCTTTGCCCAATTATCAATCAACATTCCCGGTTGCAAATTGTTTTGAATATAATTCCATGTGTTGATAAATGGCATATTGCACCCCTTGCCTTCCGATAGATTCACGGCTTCAATAGGCTACTTCTTCCGCTTGCCTTCCGACAGTATCTCCTCCGCCAGGGACAAAGCTACGCCGGAGAGCATGACCTCAACGCCGAGCTGGGTGAAGTCAGAGGAGATCAGTTCGCGGTTGAGAGCGGCATATTGAGAGCAAGAGGCACCTTTTTCCACCACCAGGCCGGACAGCTGATCAGCTGTTTCAGCAACAAAGGTCACCTCGCCTAATTCTTCTGAGACGACATAGCCGGTGCAGTTGTGAAGCTGCAAGTGAGAATTGCCGGTGTAGACCACCACTAACATCCCGCGCGTCTTGCCCAGGGCGGTCTCAGGATAGATTTCTAAAGCGAGGGCTCTTCTTTCTTCGGGGTTGTCGACCTTGAAGCGATAGTGGTCCTTCTGATAAGCCACATCCTGCGCACCGATAACGGCGGCGATTTTGTTGGCGTCCTCTTTAGAAAAACTTTTGCTCACGGTCGGACCGTCAAACTCAAACGGTTATTTCGATTGCTGTTTCTGGTCGTTATTGCTTTTGTCTTTCGGCTTGGAAGCTGAGGCATCGTCCGCCTTGTCCTCCAGCGAGCCTTTCAAATCGTCGGTCGTCTCTTTCACGGACTTCCTGAACTCCCTGATCCCTTTCCCCAAACCCTGCGCGATTTCGGGAAGCCGCTTGGCTCCAAACAAAAGAAGCACGGCCACGAATATGAGCAATAACTCCGGCCAGCCCAGGCCAAACATAATAAACCTCCTACGGTCTTTACTTTCCTACAAATACCACCATCTAAAATACACTATGACCAGCAGTATCACCAACACCGACATAAAGTTTATTTTCAACGTCAACCCAAAGGTAAAGGAAATAGCGTAAAAATCAACCTTGATGGTGTCAAATCCAACTTTCAATGCTTTCGTAAACAGCGTCTTGGCGGCTCCCGGGGGCAGGAAGGTGCCGACAATGTCACCGACCAGACCGCCAATAACAGCCGCTAAAAGCAGAGCAACAATAAGGAATGTGACTTCGCGACCCTTCAATTTTCACCTACCGCCGTTAGGGTTGCCAAAGAAGCGCGGATGGACTCAAACACCTTTAACCCATCAGCCGAACCGAGCACCTCCTCAACGGCTCTCTCCGGGTGGGGCATCATGCCCAGCACGTTGCCCTCTTCGTTGATAATGCCGGCGATATTGTTCAGCGAGCCGTTCGGATTGGCTTCCGACGTCACATTGCCAAGCCGATCGACGTAGCGCAACAGCACCTGCCCCTTGTTTTCCAGTATGCGTATCTCGTCATCGAAGTGGTAGTAATTACCATCGCCGTGAGCAATCGGGATTTTCAAGACTTCGCCCTTCCCACAGGCCTGGGTGAATCGGGTGGCGTTGTTTTCGACTCTCAGGTAAACGTACTTGCAACTGAAACGTAGGTGGGAATTGCGCATCAGCGCCCCGGAGAGAAGGCCGCACTCCGTCAGGACTTGAAAGCCGTTGCAAATACCGACCACAATCCCACCCGATCGGGCAAATTGGATGACCTGCCCGATGATCGGCGAAAACCTGGCAATCGCCCCCGCCCGCAGGTAGTCACCGTACGAAAATCCCCCGGGAAGTATTACCACGTCACTGCCAAGAAGGTCCTGCGACTTGTGCCAGAGGAATTCCACTTCCTCCTGTAACACATGCTTGGCGGCGGTGTAAGCATCGTAGTCGCAGTTGGAGCCGGGGAATGTCACCACTCCGAATTTCATTTAACTTTCTCCACCGAGTATTTCTCAATTACCGGATTGGCCAGCAGTTTCGAGCAGATCTCATCTATTTTGCGGTCAATGTCGGAAGCATCGCCCTTGATTTCCAGCTCAAAAAAGCGACCCGACCGAACGGAGAGAAAATCCTCATACCCCATCTGAGTCAGAGCTTTGTGGATCGTTACCCCCTGCGGGTCCAGAACGCCGTCCTTCAGCCGCACATAGACAATGGCTTTTCGGTTGTTATTCATCTCCGTCTCCCCCACCTTGTTTGCTATTTCTGCTCGGGCGGCCGGTCACCTTGCCGACACCCACATAAAACAAGCGGTAGATTTCACGTACCATCCCAAACAATATATACGATGCCGAAATCGGAAACAACAACAGTCTCGGTCTGAAAATAATCACCACGGCGGCCCCTAAAAGAACGGCCAGCTTGATCCGACTCTGCTTAGTATCAAAACGCTGTGGGAAAGTGTCGTACCGCACCTGAGAAACCATCAAAAAGGCGAACAGAATAATCATCGAAACCAGCACTTCGCTGAACCTGAGTCCGTCCCACAGGTTGTAGCAGAATATGACAAACGAAACCATAGTGACAGCGGCGGCGGGAACGGGCAGGCCCAGGAAATCCTTTTTTTCCTCCGTGTCGGCCAGAAGGTTAAACCGCGCTAAACGATAAGCGGAGGCCATAATATAAATAACAGAGATTATCCAGCCCCACTTGCCCAGTGAACTCAGCTTGATGGAATGGACTATGACCGCCGGGGCGATACCAAACGAGAGAAAATCAGCCAGGGAGTCCAGTTCAATGCCGAACTGCGATGTTCCGCCGCTCAGACGGGCTACCTTACCGTCGAGGGCATCGAGAAATCCCGCCAGAATAACAAACCAGCAGGCGGCGGTAATATTCCCCTCAAAGGCTGACAAAATGGCCAGAAACCCGCAGACCACATTACCCATGGTAAATGTGCCCGGGAATATACCCCTATAGCTCGGCATTTTCTCCCTTGGCGGTTTCCGCCAGTGTCGTGCGCAGCTTTCCGGATGGTAGATGTCCGATAACAGTCAGACCGCCTTTGACGTGATCACCCATGTGCACTTGCAGGTCGCTGTCAACTGGAACCAGCAGGTCAGCACGTGAACCAAAGCAAATCATACCAAACCTATTCCCGACTGACACAGATTCCCCCTCACTTAGTTTGCACACGATGCGGCGTGCGATCAACCCGGCGATTTGCTTGACGACAATCTTATAACCAGCTTGTGAGATTATACCAATTTCAGTTTGCTCATTGAGTTGCGAGGCTTTGTCCTTGAAAGCGGCAAAGAACTTTCCCGGATTGTATTGCACATAATCAATCGTACCAGAGGTGGGAATGCGGTTGATGTGGACGTCAAAGATCGAAAGGAAAATGGAAATCTTGACAGCCCGGCCCCCAACGTATGGATGGTTCTCCAATGTATCTATGCTGACAATTTTACCATCGGCGGGAGCGAGCAGGAGGTTCGGTTCAGCTATGACACGGCGCGGTGGATCGCGAAAGAAGAAGATCGTAAAGAGCGTCAACAGGGCCAGCAGGGCGCCGGCGCTAAACAGCCACCAACTGTCCCATCGCAGCGACGCCGCGACCAATATAGCGGTGACCGCCAGCCCGACGACAATGAACGGCAACCCCTCGCGTGCAATCATTTCCCGAAAACCCGTTTGAAGATTTTGTCAACATGCCTGGCGTAGTAACCCAGGTCAAAGCAACTGTCTATTTCGGCCTCCGAGAGATACTGACGGATTTCCCTGTCGCTTTTGATCAGCTCCCGGAAAAACCCTTTCCCTTCCGCCGCGGCCAGGCCGTGCTTCTGAACGAGGCGATACGCCTTCTCACGAGAGCCGACCGGATCGGTCAGCTTGAGCAACAGCCGCTGCGAAAAAACCAGCCCGCCGCGATAGAAGATGTTTTCCAGCATCCGCTTCTCGTTAATCACCAGCCCGCGAAGCAGTTCGATGAACTTGTGCAGGGCGTAGTCAGAGATAATGGTGGTATCCGGAATGATAATGCGTTCCACCGATGAATGGGCGATATCCCGTTCGTGCCATAGCGGAATGTTTTCCATCGCTGAAAGGGCGTACCCGCGCAGAAGTCGAGCGATGCCTGTAATCCGCTCGGCGGTGATCGGGTTTTTCTTGTGCGGCATGGCCGAGGAGCCTTTTTGTCCCTTCGTGAATCCTTCGGCCATTTCGCCAATCTCGGTGCGCTGAAGGTTGCGGATTTCGGTGGCAAACTTCTCCAGCGAGGAACCCAGCAGGGCCAGGGCGGTAATATAGTGTGCGTGCCGGTCGCGCTGAACGACCTGCGTTGATACCTCAGCCGCTTTCAACCCCAGTCGTTTGCAGACGGCCGTTTCGATCTTCGGGTCTAAGTTGGCAAAATTACCCACGGCGCCGGATAGCTTTCCGACTGACACGGCCTCGGTGGCATGATGAAAACGATCCCGCGCTCGCGTCAGTTCGGTATACCATAAAGCAAATTTTAGACCCGCCGTGGTCGGCTCCGCCAGCACTCCGTGCGTCCGGCCAATGCAGGGGGTCATCTTATATCTGAGCGCGAGAGATTTTATCACTTTAAGGGCCACGACAATCTTCTTGTCAATTATCGCCGCCGCACGTTTCATCGTTAGCGCCAGGGCGGTGTCGAGAACGTCGGATGAGGTCAAACCGTAGTGAAGATACTTTGCTTCATCTCCGACAAACTCGGACACAGAGGTTAAAAAGGCGACCACGTCGTGGTTGACTTCTGCTTCTATTTCATTGATGCGGTCAATATCGAAGTTAGCTTTTTTCTCGATCGCTTTGAACGCCGCCATGGGAATAATCTTATGCTTCGCCATGGCGCGAGCAGCTTCGATTTCAACCTCCAGCCAGGTTTTGAACTTGGTCTCGTCCGTCCAGAGCGCCCCCATCTCCGGCAGTGTATACCGTGCAATCATGGGACCTTATGAGCCTTCTTGTAGTCGGCGATAAACTTCTCCAGACCGATGTCGGTGAGGGGATGCTTTATCAGCTTTTCGATAACGTTATAGGGCATCGTGATGACATCAGCACCAATCAATGCCGCCTCCACGACGTGCATCGGATGGCGCACCGAGGCTACCAGGACCTCGGTGTCGAAGCTGTAGTTTCGATAAATAGTGACAATGTCACTGATGAGCCCCATCCCGTCTCGGGAAATGTCGTCAAGGCGGCCGATAAACGGCGATACATAGGCGGCGCCCGCTTTGGCAACCAGTAATGCCTGTGAAGAAGTGAAGACCAGGGTGGCGTTAATTCTGATCCCCTGAGAGCTTAACGTCTTTATTGCCTTCAGGCCCTCGAGAACGGTCGGAATCTTGACGACAATATTGTCTGCAATCCTGGCAAGTTCCTGTGCCTCGTTGACCATTCCCTCGTAGTCGGTGGCCAGCACCTCGGCCGAGACCGGGCCGGGCACGATTTTGCAGATGTCAGAAAGAATCTCACGGTACGGGGCTGTCTCTTTGGCCGCCAGCGAGGGATTGGTGGTAACGCCGTCCAGAACCCCCATGGCCATTGCCGATTTGATTTGTTCTATGTTGGCCGTGTCGATGAAGAATTTCATGCGCTATCCCTTCTCATATTGAACCGACACCAGGTAAAGTCCCTGGGGCGGCGCCGTAAACACAACTCTTTCCTCCGTCAAAGATTGAATGATATCCCCAAACCGTTCCAATGTCAAGTTTTGTGGGTTGTTGTCCTTTTCAACGGCAGCCAGGTTGACCATAGCGCCCACCAGCGAGCGGACCATACCGTGCAAAAAACGGTTGCCCCTGATTTCGAAGACCAGCAGCGGCCCTACCGAGAACCACCTGGCTGACTTGATCAAACAAGCGTTATCCGGCTTGCGGGAGGCCATGACACAAAAAGGAGCGAAGTCGTGCTCGCCCACAATGAGCTGTGCCGCCAAACGCAACTGCTCCAGGTCAAGCTCGACCGGGTGTTCCCAGCGCAACTCGCGATAAAGCGCCGATTTCTCCCTCCCGATCAGGTACCGGTATCTTCTGGAGACGGCGTCCCGCCGGGAGTTGAAGTCCAGGTTAACCTCGCAGGACGCCTTTATCCTGATATCATCAGGCAGATAAAAATTCAACGCTTCTTTGTACCGTTCGGGTGCCAGAGGGTGATCGATGATAAAATTGGCCTTCTGCGCCACCGCGTGCACCCCGGCATCAGTTCTGCCGGCTCCTATCAGATTGACATCTCTGCCGGTAGTCTTGAAGATGGCTTGAGTGATTTCTCCCTGAATGGTTCTTTGATCGGCCTGTATCTGCCATCCGGCGTAACCGGTTCCTTTGTACTCGACGGTGAGCTTAACATTGCGCGTTGGCATAGTCATTTAGTCAGAATATATGTTACGACAATCAAAATGTCGTGTGTGGCAGACATCCAGAGGCCGTCCCAAAAGTTGACTCCAGCTACACTAGACATGGCACCAAATGAAGTCACCATTCGCTAACTCCGCGTAGCGGCGGGCCTTGTGTCCGCCGATGATAAGGTGGGAGACAAGCCCCCACCCTACGCGGACCAGAATAGTTGCCTTGTGAGACGACCTCACCACATCTGCCCCGTTTGGGTATTCTGCATCGACATAGTTACTTAGTCAAAAGATATATAGCGACAATCAAAATAGAGGTCGCGAAAACAAACAGCCACTCCTTTCGGCCGAAGTGTGATCGAGAGTAGAACGTTCTGTCGCGGGTGCTGCCGTAGCCGCGGGCTTGAATGGCCAAAGCCAATTCATCGGCGCGCTGGATGGCGGCCACGAAAACCGGGATTATGATATAGACCGTTTTTTTCAACCGATTGAGCAACGAGCCGGAAAAACTGACCCCTCTGATCATTTGCGCGTTTCGTATCGTTGTGAACTCATCGTACAAAACGGGAATGAACCGTATCGCCAAGAAAAGGATCAGGGCCAGATCATGAACGGGTACATGAAGTTTCTGGAGCGGTTTGAGCAATTTGGCAAAGGCATCGGCCAGCTCCGATGGCGAGCTGGTCAGCGTTATCAGGAAGGCAACGGCAATAAAGAGAATGAGGCGAAGGGAATAAAAGGCGGCCATTGTCAAAGCGCCGGCGGTCACCCTAAACCCATGTATTTCGATCAGCGTTCTGGTTTCCCTGGCGGAAAAGAGAACATGATAAAACAGGGTGATCAACACCAGAACAAGAATAGGTTTGAAGTTGTTTATCAAAGTCGTCGGAGTTACTCCCGAACCCAACAAGCCGCCTACCAAGAACGCCAGAACGGTCAAATAAAAGACGTGCGAGTCCGTCAAAAGCGCCAGTATCAAAACGAGAGTGACCGGCACGATTTTGGCCCGTGCATCAAGCAGATGCAAAAAAGAATCGAGAGGGCGGTACTGCCCCAACAGTATCGGACGGCTTTGAAACATGATTTTCTACCGATCAATAATGAGCAACGTAGGGCAGGTATCCCTGATAACTTTCCGCCCGTCAGGGCCGGGCCTTGACGGCCTTCGACGGATGGCAGATCTCTGAGAGACCTGCCCCACTTTTCCTATCAAGCCATAATAGGGTCTGTCCTTTAGTGAGAAAAGAGATAATTTCAGTGTTCTGTTGGGTCTTGCTTTTGGCTTGCCAAAAGTGTGACCCGACAGCATACTCAGTCCATGGGTCTCCGTTTTCCACAACAAATGTTCGGATTATGTTTCTTTGTCACTACGAGCTTCTATGACCGGCGAAAACTCGGCGAAATCGAAGGAGTCTATTCGGCACTGACCAATTCGCTAAAATTCTGCTTGGAAAAGTATAGGTCCCTGCTGGCCGCCTATGTTCTGATGCCCTCCCATGTCCATCTGCTGATCGTCATTAACGGAAGCAGCTTAGCAGGTTTTATGAGAGATTTTAAGAAGTTCGTGTCACAAAAGGCCTTGAAAGAATGTAGCATAAATGACACCCAGATTTGGATGCCTCGCTATGACCGTGTGGCGATTCACTCCGAAAAGGCGTTTCGACAGAAGATGGAGTATATACACAATAACCCTGTCAAATCAGGATTAGTTGGAGTTTCAGAAGACTGGGTTTGGTCGAGTGCTGGTTGTTACACTTCAGATGAGCCCGGTCCAATACCCGTGTGGAAGGAATGGCTCCTGTAGACAACGTCAGGTCACACTCCCGATGCAATCGGGAGCAAGACCTGACGTAACAAACAAGGGTGCCTATTTCGCTTTGGTCTTCTGCCGGTCCTGAAGCACTCTGAGAGTCGGGCAGTTAGCGCAATTATCTTTGCGACGTCTCCGGCGGACATAGTGAACCACCAGATAGACCACCGCCAGAAAAACCGCCGCAAAGACTATGATTTGCTGCCAGAAGATATCCATTAGAATCCCATTCCAGCAAAGAGTTGATATACCGCCAGTGCCAGCAGGTACGCCAGAACGGTCATATACCCAAAGCCGAACACGGCGTAGTACCAACTGGTAGTTTCCTGCTTAATAGTAACGACCGTCGCTCCGCACTGGCAGCAGATAGCGAAAAAGACCATGAGCGACAGTGCCACTGCCAGAGTGAACACCGGCTTGCCCATTTTCGGGCCATCTTCCCATTTCGCCTGGCGCATCTTGTCCACCAGTGATGTCGACTCGGCCTCGGTACCGGCGCCCAAATTGTAAATTGTTCCCAAGGTGGCAATGACAACCTCGCGCGCCGGGAAAGAAGCTAAAGTGGCCATGGTAATTTTCCAGTCCCAGCCGAGCGGACGGAAAGCCGGCTCGACCACCCGTCCCATACGACCCAGGTAGGAGTCTCGTAGATGTTTCCCGGCCAGCTTGTTGCCGAGCGCCAGCAGTTCCTTCTGCAGTTGAATTTCCAGAAGACGCAATCCGGATAGTATTTCCACCAGTTCCCCATGCGCCGGATAGTCAGCCAGCAGCCGAGCTTTACACTCTGAAAAACGAACCTCGTCCTGGGCCTGGGCGAAGGTCTCAGAGATAGCGCCGGATGGATCACCTGCATCCTCGGGTTGGCTACGTACAAGTTCGGCCAGTCTTGCCCTGGCAGTCGTCTTCGCGAAATCGTAGTCAACCAGCAGCGCCGCCTCCTGTCGGTCAAATTCTGTCTCTACTGCCTGTGAACGAGGATAGTAGCTCAACGCCCAAATGATTATCGTAATGGCCAGTATGACGGTTCCGGCTCTGATAATGAAGGACTTGACCCGATTGAGCACTTTGATAAAAAGCGACTTCAAAGTCGGCAGCTTGAAGCCGGGCATATCCATCAGGAAGGTGCCGCGGTCGGTTTTGAAGAGCGTCTTGCTCATAACAAACGAAACCGCCACCGCTACCACGACCCCAAGCAGGTACAACAGCATCAGAACAATCCCCTGCAGGTTAAAAACACCAAAGTAGCTCTTATAGGGAACAAAAGCAGCGATCATAATGGCGTACACCGGCAACCTGGCGGAGCAGGTCATCAAAGGCGCCACCATTATGGTGATAAAGCGAAGTTTGCGGTCCTCAATAGTGCGCGTCGCCATAATACCGGGGACGGCACAGGCAAATGACGAAAGCATCGGAATAAAGGACTTACCCGACAGTCCACACCAGCGGAACATCCGGTCGACTAAAAATGCCCCCCGTGACATGTACCCGGAATCCTCCAAAACCGCGATAAAGACAAACAGGATAGCAATCTGAGGAATAAATACCAGCACTGACCCCACCCCCCCGATAACACCATCGGCTATCAACGACTGCATTGGCCCTTCCGGCATCAACGTTGCAACCCAGCCAGCCAGGCCGGTGAACATCTTGTCGATCATTTCCATAAACGGTTGAGCCCAACTGAATATGGACTGAAACATTAGGGCCATAATCAAAAGGAGCGCCGCCGGTCCCAGCAGGCGATGCAATAGATAGCGGTCCACCTTTTCTGAAAGCATCCTCTGCCGGGAACGGTCAATTGTGACTGTGGAAGTGAATACCTGAGCCGCTTTCCTGGTCAGCGGCGTTGTCTCCGCAGCCGAGAGGGAGGTCCATACTTCTCGTATGGCTGCTCTTGCGCTTGCCAGCGCATTTGACGCCTTTGGCCCTTCCCTCCGGATGAATTGCTTTTCCGCCGGACCATCAATGTCGAAAATGATCCTAAGATATTCTGCGCGGGTTCGGTGAGCTTGACCAAAGCATAACAGCAAATTGGCCAAAACATCCTCCGTAACACCATCGTAGAATCCGTTTAGTGAGGCATCAGGAGGTGTTGCAATCACCTTGGCGGTTTCCTTTTTGAGACGCTCTATTCCCTGACCGCGATTGCCCACTACGGGAACCACGGGAAAGCCTCCAATGGCTTGCGAGAGCTTTTCAAAATCAATCTGTATCCCTCGCCTGACAGCCAGATCAATCATATTGAGGGCGACAACAACCGGCCGACCAATTTCAAGAACCTGAAACAGCAAATACAAGCCGCGCCGAAGATTCGTGGCGTCTATGACACATATGATTGCGTCCGGTATCCGCTTACCCCCCGGGCCACCACTCAAAACTGAGATTGCGATATACTCATCCGGAGAAAAAGCGGCCAGCGAATACGTCCCGGGGACATCAACCAGCGTGAATTGTTGAGGCTTTTCTTTCCCGACGGAGAAGCGGCCGGTTACCTTTTCTACCGTCACGCCGGGGTAGTTGGCCACCTTTTGATTCAGCCCCGTTATGGCATTAAAAATGGTTGTCTTGCCGGAATTGGGATTGCCGCAGATGGCCACTTCACAAGCGCCGGTAGTAGAACTGGTGCGAGAAGCAGCCGATAAGCCCATATGTCCCTTGCGGTCGGCTAATCTTCCAGTTCTATGGCGACTAGCGCCGCCTCAGCGTGGCGCAGCGATAAATGGCTGTGACCGACCTGGATTTCCATCGGGTCCCGCAGCGGAGCATTTCGGAGATAAGTAATTACCCGACCGGGTACCAGACCGAGCTCCAGAAGTCGGCGCGTAAGCGGACTATCCTTCGTAAAGCCTATTACGGTGCCTCGTTGTCCGGGGATCATCTTGTCAAGGTACGTCATATTTTCTTTCCTCACGCCGTCGGGAGAGCATAATCTCCCACGGGCAGCATCTTCTTTCTAATGCGGTTTTTCCGTTTTGGCCGAGCGGTTCTTTCTGCCACGACACTTCTTACAGTAACCCTGTACTTCTATCTTGAATCCCTCCGGCGCAAATTTGTGGTCCCGGGCCGTCTGAGCCAGGATGCCGACAATCTGGTCGACATTAAATTCAATAAACTGCTTGCAGCCCTGGCAGTAGAAATGACCGTGGGGAGCCTGCGTGACACGGTCGTAGCGGGTGATACCGTCGCCGATATTGACTTCTTGCGCCAGCCCCACCCGGCAGATCAGTTTCAGATTACGCCAGACGGTGCTGTAGCCGACCGACCGATCCTTCTGGCGGACTTTATCATACAATTCATTGACCGAAACGTGCTTCCCCAGTTCAAAAAAGGAATTGAATACCAACTCCCGCTGAGGGGTTATCTTAAAACCTTTTGTTCGTAAGAGCTCTTTCATCAGTCTACACTATAATCTACTTCATCGGCACATTTAGGCCAAATGAAAACGATTTTCAATTTCAATAACATAAAAAACGGCAAAACTGTCAAGCGGTTTTCGCCAATCCGCCAAGATTTTTTTATTTGATATAACTCCTTGCGAGACAATAAAATAGATAATAGCGGGGGTTGGTGGCTTCTGCTCTACCATTCTAATTCATGTGAAAATGCCGAATCCCCGCGGTTTCGACCTGCGAACTAAGACTTGCACTGAGGCATATTAATATCTTTTCTTAAGGGTATGACTGAAAACTGTCTCTATTTCGGTGACAACCTCGACATACTTCGTCATCACGTAAAAGACGAATCAGTTGATCTCATTTACCTTGATCCCCCGTTCAATTCCAATCGTGCCTATAATGTGATCTTTCAAGATAAAACCGGCAAGAAGGCCGCGGCCCAGATTCGAGCATTTGAGGATACCTGGTGGTGGAGCGACGAGACGCAGGCCGCGTATGATGAAATGTTAAGCGGAAGCTATCCTGTCCAATTGAAGGAAATGCTCCGGGCGTTTCGTGAGTTCATGGGACCGACGGAAATGATGGCTTACCTGACGATGATGGCCATCCGGTTATTTGAGCTGCATAGAGTACTCAAGTCAACTGGTGTTCTGTATTTGCACTGCGATCCGACAGCTGGTCATTATCTTAAGATACTCTTGGATCAAGTCTTCGGAATAAAGAATTTCAAAAACGAGATTATTTGGAAACGCTCGCAACCGAAAGGTCATGCGTATACGCGATTTCCCAGTTCGCATGACATACTTTTCTGCTATGCAAAAGGGAAAGCAAGCCATTTCGAAACACAGTTCAGAGCACACGATCCTGAGTACGTTAAGAAGTTCTACAAGTACGTTGAGGAAGGTACCGGTCGTCGTTACACACTGGGTGATCTAACGAATCCGAACAAAGACAGGCCAAATCTTACATACGAATTCCCACCAAAAAGTGGCAACGTCAGGGTATGGAGATGGACCAAGGCTCGTATGATGAAAGCGTGGAAAGAAGGACGAATAGTCATTCCCAAAGAGGGGGGCATTGCTCGCTATAAACGCTATTTGGATGAAATGGAAGGTGCCATTGTTACTGATATCTGGGATGATATTGAACATCTGCATGGGTCGCACGCTGAAACTCTGGGATACCCGACGCAAAAGCCTCTTGCTCTGCTTGAAAGGATTATCGAGGCCTCATCGAAAGAGGGAGATTTAGTTTTGGATCCCTTCTGTGGCTGTGGCACTACAATAGCAGCAGCAGAAAAGCTGCGTCGCAAATGGATCGGGATTGACATTACCTACCTTGCTATCGCGCTTATTAAAAAGCGAATTCTTGAACATTTCTCTGACTGCAAGTTTGAGATAGTCGGGGAGCCAAAGTCGACGGACGATGCCAGGGCACTATTCAAACAGTCGCCATTTCAATTTGAAAGCTGGGCCGTGTCATTTCTTGGAGGTCAGCCGTATAAAAGCACTGGCGGAGGCGACACGGGCATAGACGGATTCCTGTACTTCCAGGACTACAAGAAGAAGTATCATAAAGCGATCATCGAAGTAAAAGGCGGTAAATATCAGCCGCGTGATATCAGGGCTTTGGCGGGAGTGATGGAGCGTGAAGGCGCGCCCCTGGGTGTTCTCATTGCCTTACAGCCTCCCACTGCCGGCATGAAGCGCGAAGCCACTACGCTGGGTAAATGGCGGCTACCCGGACACGACAAAGAATTTCCGGTTCTGCAAATTATCACGATCGACGAACTTTTCAAAGGAAAGCTACCGAAACTACCGGATACAAGCGGTACCTTAAAACGTGCTCAACGAATGGTGAAAGAGAATAATCAGAACCAGCTCAATCTCGAGTGAATGAGCTCGAAACCGCGGGGTTTTCGACCTACGAACTTCCAAAATTCCTTTGGGCGCCTCTTGCACCTCCTTATCCAGATTATATATTCCTGCTTTGAATAGTAGGGCAGAACCCGAAGGTTCTGCCAATGGAAAAGAAACTTAGGCAAAGCCACACCTGGGAGGTGCTATGAATTACCGTACCGAAACCGACACGATGGGACAGATCCAGGTCCCGGTCGACAGATACTACGGCGCGCAAACCGCGCGCTCACTGAAAAACTTTCGCATTGGCGGCGAGCGTATGCCGCGTGAGCTTATCCGAGCAATGGGGATTTTAAAAAAGGCGGCGGCGCTGGTCAATGTTGAGTTGGGGACGCTGCCTAAAGAAAAGGGGGAACTGATTGTCAAAGCGGCGGATGAGGTTATCGAGGGGAAGCTCGATGACCACTTCCCGCTGGTGGTCTGGCAGACCGGCTCCGGCACCCAGACCAACATGAACACCAACGAAGTCATCTCCAACCGCGCCATCGAAATGGCCGGAGGAGAGCTGGGCTCCAAAAAGCCGATCCACCCCAACGACGATGTCAACAAGGCGCAATCCTCCAACGACACTTTTCCAACTGCCATGCACATTGCCGCCGTGGAAGAGATTCACCGGCGGTTAATCCCAATGATTACCCGCTTGCGGGATACGTTGAAGGAGAAATCTGAAGCCTTCAAGGATGTCATCAAGATCGGCCGCACGCACCTGATGGACGCTGTCCCGCTGACTCTGGGCCAGGAGTTCTCAGGCTACGTGGAGGCGCTGACGCTTGGGCTGGAGCGCATCAACGATGCCCTCAAGCGGCTTTATCCGCTGGCACTGGGCGGCACCGCGGTCGGCACCGGTCTGAACACCCATCCCAAATTTGCCAAGAAAGTGGCGGCGAGAATTGCCAAGCTGACCGACAAACCGTATGTCTCAGCTCCCAATAAGTTTGAGGCGCTGGCTTCTCATGACGCCATTGTGGAGGCGTCCGGCGTGATGAAAACGCTCGCCTGTTCGCTGATGAAGATTGCCAACGACATCCGCTGGCTGGCCTCCGGTCCGCGCTGCGGCCTGGGCGAACTCAACATTCCGGCGAACGAGCCGGGTTCGTCGATCATGCCGGGCAAGGTCAATCCGACCCAGTCAGAGGCGATGACGATGGTCTGCACGCAGGTGATCGGCAACGATGTGGCAGTGAATATCGGTGGCGCTTCGGGCAATTTCGAACTGAACGTCTTCAAGCCGGTGATGATCTACAACCTGCTGCAGTCGATTCGTCTTTTGGCCGACGCCTGCGAGATGTTTAACGACAATTGCGCCGTTGGCATCGAACCGAATGAAGCCAACATCAAAAAGCACCTGACTAACTCCCTCATGCTGGTGACGGCGTTGAACCCGCATGTCGGCTATGACAACGCTGCCAAGATTGCTAAGAAGGCACACGCGGAGAATACAACTCTCAAAGAAGCGGCGGTAGCCCTGGGAATTCTAACAGCGGATGAATTTGACGCCAAAGTACGCCCGGAGGAAATGACCGGCCCAAAGGCGTAGGTCATAGGGTGATTTTGAAAGAACGGCTCTACAGTTTTTCAGCGGAGTCTGTTTTTCGCCAATAACCTGAGCAAGGAGTAACAACAAGATGGACATTGTCTTGGATAGAGAAGCAAACCCAAAGTTAATGGCGATCCTTGATGGTTTCAACGTATTAATGGATGAGTGGAATGTGATCCAGGAGGAGTTAGACACTTACGCAAGCCCGGTAATCTTTTCCCCAGGCAAAAAAAAGCGGTTAAAGGCCCTGGGCAAACGCTCCATTGAATTGCAGAAAAAGTGGCTGGAACACAACAATGAGGCTATTAGCTTTGCATGGCATCCTTCATTTAAGTTTCCTGCTGGGCCGACTTCGGAGTTATCCTTTCATCTATATCACAGGTTACTGCTAGACAGGATTAACCAGTTTCGGGCAAACATGACTCTGTTGGTTGCCAATTTTAATTTACGTATGGCGGAATTGGATCACGCACGAGATCTAAACTTGGCTTTGGCGGCGTTTCTTCTTAGTTTCATAGGACTAGCTGGCAGTTTTGTACTGTAAGCGATAGTCGGGTTCTGTGGTCAGCGGACGTCCTCGTGCACCGATTCCATCTGAGACATGGCGCCCGGCTGTCAGGGAAGCTGCCTGTTGCGTCCAAACGAAAAAGCCCGCTCAAATGGCGGGCTTTAAGCTTTTAGGAGAGAGGACAGTGATTTGAAATAACTCACCTCTATAATACGGTAAAGGGTTTTTACAGCCACCTCCCGCATTTTGTATTCGCTACCGTCTTTTGGACGGGTCACGGCGTCTACGCAGCGGAGAAGAGACGACCTTCATTAGTTCGGTGTTAGAGATTTTCAAATGACAACCTCTCTCCGGTATCTTTACTACAATATGAGCACAAATCGTCATTTACGCAAGTATTATTTACTAACTGTTGCGGTTGACCAAGCCGTTGATTATCATGCTTTTAACTTTATTGTACGGTTGGGAGAGACATTTGATTCACTCTATCGGCCTTGATATTGTTGAAATATCCCGGATAAGGCGGGACATCAACCAATTCGGTGACCGGTTTATCCGGCGCATTTTAGGCGAGAAAGAACGGTCGATATACGACCGACGCCGGGACAAAGAGGCCTTTCTCGCCGGGCGGTTTGCCGCCAAAGAGGCCGTCATTAAAGGCCTTAACCCCTTTTTGCAAAAGCGCCCGTCACTTAATGTCATTCAGATTATCAACGACTCAACCGGTGCCCCAAGGCTGGCGCTGCCGCCTGACATCCAGCAGAGGCTGGGTAACGTCGTATGCATGCTCTCTCTGACTCACGAAAGAAACTATGCCGCAGCAGTGGCAATATTTGCGGAGGAATAATGAATCAAAACGAACTCATCAGGTTGTTTAAAGAATCGGGCGCCCTTCTGACGGGCCATTTTAAACTCAGTTCCGGGCGCCACTCCGATATCTATTATGAGAAGTTCACCCTGTTGAAGCAGCCGGCCATTTGTACCGAAATCTGCGAAGAGATGGCGGCTCGCTTCAAGGATCATCAGGCCGTCACTATCATCGGACCGACCACCGGCGGTATCATTATCGCCTATGACGTCGCCCGCTACTTGGGGATCGAGGCGATCTATGCTGAATCCGGTGAAAACGGACGTATCTTCAAGCGAGGCTTTTCGCTGGATCGCGGGCAGAAAGTGATCATCGTGGACGATGTTATGACGACCGGCCACTCCATCCGGGAAGTTATCACTTTGGTGGAATCCTACAACGCTGAGATTGTCGGCATCGGCGAGATGCTGGACCGCTCCAACGGAAAGGTGACGTTTGATTATCCCTTTCTGGCGTTAGCCACGGTGCAGGCCGACGACTGGGACCCCAGTGAGTGTCCCCTGTGCGCGAAGGGAATTGAGTTGACCCAGCGCGGCAGCAGGAAGTTTTAGCGTGTAGGTCAAAAGCCCTGCGCTTTTGACGTTGGAGGCCAAGGCAGAGGTGGACATCTGCCGCTCACGAAAGGCGCAACATTTGGCGTCAAACGCCGGCTTTAACGATACCCCCCACTCCGTAACGCTCTATCTTCGAAAGAACGCGAGAACTTCTGACAAGATGGAATCTCTGTTTCGTACGGTCACTTCCAACAGTGTTATCTCTCGCCGCCCTTTGATCTCGGCAATAATGCCACCGCCTTTAAGCGCTATGGTTGCAATCAGGGATTTATCCGAATTCAGGATTTCTTTCAGAAGAGTCTGAAACTTGTCGGACAAGCACTCCATTTTGCCGATTTCGTCAACGATGACCAACCTGGTCGCAGGGCTTAGAAAATCAATCGCGTCAAGAAAAGCCTCGAAGCCGGCAATATCAACGCCGTATTTCCCTACTCTGTAAGGACCTTTTATACCGACATGGGAAAGAATCTGCCTTCTCCCGTCAAGAGTGACCAGTTCAAATCCCTTTCGAACACCGCCCTCTCTTATCTCATCCGTGTAAAAACCTACGGGATGAGAGGGCTTTAATGCTTCAGAAAGCTTCTTGATGAGCGTTGTCTTGCCAACACCCGGACGCCCGGTGAGAAGAAGGTTCTTTCTCGCTAGTTCCATGCTCACGCTTGAGTTTGATTCTTAAGCAGAACCACCAATATCCGATTGCTCAACAACTATGGCACTCTTGTTAACGCCATTCTACAGCGAACTTCAAAAGAAAAATCGGACAATTCACCTCGTTGTGCAAGCTGTCCATTACCAGATTCCATATATCTTGCTCTTGACGGAAGCTTCTGGTGATTTGCAGCACATAACTAATTGATTCCCTGACTACGAGGTAAGAAAAAGAAAAGTGGCGCCCCGCAGAATTGAACTGCGGACACACGGATTTTCAGTCCGTTGCTCTACCAACTGAGCTAGGGCGCCAACTTAAACCAGCAACTTAGATCAGGAATTTATCAGGTTATCGGCCAATGTCAACGGGAATTCACTGCCTCTTGAAGACGTATTGCTTTGTCTGCGGTGTAAGAAGGAAGTACAGCGCAAGGCCGGAGAGGATAATAAGAATGATATTCTCGTACCGGGAAAAGCCGAATATAGCCAGCAGGATGACAAGACTGTTGATAGCCACCAGTCCGTACCATCCCCAGGTTTTCAATTCCCTATACGCAAAGGCAACACAGATCAGCACGACACCGATAATACCGAAGATGATGGGCTGTCCCAGTTCGGCATAATTGCGGTCAAGAACACCCAGGATAATGTTTACCCCTCCATATATTAAAAACACGGCTGAGAATATGAAAGCATACCAACTGGCCAGCTTGTACGTCAGGGGGCGGTTGTCTTTTCTCTTGGGCATAGATAAAATCCTTTCGTGTTTTCCTTAACTCTTTTCACCCAACAGGCCGGCGCCAATGAACCCGGCATCATTGCCCAGCGCGGCCTTCACCACGCTCAGCTTCTCCACGGCCGAATCGAGGGCGCGCTTTTTTATCTCGGCCGACACGGCCTCCAAAAAGCCGGCTCCCCCTTCGGTCACTCCTCCCCCAATTACTACGACATCGGGGTTCAAAAGATTCACGACCCCGGCCAGGCCGATGCCGAGATAGCCGGCGGTTTCTTTGAGCACGTCCCGGGCAATTTCGTCGCCCTTTTTTGCCGCTGCAAATACCTTTCTAATGGTGAGGTTGTTGAGATCACCTTCCAGTACCTCTTCAAATATCGGTGACATCTTTTTCTTTAGCCTTACCCTGGCACGCTCAATGATTGCCTGTGAACAACAGTAGGCTTCAATTGTGCCGGGTATGCCGGCATGGGTGAGCGAAGCGTCAAAGTTTATAGTCATGTGTCCCAACTCCCCGGCGGAATAGGTAGCCCCGCGCCATAGTTTGCCGTCGATGATTACCGCCCCTCCCACGCCAGTTCCGACCGTTACGAACACCGCTGATCCAACCCCGGTGGCCGCGCCGAATTTCGCCTCGGCCAGAGCAACGGTGTTGACGTCATTGTCGACCCACACCGGCAGATTTAGCCGCTCGCTGAGAATTCTGCCGATTTCCACTCCCTGCCAGCCGTCGATATTGGGGCAGGGGCCAATCACCGTGCCGGTACGGCAGTCAACTGCGCCGGGTGTGCCCACTCCGAGCCATTTGACCGGGTAGTCTTCCTCGGCGGCAGTATACAATAGCCGTTCGCCAATGTTGCCGACCAGATGCATCAGTGGTGTGGAACCTTTTTCGGCGAGCGTGGGTCGGTGTTCTTTGTGAAGGATTTTCCCTGAGGAGTCAAACAGGCCAAACTTGATATTCGTCCCGCCTATATCAATGCCGGCGTATACGGAGCTATCGGACATCTGCGCTGCTACCCATATCAGTCAATCTTTTCCGGTTCAACCTACTGGTACCCAACGGATAAAGTGTTAGAATAATATGTGCGCCGCCTTAGCATGTCAAGACTAAACAGTTGTTGAGGTCGAGCGGCGGTAACAGCAGAGTAGGGCAGAACCCGCAGCGGTTCCGCCAAAGCAAGTAATTGGCAGGAGCACAAGGCTTTTGACCTACGATACTGCGGTTCAGATCAGCCGTATGGCCGGTATACAGTTTCCCGGTAGAAGATTCTATAATGTATACGGCGAACATGAAAGTCGGCGAAGATGTATAAACTTTGGTGGCGGGGGGAGGATTTGAACCTCCGACAACCACCTCGCAGGTGCTTCGGGTTATGAGCCTGCTTTGAAGTCCGAACAACAGAAAGCACCAGACACTAACCTGTAGTAATAGCAAAGACTTACGGGGAACACGATGTCTGGTGTTTTCCCTTATTTTCTGCTGTTTTGGCTAATTTTGTTTGAAAAATGTTAGAAAGAACTTTATTTAAAGAATTGCGGAATCCATTGATAATGTTTGGGGTATTTAGTATTTTAATTGCCACTATGAAAATAATTTATCCAACTTTTTCGTAAAGGAGTAGCAAAATGAAACATATCCTCTCGTTCATTTTATGCATGATGATCTGTCTAATTATTGCGTCCTGTGATGATGCTTACCAAAAGGCCGCAAAATCCAAATATGGTGATGCTGACAGGATCAAATGTACGGTTTTGGCGACTGGCAATGCGGGAGAAGCGATCGATGGCGTGCTTGCTGGAATTGGATTGCCTTTTGCCCCGGCTCGGATTGCATCCACACTTAATCTGCCCGGCTCAGGCGTACTCAAGGAGAACCTCATAGTCTGTGAGAAACGTTGGTACTGGGGAGGTGCCCGTGGTGGAAATAAATGGTTGAAGAGCAGTTACATAGAAACTCTTGTGATCTCAACCCCGTCGTCTGTGCCCTCCAGTTCCGAAATAGTCCTTTTTACTTCAAGAAAAAATATCGGTAAGAAGACAGAGTCTAGGAACTATCAGATTTTGGGTACAATTGGGGACGTTGAGGTATGGCGGTACGTTGACGAAGTACGCACACCCTAAATCTGCCTCGGGTGTCCCTATAACAGAGAGCACCAGACACTAACCTATAGTAATAGCAAAGACTTACGAGAAGCTCAGTGGGGTTTCTTCATGGTTTAGCCCGGGCAGGCAGGTAACACTTGTCCCCCACCATAAATGGTGAGCCACCCGGCCGGTCTAGCGGGCTCAAATATTTTTCAAATCGCTGAAAAGGCATACGAAGTATGAAGAAAGCAAGAAAACTTCACTCAGTAGAAGAGAATCATCAATTCACATTGCGGCTGGAAATCTCACCACTTCAACGAATTCAGTCCGATAATTCTTCCTTAACAATGAAGAGCTTGCTAGCAGATAAGGATGTCCTCATTCAGACAGCTGAATTGGATGGCGCAGGGAACAAGCTCCCATTTAAGTGGTCGCGAATCATTGACTGCAACGCAGCGGGCTTTCCCTCCGCAAGTGCCGCCCTTGCGGCTGGACTTGACTTTAGAGACATAATACTCGTTTCTTCATGTGCGAGCGGCATTTGGTTTAGAGTCGGTAATGATCGTTTGGCAGCGGCTGATGACACGAGCAGTACTGAAGTAAAGGGTGCACGACCCAGGATTAAAAGCTCTGACGCAGGGCTCACAGTTCATAAACATGAATTGTATAGAGGGGTAGGGTTCGGAGCCTTTCTTGTCAATTCCGGCGACGCACAGCGATGGCAAGAGAATCTTATTAAGGCCTCACGGAAAGGAATAAGTCTCAATCCGCAACAAAGACTAGCACTGGAATTGTACGGTTTGGCGCACTTCGAGTCTACAGTTCGTACTCAGTTTATCATACTAATATCGGTGATTGAAATCTTGTCAATTCGGGATAGACGTCCACAGGAATCACAGAACCTTTTGGACGAATTTGTAAAGAGGGTAGAAGAAGTATCTCTGGAGCAGGAACAAAGAAAGTCATTATTGCAGAGCTTAATGAACTTGCGAAAGGACTCAATATCCAACTCGTGTAAGAAACTAATGAATGCGCACCTGGGAGACAAAGAGGCCAAAGACTTTTCGAAACTCTACGGACTCAGAAGCAAGATCATACATGAAGGCAACCCCAAAGATGGGATTGACTTCAATGCCGAGGCAAGTGAACTGACAAAACTAGTAACTTGCCTAGTGTATAGGATGTTTCTCGGATGATTGACGATTATTGAGAATGTAGACTAAGTCAATTGAAGCTTAAGTACGCTTCGATGGTCGATGAAGTCACTAAATGGGTTCCAAGCTTGTCAGCAACTCCCATATACTCATATCTAGGCGCCGATCAAAAGGTTAACGCCTCCGCGGTGCTCTCCTCATAGCGAGCCATTATAGTTGACGCGCCTGATCGCCGACGTCACATTAAGTCTACAAATGAATCCATGAAGAGCCAAGTTAGGAGCAGGCTAGGGGACCCGCGCTAAAACGCTAGGTAGCCCATCCGCTTGCGGTGGGTTTCTTCATTCCGGAATCATCCCTCAACCATCAAATTCCCTGTCAGTGGTCCAACATCAACAGGTCCAACCTTTATTGGCGGCTGGCGCCACGGAGTCGACGTCAGGCATTGGGTGGAAAACCCTTCTTGAGGATATTTTTCAGTTCACCGACGGAATAGTGGTCAATGCCAAGTTGGCTAAGCGTTCTTCCCTCTGCGTAGTAATCTTTTTGATGCATCGAGGACGCTATGGCAATCAGTGCATCGCATACAGGAGTGGGGATGTTTGCCTTTCTTCCGATTGAAGACAGGAAGCACAGACCCATCGGAACATCCTCGGTGATATAGCGTGTTTGCGCGTCAACAGGTCCCTTAGGCGACCCGTGTTGAGCGTAGTGGCGAAGAGCTTCCATCGGATCCGCGCTGAGATCTTCGTAAGTTCGGAACTGGAATGATTCCGCGAAGCTCTGAGTCGGCAATTCGAAATACTTTAGAATCGCCTTCTTTTCCGAATCCAAATCCCCAACCAATTTCAGGATTGTAGGCGTAAAGGACTCGCGATACATCCAAAACTCGCCCTTGCTGTGTTCAATGCGGGCAACAGACATTATTGTGCCCACGGTATGGACGATAAGGTTGGGATTGTGAAAAGCTGATTCCAACACGTTCTGTCGGGCTGTAAACCTGGGAATGATTTCCTGCAAACGCTTCAGCGTCTCCTCGGTTTTTTCGGACGGGAAAACCCCGATAGGGTTCCGAATGTTTTCGAAGCAAATACTAACCTTGCCCGGAGCGGTAATTCGGGAATCAAAAGGTATCGATTCGCCTTCGGCGAACACAACGCCTTTCCCCTTGCATTTTGTCGAAAAATAGAAACTTCCAGCATAGCCCGGCGAGACAAGCAGAATCTGTCCGCTCCGCAGATGAGGCGAGATCAGTTCGGAAAGATTTTCGTGGGCGACACTTTGCGTCAAAATGAAGATTACGTCCGCTTGAGAAACAGCGTCCGGGATATCTCGTGTCGCTTTCTCAATGCTGACTACACCCTTGTCGCCGTCCTTCTCGTATTCTATTTGTTTTGTCCGAATCAATACGTCAAAGGAGTCTTCGTACATCAGACGCGTTGTTTTTACGATTGTAACCAGATGGCCTCGTTTGGCTATCATAGCCGCATGCGACAAGCCTGCGTTTCCAGATCCGATGATTGTGATTTTCAATATTTTTCCTATACCGTGAATCAAATTTGAATTACGTTTTGATGTGCGAGTTTTCCGACATCCTGCAACGATGATCGGGAAGCCGCTCGATCAAGCTGCTCTATGAGCACCTTTACCCGCAGGTCGCAGCAATTGTTCCGGCAGAAAACACCTTCTTCGAATCGCCATTCTCCGTTGGAATAGTCATATAGATATCGACCCGGCTTGCCGTCTATGTACATTTGAGACTCCAAGTAGGCAGCGAAGTGCGACTGAATCTCGTTAACGACAAGGTGCCCATCAGGGGTCACAAAGATGTCCACATTCATCGCCGTGTATCCGGCATTGTCGGTTAACTCGCGAATAAAGTCCAACAGCGCTCGTGGAGGATCATACCATCCCACCTTTCCGGAACCACTATGGAATGCCCCATCTATGAGCTTCTGATGTCCGAAATACGACTCGCCGATTCGAATCATTCGCCACTCGGCTACTTCCGGGAGGAATTCCTGGAACAGGACGTTACCCCATTCACTATCCCGGCTGTCGGCTCCTCGGCAGACGAGCCCTTTCCCGAAACGATGATTGACATATCGCAAGAGTTCAGTGCGGTCATGAATGATCTCCACCCCCGCGCTCCTGGAGCCCATGTCGTGCTTTACTACGAGCGGCAAGTCGGCATCTTTAGCAAACTCAAGCGCTTGTTCGTGCGAATAGAACACCCATGTCTTAGTATGCGGAATGTTGTTAGCTTCCAGCCAATAAGACATCCGCAGTTTGCTCTCATTCAACCATACTTCATTGTAGGTTGGGTAGATAGTCCTGTGCATCTTTTCAACCATTATCTTCAATCGTTCGTCGAACATACGTTTCCATATGTTCACTTTGAAGGAGGGCCACACAAGAAAAGCGTCACATCCGCAGCCCCGTACGACCTGAATCCAGTCAGGGCCTGAGATGTCGAGAGTCTTGTAGCGAACCCCTAAGTCTTCACACGCGGCGACATATGGTAAATGGTTGTTATCAAACTCTTCGATTATGCCAAGCACGTACCGCGATTTGTTTCGATGCGGGAGCACCGGTTCGATGCTTCGATGAGAATCAAACAGCGGCGTTATAGTTGCATGAGCCTTGGATACGTTCATTTGCTTCCTTTACGTTCTTTCAATGAATCCGTTCAATTCAGAAAAACCTCTATCTTTTCGTTCGAGATATCCCAGGACAAATCTGGTCATAGTCTCGCGGTTTTCCACAGGTGGGGCTCACCAGACGAATCCAACTCGCCCGTTATCTGTTGCCATTGTGGAAGACATTCTAAAGTCTTGGAGGGGGGCTAACAGATCAGCCCGACACATTCTCAAAGTAAACATATATGAAGAACAGTGATTATTCAAGTCTTTTCTTACCGAATTACAGACAAACTCCGTAATTAGGGCCGTATCAAGTGGTTAAGGCTGACATAGTATAGCCCTACAGAACTGTTAGAAAATCCGGCAGCCGAAGGCTGTTTCATCAAAGAAAAAGCCCCGAAGTCATTGAACTTCGGGAACTTAACTTTGGTGGCGGGGGGAGGATTTGAACCTCCGACTTTCAGGTTATGAGCCTGACGAGCTACTCCGCCCGTGGCGGACTCCACCCCACGATTACCTTCCTCAGATAACTTCGTCCCTTACCAGTTTTTAGCCATTTCTCTCTTTTCATGGCTTCAACTCTGGTACTATGCTGCTCTGAATATATTAACCGCCAGCCCTTGTCGATCTTTGTGGATTTACATAGCCCCGAATTGTGTTCTATCAGTCTGCGGCTCAGATCAGCCGTATAGCCGGTATACCGTTTCCCAGTAGAAGACTCTATAACGTAAACGGTGAACATAAGAGTCGGTGAAGTTGCATAATATTTGGTGGCGGGGGGAGGATTTGAACCTCCGACTTTCAGGTTATGAGCCTGACGAGCTACCAGACTGCTCCACCCCGCGGGATAAAACCGAATATAGCCCTCAATTCCGGCCTGTCAAGCCTTAACAAAAAATAGTAACGGCAGGGATTCTGTCGCAAGTCTGCCTGCGATGACAGCAGCACACCACTCTTGCCCTGCCAAGCCATCCTTGCAAGTTCAAGTGTAGCTGTTTATTAGGCGAGAAAGAGGCACACCTGCCAGATTTGGCTTGCTAATTCTTTCACAAGGGGATATATTCCCGTCTGGTTTTTTGGAATTCGCACAGTGAGTATGACAAACCAACATTGCAATAAATACAGGAGAAGCTGTTAATGGACATCGGGTTGCTTGCGGTTCTTATCGGCCTGGTCGGACTTGTCTTTGCCCTGATTCTGTTCCTCTGGATCAGGAGCAAGCCGACCGGCACCGACGTCATGAAAGAGATTTCTGACGTTATTCACGACGGGGCTATGGTATTCCTGAAGAGGGAGTATTCAATCTTGGTTATTTTTGTTATTGTCGTGTTCGCTTTATTGGCATGGCGAATCCAGTTGGAGACCGGGCTGGCCTTTTTAGGCGGGGCGGCTTGCTCCATGCTGGCCGGGTTTATCGGGATGAAGGCAGCCACCCGGGCGAACGTACGAACCACCGCGGCGGCCAAGGACTCAGGCCAGTCGATGGCCCTTTCCATCGCCTTCTCGGGTGGCGCAGTGATGGGGATGACGATTGCCTCGCTGGGTCTGATCGGGGTAGGGATTGTCTTCTATTTCTTTGGCAAACCGGATACCGCTTTCACAATCAACGGCTTTGCCATGGGGGCTTCTTCGATAGCGTTGTTTGCACGTATCGGCGGCGGCATATTCACTAAATCCGCCGACGTCGGCGCTGATCTGGTCGGAAAAGTCGAGGCCGGCATCCCGGAGGACGACCCGCGCAACCCGGCTGTCATAGCCGACAACGTCGGTGACAACGTTGGCGACACGGCCGGTATGGGCGCTGACCTGTTTGAATCGTATGTCGGCTCAGTCATCGCGACTATTGCCATAGCAGCCACGATAGGCGCCGGCCCGGTACTTGGCAGCAAGATCGCCATGGCGCGCGAAGCCTACATGCAACTGCCATTGTTTATTGTGGCCTTTGGAGCGCTGGCGTCGATACTTGGCGTCTTGTCGGTCAGGTTATTTTCAGGCATGAACCCGGCAGCGGCGTTGCGCCTTGTGACCTATGTAGGCGCGGTGGTGATGCTGGTCGCCGCATATATTATTATTGATAAACTGGGCATAGACCACAAAGTTTTCTGGGCTATCCTAGCAGGTAACTTTGCTGGCATTCTACTCGGTCTGTTAACGGAATACTACACCGCCTCGGCCCCGATTCGCAGAATTGCCAGAGCTTCTGAAACCGGCGCCGCGACAAACATTATCCAGGGTTTGGCAGTCGGTATGCAATCGGTTTCCCTGCCCGTCATCGTCATCTGTGCGGCGATTTACACCGGGTTCAGTTTTGCCGGCCTGTATGGTATCGGTATTGCCGGAGTTGGGATGTTGGCCACAATCGGCGTTACGATGTCCGTCGACGCCTACGGACCTATTGCCGATAACGCCGGTGGTATCTCGGAGATGTCGGGTCTTGGTCCGGAGGTGCGCAAAATCACCGATAAACTTGACTCCCTCGGCAATACGACGGCTGCCATCGGGAAAGGATTTGCCATTGGCTCGGCGGCGTTGACCGCTCTGGCGTTGTTCTCGGCCTATTCCGCTGCCGTTGGACTTAAAGAGATTAACATCCTCAATGTGAAGGTGGTTATTGGGTTATTCATCGGAGGGATGCTGCCGTTTTTTATCGCAGCATTGACTATGACGGCAGTGGGGCGAGCGGCCTCCAAGATGGTCAACGAGGTGCGGCGTCAATTCCGTGAGATCAAGGGGTTGATGGAAGGTACCGCCAAGCCCGACACCGGACGCTGTGTTGACATCGCCACCAAGGGCGCGCTGAAGGAGATGGTCATCCCAGGGTTGACCGCTATCCTGGCACCGCTGATCGTCGGTACTCTGCTTGGGAAAGAAGCTTTGGGCGGGATGCTGGCCGGAGCGACGATGTCCGGCGTGATGTTGGCGCTGATGATGGCCAACGCCGGCGGCGCCTGGGACAATGCCAAAAAGTGGATTGAGGCCGGTGCTCTGGGCGGTAAAGGTTCCGATCCCCACAAAGCGGCGGTTGTTGGCGATACGGTCGGCGATCCCTTCAAGGACACCTCGGGACCATCCATGAACATTCTTATCAAGCTGATGGCCATTGTGTCGCTGGTGGTGGGACCGCATTTGTTTAAGTAGCAGAAATAACCCCACCACAAGCGGTGGGGTACCCGTGTAATGTGTACCCGCGTAGGTGGCGGCCTTGTGTCGCCACAACACCTTGCGCTGGGCGGAGACAAGCCCCGCCCCTACGCGTTTCTGTCGACTTTTGGGAAAACCTCGGGACGTCCAACGCACACGGAAATACTTGTGGGACAACCTCAGGACGTACGCCGACCACGAATAAATAAAAGGGATAATATCCCTCCCTGCTTTTTTCTTTATGGGAATTGAATATGAGAGCTTATATTAAGTATTACCAGAAAAGAGAGCGTTTGCTGATGAAACATTTGTTGCCAGTGCTCGTTAATTGAAACCATGAAGGAGATATAATATGGAGCAGGAAAATACCGTTCCGACTGTGCCACAGTCGGTGGAAAACAAGGGGCTGTCGTTTCGGGGGCTGGCTGAGGTCTTTTACAAGCCGTCGGCATTTTTCGACCAGTTGAAAGATCATCCCAAGGTTCTGATTTCCTACATAGTGCTTGCAATCCTTTTATTTGGCTTTTTTGCAGCCACCGTTGACATCATCTATGACATGCAGGTAAACTCCCCTCAGTTTCAGAAGCAGATGCAGGGTCAGCCGCTTACGCCGCAGATCGAGCAGATCATGAAGTATCAGATTCTGATTGGCGGCCCGGTAGTGATGCTATTAGTGCCATTGGTGGCTGCTTTGTTGGGCCTGTTCTGGGGGAACTTTGTCTTTGCCGGCAAAGCCAAATTCAAACAATTACTGTCGGTAATGCTCTACAGCGAGGTTATTTACACTGTCGGGTTGATGGTTATTCTACCAATGGTGCTGGCTAAGAAGAGTCTGTTGGTCTCGCTATCGCTGGGTGTCCTGGCGGCGAGCCAGGGCCCGGAGAGCATCCTTTACCTGGCTCTGTCGAAGATTGACTTGTTCTTGATCTGGGAGATCATTGCCATTGGCATCGGCCTTTCCGTTATCTATGGCATTCCTCGCAACAAAGGATATACATTATCTGTCCTATCAATGGGAATGTTGTCAATTATGCATGTCGTGTTTTCGGCAATCGGCAAGCTGATTTTCTAAAGGAGTGGATTCTATGAAGTTCATGGTCAAGGTTCTTGTCGCCACGTTGCTTATACCGCTCGTCACTACGACGGCAATGAGTAAGGAGTTGACTCTGGATGATTGCATCGAACTGGCGTTGAAAAATAGAGCCTCGATAATCGCGGTGCGGGGAGCGGAGACCCTCGCCAAATGGAACCAGCGCACCGCTCTTGGGGCCTTCTTGCCGAGGGTGGATGCGTCGTATTCGTATTCCAAGACAAAACTGACCGACATACAGCCAGATGTTGACCAGCGGATGCCTGGTGACACAATCATCGATACGGTAGTGGTTGGCGGCACAGATACCCTGATGTACTGGTACATTGACATAGTCAAGGACGCAGTTCCGGCACCGGATCAGGATAGGTTAAGGAAATCACTCGGTATGGGTGCCGATATTTCTATCTTTGACCTCTCCAACTGGTTCAATTATGTTGGTGCCAAGGCTGACCGAGCCAAAGCCCGCCTTGATGTGATAGGCTCCGAGCAGGATTTGATTTATGGGGTGAAAGCGTCATACTACGCCTATCTGGCCACGGTGGAAAATGTTGCCGTGCAGGAACAGGCGGTCGAGCGCAGCAAAGAGCAACTCAAGCTGATCGAGACCAAGTTTGAGCTGGGTTCGGCCGCGAAGTCGGATGTGCTCAAGCAAAAGGTGCGGTACGGCAATGACAAACTGTCACTGCTTTCGGGGCAGAATGCCGTCGTCACCACGAAGGCCGACCTTGCTTATACCATTGGCGTTGATCCCGGAAGCGACGTGGAATTCTCAACCGATTACTCCGTACGCGAATTCCACGGGACCCTTCAGGAAGCCATGAGCTTTGGATTGGAGCACGAGCCCGGTCTACTGGCAGCTCAAAAGAATGTGGACGCTGCCAATCACGCTGTTCGGTCACGCTGGTCGGAATACTTGCCAAAACTGACAGCTTCTGCCTATGTCGGATGGGATGATCGGACCGAAGGGGACACTTTGACATACGATTTTTCTTACAGATCTGCCACCTACGGTTTCCAGATCACGTATAATATATTTGATGGTTTCTGGCGCGAGCGCAATGTGAGCCAGGCCAAGATTTATCGTAACAACGCCATGGCGGGTCTTGCGGATACAAGAAATCTGGTCAGCCGCGAGATTAAAACAGCCTATTTAGACATCGAAAGGTTGAAAGAACAAAAGAAGGTTGCCCAAGAGAACGTGGACGCCGCCGAGGAAGATTTGAAGATAACGCAAGAGAAGTACAAATTAGGCGCCGCCACGATTTTAGACCTGCTTGATGCGCAGGTGTCATTGAAGGAGGCGCAAGTCTCCCTGATAAGGGCAGATTTCGATTTGAACCTGGCCATAGCCAAGCTGAAACACGCCATGGGAAAGATGTGATCTTTTCAGACAACAATTTCGAAGGTGAGGATATACGAGGATGAAGAAAAAAAAGAAGTGGCTCTTGATAATTGGTGGCATTGTCGTCGTCGTCGTTATTGTCGTTCTCAATCTTACCATGAGTACGACCAATGCCGTATCCGTCCAGGCCGATGTGACAAAAACCAGAGACCTGGTTGAGACTGTATCAGCGTCAGGGCGAATTCAGCCACAGACCAAGGTTGATATTACCTCCGAAATCACCGGCGAAATTATCGGCCTCTTTGTGCACGAGGGGGATTACGTGAAAGTAGGCGATCCGTTGGTGGTACTCGATACGGTGCAGTTGCGATCTGACGTCGACCAGGCCAGATATGCGGTAAACGAAATAAACGCCCGCAAGAGCGGCGCCGAGACATCGCTGGAGCAGGCTGAGGAAGAGCACGAAAGACAGAAACGCCTTTTTGAAAACGACCTTACTTCCGAAACAATGTTCAATAACGCTAAGTACGCCTTTCTGAACGCCAAGTCCACCTACGAGGCAACAAAAGCTCAGGCGAAGCAGTTTCAATCACGCTATGAAAAGCAGCTTGACTACCTCAGTAAAGCAAAGATCGTGGCTCCGATGCCCGGCATTATCACATATCTTGATTGTGAGATAGGGGAGATTGCCGCTGCCCAAACGGGGTTTACCCAGGGGAAAACGCTCATGACGATTTCCGACCTGGACGTTTTTGAGGTTGAAGTGGAAGTTGATGAAACCGAAATTACCAAGGTTGAGCTCAACCAGGAAGCCGAGATCGAAGTCGACGCCTTTCCGGACACAACCTTCAACGGAGAAGTGGTTGAAATCGGCAATACGGCCATTGTGACCGGCTTGGGCTCGACGGATCAGTCGACCAACTTCAGGGTCAAGGTGACGTTCAAAGATCCCAATGTGAAAATCCGCCCCGGCATGTCGGCGACAGTTGACATAACTACCGCCCACCGTGATGACGCCCTCTCGATTCCCTACAGCGCGGTGGTAATGCGCTCTTTCGATCTGGATTCTCTCGAACGTGCCCGAGCCCAAGACACAACGGAATCCGGTTCCAGTGGCGTCAGCGAAGTCCAGGCGGCCGAAAATACCGAGGAAGACAGCCTTCCCTCTTCAGACGAGATTGAACGAGAGGAGCTTAAGGGCGTCTTTGTTATTAAAGACGGCACGGCGCGGTTCGTTGAGATTAAAACCGGCATCGCCGACCAGAAAAACATCGAAGTTACCTCCGGCCTTGTCAAAGGTGATTCCGTTATCTCCGGGCCGTACCGGGTCCTGCGAAACGTAAAAGACGGTGATGCCGTCAAGATTGAAAAGAAGAATGGAAAGAAAGAATAGCTATGGTTCTGATTGAGACGCATAATCTGTGGAAGACCTATGAGATGGGCGCGGAGAAAATTCACGCACTCAGAGAGGTCTCGATTAGCATCGAGAAGGGTGAGTACGTCGCCATCATGGGTCCCTCCGGGTCCGGCAAATCAACTCTGATGAATCTCATCGGTTGCCTTGATACCCCGACCCAGGGGGAGTATCTCCTCAACGGAAAAAAAGTCAACCAGATGAATGATGACGAACTGGCCAATATCCGCAACCGAGAGGTCGGGTTTGTTTTTCAAACCTTCAACCTGCTGCCGCGTGCCACAGCTCTCCATAACGTGGAACTGCCCCTCATTTACAACGGCTCACCGGCCGTCGAGCGAAAAGAGAAGGCCGAAGCGGCCCTTCGCAGAGTGGACCTGGGCGACCGTATGTACCACAAACCGAGCGAACTATCCGGCGGTCAGCGGCAGCGGGTGGCTCTGGCGCGGGCGTTGGTGAACGACCCGTCGCTTCTGCTGGCCGATGAGCCTACCGGCAACCTCGATAGCAAGACTTCTATTGATATAATGAGGCTCTTTGAGCAACTCCACCGGCAGGGCAATACGATAATAGTCGTCACACATGAAGAGAGCATCGCCAGAAGCGCCCACCGCATTCTGTCAATCCTTGATGGTAAAATTGCCTCTGACGAACGGTCATCCGGAGGCTCAGCAGAGACGAACTGATCATGGTTGCGCCTTCCCTGGTGAGAATAGCTTTCGGCGCTCTGCTGGCCAACAAGCTGAGGACGGGGCTGACCCTGCTGGGAGTCATGATCGGCGTCACCTCGGTGATGACGATCATTTCCGCCCTGGAAGGCATGATGGATGGGATTGAATCCCAACTCAGCCGCCTCGGACCGGCGACCTTCATAGTAGCAAGATTCGGCGGCGTAATCACCTCTGAAGAACAATACCTTGAGATGCTTAAACGCAAGCGCTTGGAATTGAAAACGCTCAAGTACATCGAAGATGGCTGCGATCTGTGCGAAAAGGTCTGCCCGCGAGCGTACACCAGGGCCCGCATAAAGCATCGCGACAAAGCTCTCCGGCGGGTCATGGTGGGTGGGTCCACTTTTAACCTCATTGATATTGTTGATCTTGAAGTCGCCCAGGGAAGGTTTCACTCTCGTGAGGATGATCTGCATCGCCGCCAGGTTGCATTTATTGGCGAACAGCTCAGAGAGACCTTCTTTGAAGGAGTTGATCCGCTCAACAAGGTGATAAGAATTGGCGGGAAACGTTATACGGTCATCGGCGTGGCCAAGAAACAGGGCTCAATGTTTGGGCATAACCGGGACAACTATGTTCTGATTCCCTTTTCTGCTTATGTCAAGCAATTCGGCCAACCCAAAAGAAATATGAATATCACCATCAAGGCGCGATCGGTCGAGGAACTGGATGAGGCTATGGATCAGGTGCGCATGATCCTACGAGCGAAGCGGCACGTCCCGTACGATAAACCGGATGATTTTTCACTCATCACCGCCGACAATATACTTGAGGCGCTCAATGCCTTTACACGCATGTTCCGCCTCACTCTAGTCGGAATATCATCAATCTCTCTGGTCGTCGGGGGAATAGTCGTCATGAACATCATGATGGTCTCCGTCACCGAACGCACCCGCGAGATAGGTATCAGAAAGTCGGTGGGGGCCAAACAAAAGCACATCCTGGTGCAGTTTCTGTTTGAAGCTCTTATGACGACGTTTTCAGGAGGGGTTGTCGGCATTGTGCTCGGCTTTTTGATAGCGAGATTCTTAGTAGGCCTGATCGACATGGAGATTTCTCCGTCGACGTTCGCCATCGTGGCTGGGCTGTTCATATCCGTTGGAACCGGGGTCATATTCGGCATTTATCCGGCCATGAAAGCCGCCAGGATGGATCCCATCAAAGCCCTGAGCTACGAGTGACGGGAGTACCGTGCTACTTACATCGATTGAAATAAAAGACTCGATTCTGATGGCCCTGTCGTCTCTAAGGGCTAACAAACTGCGCACCGGGCTGACAATCCTGGGGGTGATGATCGGGGTCAGCTCCGTTATCGGTTTGGCTTCGATCATTGGCGGGCTAGATGGAGCGATGGAAATTGAGATAGACACCCTCGGCTCAAACGCTATCTATATCACGAAGTTTCCCTTCGACGTTGACTACGACAAGCTGACCGAGAAAGAGCGGAACCGGCCGCCGATCACATCGGGCGAGGCGGAGGCGATTATTGAGAACTGTCCCACGGTTGACGGCGTTTCCCCGCAGAACTACTACTTCAAGCAGGGGGGAAACGAGGTCAAGTACAAGAACCGCAAAGCCAAGCGTGCTTATGTGATGGGCACCTGGCCGGATTACCTCAGAGTGAACAACAGCTCCATCAGCGCCGGTCATTTCCTGACCGACAATGATGAGCGGTTCCGGATTATGGTTTGTGTTTTGGGGCATGAAGTCGCTGACGCTCTGTTTGAAGATGAGGACCCGATTGGAAAAGAAATCAGGGTGAATTCCAGTAAGTTTATGGTAGTGGGCGTCCTTGAAAAGCGCGAGTCAAATTTTGACACTGACGATGAAAACAGATATGTCATGATACCCTTGTCCGTTTTTGAAAAAATCTATCACTGGGAAGAGGAGCTTTTTCTGGTCGCCCGGGCGAGCAGCTATGAGGAAATCGACCAGGCTAAGGAAGAGATTATCAACACCTTGCGAGTGTATCGCAAAGTCCCGTTCAACAAAGAAAACAACTTTGCCCTCTCTACCCAGGATACCTTTAAGGAATTCATAGGCGAGATCACAAAGTACATTTACATAGCGATGATCGTAATCACCTCGGTGGGACTGATGGTCGGAGGCATCGGCGTCATGAATATCATGCTGGTCTCAGTAACCGAGCGGACGCGGGAGATAGGTGTCCGGAAAGCCATCGGCGCCAAGCGCTCGAACATCCTGTTGCAGTTTTTAACTGAGGCCATGACGCTGTCCGCTACGGGAGGGGTTATCGGTGTTCTTTTTGGAATCGCTTTGGGAATGATCGTCAACGCTCTGTTGGATTTCCCGCTCTCGATATCCGTGTTTTGGGTGGTTCTTGGGTTTGGCGTAGCCGTTTCCGTCGGCTTGGTCTCCGGCATTTATCCCGCCATGAAGGCAGCCCGCCTGGACCCGATTGAAGCTCTCCGGTACGAATAGCCTGTAATCGTTGTTCATCGCAACGATTTATTTTTGTAATTGCGAAGGGACAAGCGCCTCTATAAATTGAAACTGTCCATTAGCCGGTGGCGTTAAGGGATACGGAGTGATGAGAGGTTACCGAATCAGCTTTGTATATATCGTTTTTCTTGGGCTGGCTTTTGCGCCCCAGACGAGAGGCCAGTTTCCCTCTGCCCAACAGTTTGTACAGGAGGAAGAGAACCGGCTGCCGGTGGATTACGCTATCTTTGCCGCTGATAGCGCAGGGATCATCCGCCTCGAACTGTATTACCAGATTTTCAACCATGTTCTGCAGTTTCAGAAGGTCGGAGAACTCTTTGAGGCCCACTACGAGATGTCCGTTACCATCAAAGGTAAAAAAGGAAAGCAGATCGCAGCCAGCAGCCGAACCAGGAAAATCAGAGCTGCCAGCGAACAGCAGGCAATGTCATCATCTGATTACAGGACCAGGCAGCTTAACTTCGATCTGCCACCGGGTAAGTACAAGGTGGCGTTCACGCTGAGAGATAAAAATGCAAAAACAACTCTAAGCCGCGATCTGGACCTGAAATTGAACAGCCCAATCACAAGACTGCCGACTCTGTCTGATATCGAGCTCGTCCAGTTCGCGGAACAGAGGCAGGAAAGCGCCAAGAGTTTTGGCAAGGGCGATCTGACCGTGATCCCGTCAGTCACCGGGAGTTTTGGCGGCGAGGAAAACGGCCGGCTGCTGTACTATATGGAGGTCTATCGTGGAACTGATCTGACCGAACAAGTCCGGGTGGAAACGATCCTGAGAGAAAAGGGAAGGAAAATGGTGTACCGGGATTCCGTGACCATGCTGCTTCCGGAGGCGAGTGTCCGCCAGCTTCGGGAAGTTTCCCTTTCGGATTTTAGTCCCGGGTACTATGAACTGGAGGTTGTTCTAAAGGGACGCCGCAACAAGAAACTCGATATGAAGCGTAAAGAGTTCGAGATACTCTGGTCGGTGGAGGCCGCGCTCAAACACGACTACAAAACGGCTGTAGACCAGTTGGCCTACCTTGCTTCCCGGGACGAGATAAAGGAACTCAAAAAACATAAAACCCTCGAGGAGCGGATCGAGGCTTTTCATAAGTTCTGGCGGGAACACGACCCCACCCCCGAAACGCCGGAAAACGAACTAAAAACAGCCTTCTACCGCCGGGTCAGTATTGCTAATCAAAGGTTCACGGTCATGGGACGGGAAGGCTGGCGGTCCGACCGGGGGAGGATTTACATACAGTATGGCGAGCCGGATCAAATCGACGATTACCCGGTCGCAGCCGGCGGGCGGCCATACCAACTGTGGCATTACTATCGCCTTGGCTCCTACCGCAAGTTCACCTTTGTCGATGAACATGGGGACGGAGACTACCGTTTGCAGTTTCCGTACGACGGCCTTAACCAACGACCGGATTTCTAAGGAGCAGACATGTTAGGAGAAAGATTATGCCCGGCTTTAGCTATCTACTGCCTGCTGGCGCTTAGTTCGACCGGGGCATACGGGCAGGATGACACCTCTGAACTGACCGTGTATGCCGGGGTGACGACATATCCGAACCCGATTTATGATTCAATGGTACTGGTTGAGTTCCCTTTTTCTCTAAATCGCCATGAGCTTGACTTTTACCGTAAGGACTCAATTCATACCGACCTGTACGCCTACGTTTTTGCCCAGGTCAATCTTTTCGATACCGTCGGTCTGCCGGTCGATTCGGTAAGTACGTATTTCTCCGTACGAGTCGACTCAAGAGAAGAGGCGGCTTTGCAGGGCTACCGTGTGTTCAACAGGGTGGTGCGGCTTGCCGGACCGGGCCGGTATTCGGCTCGGCTGACGGTTATCGACGTCGCCAGCAAACGCCGAGGTGAGTTTTTTCTGGACGATTTTGTCGTTGACAGCATCGAGACGGAACGGATAGTCATCGGAGGCGTCAGTCTGGCGTACAGCCTGGAGTATGTCGGTAAGAACGACAGCGGCTCCAACTCTCGCTTGATCAAAAGCGGCTTCAAAGTCGTTCCGAATCCAGTGTCGATTTTCAGCCGAGAAGACGACAGCGTCATTTATCTCTATGGCGAGGTGTACAATCTGGCCTATTCCGAGGATACGCCGTCCAAGTGCGGGTTGTCATTTTCTGCCTGGAGCGAGGACGGAAGTCTGTTTCGGCATCTCGGCAGTGAACAGCTGGAAAAACCCGACAGCTCAGCCGTTATTGCTAAGTCTTTTGAGATCACTGGCTGGCCGCCCGGTCGGTATCACTTACAGATCGTAGCCTTAGATCGTACGACGGGCGAGGTCGACACCGCTTCTGTACCTCTGGTGATTCTTCCTCCCAAAGAAGTGCTGCTGGCTTCTTTGAAGCCTGGCAGCGGTGATCCTTATAACACCTTGAGACTGGATGTCAAGGTAAACCTTGTCGTCTACTTTCTGACCCCCGACCAGAAGGCAACCCTGACGCGCCTGACGGACGCTGGAAAACTCAACTTTCTGGACCAGTACTGGCGTGAACGCGACGAAGACCCGAGCACCTCAATCGTAGAGAATCGTCTTGAACTGATCGAGCGTTATGCCTATTGCAACCGTTTCTTTTCCGCTGATACGGGCAGAACAGACGGCTGGGCAACCGACCGCGGGCGGATCTACATGACTTACGGCCAGTGGGAGGAAATCGATGACCGACCGGCCCCCATGATCGGCAACGCCTATCAAATCTGGTATTACCATTCTATAAAAGAGGGGAAGGTGTTTGCCTTTGAGGACAGGACCGGGAACAACGATTATCGCCTGGTGCACTCCAATGTCTTTGGAGAAATCTACAGCAAAGAGTGGGATGACCGACTTCGCGGACTTTTCCCCGACTTCACCGACGATTATTGAACCCCAACCGGATGACACCGAAAAAAAAGCCGCCCGCAAGGGCGGCTTTTATTGCGTAAACTCGCTATGGCGTCTTTTTTTTCTCGGAGCCCGGCTTCTGTGGGGGCGTGACCTTAGCCACGTGGAGCGATCGCTTCACCGGGATCGTAAAGCGTGTCGTATCACTGTCTTGAACACCAACCACCTCGATCGTGACCGACTTCTCGAACGAGTCGCCGAGGGCTTCGCTTCTGAGTACCAACTCCCCTTTGGCGCTCTTGCCGGGCTTGATTGATTTGGGCAGTTTGATTTCGAACAGGTCTTCCGGCATACTAATCAGCGATACCTTCAGCTTCTGGTCGGAGGCATTCGTGATCATAAATTTCTTCTTCTTGATCACCTTCTCGCTAAACTGTGACAGGTCTAACTTGTAGGGCTGGATAATTATCGGGTAGGTTGAATCCGGCCTATCAGTCACCTGCGTAATTATCTGGACGTGCTTGTTCGGAGGGCCTTCGTTCGTCTTGATCGAGGGCCTTTTCGTAATCCGGCTTTTGTACCGCTTGGTATGAAAGATGATCTCGAGCCTTGTGCTGTCACCGACAGCAAGCACCTTCTTCTCTATCGGTGCCTTGGTGCAGCCTCACCCAGTCTTTACGCTGAGAATCTTGAGGGTGTCATCGCCGGTGGAGTACAGCCAGAACACGTGGCTGACTGTCGCGTTCTGGGGCACATACCCGAAATCAAACACCGTTTCAGGCATGATTAATCTTGGCGCGCCGAGGGCGGAGGCAGCCCACAAGAGGGCCAGTCCGGCCGCGCAGAAGACAAACTTCATTCTCTTGAAAAGTAACATATAATCCTTTCCTGTTGGTCCGCCAACTAATCCTAATATCTTGTTTTGTTTATTTTCACTTTTCTTCAACGCCATAAAACTTCCTCCCGATGGGAATGGTAATGTGCGTATGGCCCTGATCGGACATCAGCAGCGTTATTGACGTCTGAAATTCGAAATCGGCAAATTCGGGCCTGAGCTTGACATAGCCGGTACTGCTGGCAAGCGCTCGAACACTGTCGGGAAGAATGAGTTCAACCTCTTCGGGCGCAGCCGAAGCAAGGCTGACGGCCAGGTTTTGGCTGGAATGGTTGGTCAGCGTGAAGCTCAGGCTGTCGATATCTTTGAGGGGCGACCTGGCCAACAAGAACCTGAACGGCTTGGGCGAGACCGGGCGAGTCGAGTCGGGATAATGAATAACATTTCCCTTCAAATGCAGCCTGACCGGGTCCGGGCTGGCATTTGTAAAAACCTTTGGGTTGCGTTCGATTTTCCCTAAACTTCTCTTAACGTTCCAATAAATGCCCACCTTCATGCTGTCCCCCGGCGCAAGCCAGTCTCTCTCAAGGGGCATCACCGCACAGGCACAGCCGGTCTTGATCTCGTTAATTAGCAGGGTGTCGGTTCCCACCGACTTGAACCAGAAGTGATGGACAAGCTTGACATTCTGCGGTGTGTACCCGAAATCAAACGTCGGAGCCGTGGCCACCAGACGGGGCTGGGATTGAGAGAGGGCTCCTGTAATCAGCACAAGAATAACAGCAATGAGCAACATCTTCATGATATACTTATAATTTCCGGGACTCAAAACGTTCCAACCAATCTCTATATACAAAAAAACGGGGATTAGTCAAGCCGATTGTGCTGTTCAGCACCGATAGCCCGCAGGACTGTGTCCCAGATTCTTATGCCGGTCAGGCTGGTGGCGCCGCCCAACCCGGCAAGAGGTGACCGGCTACGTATCGAATATCTTCCCCGGATTCAAGATGCCACAAGGATCAAACTGCTTCTTGATTTTTCTCATTAGCTCCACCGCCGGGCCGTGTTCCAGTTCAAACAGATTCTTGTGCCCCAGGCCGATGCCGTGTTCTCCGGAGATCGTCCCACCCAGGTCGATCGTCTTGCGGATGATCATCTCGTTGATCTCAAGCGCCTTTTTCCACTCCGCTTCATTCTCTCTCCTGGCCAGCATCAGCGCATGCAGCAGACCCAGCCCCACGTGACCGAAGGTGTGCATCATTATACCGTGCTCTTCGCCTAGACGGTGGCAGTATTCGACCATCTCCGGCAGACAGGAAATGGGAAAGGCAACGTCGTTACGGATGATAGTGTACCCCGGCTTACGATGTTTGATGGCATCGGTGACGTAGTGTCGCATCTCCCAGGGTCTTTGCCCGTCAGCCAGTTGGAGCCGCACCCCGCCCAGCTCGGTGCAGATAGACTCGGCCAGTTCGGCATTCGACTCCAGCACCGGCTTCGGCCCGTGAAACTCCAGAAAGAGGCACGGAGCCTCTTTTAAGCCATACTCCTTAAGGAGATTCAGGGCATGTATAACGTTGCGATCAAGAAACTCGACCGCGGCCAGATCGAGCCCGTAGCGGTACATTTCAGAAACGGCCTTGGCTGCTTTTACTTCGCTATCGAACATAAAAGCATCTTGACGCCGTCCTTCCGGTAATCCGGCCAGACGAATTGTAATTGACGAAATAATAGCCAGGGTGCCCTCAGCACCGGCGACAAGACCAACCAGGTTATATCCACTTGACCTTTTGACTGCCCGGTTGCCGAGCTTGATGATTTCTCCCGTACCGGTGACAATTTCAAGCTCAAGAATATATTCTCTGGTGCCGCCGTATTTCACCGAGTAGATGCCGCTGGCGTTGGTGGAGACCATGCCGCCGATCGTGGCGATATCGCTCGACCCGCCCGGCGATGGTGGAAAGAAGAGACCGTCACGCTTGAGGTAGTTGTTAAGATCATCGTATATGATCCCCGGCTCCACCTGCACCTGAAGGTCATCCGGCCAGTAGTTGATAACTTTGGTCATGCGGCTGAGATCGAGCACAATGCCGTTGGCCAGGGGGATCGTCGAACCCTCCAGAGCGCTGCCGGCGCCGCGGGTGGTTATTGGAGTCTCACTCTCACAGCACAGCTTCACAATCTTACTGATTTCGTCAGCATTTTCCCCCCACACCAGCGCCATAGGCACCACCGGTTCGAGAGTGGACTCATCTTTGGAGACGACCGCCAACTGATCCGGATGGGTCGAAACCCGGTCAGCGGGCAATACCTCAGCCAGCTTGGAGACGATATCCATTCTTGCGCTTTCCAGCTACTTCAGGTTCCGCAGCGCTTTCCAGAAGGGGTCCCAGGCGGGCAGGACTACCGGTTTCTGCTTGAGGCGTTCGCGGTCGTCCGGATCAAGGTGGCGTTCGTCGACGACGGCGACATAGACGTACTCGTCAAACCACTCGTCGTACATGTACCAGTATCCTTTATCACCCTTCTTGGTCCCCCAGCTATTTTCAACCAGCCACTTGACCGGGCAGCCATTGGCTGTCGTATCAGCCCCCAGCAGCACCATGGCATGAGTGGGGTAACTGTCAAGATACACGATACGATCAGCCTTAGAGATTTTGAAATCAATGCCAAAGGTGGTATTGTAGTCATAGATGTCCACCGCCAGGATGCCGGAGTCGCGGTAGTGCTCCTTGCCGACATCACAGGCAAACCAGATCGCCTGACTATCCAGCAGCGCCTTGAGGCAGTACTGCTTTATCTTTTCGATCGGTAGGTTTAGAAGAGTCAAGTCTGACTTGTCAGCCATGTTGCGGCTGGATTCGATCTGGTACAGGCGGCCATACTCCTTGTTGGGATTGTCCATTATGATGGCAAACTTGGGCATGTCGGCGGCAAGGAATTCGTCATAGAACGAGCGGGGGGTATACTCTGCCGGCTCTGAGATGGTGGAGTCTTTGTCCTCGTAGCGGAATGTAAAGCTTTCAGGCGGTTTGCCGTACGCCAGAACCAGTGCGGTATAGATATCGCCAAGTGTTTCTTCTTTACGATCGCGCAGGTCGTCTTCGCTCTGCCCTGCGGCATGCATCTGTCGCAGCTCAGAAGCGGCGGCACGCAGCTTCCGATTTATGAGCCGGTTGATGATGCTGGTCTTGGAGGATTGCATGGTCTCCGGCATCGATGAAAGGGGAACGACGCCGTACTTGTCGATCAGATCGGTCACGTAATGCCACCAGCCGCCGTCGCCGAACGGGTTGTCCAGAATGATCTGCAGCTTGCGGTCATCAAGCGGCCGGTCGCGAAGATCGATGATCTCCTCGAGGAACAAATTGGCTTTTTCCATCTTGTCCCAGAAGGTCAGGTACGGCTCCGAAAGCTCAAACTCAGACAGGTTGAGTTTGGCCATGAGGGCTGGGTTGAAGACGTTCAGCCCGGCAAACAACCAGCAGCGGCCGGAGCTTTTCTGGTTGGTGATGCCGCTTTTCTTGAGCTTGTGATTGAAGTGCTTGTTGTGCGCCACCACTTTTTCGCGGTTGAGCGACAAGCTCTGGATGTCGTTGTTCGTTACGGCGTTTATCAGGTTCTGCCGGTCGCCCTGGTTGTCAAATCGCGCCTCGATCCGTTCGATCATCTCAGAGTTCAGGCCGGTTTGGACGCCGCCTGCCGACAACATGGAAGTCAAGGCTGTGACGAGAATGAAGGTGACAACTGTTGTACGCATACGCTTTTCTCCTTCAGGCAACAATGTGAAACAAGACGCCACTTTCCAAGGATGTAGCAAGTAATAATGTAACACATTTAAGGGAAAATGAAACGGAGTTTCTCTATGCGGCAAGATTAAGGTGTTTCTTTTCTCAAAGGATATGTCAAGGGAGCCGGCGCTTCACTTCAACAGTATCATCTTCTTGGAATCCGAATACTCCGACGTTTTCAGCCGGTAGTAGTAAACGCCACTGGCCACAGGCGAGCCGGAGTTGTCAGTACCCTTCCAGCCTATCTGGTGCCAGCCGCCCGGATAATGTCTGTGGAAATTGTAGACGACCTCGCCGAGGATGTTGACAATCCTGAACTCTACCTTCTGCGCAATGGGAAGGTTAAATGCTGTCACCGTTCCACTATTGAACGGATTCGGATAATTCTGATGCAGGGCGAACCCGGCTGGTATCGGGGACTTTGATCTCGATCACGGATTCGACTCTGGCGCCTTCATGTGTGGCGGTGGAGGCTTCAATCAACACTCCTTCATCGCTATATGAAACGAGCGGGCCAGCCACGAACGAGTTACCCTCGAGCGAGTATATAAGGATACGTGTAACGTTCTGATCGGAGTTAAAAGCATATATGAGTTCCATATCTTGTTGGTGGAGGTAAATAGGCGCAACATCCCCCTCGATGACCATATAAGCAGCTCCAAGAGTATCCAGTGTTTCAACCTCAACGGTGTTGGTTGCCGTATCTTGCACGAACTTCGCCACATTAGGTGATGGAGTCAGATTGTCATAGGGGATGGCGTCCCCCACGACTATCCGAATCCCGTACACCAGATCTGCAACGTCCAGCGTTAGTCCATCATGGTTCATGTCGGTTGCAGCAATTTGACCGTCCACGTTAATTGTGAAGACACGGATTCCATATATGAAATACATACTGAATAGGACCATATCTGCAATTTCGTATGGCACTCCATTGATATTCACGTCTCCTCTGACAGCGACAGGCGGACAGATGATCTCCACTCCTCCGTTGTAGAAATCGATAAGGCGGATGCGTGGGTTTTGGTCATCAAGACACTCCGAGGGAGCACCAAAATAAGTCGGGAAAGAATCATTTTGAGTGATGTCGATTCCCTCTGAGTCATAAACGAAGCGGGACAGGAAAAGGGTGTCCCCCGGTCGTGAGACCATCACGTTATCGCCGCAGTCACACCAGAAGAAGCTAATCGGTACAAATTGGCATTCCCAGGTGCGGTCGTCGGTAACAAGGAAATCCATAGTGAATAGAACAGCCGGCAGAGAATCAGGCAGAAAACAACTGGGATAATATGGGCCATTGTTGGTCTCTGCTATACACACTATACGTAACAGCCTGCTGGGAGGCTCCAGACCGCAGTAGCCGGGCGCCATATAGCGGAAGGTGAAGTACTCCCAGTCGCACTGACCATAGAAGTCACCCGGTGTGGCTTGAATTAAGTTCAGTGCTGAAGCATCATAGGCAAGCAGGAAGTCAAAACCACCAAGTTCACCAGCTACTTTGTCCAGTGTTACGTCTATGTACTCATGCATACCATTATAGGTATTGTGAGTTTTCTCGATCCGGACCTCGTATTCAGGGACATCATAACCGACCCACACCGGATCACGGCTGCACATAGCCAGCCAAAGCGACATGAAGGCGGTTATTAAAAATGGGAACAAGGTCCGGTACGATGTGTATTTAGAAGATTTCATGAACGGTCTCATATATGTTAGTTACAAAATAACACAGAATCAGTGATTTGTCAATCTCTGTTTCACTTCAACAGTACCATCTTCTTGGAATCCCAATTCTCCGACGTTTTCAGCCGGTAATAGTAAACGCCGCTTGCAACAGGCGAGCCGGAGTTGTCCGTCCCGTTCCAGCCTATTCGGTGCCATCCGCTCGGATAATGTCTGCGGAGACTGTAGACCACCCTGCCGAGTATATTGACAATCTTAAAATCGACCTCCGAGGCTACAGGAAGGTCAAAGGCTATCACTGTTCCGTCGTTGAAAGGGTTAGGGTAGTTTTGATACAATGCGAAGTCGTCCGGCACGGGACCCCTGACCTCGATGACGGTCTCGACCTTGCCACCGTAATAGGTAGCGGTGGAGGCTTCAATCAACACTCCTTCGCCGCGGTATGAAACGAGCGGACCGGACACGAACGAGTGACCTTCGAACGAGTATATAAGGATGCGTGTAACGTTCTGATCGGAGTTAAAAGCATACTTTATATCCATATCCTGCTGGAGGAGGTTAATAGACGCAACGTTCCCCTCGACGACCATATAAGCAGCTCCAAGAGTATCCGGTGTTTCAACTGTTATAATCTTGGTGTCAATATCCTGAGTGAACTTTGCAGTTAAAAGGGAATCTGTTTCCAGCTGGTCATAAGGACGAGCATTACCAATGACCACACAAATGCCATATACCAGATCCTCTACAGTCAAGGTAAGCCCATCATGGTTCATGTCGGTTGCAGCAATTTGCCCTTCCATATTGATGTGGAAAACGCCCATGCCATAGATGAAATAATTGGTGAACAGGACCATGTCTGCAATTTCATGTGCAACTCCATTGAGATTCACGTCTCCCCTGACATCAATTGGCTCAGCGCACACGATCTGAACGCCTCCGTTGTAGAAGTCGATGAAGGGGACCGTTTGGAGGCGCGGATACGGTTCGTCATTCTCAAGACATTCCGAGGGAGCACCAAAATAAGTCGGGAAAGAATCATTTTGAGTGATGTCAGCTCCCCCTGAGTCGTAGACGAAGCGGGACACAAAAAGAGAATCTCCAAACCTGGACGACATGACGTTGTCGCCGCAGTCACACCAGAAAAAGCTGATCGGCGTAAATCGGCATTCCCAGGTGCGGTCGTGAGTAACGAGGAAATCAATAGTGAATAGAACAGCCGGCAGGGAATCGGGCAGGAAACAACTGGGATAACGTGGGCCGTTGTTGGTCTCTGCTATACACACTACACGTAGCAGCTTATGGGCAGGCTCCAGATCGCCGGTGGGGAAAGACCCGAAGCGATAGGTGAAGTACTCCCAGTCGCACTGATCGTAGAAGTCACCCGGCGTGGCTTTTATGAAGTAGAGCGGCGTGGCATCGTAGGCAATAAGGAAGTTAAAACCGCCAAGTTCACCAGTGCCTTTGTCCAGGGTTACGTCGATATTCTCATGCATGCCATTATAGGTATCGTGGGTCTTTTCGATTCGGATGCGGTACGGCTCAATAGAATGTGTGACGAAGGTGATTTCACAGTAAGTTGTATCTATCCCATCCGTTGCTGCGATATTCACCAGAAAGGTTTTATCTACATCAAGAGAATCGGCGACGAACGTTAACCCCCACGAGCCGCCAAGGCTTACATGCCCCACTAGTTCTGGAGTAATACTTTCGATGAACGTGGCAACCTGATCGCACCTGTCAAGGTCATAAGTGTACAGCGGGACAAACTTCCTTCCCGGGGCGTAAAGGCTAAAACTACTCCCGCACTCATAGATGTCCAGAAAAACTCTTGGCGCATAATTGGGTTCTACGATTACCTGAAACCGGCAGTTCTGCGCTCCATTGGTCATGATTTCCCCGTCCCAGGCGGCTATCTGGACCCGGAAGGTTTCCCCGGCATCCTGTCCTGAAGGAGAATAAGACCATTCTCCTGTCCGTGGGTCAACGTAGCCCGGCCCGTCAATCAGAATGTACGTTATTGCACCGCCCATCCCCAGTGGGTCAAGATCGATTGCCTGCACCTGTACCTGAAACACATCGCAATGCGAGCCCCTGATGGCCTCACTGGGACAGCTTATGAACATAGGCGGCCGGCCTGCTGCCGGAGTTGCTACAAGGAAGAAATATCCAAGGAGCAAAAGAGACAGCGGTAAAACGACTTGAAGAAATCTTGAATTCTTCATTATTAAAAGAACTCTCCGTGAAAAAGGCTCTTTGCAAAATATACTATATATTCCTTTTTTGTCAAGCCGACCAAGCCTTTTGTTGTACGTAGGTGGCAGTATAGCGCTTCTGCTAACACGGATGATTCAAAAGTTTTTCGGTCACGTTTTTGCGAGGAGTCCGGCCGGTCGAAGGCCCGGCTCCTGACGGGCAGCCGCCGGACGACGTGGCAATCTCATGCTTTGGAAACTGTTGCACAACTGAGATCACCACGTCCGGCAGTTGCCGGACTCGTGATGGCGGGTTGACAGACTGTTACCAGGCATACCTGTGTTTATGAATAGTGCAGGCCAATCAATTCTCTGCTACCCAATGGCTTCAAGTGGGGGTCTTTTTGCCCCGGATAGGCTCGGAATGGACCGCAGGGCTGCAGGTTACTTTATGCTCTGAAAATAGATGAAGGTACCGGCCAGGATGACGAAAACAACGAAAAGCACCGTTAGAAGGAACTTACTTAAGGGACTACCGGGCTGAGACTTCTGTTGTCGCTGCGAGCGTTCGGCTTTGAAGGTGGTGACCTTCGTAAGCCATTCGTCTTCGGCCCCCAAAAGCTCCTGGGATTCCTCAGGCAGGGTGAAGACCTCCACCTCCGGTATCTGGGAGCCGTCGGTCTGTTTTACTTCGATGGCAACCACCGTCACGTTGTCCGCCCCGCCCCGGTCATTGGCCAGTTGGACCAAATCGTCGACAATGCGCTTAATGTCACTGCGGCCTTTGTCGGCAACGGCGAATATGTCTTCGTCATCGGCAAAACCGCACAGACCATCGGAGCATAGTAGATAGATATCGCCCGGCTTCACCTTTATCAGTAGGTAGTCGATCTCCACGTTCTCGCGTACCCCTAAGGCGCGGGTGATAACGTTCTTGCCAACGACCGAAAGGGCTTCTTCCTCGGACAGTTGGTGATTCTGCTGCATTTCAGATACCCAGGAGTGGTCCTTCGTCAGCGGCTGGAGTTTCTTTGCCTCGAGCCGGTAGGCGCGGCTGTCGCCGACGTGAGCCACCGACATCACATCTCCCTCGAACGCCACCGCCACGATAGTGGTGCCCATTCCGGCCAGGGAGGGATCTGCCGCAGCTTTGTTGAAGATCTCCCGATTGGCCAGACGGATCGATTTCAGCAACAACTCTCCACTGGGAGGAAGGGTTCTATCCAGAGACAGGCGCGAGTCGTTCAGCAGGTCATTACGGAAATGATCAAACAGGGTGCGAATCATCTCGGAGGCTGCCATGGAGGCGACTTCACCCGCCTGATGCCCGCCCATACCGTCACAGACGGCATAAACGACGTTTTTTTCGTCCAGGTGCAGGTAGTCTTCATTGCCTGGCCGGACCAGCCCTTGGTCAGTCTTGCCTGCTACTTTATTATCCAGCGTCACTTCGTAATCCTTCCAGGGCACAATGAATGCGGGTCAACAACATGGTTCTCGCCATCGAAAGCTTCCACAGAACGACATCGGCATAAAAGATGGCACCTGACGACAGAAAAAACAACAAAAAACCCCGATATAGGTCGGGGTTTTCTGTGCGATATAGCTTTTCTACGCTACTTGAGCAAAATCATTTTCCTGGTTTGGCTGCTGGTTTCAGTCACCAGGCGGTAGAAATAGACTCCGCTGGGCAAACCGGAGGCGTCATATTCGAGGCTGTGATCTCCCGAGGGCAGGAAGCCTAAATCGCGGATACTGACCTGGCGGCCCAGCAGATCAAAAATTTCCAGCCTGACATTTGATCTGGATGACAGCGTAAACGAAATGGTGGTCGTGGGGTTAAACGGGTTGGGATAGTTTTGATGCAGGTTGAAGCCGCCCGGCATTTCAGCGAACGGTTCGTCGCCGACGTCGGTTACCGAGGCAATCAACTGAACACTGCTATCGACGTGCTTACTAGTGTCGAGATAGGAAAATACTGAGAAGGTGATGATGTCCGTTGTATCGCCCGGAAAGGTGGGTATGATAACGTCAAAGTAAAGGTAGACGGTTTCGCCGGAATCAGCGTACGTAAACATGTCCTGATTGACAGTCGGCCAGCCTTTGGCGGACGTGGACGTTACACCATAGAAATCGAGACCGTCACCGTCATTGCGAACCCCCACCGAGAACGTAATTGTATCATCCGGCGCTCCAATTGTGTCATTGGGAAAGTCAACGCCTGTGACAGCGACAGTGCCGGTGGCAAACAGAGCCATGGTATCTTGGGTTTTGTCAGCCCAGATGGCATTACCTATGGCGGACGCGTCTCTTCCATTCACCTTAAAAGAGATGGTGTCACCTGGATCGGCACCTTCGTCGATTGTATCTGGACTGCTATGGTCATCGCCATAGACAGACATGAAACCGTAAATCCCGGCAGGATGGTTCGGGTTATCCACTCCAACAGTCCAGGTACCGCAATGGACGCTGTCGGGGTCATAGGCGTCAATAATCGAGCCAATCGGTGCTGGCTGGTCATTGAACGTGACACTGCCATAGAATTCATTCCATAAGTTGGTCGGTATTACATCTGCCAGATTTCCGGCAGCAAGCAGAAGAGCAACGCCTCCTGCCAGAGCCAACGTTACCAATCGAGTCTTCACATCCTCTCCATTCGTTTTTCCGGCCGACCTATTCGGCCGGCCGGAAGTTACTGAATATGTTTTGTTTAGTCAATAGGGCAAAACCCCTATTTCATCAGCGTCATCTTCTTCGTTTCAACATAATTATCGGCAGTTAGCCGGTAAAAGTAAATACCCGTCGCAACGGTCTCACCGGCGAAGTTTCTGCCGTCCCAGACCACCTCATTGGCGCCGGCCTGGGCAATCCCGTCAAAGGGAGTGGCTACCAGCTTGCCAAGAATATTGAATATGTCAATCCTGGCCTTGCCGGAGACAGGCAGGGTGAAACCGATGTTTGTGGTCGGGTTGAACGGGTTCGGATAGTTCTGATGGAGCGAGTACCTGTCGGGCAGAGCCTGTCTGGAGTTCGTTTTGGCCGTCAAAGCGCCGATCTCCATTTTGTCGCCCGCTTTGGTCCAGACGAAGGTTTCGTTGGTCTCGACGCCGTTGACAGAGAGGTAGAACCGTTCACCGGCCCTTACTCCTTCGACTTCAGAGGTGGCGTTGTCATCAGCGTAGACCGGCATGAAACCGAATAAACCGTCCTGCTTCATGGCGAAGGCGCCGATTTTGGTGCCGTCAAGGGTATAAGCCGCGATAGTCGCTCCGGCGGAGACAGTCTCCCCGTCAAGAGTGAGGTTATGCGCGTACACGTTAACCCAGCGGCTGGTTGCCGTAACGCCGGGCACGGCAGCGCTCATAACCGGATTGTCGCTTTTCTGCGAAGAGGCTATCACCGGACCGGTAGCCGGGTACACGAGCTCGCCATCCTGGGTGATTTTGACCCAGTAACCGAAGCAGGAGCTCATTTCCGTCAGAGTGTTGTACGGTTCCTCTCCGGGGATGTAGGTCAACGCTTCGCCGTCGTAGCCCAGAGCGACGATCAAATCATCATGTATCGAAGCCAGGGCATCTTCGGTTGCCAGCGTGAAGTCGGGCAGATAGGAAACAAGGTTCCAGCCGGTAGTTACCGTAATCGGAGTTGTCGCCAGCACCGGAGCGCCGGTAATTTCGAGGGTAATATCGCAACTGGTCTTGATCCAGTAACCGCTAAGGTGATCGACATACCAGAGAGTCGAGAACATCGGCAGATCCGGATCATAGGTCAGGCCACCCTGTTCAAAGCCCAGAACGAGCTCAATGCAGCCCTCGATCGATCCGAGAGCGTCAAGGATGTAGTCGGACTCATGATCGACATTCCAGCTAACGAGGTTCCATCCCTCGACCAGGTCGCAGGTTTTCGTGATGATTATACCGGCTTCCAGGCAGACCTCATGGGCGTCGCTATTTTCGGTCCAGGTACGGTCACCGGTGGCGACAGCTTCCGTGCCGTTGACAAAGAAGCGAATAATATCGCCCGGACTGGCGCCCTGATCGCCCGGCTCGTACGGATCATCACGGTACACCGGCATGAAGCCGTACTTGCCTGCTTCCGTCACGAAGAAAGTCCCGCAGTGAACATCGTCGGGATCGTAGGCATCGACGACCGAGCCGACCGGAAGAGGCTCATCCATAAGGGTGTTATAGTCACAATAGAAATTGACCCACTCATAGGACGGGTAGACCTCTTCAACCGGCGCCAGGACGATCATAATCCCGATCTGGCTGAAGTTGATATTTTCGACCAGACCCGGGTAGTATCCTTCGTGGTAGGCGTACAGATCAAACGGCACGACGGTGAAATCAGAGAAGGCAAAGACACCGGTACCATTGGTGGTGATCATATCTTCAGGCGGGCCATACGGGAAATCGGCCCAGAGCTCCACCGTGGCGCCCGGAATCGGAATTCCGTCGGGATCAACCACGTAGCCGCAGACGAAGTTGCCGGAGGTATCAACCACGATGCCGCCGGGGATAAATTCGGGCTCAATGATCTCAATGCCCTCGTCGCAGATAACCGTGAAAGCCGGATGTTCGGGCAGACCTATCGGCTTGAGATCGATTTCATAGAATCCGGTCGGAGCTTCCACATCAACAGAGAAGTGCAAATTCACGAAATTCCCGTAACCAGGAAGAACGACAGCAGTATCATCAGCGCCCAAAAGGAAGACGGCGTTGCTGTCATTGAAGATAGAGTCAATTTTGATAACGAATTCGTGCAGTCGGGTATCGACCCAGGAGACTGAATCCAGTACCAGATAATCCGAATACCATTCTAACCAGGTAAGGATACCGATCAGGTCACACTGATTGACAAAGTCGACGGGAACGATGACCTGCGCTCCAGGAACGGCGGGAACGGTTGCCACGGTCAGGGTGTCTCCGGCAGGAGGTGGAGGCGTAGTGGTGTCCACCACCTCAAGGATGGCCGTGAAGTATTGCGGATTGGGATCACAGACGGTGGAGTCGCCCAGAACAGCGTATGTACACTGGTAAGTCCCAGCGTAGAAACTGCTACCAATGACCGTGAGAGTAATTGCAGCCGGAGTGCAGCCGGTGGTGTCTGATAAGGCGAAAAACCCGCACGCATCGGTACTATCGTAAGGGTAAATTACAAAGCAGAACTCATCACCGGAGCTGGTAATGCTCAAGGTGTCGGTCAGCAAAGGAAAGTGTCCTATCGTGTCGACGAAGTAGAAGACAGTGTCGGACAGAATCATGTCGACGCATTCCGGCGGCGGTTCACAATCCTCAACGGTGATTGTAAAGGTCACTGAATCAATATCCACGCTATCGCTCGCGTAGACAGTCAGTGTATATGCTCCGGCTTGATCAAAACTGGGAGCGAAGTAGAAGTCGGCAGTACCGTCACCATTGTCGTCAAAAGTCATGTTTTCGTATAGGGTATCTATTTCTAAAGTAATAGAATCGCCGTCAGGATCAGTGGCTGAGAATACCAGCTCTAAGGTGTCGCACTCGTCAATAGTCGTGTCCGCGATGGGGTCAATCTCCGGCTGGCGATTGGTGTTATTGACGGTTATTTCGACCAGTTCTGAGTCGGCCAGGAAACCATCGGAAGCAATAAAGGTAACATAGTAAACACCGGCCTGGTCAAAGCCTGGTCTCCAGCCGAACTCGCCGGTTCCGTCACCCTTGTCGGTAAACCCAGCTCCGCTCGGAAGGCCCACCGCCGACAGCGTAGGTGTTGTCCCATCGGGATCTGAGGCTGTTACCGTGAAACTCAGAGTATCGCCCTCATTAACCATCTTGAATCCAATTGAATCCAGCACCGGAGGGTTATTTTCGGGTGGCGACAAAACAAGAGAGATAAATTCATAGACTGGTGAGTTGTCCGCCTCGCCCGAAGAAACCGTCACGGAATCAAAATAGGTGTCAGCAGTGAGGCCACTGATGTCAACGCTCACTTCCACGTCCTCAGGCGTGGTGCCGCCGACCTTGTCAAGGTCAAACCAGCCTGAACTCTCGGCCAATGCAAAGGCAATGGCGCCGCCGCTGGTTTCACTGACAGTGAAGGTATCGGCCTCAGGATTAGCGCCACCTTCAACGGCCGTGAAATACAGCGTATCCGGCGTCACTTCAAGGAACTTAGGCGCTGGAGTCACCTCGAGACTGATATATGCAAACTGCGGTGAGTTGTCCGCCTCGCCTGAAGAAACCGTCACCGAATCAAAATAGATGTCGGCCGTGAGACTGGTAATATCAACA
>SDBT01000028.1_pt1 | contig 165551 bp, 232 predicted proteins | sample 2277101 | NCBI WGS metagenome assembly SDBT01 (sample SAMN10404973, study PRJNA504765) | marine sediment metagenome | isolation source: marine sediment core GS10_PC15, 103 cmbsf | place: Arctic Ocean: Southern Knipovich Ridge | collected 2010
ATGTCTCACTGAGGCAATAGGACGCCTAGAGCTAAAAAGTGCACCACAGTTATGGGTACATGAACAGCAATGGTCTGACACAGGATGCGGGTTTAGCGGTATGTATGGGCAAACTATCACCGTAGCGAATACTGTAGTTGTAATGGATACAGCTATGACCAAAGCTGCTGTTTATCATGGTAGCCGCTTTGCGTACCTAGTCACTATGCCAACAGAAGCATTCTGGGAAGCTCTAAGTACTAGAACATTACCAGGCCAGGGAGATCGACACAATCATCTTTCTGATAAGGAGCGATCGTAAATATTAAGCTTGCAAACGGTAGATAAAACAGTAGAATAATCTATATCTGCCTCCGTAGTTCAATGGCAGAATATACGCCTTTTAAGCGTGGAGACGAGGGTTCGAATCCTTCCGGAGGCACAAAGAGATGTATATACTAATCATAACAGTATTCATTATGATAGAAAGTTACTACTGGTTTATATACTTTCCGCGCGCGTGGCGTAATGAGTCAAACAAAGAGATAAACGACATCAAATCCTTCACTAATCACGGTGCTAGCTAATGACTAAGATCAAAGATATGGTCAAGGATAATAAGAAGGCCCAGTTCTTATTCTATAGAGACGAACAACTTTGGTATATCACAGATGATGGCTTCGAGTTTCCAATTCCCATAGAGGAAGCTAAGGGAGCCACCTTTGTACCAGAGTTTAAGGCAATAACACTTATGCGATGGATTCGTAAACATCTAACTTGGCTAGATGTGAACAGAATAGCAGAAGGACAGATGCCTGAAACAGATTAGTGCCATAGGTCATGGTGACCAAGTAGCCTCCAAAACTACAGGACAGGGTTCGATTCCTTGATGGCGCGCAAATGAAGATAGGTTCAAAGGTAAAAATAACAAAGTTTTGGTATGATTATATAACACTTGGCTTCGGCAAGTATGATATCTTAACACCCGAAAAAATCTCTGCTATAAAAGCTAGATATGCTAAACCTGGAAGAATTATCCAGACGAAGCAAGAAAATGAGGCTGAAAGAATAGCCTACCTAGTCGAATTTGGCACGGATGAACGTGCCTGGTTTGATGTAGATCAATTAGAATACTTTAATCATAGAGATCTAGAGTTAGACTAATGAACTTCTGGCCTTTCAAGAAGAAAGAGAAACCTCCCAGTAATCCATGGAATATACCAGAAGAGACTCTACAAGCTGAAGATAGGAAAAGACATAAGGTAGGTGACAGAGTTAGGCTTACTCAGGAAACCTACGAAGAGGAAACTAATAGACCAGAACCTATGTATGTAGCAGCTTATGATGATACTGACTATGACAGAGAAGCTGAACATGCTAAGAAGTACTTTCATAAGGCTGGTACAATAGTTTCTGTATATAAAGATAATGCTCCCTGGGTTAGTCAGACAGGATATATAGTAAGCTTTGGTAGTGAGGAAACAGAGACATCGTTTCATCATGACCAGTTAATAAATCTCTCTAATAAAAGAAGAGAATTGGAGTTAGACTAATGTTCGAAGTACTCATGATTTGTGCTGCTCTCTATCTTTGCTGGAAGATCCACAAACATAATAAGCAATAATAATGGCCCATCCGGTGGATACCCGGCGACCGGTCTTCGAAACCAGTTTGCGTAAGTTCGATTCTTACATGGGCCTCAAGATATAAACTCCTACTTTACGGGATGTGTAATGGAGTTACCAACCAAGTCTAGACAAGAGATTATCGACTGGGAACAACTGAAACCCGGTGACCTACTCGTCTGGTGGGGTCCCCCTAATGAGCTAATTCGGCTGACTGGTGAGCTAAAGCCAGATCCATCAATAATACAAAGCCACATAATTGCTGAATTTAAGAGCCATCATAGCGCTGTTCCTGATGTATGGATTGCAAGAATCATACATATGACTGAGGCCTGGTACAAGAAATATGACTGGGCAGAAGATCACATTGCTGAGTTCTCAAAAAAATCGTACGAAAAATACCCGTTGGCTTACTGGGAGCCATACCCTGCCAATACTCAGAGACCTAGAGATAGATTTAGTATCCTAGACCTGTAAGAAGTAGCTAATGGAAATGCCAACTAAGCCTACTCATGAGACTATCGACTGGCAGAAACTCAAGCCTGGTGATTCACTCGTCTGGTGGAGCAATAGCGCAAGCGGGTCAATGAAAAGTCATATGATCGTTGAGTTTATAGACCTTCAGTACGACTCATGGTGCGGACGTATCCTACACACAGACGCGGCTCAGTATATCCATGGTCGTTCATATACTATAGGAAGCCAGCACGGCTTTTTAATGCACACATATAAAATAGGTGTAACTTCCTACTGGGAATTAATGACTCCTATCAAGCAGAAGATACCCTATGATAGATTTAGTATCCTAGATATAGGAGACTAGCTAGTGAAAGATGAGAGACTACTAACTATTCTCAGCGCGTTAGCCACAGTAGCGTCAACGGATCTGAAGCCCATTCTGCAGGAAGCTATCAAGAAGATTCAGGTCAATCTCAGCGCTAGATCCATACGTAGGAAGGGCTAGAGCATGACTGGGGCGTCCTGTAGCCATGGACAGGTAAAAGGCCTGGATGCTATTGATAATGGCTCTTTACAAGCAGGATCTCCGATGTTCTACTATTGCAAGTGCTGTAACAATCTGATACAGATACTACCAGAGGAGCATATAGAGAAGCCAGAGACACACTGTGATAAGTGCATAATATGAAAGAGATTAAGCTAAGACCAGGTATAGGTCGTAATGACCTAAATACGAAGAAGTGGAAAGTCTATAGACTACTAGTCAAGTGCGAGGTAGTTAAGGTATCAATTACCTTCAAAGGCAGGGAGAATATACATAAGGATATAGGTGAGAAGCATCTCTATAGGATCATAGATCATACAGAAACTGTATCAAAGGTGATGAATGGGCCGGTCATAAAGGGTAGAGTAATGAGTGTTACTCTTACACCACTACTTAAGAAGGGTCAGTTCAGGGAAGCCCTCAAGAACTTCTACGAGAACCGCCCAGACAAAATCGCTAGTTTTGATAGAGTGTTTAGTACAGCTTGGGCTATACCTAGATATATAAGCGGTTCGATAACGCCCTCACCAGGAAGGCAGAGAATAATGGTAGATTGGATAAAGAGAGCCTCACGCGGTGGATAGCAACAGATTTTCCTAAAGTCAGTTAACTAGGTTCGACTCCTAGGTGGGGCACAATAAACAGGGAGCATACATGAGACCAACTCTTAGGAAATGGACTAATGGCAGCAATGAGCTTTGGCTTTTTATTACCGACAAAGGCGCAATCAAAATCAGAGATACAAGTGGGAATCATGCACTAACTGTAACAATGCACGAAGGCATGAAAGACATTAGTGATGCGAACTGGCAAGAATTATCAGCCGACGAGCTGGATGAATTAGAATTGCCAGTTACCTTTCTTAATCATGAAGCATTTATGTTAATACTTGCACAGTCTGTGCCAGATCATAACTTCAAGTTAAAGACCCTAAGAATTAGGCATAAAAGATTAGAAGAAAATATTGATGAGCAAAAACTAGAGCTTAGAGAACTTGAGGCTCAGATAGGTAGGCTTGATACTACTAAGACACCAGAGCCAGTACAAAGTATGATTGATCTAGACTAAGGAGAAACCAGATGGCTAGACATTTCGTAGAAATATCACAGGAATTACTGAGAGCTAAGATCGCAGCTGAAGCTCAAAAGTCTCTATACTGGCAAGATGAGACTATTGACGATCTCTACAATCAAGTATTACTTCTCGAAGGTAGAGTTGAAAAGGATCTTTCGAAAGTAATCTTCGATCAAGAAAACTGTGATACAGAACCATTAGGCATTCTCAGTGGTATGGACAGTTTGCTAGGTTTTCATACTCTAGAAAATGGCCTAACCTACCTTGGAGTTAGAGCTGGTGGTGACTGGGAAGAACCACTCTTCTATATTATCTATTGGGATGGTAAGAAGCTGCGCGCCTACATCCCAAAAGATGGTAATACATGGAACCAGCAAACTAAGACTGCATATGGCAGTGAAGAAGAAGCAGATGACCAATACGACGGAGAAGAGCCCGACTGGGATAATCTGCCAAAAGCTGACCCAGAGCTACTTATTAATGACATACAGGCACGTATTAAGTTAAAATAAAGAGGAATAGCAGTGAGATGGGAAGCACCGCGACATGACAACGAATTTTGGCTATTTCAGCTTGTTATAGAAAAAGACGGAACCTGCGGTAGATCTACGTGTATACCTGGGTCTAGTAAATATGGAGTAAGATATTTAATAGAAATCGCTAGTATCAAACGAGAATATCCTAATAAGCAGCCCCGGAACTGTTATCAATGCGAAGCACCAATAACATCAGAGCGCTTTGCAGAGCTAGTTAATCAGATACCTGAAGATTTATGGTATTCTTGCATAGAAAGCAAATATAATGTATATAGAAGACTCGGGGTAGATATAGGATCAAAGAAAACCCGCTTTCAGCTACTAGAATTCTGAGTGGAGTACAATGAAATATCATTACGACAAGTCAGGACCACCCTGCCCAAAGTGTAAAATGAATGGTATCAGAGGATACGAAGGGGTACAGGGATATTGGTCATACTGTAACCTCTGTAGAATGCCATTTGAGATAGAGAAGAAAGATATTGATGAATATATCCAAATTAGAGTGCTTGAAGCACCCCAAGTATCAAGGGAACCAGAAACCTAAAGGACTCTGTCCTGAATGCTGGTCTATCTATTTCTCTCTATCAAGAAGGAGAGCTCGTAAACCACCTGTACCTCCAACTATCTTCTTCAAGGACAAGAAGAAGTATAATAGAAGACAGAAGTATAAGAGGTCTTGGAATGAGTAGTCTAGAAGAGAAAGTAAAGACACTGTTTAATGCCATCAAGCATGGTGATGAGAAGCACCAAGCATGGCTCAAGAATAAAATCGCTGATCACTTCGGGCTCACTGATAGAGCTCTAACTAGTGAAGAACAATATGTCGTCTCAGTTGAAGAATATAGAGCCCTAATCCTTAAAGACGGTGACCTCGACGTAATCGAGCCTGTGCTTGACGAATTAGATGCTCTGAGAGAACTGACACGGCAACAAAAAGCTAAGATTGACGGCCATGAGCAAGAAATCAAGAAGGCAATCGACTATGCCTCTTACGGAGACGGTGGTAGTATGAGACACCCACTGGATATGGACTAATGGCTAAACGAATAGAAATAGAAGGTAAATTCTACAGAATGAGACGAGGAGAGCTCGTACAGATTCCTGATGAATGGATTGGAGAGACAGTATACTCTTCTCAGAAGAGACATAGGCTTAGTCACTTGAAGAGAAAACTAGCTAAGTCAACAAATGGCTACACTATAATGAAATATCCAAGTCGGGAAGTAAAGCAGCACAAGAAAAATAGTGCTCCAAGACATATGAGAGCTAACCAGCTAAAGCCTTTTACTGACCAGAGAATGATTGATGAACAATTGGATTAAAATCATATCAGTTCTAGGATTGATCACAATAGGGTGTAGTGGCATTAAATCAGATGCTTGGTGGGATGGATATAAAACTGCTCAGAAAGAAGCACGAGATTATGACTCACATCAAGAAGAGTTAGATTCCAGGGATGAAAATTTTCCTTGCAATAAACGGAATGTAGGAGTAATCTGGTTATCATATATTCATAGAGACAAAGCATGGATCTGTGGTAAATGGTTTTTTGGATACAAGGATACTGCTGAATATAGTTACATAGAACTTGCTAGAATTCGGTAGAAAAGATTAGGGGCTTTAGCTCAATCGGAAGAGCACTACTTTTGCAAGGTAGAGGCACAGGGATCGTAACCCTGAAGCTCCACAACAGAGTAAAGCTAAGATGAAAAGTTTCACAGGCAGCTACACCTGAACAGCTACCGTCTGTGACGGAATAGTCCTCTGGTTCGCTTAGTCTGAAGATCTCAGGTAGTACGAAGCGAGTACTCTGGAGACTACACAGTTCCGGACTGTGGGTCTCACAAATAATAATGGTGGGCGTAGCTTAATTGGATAAAGCGCTCGGTTGTGGCCCGAGTGAGTGCCGGTTCGAGTCCGGTCGTTCACCCCAAAATGATGTATTCAGTTAAAATCTGGGAGACTGGGAACATCAAGTTAGCCGAATTTTTCACATTCCACCCGCCTAATCACAACGCCATCACTGGCTATATAAAATCCAGAGCTGCTACTTTCATAGAAAATTCAGGGTCTATTCACCCTAACGATCTTATCACTCTTAACAAACTAGCTCGTGTAGCTAATTGTATTAATCAAGGAGAGCTATGTAGCAAGGATTATCATACTATACAGGTAGATACGTACGAGGATGATCTAGGCCACAAACACAGTCACTTCCGAGTCTCGTGGCAACCACTAAAAGAAATAGAAGTAGAAGGTAATAATGGAATTCTACGTACCGTCTATTGGGGATGAGCTCTGGCTATCCAGAGACTGGAAGTTCACTCTATATAAAGAGACCCGTAACCAGAAGTTCTTCCATGAACACCTAGAACTAGTTGAGCCCTATGAAGGTAGGTTCATCGATCTCGATGATGATCACCCAGCAGTTATACTAAGAAACACCTACACTGCATATGGAGCAGTAATAACATTACCTACTGGTACACAGCTTGTAGTAGATAGGATCTACATACGTAAAGGAAAGAGTCAGTATGACTCAATTACGTTCAAGCTAAAGGATCATCCTAAGGGACTAGAAGGAAGATTCTGGGTTAAACTAGAGGACGCAAATACTATTGCCTGTAAGTTAACACCAGTGAACCCTCAGGCGGGTAACCCAAACAGATTTGAGGGAATAGAGCTATGAAACGCAATATGGATAAGATATTTGTGGTCGATCTAGAGGCCACATGTTGGGATGATGGTATGCCAGCAAGTGAGGTAAGCGACATAATCGAGATTGGCTTCTGTAGTCTGAATATCAAGACAGGCGAATTAGCTGATAAAGAGAGTGTACTTGTAAAACCGCTACGCTCAAGGATAAGTGGCTTCTGTACAGATCTGACTACTATCACTCCACAGATGGTTAAAGGAGCAGTTGACCTAGTTACTGCATGTAACTATATACAGAATAAGTATAGTCCAAAGTATAGAATATGGGCGGCCTGGGGAGAATTCGACAGAATAAGGCTTGAGAAAGAATGTAAGGAGCTAGGGGCTAGCTTTCCATATAGCCAGCGCTATATCAATGTTAAGACACTATTTGCTATAAATAAGCGTCTAGACAGAGAAATAGGGCTTGGAAGAGCACTTAAAATGTGTAAAATGGAGTTTGAGGGTACACATCACAGAGGTCATGATGATGCTTGGAATACCGCGCGACTTCTAAAGGAAATCTTGCTATGATTACCAAGGTTAAAGATAATTTCTTCCTAATTGAAAATAAGGAAGATTATCAGACATTATTAAAAGAATATGAGCAGACCCGACAAAAGCATGCTTATGATAGCAGTGAATATAGTCTACCATCACATTACCCGTGCATAGCAGAATTCACTAGCTATTCAGAAGCTGATCAACAGGCGTGCATGTTCGAATTTATCTATAGGGAGGATGTTACACTTTTAGCAAAATACCTACTGCCTCAGTAGTTCAGTGGTAGAAGCACATGCTTGGTAAGCATGAGGTCGAGGGTTCGATTCCCTCCTGGGGCTCAAGACTACAGGAAACTAAATTGCCAACTGAAAGTATCGAGAAGATTTGGTATTGCGAATGCTGTACTCCACCAATGAAACACTATTCCGAAACAAGTGCGGCTGAGCATGAAGCAATAATAAGTAAGATTAAGATATGCCAACACGAAGACCCAGAGTATCGTGCTGAACCTATGGGTTCAGGTGGCGTGTATTTCTCTCGTGTCTGTAAAAGTTGCTATACACAGATAGGGGGACAATCAATCTTCGGTACTGATCAGGTATTACTTAAAGAGACCTATGAGTTTATAAAGCAATACAGGGACAATAAAATAGCATCTCAATGAGATTTACACACGAGAGCATCAGCGGTAGAATAGTACGCACAGGTCAAAATATATATTTTTGTGTGGCTGTTGCAACTGCTGAGTTAGTAACATTCCAGAATAGTACACCAGCATTTGTAGAGATAGACTGTGGTTGTAATCATAATAGCCGTGCAGAAGCATTAGGATGTATCAGAGATCTAGCACTCAGATATGCAAGGATGAAATGGATAGATGGAAAAAAACGTACTGGACCCTATATATACTTTATACGAAACTTTAATTTCGCCACAGAGTACAAATATGTTCATGATACCGTTGAAGAAGTAAAATTCCCACAGTGGAACATAGGTGTCTAAAGCAAAGAATATAAAGATACTCAAGTGTCCTGAGTGCAGACATACCAAAGTAAAGTTAACTGTACGACAGGACATAAAGAGTGGTATATTAGCAGATGCATCAATTGAGTGCGAAGTCTGCCAGAAGAGCTTTGATGTCGAAATGTTGGATATACCAATGTGGGTCATTCTTGCTCACAAGAGCTCCCATCGTCTAACTGGATAGGATATTGCCCTCTCAAGGCAAAGATACGGGTTCGAGTCCCGTTGGGAGTACCAAGTGACTAATGATCCAGACGAAGATTACTTCATAATAGGCCCAGGTGCATTCAGCTGCAGAGCATGTAGTGCCAAAGCAATCTCTCTCCCAAAAGGATGGCAGATTTTTGATCATGGTAACGAACAATTAACATTTCTCTGTAGACAATGTAAGGAACACGAAAATGAGTAGTAAACAGACATATCACTGGATGTGGGAAATATTACACGAACGAGAAAAACAGTTAAAGAAATGGTCTCCAGAACATGACGCCGAACACCAGTATGGCAGCCTAGCTAAAGCTGCTGCATGCCTTGCAGTAAATCACACAGATGCTCGTGTAGAAGACCCAGCAGGTTATAGCTCTGAGGAAGATCCATGGGGATTGATTAAGAGATATGGAGATGACGAAGTACGTGCACTTGTAATCGCAGGTGCACTAATCATTGCTGAGTTAGAACGCATGGAAAGGCGAGATAATGAAAGCTGATGAAGCGCCTTATCTAACAGCAGAAGAAGCAGCCCAAGATGTTATAGACTGCTTACTACACTTAGTAGATGAGTTAACTAATAGTAATGGACCTATTGGATATTCAGGTTCCCTACTAGACCATACAGTACGTCATAGCCTAATCAAAGAAGCTCTAGATTCTGTTATAGAGGCTCAGAAAAAGCCGACAACAGAAGTATAGTATAGGATGACTATTAATGATCATTATCTGTGATGTAGATGATACAGTAGCACCATCCTGTCAGCCTATTGAGCCAGAGATGGCTCAGCTCATCTATGATAGGTCTACAGGTGGGGACACTTTTGTCTTCATATCTGGCAGTACATGCCAGCAGATCTTCAACCAGATAAACGGTGGCCTCTATGCTTATCGTAGGATGCCTACGTATCACATCCTGGGTACGTCTGGTTCTCGCTACGAAATTATCATCGACAATGATAAGAGCACCCTAATCTATGAAATATCTATGTTACCATCTCACCGGGTAACTATTATCTCTATAATGGAAAAGCTTTGTAAACTTAAAGGACTTGTGCCATTAACAAACAAAGAGGATCAGATTCAAAATAGAGTAAGCCAAATTACATTATCTGTACTTGGCAGGCATGCACCTGTAGAAGCAAAAAAGAATCTTGATCCTTCTGGTGAGAAACGACGGGAATGGATCAAGGTAATGAAAAGTATTGCTAAGGAAGGTTTACACAAGATCCATGACTTTGATTTCCATATCGGTGGTACAACTTCAATAGATGTAACACTTATGGGAAGAGACAAGGAATGGGGAATACAAAGGTGGCTCGACCATAATGAGTGGGCAAATGTGAGCGACATCGTATTCTTTGGTGATAAGCTAGAACCAGGCGGGAATGACCACCCAGCCACCGAAATCATCTCACGATGTATATCGGTAACGGATCCTATGGACTGCTACCAAAAACTTTCAGAATTGTAGGTATAGCCATGGCAGAATCAGCATTACCAGATCTAGAGTTAGTAATAGCACCTGATAAGGTTCTATCTACTCCATGTAAGGAAGTAAGTGAAATCACGCCAGAACTGAAGAGATTAGCTCATTCTATGGTCCGCTCTATGCGTGAACATGACGGAATTGGTCTTGCAGCACCTCAGGTAGGCGAATCAGTCCAGTTAGCAGTAGTTGATTTTCATCGCTGTACTGGAATTCTTGAATCGCCGCTAATCATGTTTAATCCAGTCATTGTCAGAGCAGACGATAGGAAGAAAATGCCCCTCACAGAAGGATGTCTCTCTTTGCCCGGAGGTTCATATCTGACCCAAAGACACGCATATTGCACAGTTCGATATAAGCAAATGGATGGCTATCATCGAACTCTCGCAGTAAAGGGGATTCTAGCAGTTTGCGTTCAGCATGAAATTGACCATCTCAAGGGAAAAACAGTTGCAGACATAGGAACACCATTAACGGAAAATACCGAAAATACCGAAAATGACGAGACCTCGGCAGAATCCGAAAAAGCCTAATAGAGCTAAAATGCGGAATATTTTTTGTGAGCGTATATAGTGAAAATCAAGATCTGGAAACATCACGGCGCGATCAGCGTTACAAATATTAAGAAAAAGACCGGTTGTGATAAAGTCTTACTGAAAGCAATAGCACGCAAGAACGTTGCTGGAACAAGTCTAGTAGCCTGGAAACGTGATGCAGATCCTGGATACTACAAAGCATATCCACTTACTATAGCTCCAATGTGGCAGTTTATGTGGTTCTTCAATAACGAATTTACTGAGGTTACACCACTGAGCTTCCTGGAGTTATTAGTTAAGAAATCTAGCTATTATAGAATCTGTCAATATCATCAAGACGTTACAGTGTGGACTGAGGCTAGATCGAAATACTATAAAATAGGCGAGCACAACACAGACAATGAGTTTGTATTGATATATAATAAAGATTAATTTTGGGGGTGTCCTGGTTTCGACTGTGAGTGTCGAAACAAGAGAAGCGTGTCGACATTGCTACTAGTCGTTAAACAGCAGCAAAGCCTATAAACGGCGAACAACTACAAAAGGCTGCATAATTGTAGTCCGTCCTAGTTCTTGGATGTCTCGACTTAGCTAGGGCGTATGTTAGAGACTTGGAAATCAGTAATGCTCAAAGCTGATAACGACAATCTGAGCTGCTACATCTTCAGAGAGTTTGATCTGCTACCAAGCTGAGTGATGTCTAAGATTAAAGACCAACGGATCTACACACGTAGAATGCTTGTTACAAGCTACACAGGACGGGGATTCGATTTCCCCCACCTCCACAAATAGAGCCGATAAGCATGTGGCTATGAGGCTACCATTTCACTCTTGAGTAGTATACGGTCAGATCATGCGAGGTGGACCTAGGCAGGAAGTGAGTGTCGAAGTCCTCTATTAAAGAGACAAGTATCCTAGGAAAATGCTGTCTCGAAACATGTTTGATGTAAAATCAGCCACACACATTGAAAAGCCCTGGGGATATGAAGAGATTTGGGCTAGTGTTGAAGATAAGTACTTAGGAAAGTATTTACACATCAATGCTGGCGAATCTCTATCACGACAGTATCATATTAAGAAAGATGAAACTGTGATGTGTGTACAGGGCAAAGCATGGATAAAGTTTCTAGATGGAACTGAGCTCATGATAATTGGTAGACCATTCCACATCCCTCCTCACACACAACACCAGATATTCTGTACAGAAAAGCCAGCAACTATTTTGGAAGTATCTACCTACCATCCGAATGATGTAGTACGTCTCGAAGATAAGTACAACCGCATCCCAGACAATGACAAGGATTAGCTGTGGCAAAGAAGAAACCAACTAAGGACAAGACAGGTCGAAAAAGATATCTATCTGAGTCCCGCAAGAGTCAAAATAAGAGTGATAATATAGAGAAGGCAGCAGCTAAGCTAGAATTCTATACAATTCGTAATGAGATTATGAAGCATCAGAAAATCGGTAAGTCAGCTGCTAAGAGGGTAGCTCGTCTAGTACTTCAAGGGCTAGACGAAGCAGAAGCAATGAAATTTGCAAGTGATCCACGAGTTGGTGACACACCGACGGACAAAGAATGAAGAAACTATTTCAAGTCTTGAAATAGACAACATAAAGTACAAAGAAACCAAATATACCTTAGACTTAGGTTTAATAAGTTATAAAGTAACATTAATAAACAAGGTCTCGTCATTGTGGCAATATGCCAGTCGGTTAGCGCCGATAGGGTATCTGGATGATTAATTGTGAACCTTCGGGTGCATGATCCCCCGGGAAGATATCAAACGCATAGAACTACAAAAGAGTGGTGTCGCACCACGCAAATAAGTAGAACTCTCGAGATATAGGGGCCCAGGAGGCTGCAGACAGGCCTCCCTCCCTATATCTCGAGTATTGTTGTTTTATTAGAAAGATAAGCGAACAAACATCGAGACTCATGGTGCTTCACTATCCGTTTCGAAATACTTGGTGACCCACCGGGGAACAGATCAAATATTTTCTGTCGAAATTACAAGTAGTAGTAATATCGACCAAGAAATCGGGGTTAATGAGTGGCTCACTCAAAAGCTCGAAAAGCCTGGTGATTCACTAGGGAATACTGTAGTATTATTCGACACTAGTCTGATACTACCCTGAAACGTTTTGAGCGAGTGCTATACGCATGAGCTCAAAAGACTGGAGATTCTCCAGCGTATATGATATCCTTAAGAAATTGGTATAGTTTCTCTAGGTTTACATAGTAACACTGGACGAACGCTGGGGAGCGAACAGTCCACAAATAATGCCTCCGAAGCATAAAAGGTGATGTACCTGCCTTGTAAGCAGGATAACTCGGTTCAATTCCGGGTGGGGGCTCAAGAAATAGGCATGTAGATGAGCGTATCAACAGATTGGCCACTTAACTCCGGTAGCCGCAGCCTGTATAAGATCTACAGAATACCTAAGCTCAAAGATGGTAAATTAGTAGGCTGGCGAGTCATAGAAGAGCCTACTGATGAGCTAAAAGTAATACAACGTAACACTATTGAGATCCTCCAGAAAGTGCCACTTCATAAGGCTGCCCATGGTGTCCGTGGTACATCCAATACATCCAATGCTGAAGAGCATCTACATTCCACAATTATTATCAAACTAGATATCAAGGATGCTTTCCCCTCAACTACCAAGGATCTTGTTAGAGAAGGGCTTAATTATGCACTTAGTATCTACGGCGCTGAGCCGGCTGCTCCTGCCACCCGGGTAGAGAACAGGAGATTCCGTGATGAGGTTATAACCTATCTCGACTACTGTTTTATTCATAGAGCAGACGCGGGTGAATGGCCTAGTCTCTGGAATGCAGTATTACCTCAAGGTGCTCCAACATCACCAATCCTAGCTAATATTGCCTTCTATCCCATTGATATCAGACTACAAAAGCTAGCAGATGAGTATGACCTCACATACACTAGGTATGTTGATGATCTTACATTCTCAGGTGATTGGAGACCACCTAGATTTGTATCCAAAGTAATGGATAATGTATGGCCATGGACCATCAATAGGAGGAAGATAGAGTCTCTGCATAGTGCATACCAGAGTCAGGAGATAACTGGCGTGGTTGTAAACGAGAAGGCGTCAGTACCTAGAAAGCGTAGGAAGATACTTAAGGCAAAGTTGGATCATCTGGCTAGGAATGGGCTTGCTATTAATCCTGAAGTACAGGGTGAATTAAGCTATGTCTATTCAGTGAACAGAGAACAGCACACTACCTTGGTGGAGCATTATGAAAAACGGAAACGGTTCTATAGCAGAGCCAGGGAAGAGCAAGCTAAATAAGGATGTGCTCATCCTAACGCGTGCCTTCATGCCAGTAGAGATTACTACAGTCAAGAATGCTATGACACTACTGTGTGGTGGTAAGGCAAAGGTAGTAGGCAGCGACTGGCGACAATACACACTAGAGGAGTGGATAGAGAGGTATCATAGGCTAGAAGATGAGTCAGTAGTCAAGACAATACGTAATAGGATTGAGATCCCAGACGTACTGATACTGACCAGCATGGACAAGCCACCAAAATACAACGTGAAGTTTAGCTATCAGAACATAGTTACTAGAGATAACTTCATCTGCCAGTATTGTAACCAAGTATTCGATAGGAAAGATCTAACCGTAGATCATGTCACCCCTAAGTCTAAGGGTGGCAAGAGTACATGGGAAAATTGTGTAGCAGCATGCTTCAATTGCAATACATCTAAGGCTGATAAGACTCCTAGTGAAGTGAATATGACACTACTTAGGAAGCCTAGGAAGCCGCAGAGCATGTTCAGATTAATGTATAGATGTAAGCAGGTAGAGCGTTGGAAACAGTTCATATGAAACAAAATAAACCATACAGGAACGGTGGGAAGCACCACTACCAGAACCGACCGAGATATCTCAAGGTAGGTAGCACAGTATATACTCATGCTACTGCCTCATACAAAGCTAGCAAAGCATTTCTATGCGAAGCTAGGATAGTTCGACAGCCTACATTCTATGGTGGTCCCTATAAGCTAATCATCTGTGGCGTAAAGTTATCTAATAAAAACCAGTACTTACCACAAGGGCTATTAAAGCTTAGGCTACGTAGACGGGACGATGCTATAATTAGACAGTTAAATGCCTTCTCTGAATATGAGGGGCAACACTGGGTAAGACTAAATCAGGTAGACTCTGACCAGTTCCTACAGCAAGCAATCAGTCTCATCAAGCGAGAGAAGTTAATCCAAGCGACAGGTAGGAATGGGTGGCTAGTATCTAAGCAGAGAAGATAGGTCCCGAATGGCTTCAAAAAGGTATAAGACTGATGACATTGACAAGTTCTTTGACTATGACATCAGTATTCCAACTCGCACCATGTATATGGGTAGCATTGAGACTGAGCTCGAAGGCGATGAGTCAGGCACAGATAGTGCAATGGCCGAGAGAACAATCAAGTGCCTGCATATCCTAGAACACGATGAGGCTGCTGCAGAGCAGGGTGAGAAGCCAATCACAATCATCATGAATAATATAGGTGGCGATGTGTTTCACGGCCTAGCTATCTATGATGCTATTAAGTTCTGTAAGAATCATGTAGACATCAAGGTCTTTGGACATGCTATGAGCATGGGATCAATCATACTACAGGCAGCTGATCGTAGGATCATGGCTCCGAATAGTAGGATGATGATTCACTATGGTACATGGGATATTACTTCTGAGAGTAAGCTGGTAAGGGAAGCCTGGGCAGCTGAAGGGCACAAGGTAGATAAGTGGATGGAAGACTTATACCTATCCAAGCTACGTGAGAAAAATAAGAGCTTCCGAAGAGATAAGCTGAAGACCTGGCTTCATCGTGATCAGATATTCAATGCTCATGAGGCAGTAAGCTTAGGCCTAGCAGATGAGGTACTTGAGTAGCTATTATAGGGGCAATTCTGGGAATATTTTTATGAGCACAAAGCATGAAGTCTGGTACGTAGAATTTAGCACTATGGGAAAGGGGCATGAGCGTACCTGGAGGAAACTCTGCAAAGAAGTTGGCTTCCAACGCCGCGTACCCGCCCCAGTATCAATTACCGAGTTTGGTAGCAGGAAATCAGCTATCGAGTTCTGTAATATATTGAAAAAGAGTTTCCCAAATGGTAAAATCGTGAGGATCAAACATATAAATCAAACCGCAGATATTTGGAACTCTGAAGAGGAATTCCTAACTCCGCCAGAAGGTAGAGAAATTGAAATCTAAACCGGGAATAGTGTAATTGGAAGCACGACGGGGCTTATACCCCCGATTCACCTGATTAGTGGTTAGCGTAGGTTCGATTCCTGCTTCCCGGACAAATGTCACAGATCACCAGAAAAAATGTGAAATGTGAGGGCAAATGTACAAATCCAGTTGTTATCACATGGCACCAAGATCCATTCAGTAATAATAATTTCTGGTCCTGTGATACTTGCGGTCATGTCCAAGCCAATACCCAGCCACCCACTGGTAGCATAGCTCCATCAAATCCCTTCATTCCTATCACAGATCAGGATATTGATGATCTACTCGAAGCATTGATTCCCACTGAGGTGGAAGAACCAGAGGAATGTTTCTGCTTCAGTGCACCTCATCCCGACTGTCCTATACATGGGAGTTAATAATGTGCTTCGCTGACTGGCTTAAGATCCAGCTACTTAGCGGTAAAGATCTAGATGATGATACCATTGGCCTACTACGTAGATCCTGGCAGCATGGTGAGATAAGCATGCGTAAGAAGGTCTACATAAAGGTAAGAGATCTGGCACAAGATAAGGGCACAGGTAGGATAGAAAACAAGGGAGCAGAGATGCTCTTGAATAGGATCAAGGGTACACGCCTTGATAAAGGATGATAGCCTACCCTACTGAGCTAGGTTAGCTCGACCCACTAAAGATAGGAGAAACCTATGGATATCCATAGAGTTATTACAAACACAAAGCGTAAATGTCCTGGCTGCCGTGTTAAGATCGAAGGTCTGCAAGAAGGCAGCAATAAGGACTGGCATAAATATATATGCGGACCATGTCAAGAAACCTGGTGGGAAGATGTAAGGTATTGTGATCCCGATGCTTTCGGAGCTCATAATTAAGCTTGCAGTTCCTATCATTGGTTAATATACTAGGTACCAATGACCGCCAAGCGGAAGATAATAGGGCGCGTTGTCTATGGCGAAGCGCTAGAAGATTCCCAGATCTACTGGACCTGCCCAGCTCGAGGCTGCAAAGCCATCCATTATTTCAACTTCATCTTCCAGCATTCAAGCGGAGCTAAAGCTATCTATCAGAAGGAATGTGATGAGTGTAGTGTAGAGTACATAGCTGTACAGATATCAGTACAAGGATCTACAGCCCTCCTGATAGCATCAGAAAAGCCGGAGGAGAAAGATGCACGAGATTCTACTGAATAATAAAAGGATAATTGCTAATATTGTGGCCTTTGAAGAAGGTGACAACGGATGGGTGGAGATAGAGGATCTCAACCTACTTAAGTCAGCGAATTCACAGGAAGTTTCCGATCCAGACAGCGCAAGCAAGGAAAGTATCGAGGATATTACTCCGAGTAGCATCAAGTTGCCGACTAAAAAACTGTATGGTACAGTAGAAGTACGGCACATTCCTGATGTAACATAAGGAGTTATATAATATCCACATGAAAAGAATCCTCTCTGCTGTAGCTATAGTAATAGCTATGTTATTGCCTTTCACGGCTTGTGCTAGTGATGCACAAAAATCTACTGATCAGATCAAAGTAGTAGACAAGAAGAAACCTGGACTTAAGCTGGAATACAACTACAGTTATAAGGTTAAGAGATATAAGCGGCTCAAGATTGATGAGGACCGCCTTATCATTCTCAGAGGTGGTGTTAGCACTAGTACCACTGATCCACTGATTAATCAACTCTATAAACTAAACAAAAGTAATAAGAAACCCATCTGGTTTATTATTAATACTTCGGGTGGCTATGTAGAGGCTGGATTTCGTCTAGGTGCTGCGATGAAAGCAATAGACTCTAAGATCTATTGTATCGTTGATAGCAAAGCATACTCAATGGGCGCTGTACTTCTACAGCATTGTGACTACAGGATCATGCAGAAATACTCTGACATCATGTTCCATGAGGTATCATTCGGTGTTCAGGGTAATATGTCCTTCGTTATGTCACAGGTAAAGCATACTCAGAACTATGTAGATATGTTCGACAAAGAGGTAGCACATAGGTTAGGAATATCTTTGAAAAAATATAGAAAGAAAGCTCTAACTGAGTGGTGGATGACAGCTGAGCAGGCAGTACGTGCAGGCGTAGCTGATGCAGTTCTTGACGAACTAATATACGTCGAAGATAACACCACACAGAGTTCATGGTCCTTCAGTTGGGAGAAGAAAGAAAACCGCTTCGGTGCGTGGCTATGTGGGCCAGAGAGTGACCCAACTGAGCTATGCCATGATAAGTACACTGGAAACAAGACACTAAGGTAGGCAATGTCATTCGATAAGGACAAGTATTGGCAAGATAGACAAGATACTAAAGCATTCAGAGACTTCTTCTGGGACTGGCGAGCCCAATGCAAGCAACAGTTTGGATGGAAATTTATCCGATCAAATACGCACATGTTCAATCAACGTGCGTTCAAATCATACATTGAGATCTACAACACACTAGAAGATGCCCATACTGCTATCTTCAAACCAGTAGAGATAGATGCACCCATAGAAGACGAGATCCTCGACATCAAGACCACAGTCAACCCTTCTGAATAGGAGAGTGGAGATGAAAAAGATCACGAGCAGCCTACGATGGTTGGAAGTAGTATGTATGCTCTACGGCACCTGGGTAGGTGTGTTTATGATAGGCGTTGGTTTCGGGCTCGAGATCTGGATCTCAGGCGGCAGTATACTAGTCCTACTGTTCGCTCTACTAACCTACCAAAGAGTAAAACTACTACGGGTAATCAGAGAACGTATCCCTGACATAGAAGAAGAATTCACATTAGAAGCAGAATCTACAGAGGATAATATCACCTGTCCTCCACATGACTGGACTACTGACGAGAAGACACACAAGATGTACTGTAATAGACCAGGCTGCAGACAGACAGTAAGCCAGAATCAGAAGCAGAGATGGAATTAAGTAAAGTACATATACTATTAACTGCTACACCCGAGATAGGTGGAGCACCAAAGATAGAGACCTACGCATTCAGTGATAAGAAAGTAGCAATATGTTTCGCAGCACAACACATTATAGACTGGTTACAGAAGAACAAAGGCTGGATAGCAGAAGAATATCCATCACTAGTTAATTTCCTTGCTCTAACAAAGAGTCTTGACGTAGGTGAAATGATATTCTTGCTGTATAGAATAGAGATACAGACTACTTTAGGACCTAGTCCTACCCGTGAACAGCTTGCTAGATTCGTGACATGTGAGGTCTGGGAGGATAGAGTAATAGACTCAGAGGCTATACCTATACCACCCCAGAAACCAAAGACAAGAACAGAACTACTGGAGATAGAATGAGCACTGATATCTACGATGAAGATAACGACATCTATGACGACAGTACATCAGTAGATCAATGCATCTGTCATGAATGTAAGGGCACCTTTGAAGTAGAATCAGATACAAATCCAACACACTGCCCACTCTGTAGTATTAAGTTTGACTAATGACACAAGAAGAACTCAATAAGATAGAGGCAGAGACCATACTAAATGTATGGAAGTGTAACACTCCATACAGGCCATGGGAGAATTTTGATCCTAAGACAGTAATTAGCAAACATACTGCAGTTGTCAAATGGCACCCGACTGAAGCACAGAAAGCACTGTTCCTAATGGTTATTAGTAGTGAGGGAAACCTGACGTATGCTAACCGGGAAAATATAACAGATATTTGGTTATCCTATGATGATGCAGCTAAAGGACTAATACAACAGTTAGCACATCTTAACAAGCAACTAATCATAAAGTCAAAAGAAGAAAACCAAGGATATATTAATAACTATAATAAAGTAGCTGCTACCATTAAGAAATCTAAAGAAGATACTGAACAAATACGACAGATAGAACTAGAAAGCCTACCTAATGACTAAGGAAGAACTCGACCAGCTAGAGAACTGCAAGACTTACAAAGTTTATAAGCTTGATATCCCTATGACATGTAGCACTATGGATCTACCTCTCATGTATGGAGCAGGGCATAGTCTATCCACATATATATCAGAAGAAGCAGGCTTAGTTAGAACTAATCCACCTAGGCTATTTATCATGCATTTTACTAGCACAACCCAAGAGTTTAAGGAGATAGACAGCTGGCACCTACCCTGTTATTTCCTAAGCGAGCATGCAGCAGTGGAATATGCGCTAGACTCGATCGAATCTAATATCAGGACTCTACTAGATAGACACAAGTATCTCAATCAGTTTGCAATTAAGGTCAGGGAAGTTCCTGATATTAGACCAATAGAACTAGAAACTATAGAAGATACCTAGTATACTCTAGGTCATTGCCTCCGGGGGTGGATTCCCCGCCAGAGCCTTCTAAGCTTAGGTTCTTGGTTCGATTCCAAGCGGGGGCTCAAACAATAGGAGATCTGAAATGGCAAGGAAGGTAGAACGAGTGGCCAGAGTTACTAAACAAGTCGGTCCCGGGTTACTAGGTTCTCTATTCCTAGTTCTCCTAGTCCTCAAGGTACTAGGATTCGTTACCGTATCCTGGTGGTGGGTTACAGCACCACTATGGGGACCAATAGCATTCATTGCTGCGCTAGCTGGCACAATCTTACTGTTTGGTGTACTAGCTATAGGAGGAATCGCAATCGCTGATGCGATAAGAGACTAATCGAGGCCTATGTCCAGAGATATTGAACTCCCAGCAAAGCTACCTATACCTAAAACTCCTGAATGTGACAAGCTAGAGGTAGCTGTAGATAAACTAGGAACTCAGCAGATAGGTGCGTTCCTTGAGTGGTGTGAAAGCCAGAACATGCAGCTATGCTACAGAATTACTGAAGCAGGGGGAATGACTGCATATGGCTCAGTCCTATTGAACATCCAGCAGATCCTAGCAAAGTATGCTGGGATAGATCTGAATAAGGTAGATGAAGAAAAGAAAGCGTTGATCAAGTACCTCCGAGATCAGAGAGAAGAAGACGCGAAATGATGAGTCCGACTACAGAGACAAATTCAAAGGCAATCCGAATACAAATATTATAAGTAAAATCACTTATGTGGACGGGCTCATCTCAATGTCAACTATAGATAGCACAGACTTCTTTAGGCAACTAGTGGAAGAGAAGAAGCGCCGGTTAAAGACTGGTATCAAAGTAGACAAGCTACCTAGACCAGACCAGGTAATGCGAGCACAAGATTGTGTGACTCTTGGAACTGAACTAATGCACTTCTTTCAAGAGCATGTGGCAGGTAGTATATATGTATACTTTGAGTTCAATGATATGATCTGCATAGTTAATGATCCAACTGAAGCAACACCATTTGTTAAGATAGACTGCACCTGGCAGGATATCCTTGATCAGGAACAAAACCGCGTGATACCTGAGAGATTTACTATCCTAGAAGTAGATTAATGTACCCTTATACACCACATCCAGATAAGATCTGCAAGGCAGCAAGCGGCACTGCTCATTTTGGAGCCCAGTGGTTCTTCAGAAGCGTAGTTTTAGCTAGTAAAATGAAGTTCTTTGAATTCAATAATAATGTTTATGTTAAGGTAGTACTAACAGATGGCCAGCTTAGTTTCGTTACAACTGAGTTAACTCTAGATGAATGCTATGCATTTCATAGACAAAAACCTCAGCTAAGATTCACTATCCTTGAGGTAGAGTAATGCTGTATGATCTAACACTATTCAATGTAGTAGCACATGCAGAGAGTGACTATGAAGAGGAAAATGAGTATACTTTCACTGTAGTTGCAACGGATATTGATGAAGGTGTAGAAACAGCTAAGCAGTATATGATTGATATAGAAGAGATTAGCGACTTCAAAATCTATAGTATTATAGAGGCACAGCATGGTATAACATTTAATGGTGACCTATGGGTAGACGAGCTCTGCCCAAAGTCAACAAGGAAAACAAAGCAGACAAGGGATATTGAAATAGATAGTTAACTGTCTGGAGTCTACGCACTGAGTACCTATAGTACGAGTGAGGAAGCTCAGGACATTACTGCTTAATGTGGGAGGCTAATTGAAGCTAGATCTAACAGAATTCAGGAAATGGGCAGACGATCTATTTAATCGTATGCAGACTCCAGAAGCCCATGAGGCCACGGAGCGAGCGTTAGCTGCTACTCCTGAAGAGTTAGGTCAAGCAGCTCTTGAAGCTCATCAAAAAGCCGCTAATACCACAGAGAATGCAAGCCAAACAGACCTAGTCGGTGAGCAGGACAACGATGGTCGGGTTGGTGCCAATAGATGAATGTAGACAGATGAATCTCTATCCAGGAGTCAGAGTCAGAGCAGTATATATCAGTTTTCATGAAATACCTATATCAGATACCGTAGTAGAAATAGAAATAGGTGACAGAGGAACGCTACTCTCAGATGGCAGTGATGAATATGATGTAGACGAGCCTTATTACTATGTACAGTGGGACAAAGCACCCAACTACGAATTCCCAGCCTGGCAATATGAAATAGAGAAAATCATCTAACAGAATCCTGGCTACGAGGACAGTTAACTATGTATTTCCACCCTGGTGCGAGAGTCGTACTATTGTATAATCGGCTGCTTGCCATATCTAATAAGAAGAACGAACGGATTACTATATATCTCTATCCTGGTGAGGAAGGTGTAATAGTATCAACAATGTGTAATGAGGTACAATTAGGACCTGACCATTACCAGATAAGATGGGATAGATATCCAGATGAGGGCAAGATAGTCCATGATAGTTATATACGAAGAAGATAATACTCCGGTAGCTAATTGGTAAAGCGGCTGTCTCAAACGCAGTGACAATATGGGTTCGACTCCCATCCGGAGTACAATGTTTGGCGGAAATAATACAACTGAAGAAAGATTCATTCTTAGGCAGTTGAAGTTCAACAACTATAAGATACCAGTATGGAAACACCACATATGGTGGATCATACACAACTGCGTAGCACATCCACTAATTGGTATGCTACCAAATAAAAAGACGTTTAAGTTTCATGACTTTACATCGAGGAAGATTAATGCGCAATCGTAAGCATTGGGAGGACATTCGAATAGATATCCATTAAGGAGGATTTATTCAATGTCTAAGAAAAATCTAGCCCGAACTGCTCTCGAAGCAGGGAGGGAACATCGTGTACGATATGAACTCAATCGTACTGAGCGTCGTCGTGTGAGTAATCATCTCCACAAAGTACGCATCGATCCTGAATATTGGTACGAGAAACTTGTACCTACGCAACCACCTGTGGACTGGGACTATGAGATTCCTGGGGAGAACCTTTCCCCAGTATACCGTTGGATCGATAGTCATGTCGGCCAAGTATGGGATGACGTCTACTCCAAGCTCTGTAGCAGCTGGCCAAAGAAAACCCTCGCTGGCTTCCACATTATCGAGGACCATATTAAGGACGAGGTAGCTCACTACCCCTCACCACGCTACTACTGGCAGAATGATACTACTGGCCTAGCATACCGGACCAAATGGTACGTAGATAATGATGGTATCCTCCGTCGTGTTCCAGATCGTGTTAGCCACTGGAAAGCAAACCATCGTAAGCGAAAGGCACCATATCCTGATGGTGAGAGACGCAACTCAGACTGGGTAGTTTCCTGGCTCGGTGGTACATGGATCAAAGAAGACTTCTGGGGAAAACCCTACACTTCACACTGGGACTGGAAATACCGAGGTCCATACGTTCGTAAGGTAGGATCCAAGCATTTTCTCATTGTGGATGGACGTCAGGGAAGGAAGCTTACTAAGGATGAAGTAAAGATTTGGGAGTCAATCTACCCTTGGGTTCGAGAGAAATTCGAATCCAAATTAGAAGGAGAATGAGATGTCAGATGCAGTAGCAACCACGCAGGCTACGAAATATAGAGGGCTAGTTAGAGCACGCACGAAGGCTATGTCTGTCTTTCAGAAGGCGTATGACAAGCTCTCCGTAGCAGCAAATAAAGTCCAGACTTGCCAGACTGAGTGTGCTGATAATGTGGCAGCAGCTGAGCGTGCCATTGCAGAGGAAGAGGCAAATGCCAAGTTCCTCGAAGCTGAGCTCGCTAGCATCCAGGTGACCCAAGGTAAGATCAAAGACCTCCTTGGCTAAGTTTATCAAAGTATCCCATGAGGATGCCAGAATTAAACATTGGACCGGTCCATCAAAGCTCTTTGCACTACGTCATCGTAGCAAGTGGTATGAGTTCTACATAGACCAGTGGTCTCTATCTGTTAGTGGTACACGTATCTATGTATCCATGGAGAGGTGGCCTGAAGATCCATACAATGCTGGAGTTCCTTGGAAAGTAGATGACCCAGAGGTAGAGCTCTTTGTAGAGATAGAACCACATAGGTTGAGAGATATAGAGCTGTGAGCGAATATATAAAAGAGAAGCTATCATTCACTGAGTTAATGAGTGTAGTTAGGACTACTAATGAGCCCATCAGATTCCGAATAGAAAGTAAAGGCGATGAGTGGTGGGATTGTATAACTAGACATCCCTACACTAATGAACGGGGAAGCCTATTATATGAAGTCAAACTGGCAAGTTATGTACCAATACAAGGCTATCTAGGTGAAATTGAATCAACAACTACAGATTTTCTCGAATACTTTTTAATTACAGATAAACCCATCACATCTAAGCCTAAAGAACGATTCCACATCGTGGAGATATAGAAATGCGCTTGATTTGTATCAGTGACACCCATAATAGAGAACCAGAAGTTCCAGATGGTGATGTACTTATTCATGGCGGTGACCTTACCATGCGAGGACAGCTGAAAGAAATGGTACCAGCGCTAGACTGGCTAGCTTCCTTAAAGCCTAGGTTCAGAGATATTATTTTCATCGCTGGGAACCATGACTTCATGGCTGAGACAAACCCAAAAGAGATGGCTATCCTTGCTAAGAATCGTGGACTTACCTATCTATTTGATGACAGCTATGTGATAGATGAAGTGAACTTCTGGGGCAGCCCATGGCAACCATGGTTCCACGACTGGGCATTCAACCTTGAGAGAGGCTATGAGATCCAGGAGAAGTGGGATATGATTCCAACTGATACTGATATTCTAATCACCCATGGGCCACCAGAGTTCTACGGAGATAGAACTGCTAGAGTAGACGGAACTCCGAGAGGTAGAGTAGGCTGCGAGAATCTCTGCAGGCAGATCAAGGATTGGATCAAACCAAAGGTACATATCTTTGGTCATATACATGAGGACTATGGCATCACCAGAGATGAAAATACGATCTTTGTAAACGCCAGCACCTGCGACTTAATGTATCAGGCAGACAATCCACCAGTCATTATCGACTTGACTGAGGATGGATCAGTGACTATAGTGAATGAACAGGAAGTCAATGATAGTAGATTTATCATTGGCTAATTTATCCCGCTAGTCCAATTGGTAGAGGCGCTAGTCTTAGAAACTAGATGTTCCGGGTTCGAATCCCGGGCGGGGTACAAGAGAAAGAAGGGTACCAATCTTTCCCTAGGGACCTAGGCTCCTGCCCTAATTGGAGCCATTTGGCCAGCTAGCCCAATAGGTAGAGGCATCTCGTTGAGTGCGAGAAGGTTCTCGGTTCGACTCCGAGGTTGGTCACAATATGGCAGAGAAAGAGTTAGAACAACTGAGACAAGTCATCGAAGAGATGAAGCAACCCAAGATATTTACAGTTAGTCCTGAGCTGAGAGAACTTGCAGAGAGAATTACTAAAGAAGGCAAGGATGGTCCTCCACCAGATAAAGAGGCTTGGGTAGAACAGATGGTCAATGACATCCTTTATCTAGATTACTAATACCCCTGTGTGCTAATTGGTAAAGCAGCAACACTTAAAACGTTGCGATTGAGGGTTCGAATCCCTCCTGGGGTACAAGACATCTAAGGGAACCAGTATGACAAGCCATGGTAAGGTAATATGCTCCGAATGTGGTAAGACTATCCAGCAATGTCGCTGCCCAGACCACAACCATGTAACCCTATCCAAGTGTAAGGCCTGCGAAGACGCCGAAGATTGCGCCCGCGTTGCAGAGATCAAAGCTGGCAATCCAGTTCTTTTAGACTTTGACCCGACTGCAGAGTTCGATACACCTCTACCAACCAAGTGGGACAGGCGTTTCCTTGAACTAGCAAAACTGGTCTCCACATGGAGTAAAGACCCAAGTACACAGTGCGGAACGGCAATCATCCGCCCAGATAAAACTATTGTGTCAGTTGGATTCAATGGTTTCCCCCGTGGAATGGATGATAATCCAGAGCTCTACCTCGATAGAGGTGCTAAGTACACACGTATAGTTCACTCTGAGATGAATGCCATACTCCAATCTAAAGAAGAAGTAAAGGGATGCTCCCTCTTTGTCTATCCTTTCCTAACCTGTGACAGATGTGCAGTACATATAATACAGGCAGGCATACTACGTGTAGTAGCACCTATCTGTCCTCCTGATAAGGCAGAGAGATGGAGTGAGTCCTTCAACTTCGCACGCAACTTCTATAAAGAAGCTGGGATTATAGTATCAGAAGTAGAGTTTGAGTAATGGAACATAAAGAGCCATGCTATTGGTGTGGTGAGAATATGGTCAGTCCAGGTAAGCTCTGCTGGCCCTGCTGTGATAAAGAATTAGAGTCACTACCAAGCCCTGAAGATATAAGAGAAATAATACGAGAACAGTACAGGAAGAGAAGTAAAGATGGGTGAAACTGAGCCTAAATCTATAACAGCTAGGACAATAGCTACAGCAGCTGCATGGAAAGAGCTACGTACACATTACTTTGAAGATATAGCAGATGATATCTATAAGGCTATCAAGAAAGCAATGCTTACAGACAAGAAATGGAATGAGCTAGAGGTAGACTAATGCCAGAAGATAATACTCGTCATATCTATGTGCTACAAGATATAGTAACAGGCGATTTCTACACTAGTGGGTCAAGAGATCTGAGTACTAGTATACTTCAACGTGCTAAGATCTTTGCGAAGCCTGGTACTGCAAGACGAGCTGCCACAGTAAAAAAGAACAGAATGATATGGCATGCTAATCAAGAGTCTGATATACCATATTGGGTTAAGAAAATTGAGTGGTCACAAGAGAGAATGAACCTCCCAAATCGTGGGGTTATAATCAAACATTATGTCTTCACCCCAGATGATGGGGAGGAGATCGAACAGACGCAAGACGGAACCAATTAATGCCAATTACACAACGTAATCTGTATATGGTAAGGGATGTACTTACAGGACAGTTCTATAGTGGCGGCTCCCGGTTAAACCTCACAACCTTTGGCAGAGCTAGGATCTACAGCAAACAAGACTGCCTTACACGGATAAGAAATAGAATCACGCGGCAAGCCGCCATGATGCCGCCATTATATGCTAATGAAGGTAGTTATTGGCACCAGCGTATCAATTTCGCACAGGAGAGAGTTAACCTAGAAGGTAACGGTGTAGAGATAGTGGGCTATACTATCGAAGCAGATACTCCTGAGCTAGAAGAATAATGGCCCGTCATCTACCAGACCTATATGCAGTAATGTATTGTAGTAAATGTGATAAGACACATAGTAGCTGGAAACTGGAAGGTCAATGGCAAGCTCGACTAGCAGCGGGATACCTTACAAAACAACACGCTGCAGTATGTTGGAATAAATATACAAGGGAATATTCTCACGGCTGGACTGCACAGGTCGAGTGTCATAATAGAGTATATTTCACAACAAAAGAGAAGGTGAAATTTGGCAAAGTGGAAGAGACTAGAAGATAAAGTAGCAGGTTTAAACAGACTATTCACTGACTATAAAACTAGGGCTAAAAGTAAAGGTCTAAAATTTTCTCTAATCAAAAACAAATTTAAGGAACTAATCACCTCAGACTGTCACTATTGTGGAATAAAGCCGTCTAATAAAATTCACCCAAGTAAGAGAAGATCCAAAAATCCTCTAGCGTATAATGGATTAGATAGAGTAAATAATCAATTAGGTTACACGTATAAAAATTCTGTATCTTGTTGTAAAGTGTGCAACATCGCAAAGAATGACATGTCTATCGAAAAGTTTCTAGAATGGGTGGTAAATGTCTACAAAGTTTCCCAGACTCTATCATAAATCGAGATCTGGTAAGATACATTCATGGAAGATCTGGACTGAAGGTGCTGATGTATGTACTGAGTACGGTCAGCTAGATGGTAAGAAGCAGACCGCAAGGAAGACTTCTATAGGCAAGAACATTGGTAAGACCAATGAAACTACCCCAGCAGAGCAGGCAGAGCGCGATGCTGCCTCCATGTTTACATTCAAGCTAGATAGAAAGTATTCAGAGACTGTTTCAGAGTCTAAAGAAACTATCTTCCTACCAATGCTAGCTCATGACTTCGAGAAGAAGAAGAAAAAGGTTAAGTATCCAGTAGATATGCAGCCCAAGCTAGATGGGCTGAGATGTTTAGCCTTCTATGATCATGACGAGAAGAAAGTATTCCTTATGAGTAGGAGTGGTAAGTCCTACTCTGTACCTCACCTTGAGAAACAAATAGAAAGGTTACTTAAGGATAATACTGACTTAGTCCTGGACGGAGAATTATATATACACGGCGAGACATTTCAGACCATTACTAGACTAGTTAAGAAACATAGAGACGAGAGCGTTAACCTAGAGTTTCATATCTATGATGTAGCAGACGTAGAGGATCCCGAAGCAGTCGAGCCAGAGACATGGAAGGATAGGCTACGTAACCTGAAAGATCTATTCAAAGATTGTCCCAAGAAATATAGAAAACATCTCAAGAAACATAAGACTATTATCAATGTAAAGAGCGAAAAAGATATCTATGCTAAACAAGCCCAGTGGGTGTCAGAGGGATATGAGGGTGCGATCGTTCGTACTCATGATCATCTATATAACTGGGGCTACAGGTCCCCTGGCCTACTCAAGGTAAAGAACTTCCATGATGCTGAGTTCAAAGTAGTTGGCTACACAGTTGGTGTAGGCAAGGCAAAAGAGACCGTAACATGGGAATGTGAGGCCGAATCAGGTCAGATCTTTAGATGCTACTCTAAAGGTAGCATGGAAGAGAGAAAAGAACTCAAAGACAATGCTGATAGTTATGTAGGTCAATGGCTTAAGGTTAAGTTCTTTGAACGAACTGATGATGGCATCCCAAGGTTTCCAATAGGTATAGGATTTAGGCTAGATAAGGACATGTAATATAATGCGCAGAAGGAACAGCGTCGGCGGGGAGATCCATGAAGTCCAGTGTTCCATGGATCATTAGGCATGACCTTGGCAGCCAGGGTGCCAGGAATATGTTCTCTGCAGTAAGTTATGATGACGATGAGCTTTACTTTAGGAGTATTATAATGGGAATGGGTGCGACAGAGTTAACTCAGTGGGTCAAGAAGATCTCCACAGATACCGATGGAAATCCGCGTCACGTTGAGATAGTTAATTCCATGGACACAGAGAATCTAGAACATTTCTGTAAGCATAATAGCATCAGCATCAATAAAGAATCCGCCATTCCATATACCTGGCCTGTTGACAGGTCCGAAGACCCTGACGAAGAAGATGACTTCAGTGACTCACCTGCACATGGTACATGGAGTCTATCCAATGGGATATGGATTCATTCTATTGCTCATGCAGCTAATGGCCTCAATTGGATCCGTCTGTACAGTGTAGTAAATAGCGACGAAGGTAAGAAGCAACTACAGAAGTTCAAGGTTCGTCTAGATAACTGGAAGCTAGACACCCTTAGGAAAGATGCCAAGACAAAGGTACTTCGCATCGATGGCTATAGTATACAGTCAAAGGCCTACAAGCATGTGGGTTGGGATGATGTCATTCTCCCAGCAAAGCTTAAGGAAGATATTCATACAGCAATCTTTACCTTCTTTAAGAGCAAGCCAGTCTATGAGAAGCTAGACCTTGCATGGCAGCGTGGCATCCTACTGGCCGGTCCTCCAGGGAATGGCAAGACTATGCTCTGCAAGACAATCGCAAGCGAAGCTGATGTACCATTCATAACTCTTACTGTTGATAGAAACTGTAATGACGGTGCCCTTGAATATGCATTCAAGCAGGCTAGAATATTCGCACCATCTATTCTCTGCCTAGAAGATATCGACCGCCTATTCAAGTCCAACAGCCAGAGCACATTAGTGTTCTTCCTAAACCTATTAGACGGTATCTACAAGAGTAACGATGGTGTCCTCGTATTAGCTACAGCAAATCACCCAGAGGACCTAGATCAGGCTCTAGTCCAGAGACCATCCAGGTTTGATAGGATATTCAGAATTGAAGTTCCACTAGTAGATGAACGATTCCAGTTTCTAATGAATAAGAACGTATCAAACTTCTTTAGCCAGAATACATTAGAAAGTATTGCCCATGGCTCCGACAAAATGTCTATGGCATTCATCCAGGAGATTATAACTCAGGCTCACCTGAACGCAGTTCATCGCGGTGAGGACCCAACTGATGAGGATCTACAGGATGCACTCGAAGCACTCAGGCTACAAAACAGAACAGCGACAAAGATGTCTGAGGACCAAGGTATGGCACCTGTGGGCTTCGGCTAAACAACCTCCAGTTAGAAACAAATACTGGTGGATAGCCTATATCCTATTTACCCTACTAATGTACCTAGACCTAGGTATGACAGAATATGTATTACAGAGCGGAGCTACTGAATTCAACCCCCTCATGGATTGGGTTCTATCGTATGGTAGCATATCTGCCTGGTTAACCAAGACAATCTTTATATTTATCGCATACTTAGTGTGCAATACGCGCGTCATTTTCTTCTTGCTTGTTCCCTACGTTTTAGTTATCATTTGGAGTGTAGGAAATCTACTCCTACTTCCAAGCTAGAACGGTAGGAGATGGATGTTAATAAGTGTCATCCCAAGCAAGGGGCAAATTATAGAGGCAGTCAGAAATATAGAGATGGTCGAGAAGATTACTACTACGATCAATAGCTATAGCTCTACTATATTCCAATCTATAAGAATCAAGAAGGGACAGAAGTTCAAGGTCCTAGGTGGATACCGCTTACTTGATCGAGACGGTGCTATCTTCCTACAACTTGATCCACAAGACATAGAATACACATTCGGCTGGAAGAATATTATGGACCAGCTGAAGCTAAAGACCTGCTTCTTCAATGGTAACTTCGCAGTCAATCAGACACTAAGAGATACTAAAGATATAGTCTATAAAGATGGTGACGAAGCAGTACACAGATTCTCCGATTTGGAACTATAATGGATACAGACAACGATAAGATTAGTGCATGCCATACAGAACTAATTGATATATTTCAGAAATATAAGCTCAATATCGGTGAGATTCTTATCACATATGGCAATCTAGGCTACACCTTAGGTGCTTCAATTGATGGACATGCTGGTCAAGGTCCATCTGAAGAAGAGTTAAAAAAAGCATACTATACTACCCCAACTGTTGGGGTAGGACTTATGCTTCAAGGAATCGAAGTAACAGGCTGGTATAACCAGCTTATACAATTACTCAAAGACAAGGAGAAAGAGAATGACACCTAGTCGTGTAAAGCGTGCCCGTAGGCACATTGGGGACACAGCAGTGTTCACTGTCCGTAATGATGAACATCCCGTGAGTGCTCGACTCGTCGATGCTCCTCTCGTAGACGGAACATATGTTCTAGTTTTCGAAGAGCGTAATCGATCGAAAACTCGCTGGGAAGTTGACTTCAGCGACATCGTTACACCTATTCGTTACGGCGCCTAAAGACCCCACCGCGTCGTAGATTAACGTTCCCCTGAGTATATTCTCTCGGGAACCCAACGGAAGTAATAAGAAGCATAGCCATATATATACAAGGTCAAGGAAGGTAAATATTATGGTTACACCACAACAATACGCAATCTACAAAGGAGTCAGCGGCAAGTTTGGCGCTGTTCAATTCAATTTCCAGGCACCTCATAGGTACTGCACCTCATGTAAGAAGAAAGACTTCACAGGTGAGCTACGTGAGTGCTGCGGTAAGGTAAGTGTCCGTGAGGGCGCAGTCTTTGTAGACATCACATCCACCAAGGATAAGAACGTATACGACTGGGAGAATAAGATCACAGTCGCCCTATCTATCAATGATCTGGGCAAGATTCTCTATGGTCTACGCACAGCTAAGGTAGGTACAGAGGTCAAGCTTATGCATGATCCAGGTGCTAAGACAGCAGCAAGCGGTAAGATACAGAAGCACATCGTCTTCAGTTCTCCTAAGGGTCCAGCTGTAGGCTTTATGCTGAACGTATCGCAGGTTACTGGTCAGGAACGGAGGGCTCACATGGTACCACTATCTCCTGATGAGGTACTAGTCGTAGCACGACTATTTGATACGGCTATCACTCGGGCACTTGCTTGGTAGATTAGCAAGGTAGTAGGGTATATTCCTACTATCACAAGGAGATGTAGATGGAGAAAACTATAATAGTTCGTATGAAAAATGGACCTGTAGGTTCTTCCTATTACAGCTACTCCTTCTCAGAGCTAGAAATAACGATCATAGACGATAATCTACATTTTACCATGTATAATGGTCCCATACAGGATCCTGGCGATAGTACCGCGCTTTCCGTCAGCCTAGATGATCTACAGGAAGTTATTGACCTATTAAAAGGCAAGAAGACTACAGTCCGTAAAGATCATCCACGTCAGATTGAATTAGAGACTAAGGATAGCTAACCTCCAACAGGGAAAGATAATGACACAGAAAGAGATCCTACTTGAGATTCTGGATAGAGTTAAGGCTATAGAATCATATGTCAGGAGCTCAGCTCCTCCAGACATTATTACTATCTCATGTGATGGATCAGTCATTAAGAATCCTGGTGGTCCCTGCGCAGTAGGAGTAGTCATCCAGTCACCTGGTGGTGAGTCTATTGAGATTGGACACAAGGTTCCTTCTACCACAAATAATGAGGCAGAGATTGATGCAATCTATGTAGGTCTAAATAGTATACTAGGCCTCAATAAGTCACCAGATATCCCAATAGAAGTAATATCAGACAGTATGATTATAGTTAATGGGTTGAATAAAGAAAGCTCATTAAAGAACGAACGACTCAAGAAGAAGAGAGATATGATTATTGAGTTAGTTAATAGATCAGGTGCCAAAGTCACATATAAGTGGGCCCCACGTAATTCCACTGTAGCCCTGGATAGGGCTAACTTCCTTGCCCAGAAGGCTAATGGAGTAAAGAACCCAGGACAGTAATGCTATCCATAAACGGTAATATTAGGATCATAGAAGCGGAGCCCATACTAAAGAAGGGCGAGAACTTCTGGGTCCTTAAGATGAAGATCATATCCCGAGGCAAGAAGTTCAACAGAGAAACTAAGAGATTTGAAGACCAACTCAGCTATTATCCAGCTAAGATGATGTTCTATAAACAAGAGGATGTAGACGCTTGGGTACCACAGATGAAGGTAGGCCAATGGATGGAACTGAAATGGGCTATCCTTCAGGGAGCTGATGGTAAGGGAAAAAATTTCATTGAAGTATGTATTCAGCCTAATGTAAAACAAACTCTCTTCCCCAAAAAGAAGAAGGAGAATGAAAATGGATGAGTTCGATCTGGATAGACCTGACTTCGAGGAGATGTTCCGTCTCATTACAGTAGACCGCAAGCGTAAGAAGAAAATCCGTGTAACTCTCATCGATGAAGATGGAGACGAGGTTCCTATCAAGAGCGTCTCCAAGCAGCTCATGGAGTATGTCACTGATCAGTTCAAGATCAGTAAGGATCTAGATCCTGATGACGATGATGACGTTGATACAAAAGCTAGTAAGATCGTCAATCAGATCCTACCACTAGTCTCTCAGTCTATGGTCGCTGCACTGCCTGGTCTTATGGGCCAGCGACATGCATATCTTACCCTAGCTATGGAGAATACAAGGCACTCTACCATCATGATGATGATGCTAGCTATCTGTCTGTATAAGTTCATCAAGCAGAAGGGACTTAAGATCGTAACAGAGGAAGAGGATGTTACACAGGAAGAGCTAGATAAGATGATGAAGATATCGAAGATGACATCTAGTGCTACTACAGGTGCCCTACTTGGTATGTCTCCTCAGGAGATTATCAAAGACCTCATGGATGCTGGAGAAATAACAGCAGATGAGATCAAGCAGATCACAGGGAAAGATTCTGCTGGGTTCGATGTAGATCCTGATGATGAGGAAGATACCTAGTACAAATCAGGCCTAGCTAACTTATCTGTGTGGAGATCATGTGAGCAATCGGACAGGAAAACCAGGTTCGAATACAATACTTCGCGATGATGTATACTTCCATACCAATAATAATACAGGCATCGTAGAAAGACCGAAGGATCAGTGTATTGAATTCTATACTACTGGTATCACTTTCAAGAAGCCAAATGAAAAGTTCAGCCGCCAGTATTATATACGCCAGGTCTATCACCATGCAGAATCCCTACATCCAGATGTAGAGATCAGTGAGGTCCAATTCCCTATCAATATAGATGACCATAGGGTTATGCTAATCCCAGAACACAATAATCCACATGATGCTACTGCATCAAATGTAGTCCTTGTTATCAAGGATAAGAAGTATGATATTGGGTACGTACCTAAGAAGATCAGCAACACAGTGGCCAAAGCACTAGTAAAAGGTCGTCTTACTGAAGGAAAGATCCTTAGAGTAAGCCACCATAAGAACAAAAAATACTATGTAATTAAGGTAGTATTTGGTTACGATGGCAGAAGGTTTCTCACATCGAGAACACTTAGCTATGAACGATTACAAGGTGTGGTTGATGAATTATGATGATTGGGGCTCTAGGGTTTAACTTAAGTACAGAAGATAGATCTCAGATAGAGAGTATCCTAGAGACCATGAAGATCAATGCAGTAGTAGAAACAATTGACATTAGATCCACACAGTTAAAGAGTGTTCTAGATAATAAGGATGTAGTAATAGCCTTTGGTAGGTTCGCAAGCAATATGGGGAGAAAGCGAGCGACTGAGAAAAACATTACATTCATAGAGTTGCCAGACATTAAGAAGCTATACTCTGAGAGTAACGGAGGAGACAAAGGGGCTAGAGAGTCCGCATACAATAGCCTAATAAGCTTGAAGTCTGCGATGGATTCAGGTAAGATAAGGATCGTTGATGATCGTAAAGTGCTTGAATCTATTAGAGAAGACTCTGTACCAGACCTATCACCAGGTCGGATCGAAAAGCTCAAACAAGTAATTCAGGAGACTGGAAAAACAGACTGGGTTTGCCTTACTAAGAGTGGACAGTCGGTACGTATATCGCTGACACCTGATGTAGACAGCAACTTCGACATCAATATTACATTCGATGAGTTGCTAGCCATCAAGGTAGCTATGGATATACTTCAAGCCAAAGAGGTCCAATTTGTCTCCCCAAACAATCAAGATAGCAAAGGTTCTAGCCGGAAGCCTAGCCCAGATCATAGTGATTGAAGGGTTGAAACTTCTGGAGAGGAAATTACAGACTAAGGTCAAAGAGATCAAATACAGTTAATTCTAACAGGAGATGAAGATGCCAAAAACGCCCGATATTAACCTGTCCTACAGGCGATATGATAACTCAATGGAACAGGTTATTGCCTTACTAAAGGCAAGAGTTCCACTGATCTATCTAGTCACTCACGAAGAAAATAGATTCATCGATGAGTTTACAGGTAAGGTTGCCCAAGATCTCCACCGTGAAGTCTGGGTCTGGAGCCAGTATCAAGGTCTAATCAAGGATTGGACGAAGAATCTGGTTCCTCGCGCTGAAGGCAAGGAAGATGGAACCTGGAACCCAGGCAGAGCATTGCAACGAATTCACGACCATGAAGTATCAGATTCAATGCGTGGCAATGTATACATTATGAGAGATATGCATAGGGTTCTGGGTGAAACAACCCCAAGACATCTGAGAGATATGTACGAGCACCTCATTGCTCATAAGAAGACTCTCATCATCGTCGCTCCCTACCTAGGCTACGGTCCTGGTGGCCGAGAGAGAGGTATTGAACCATCACTAGAGAAGCAGATCGCAGTAGTAAACTACGATCTCCCAACTCATGATGAGATTAAGTCCACAATCAAGGACAATGTAGAGAAAGTAAAGTTCTCCTTCGAGCAAGAAGGTAAGACTCCTCAGGCCAAGCTAGACTACACCGATGAGGACTTCACCGAGTTTACAAGGTGTCTACAGGGTCTAACACTCGCAGAAGCAGAGACAGCAATCGCAACTTCGTTGACTCACCTAAAGCATGTCAACATTGAGAAGTTGCTACAGGAAAAGAAGAATATCATTCTGAAGACAGATGTCCTAGAGTATATCGACAGCAAGACCACCATGTCAGATGTTGGTGGTATGGACGAAGCAAAGGCATTCTTCGACTCCTATTCAGATGCTTTCACCGAAGAGGCAAAGGAATACGGTGTAGAGCCGCTGCGCGGCGTGCTCTTCACTGGAGTACCTGGAACCGGTAAGTCATTACTAGCGAAGACAATCAGCACTAGCTGGAAGCTTCCACTCCTAAGATTAGACGTTGGTAAGGTAATGACTGGCCTCGTCGGTGGATCTGAGCAGAGAATGCGAGAGGCAGTCAAGCTCGCAGAAGCCTGCGCACCATGTATCCTATGGATTGATGAGATTGAGAAGGCTCTATCAGGTACTAAGTCAAGCAACTTCAGTGATGGTGGTACACTATCCCGAGTGTTTGGTACTCTACTAACAGCAATGCAAGAGGGCATGGAAAATGTCACAGTAATTGCTACTGCTAATGACATCAGTGCCCTTCCTCCAGAGTTGATCAGGCGATTCAATGAGGTATTCTTCGTAGATCTTCCGAGCGACGACGAAAGGCAAGAGATCTTTAATATCCACCTGAAGAAGAGAGGCCGAGATCCAAAGAAGTTCAAGTTTCCCAAGCTTCTTAAGGCTACACGAAACTACACAGGTGCTGAGATTGAGAAGTCAATCAAGGATGCCATTGCACATGCATGGACAGATGGTAAGCGTCCTATGAACTCAGAAGACCTACTCCGTGCTGTCAACAGCACAAAGCCAATCAGTCAGGTCATGGAAGAGAAGATCGATGCCATTCGTAAGTGGGCTCGAGATCGTGCCCGCTATGCATCATCACATGCTGCTCAGGCAAATGCTCCTGGAGCACAGAAGGTAGTAACTAGCGGAGGCAAAGAGATCGAAGTAGATGAAGCCCTTGGTGACTTCAGTGAAATACAGACAACGAAGGATAAAAAGAAAGTAGCCAAGGGTAAAGTACGAGAGGTCGATCTAGACTAATGGAGAAAGCTATGCAAGATATATCCTTCTATGATACTAAGGACTTTAATACTATTGTCCTACTCAAGCATCATGGTATGAAGTTTGAGAAGGTAGAACGCGAAGGCCCAGGTATGCGCACTAAAAGAGTATACGTGAAGAACACACCAGAGCTACAGAAGCTCCTTCTTGACTTCGACAACGAGGTTATCGATGTAAATATGTGTGAGTTAATGGATACAATTGAGAAGACTAAGGACTTTGTGCACAGATAACAGCAGATACAAATACCTAGGGGAGGTCAGGTTAATGGCCTCCCCTTTTTTCGATATGGAGATGTAAATGTTAATAGATGAAGAAGTATTCCAAGCCCTGCAAGACCACTGGGAGGAACTTGGTAGTAATTCGAAGGCAGAAATTGGCACAGTCCTTGAGAAGGGACGTATGTATGGCAGCTCTCTATATAATAAGGGAGTAGGTAATATATTCCTAAGGTACATAGATAATCCCTCTGGTGCATCATACTATGATAGCGAGGTAGAAGATCTTAAAAGTGAGGTTCAATATCTAGAAACCAAGGTAAAAACAGCAGAAGATAACTACAGTAGTGAACGTACTACTGCAGTAGAACTAGCAGATAAGGTAATTATACTCGAAGAGAAACTAAGAAAATATCAGGAGCACTTCAAGGCACTAAGATTTAGTAAGCTCGAGATAGAATAAATGCACGATACTACCTGCACCTGTGATAAGTGTTATCACGATAAGAATTATATCGATCAAAAAGGTAATGCTTACCTGAACATAGATACATCTACAGTGCCCATACATAGCCCTCGAGTCAAGGACACCTCAGCTCCTAGATTTCTACATCCAGAGATAATAGAATTAAGAAAAGAGGTCGCACAGCTACAGATACAGCTCAATCAAGCAATAGACGCAGCTAAGATGTATCAGCAGCAGAAGAAGGATGTTCATAATTTCTTACTAAAAACTCAGAAACAGGCAGCAGAATACTTGATTGAACTCTGTGAACTAAAGATTGCTCTAAAGAAATACCGTTTCGTTGGACTGGAGCTTGAAGATGCCAAAGAGAAGAGTCAGGAAGAGGGACCCGGACAAGTACCAGAAAATGACCAAGCACAAAACAAGGCGAGTTACAGCGACGAAGAAGAAACCGAGACGAGTGATACGGAAGAGGAAGAGATCTGGTGGTAGTAACCAAGGAGTCATGCCACCAGCCCAGCTGGTCAAAGAGCTACAGAAGAAAATAGAAGAGCTAGATAAAGAATTGACACTAGAGATCGAGATCCGTGCAGCTAGGGAGGCTGAGCTTGAGCAGAGGGAAGCTAAAATTAGGTCATTGGAACGTATACTTAGGCTAGAAAGATTTAGAGATATCGAGGTAGGCTAGTGCCACTTGACTTAGAAAATGAAGAAGTTGATCTTCGAATTGAGGATGGCTATCGATTGAGAGTAGGTAATATACTCACTATCAATCTGAAGACTGGCGACATGCTAATTGAGAAGCAATTCTCTAATCCCGCCCGTGTATTCTGGACTGAAGTAAAGAAATGTATACGTGCTGAACTATCTGACATCACTATACAGAATAGACAGAAGCTAGAAGCAGAGAAGTCACCAAAGCTAGCAGAAGCAGTTAATGCACTCCAGGCACAAGTAGCAGATCTCAAGACCCAGCGAGATATATATAAAGAAGAGTTTGAGGCTACTAAGAAGAAAGCAGACGCATACAAGAAGAGACTTGATGTAGATAGATTCAATGGGATTGATATATAATGGCTGAATCTCCAAAGCTACACCCAGACGATGTGAAGTTTATCACTGAGCGTTTCGCAGAACTACAGGTAGCGATAGATCTCCTATCTAATATAGCATATAACAATGCCTCAACCGTTGCCTGTCTACATAAGGCTATCCTAGATTCAAATCAAATACCAAGCGTGCTTACTTCTAATCAACTCACAATGGCTGATGAACTTATACAGAAGAATATAGACGTTACTAGAGAATTTGTGAATAAGGTAGACAAGAAACAACAGAAGCTCAAACAAGATATAAAAGACCGCTTCAGTGGTATAGAGCTATGACAGCTACTGAACAACAATCAGACGAACAAATCAAAGACCTGCAAGATAGAATCCGAGAGCTTGAGAGGAAGCAGGATGGTCTACATGACACCATTAATTTTCTACTCGCTCTCATAGAGCCTACAGCTCAGGGTGCTAACATGGGTCTAAAGGCATTCAATTGCCTTACTAAGAATCCTCCTGCTACACCTGTAGAGAAAGAACCTGATTACTCTGTAAAAATCCATAAGGAGCTCATAAGGACATGGAATGAACTCCTTGAGCATCTGAAAGAGCATAACGAGGGTGTGCTCGAGAGAAGAAAAGGACGCTTCGATACCCTGGAGATATGAAAATGAGATATCTAGATGCAATCTTCATCCAGCCTAGCTATGGCTGTGCCCTAGACTGTAAGGGATGCTATGTCAAAGAATCTGTTCAGAATGGACAGATGCCACGTGAGCTAATCAAAGAGTTCCTGGAGTACCTATTTACTGGCTACAGAATACAGACCAGACAGATCACAATAGCAGTAGATAACTTGCCAGAAGGTAATGGTGATCAGTCAACGCGAGATCGTCACATCATGCTAGGTACTCTGAAGACTGCTGTAGATCTAAAGAAAGAAACCAAGTCAGATACTGAGCTCCATGTTACAGCTAATTCATATGCTGCCCTATACAAATACTGGCGACAAATAGGACCATTTTATATAGATAATGAGCGAAGCCCGGTAAACCTCATATCATATAGCCATATACCAAAGAGTGTGTTGTTCAAGATGAGAGACTACTTTGCGACTAAAAGTCATACCCAGATCAACTATAATTATACGCCAGATGGTAATTGGGCAGCTTATGAGGAAGCTCTGAAGGTTGTAGACATGTCCTACTTTGTCCTACATAAAGCAGGCCTAGGGCATCGGAATGATCCAAAGCAGATCCAACTATATAAGGAAGGCCTCAGGTTTGTAGATACACTGCCAGAGGAACTGAAAAAGAAAGTAGTAGTAGATAGCTGTGTTACAGATTCATACGATTTTTTGAAGACTGGGCACGGCTGTTCTGCTAATATTAGAAAGATACATATATGGCCTGATGGTCATGTGTCTGGATGTCCATATAATAAAGAAGGTGGACATCCTGCACATACATTAGAACAGTTGATTTCTAATATTGAAGAGGTAATGAAACAATATGAATTTCGTAAGTGCACTATTCCAAAAGATTATTTCGGTCGCAAAGAACCCACCTCCACATCCGTTGGAAGTAAAGGTCAAGCCGCCCAGCTCAAAGTCATCTAATAAAGAATCCATCGTTGACTTTGACTTTGTAGCTGCAGGTGAGTCTTCATGGACTCCATCAGAGCCACAGTTGCCTGCTGTAAAGAAAGTTACCGAGAACTTCTGGAAAGTTACTACAACTACTACAGCTATAGTACCTCCTGAGCCTCCTCCTATGCCTACTCAGCCAGTAGAACCTCAAGTAATAGGAGGCACAATAAAAACTGTCAATATACCTGGACCAAATACTGTACAGTTTCTACCACCACAACAAGTAGCTGCTATCATCACCCCATACGCACAGAGCCATAATGCTTGGAGACCACAGCTTAGTCTAAAAGCTAGGTGGAAAGATCTTCCAAAAGCTCAATGGGTCCAGCACTACAGTTTTCAGAGAGGCATGAACAATGCAAGTCAGCATTTACAGACACTTGTATTGATCACAAAAATAGATGAAGATAGCCCGTTTATGGAACTAAGGTTAATAAGTAATGAGACAACGGGCGAGGTAATTTATGCGTTAGATGGTACGGAAATCTCTTGTAGTACGATGGCCGATATACTATACTCAATCTTACCCGCCTTAGAGTGTCTCCCACTCTCCATCGTTGAGGGTCCTTTCAAAGAGCTAGATGAGCTACTTCGAAGGGATTCCTCTATAGAGGAGAGGGAAAACCACAATCGATTTAATGACTTGGAGATTGAGTATGAAGGAAACGAAGACACCACAGGAAATAGCACAGGAGATACTCAAGGGGATTAAGAAGGGCAAAGAAGTCCACGACATATTTGCGCAGAACTTTAGAGAAGAGTACGAAATCTCAGGTAAGACGCTACTAGAATGGGAACAGATGTTCAAAATTACTGTTCCTGCAGATCCTGATCCAGGAGTCTGCAAAGTAATAGACATGAAAATCATGGCTCTACATCAGACTGCAGCATTCTATCATGCTGTATCAGTAGCACAGACACAGATGCTCAAGAAAGGTAACGACACTGAGTATCGTAGTAGATATGCTGCCATAGTAGCAGAGTGGAATCAGCACAATCCTGGTAAAAGGATTCCTGCAGCAGGTACATTAGATACGCTGACTCGTGCCGAGACTGATGATATCGAGGGCGCAGTTGCAAATGCAGAGCTGCAAAAAGACTTCTGGAAAAATATAATGGACCACCTTAATATGTGTAGACGTCTATTAGAAAACGCCACCATCAATTCTGGTATCCAGACCAAGATGGATAATAATCATAGAGGAACTATTTATGACACCGGACACAGCAGATAACACTATCAACAACCAGCTAAACCCACCTGAACCTGATACCAGTGACGAGATTAAATACGCATATGTAGTAGGTGTTAAGAACAACGGTCAGTTTGTCTTCGATGTCCATGGTGATGAGATTGGTCTCATTGAACTAATGGGATTGCATCAGTATGCATCACGAAGGATCCAAGGTATCTTTGATGATAACCATGGAACCGGCGATGCTATTACTACGCAAATATATAAAACGATTCAGGAATTGGCTGCTAAGCTCTTCGAAGCAGGGCAGGATACAGAAGAGGAAATACTACCAGTAGCCACCACAGTAGAGCCAGATGATGTGGAGGCCGCTAGCTAGGATGACAACATACTTCACGACAGGAACACCAGACTGGGGCCCAGTTGGCCAAGATATATACGATAGAACTTATTCACGAATTAAAGCTAATGGTGATAGAGAAACATGGTTCGATACAGTAGTACGAGTTGTCGAGGGTAATACAAAGTTCGTAGATTCGAAGTTCATTGAAAAGAACGAGAAGGAAGAGTTATTTAATCTCATCTATAACTTTAGAGCTATCCCAGCAGGAAGACATCTATGGGTAACAGGTGTACCCGGACGACAGTTCATCTCTAACTGCTGGAACAGTCACTGGTATGATAAGTTTAGTACCCACTTCACCTTTCTATTCGAGAGACTAATGGAAGGTGGAGGAGTTGGCACGAACTATTCCACAAAATATCTCAGGCAATACTCACAGATTAAACATGGTATTACAGTACACTTTGTATGCACACCTGAACATAAAGACTATAAACAACTAGAAGATTATCTGAGTGAGCAATACTCCCCTGATTGGTCAGGTGCTATCACCATTGCAGATAGTCGAGAAGGCTGGGTAGAAGGACTTAGAAAGGTCATAGACTCAGCTTTTGAAGGTTCACCACCGCTCAACGGTACAGTCCCTGCAAACACTATTGTATTTGACGTCTCTCAGATCCGTCCACAGGGAGCTAAGATTAAATCATTCGGCGGGACCGCATCTGGCCCCTTTGCTCTTATGGAGATGTTATGCAACGTCAATAAGATATTGAGTGACAATGTAGGTAGTAAACCTACCTCTATGATCTGTATGGATATAGATCATGAGATTGGTCACTGCGTAGTGTCAGGTAACGTGCGTCGCTCTGCACGCATGTCTATGAAGTATTGGAAAGATGATGACATCATGGACTTCCTTGGCTGTAAGGCTGATGGAATGCGTCATTGGACTACTAATATATCTGTAGTAATAGATAATCTATTCTTCAGAAAGTTGAAAGAAAAAGATAAGCTAGCAAAGAAGATAGCTAGACACTGGGCGAAGGGCCAACTGAGCAATGGAGAGCCGGGTTTCTATAATATTTCTAAAGCAAGCGAAGGCGAGCCGACAGAAGCATTCACCACAAATCCATGTTTAAGTGGTGAGAATTGGGTCATTACGAATGAAGGTCCTCGACCAATTAAATCTATTATAAACCGTGGAGATCTATCTTTATTGTTGAATGGTAAGTGGGTGCCTATTACAGATCTAGGATTTTTTAAGACAGGTGAAAAGCCTACCTTTAAACTAATCACAAAATCAGGCCACTCCATTATTATTACAGAAGATCATAAGGTACTTGTTCATGAACAAGGTAAGATGGGTTTCAATAAGAAAGCTGCTAAAGATCTAACTTCTGGAGATCTAATTTGTATAGCTGAACAGAAACAACCTGACACTCCCTGGAAAGGAGAAGGTACATTTGAACAAGGCTGGCTACTTGGATTACTAATAGGAGATGGATGTATCTCAGGTGAGAGAGCTTACATAGATACTTGGGGAGACGAGAGAAATTTAGCAGATAAAGCAGCTGATATCTTAAGAACTACAACAAAAACTAGATCACATTTTGGAGTACAGTCACTAGATAAATATGACAAATCCCGTGTAACTTGTAAGTCTCTCAGAGATCTTACTTTACAGTTTAGTCTAACACCAGCCAAATTTATTAGTTCATCCATCGAAAAAGCTTCTTCAGCATTCTATAAAGGATTTTTACGTGGATTTTTTGATGCCGACGGTTCAGTGCAAGGTACAATTAAGAAAGGATATAGTATTCGACTCTCTCAATCTGATCTTATTAGATTACAGAAGGTTCAAAGAATGCTTGGCCGTGTTGGTATCTTTTCTAAAATCTATGAAAACAGAAGAGAGGGTGACTTCAGAGAACTACCTGATGGCCACGGTAAATACAAAGAATATTATTGTCAAGATCAACATGAACTAGTAATTACATCCGATCAAATGATTAAGTTCAGAGATATTATTGGCTTTGAATCCAAAGCAAAGAAAGAAAAGCTTAACAATATTCTTAATACAATCACACCGTATAAAACAAAATTCATCTCTGAATTCAAGGAGTTAAAACCTCATCACGTAATAGAGTCAGTATATGATGTACAAGTACCAGAATATAATGTCTTAGATTGTAATGGTTTCATAGTATCTAACTGTGGCGAAATTACATTCTCTCTACCTAATGAGAATTGTAATCTAGGTCATGTCAATGTATCAGCTTTCGTAGATAATAAATCAGGGTTCTTTAGAGCGTGCCGTCTTATGGCACGTTTCCTTATTCGTGCAACATACGCAGACTTCCCTAACCCAGGAGCCAAGCAAGCTATTGAAATTAATAGACGTATTGGTGTAGGTATATTCGGACTACAGGGATGGCTAAATCTGCAGGGGATACGATTCTCTGAGGCACATGAGAATACAGAGGTACGTAGATTCTTACAGAAGGCCAGAGAGGTCATTCGTAAAGAAGCCCGTGACTATGCATTCCAACTAAGAATCCCCGAGCCAATTAAAGTAACTACCGTAGCACCTACAGGTACTATCTCTAAGATGCCTGGGACATCCGAGGGTATTCACCCAATCTTCGGACGCTACTTTATCCGTCGTATAATGTTTTCTCTATTAGATCCACTACAGAAGCAGAAGATACAAGAGTATGAAGCTCTTGGCTATCCAGTAGAGGATTCAGTATACGCAGCTAATACAAAATTAGTTTCGTTCTATGTAAAAGACCCACTAGTAGATCAAGTAGTGGCTGCGGGTTTTGACGAGTCAGTTGTAGAACAAGCAGGTGAGATTGATCTGGATGATATGCTGGCAGTTCAAGCAATGGTTCAGCAGGAGTTCGCAGACAACGCTATTTCCTTCACAATAAATATACAACCAAACAGATACAAAATAGGTGACTTGGTACGTGCTATGAGAACATGGGGACCCAGACTAAAAGGTTCGACAATCATGCCAATGATTAGTAACCGTCCTCAGATGCCATACCAGCAGATAACTAAGGAGGAGTATGAAGCAGCCAAGTTCAAGCAACTTGGCCAGGGCTCAATTGAGTGCCCTAATAACGTCTGTCCTATTAAATAATGAATAGGACACACTTTAGGTATACAGAAGTGCATGAATGGGGCAATACCAGGTTCACATTAACTTATTTTGAACCACAACATGATGAGTGCAAGTTCCTACTAATGAAAGTAGTAGAACAGGCTGTACGTGACTTCATTAATTTGGAGTTCTCTACTATACCAATAGAAAAGGTATACTACGAATCAGCGACAGGTTTTCTCTTTGACACCGACTATAGGATAGATTATGGAGGGCATGAAATGTCCTTCTCTGATGTATTAGACTGTCTTGATATGGAAGCCATATGGTTTCGGGAACAGGTCTCGAAACTAAAAGAAAGAAAGAGAAAGCTTAAACAATGATGTCGAAACAAATCTATCTAGCAGGTGCCATGGAGTTTACTCCTGATAATGGTGCAGGTTGGAGATCCTCAGTCACTAGTGTACTAAAGAACATGAGGTATCGTGTCTTTAATCCGTGCACAGATGAAGGCATGATTCTGGAGAAGTATGGGTATGAAACTGGTAAAGAATTCCTAGCTGATAAGCTAGCTGATTACGATAAATTCGAAGCATGTATGCAGGATATTGCCAAGGTAGATCTGATTCAACTAGCAGCTAGTAACTATGTCATTGCATATATTACAGAAAATCTTAGAGGTGGCACAGACGGTGAAGTAACATGTGCTAAGTATATATTTAACACACCAGTTATTGCCGTACTAGAACCTGGCCTCGAGTATAAGAATTGTTCCGGGTGGGTACTTGCATGCTGTGATAAGGTCTTCTACAACTTCCAAGAAGCAGTTGACTATATCAGAGCTCAAGACCAGGAGAAAGAATGAATGCGAGAGATAATCACTCAGATCTAAAGGATTCAGGTAGCCGCCAAGGATTCCAATCCGGTGCGGTAAGAGATGCACAAGAAAATAAAGGCGCTTTTCACCTTGTGCCAGAAGTAGTTACCTTCCTACTATCTAGAGTATACGAAGAAGGTGCCAGAAAATATGCTGCTCGTAACTGGGAAAAGGGTATGCCAATCTCAGTCTACATAAACTCAGCACAGAGACACCTAGCAAAATATAAGATGGGCCTCAGAGATGAACCACATCTCAGTCAGGCTCTATGGAATGTCACTGGTGCACTATGGACAGGAGTAATGGTCCATCTAGGACTTAGAGATCAGGCACTCAATGACCTACCTAACCATGTAGGATTCCTATCCAAAGAAGGTATAGACCCAGATGATCGAGTAGATTCTGGTCTATGGGAGACACCCGTGTTAAGTCAATCTGAGATTAATTCATTGAAAGTATTTGGGTTAAGTAGAGAAATATATAAGCAGCATGAAGAATCAAATAAGAAGGTAGATAATGAGTAATATCTGTACCGTATATGGGCCTGAAGAAGAAGAGAAAATTAAACCACACATCAATATTGGATGTCTTGGCGCTGATGGTGTAGGTAAGACCACGGTGCTCAAAGCTATTATGAAGTTACTTAAGGGTAAATACAAAAAGCTTGGTGGACTCTCAGGTGGTTATTGTAGGGAGAAATAATGAGCAAGAAAAAGACAGTTGAAGAAGAACCAGTAGTAGACAAAAAAGAAACAGCCCTTGACCTAGCCCTACAGGCTATAAATAAGCAGTTTGGTAAAGGATCAATCCAGAGATTCAATGGTGGTGTAATACCAGGTATAGAATTTATTCCCACTGGTTCTGTCAGTCTAGATAGAGCTCTAGGCGGAGGCTTTGCCAGAGGTCGGATCATAGAGATCTATGGTCCCGAGTCATCTGGTAAAACTACACTCACACTATCAGCTATCAGCGAGTGCCAGAAAGCAGGTGGAACCTGCGCATTTATCGATGCTGAGCACGCATTAGATATAAAATATGCTGGTCAGATTGGTGTAGTAGTTGAAGACCTACTCGTATCACAGCCTTCCTCAGGCGAGGAAGCACTCCAGATCGCAGATATGCTAGCTAGATCAGGTGCAGTAGATCTCATAGTGATTGACTCTGTTGCAGCACTGGTCCCCCAGGCAGAGCTAGAAGGCGACATGGGTGACCATCATATTGGCACACAGTCAAGACTAATGAGCCAGGCCATGAGAAAGCTTTCAGGCCTCATGCATACCAGCGATACATCAATCATCTTTATCAATCAGATACGGATGAAGATTGGTGTGATGTTCGGGAACCCAGAGACTACCTCAGGTGGCAATGCACTAAAGTTCTATGCTTCTCAGAGGTTAGATATCAGATCTCCCCAGTCAGCTAAGATCAAGTTAGGTGGAGATGGTAGTGAAATTATAGGCAAAAAGACTAAGGTAAAAGTAGTCAAGAACAAGGTAGCTCCGCCGTTCAAGGAAGCATATTTCAATCTGATCTTCGGCCAAGGTATAGATAAGATGGCTGATTTAATTACACTAGCTGCAGAGCTAGGAGTAGTCAATAAATCAGGTTCATGGTATTCTTATCAAGATGAAAGAATTGGCCAAGGAGTTAGCCAAGCTGCCAATTATCTAAGTGACACTCCCCAAGTAGCTGAAGAGATTAGAGAAATAGTCATGTCACTGTAGATAGATAATACCACTGGAGGCTAAATCTAATAGCTTTAGTACTCATAAGCTATTAGTATATAATCGTTATATGGCAATTATTAATAGACGTGAGACTGAACTTACGAATGTAGTAGGCAGTGGTATCGATGTATTCCTAACCACTCCCGATGGTATACCCATCAATACAGTAACTGTTAGTGGAATCACTAGGTTACTAGTACAGACTGAGGGAATTAGCGGTGGAGGTGGTGGGAACACCAAGATCGAGGGCGACTCTAGTGGTAATGTAGCAGAAGTCACAGCTAGTAATGAGCTCAAGACTACAGCAGCAGTTACTTCACTACCCAGTATTACTCTAGCAAGCCAAGCTAGCCCATTCACATCAGACCTCAATGTATCACTCGATGGAGAGACAGTAGATGTCTCAGATCGTGCTGCTAGAGATCTAGGTAAAGTAGATATCGCAGCGTTTGATACTTCTCTTCCTGCGGGCACAAATAACATCGGTGATGTAGATATACTTACACTACCAGATGTAACACAGCCTACACATGATAATCTGAACCTGAATGCTAATCTACAGATTGGTGACGTCGATGCTTCCACTAGCAATCCAGTCCCAGCAAAAGAGCTTAGATCAGGTACAGCAACGACATCTAATGTAGTTTCGATTGCATCGAACACTACAATACTTGCTGCAAATGCCAGCCGTCTTGGGGCTACTGTATATAATGATTCAACTAAGGTTCTATTCCTGAAATTCGGAGCAACTGCCTCCGCAACAAGTTTCACTGTCAGACTAAGTGCAGACGACTACTATGAGGTGCCATATAACTATACAGGTGTAATAGATGGTATCTGGGCCATGGCGAATGGTAACGCTCGGGTAACGGAGCTGACCTAATGCCTCTATTTAAAGATCCTGTTGCTGGCAATATTAACTATGACAACTCGTCTAGTAATATTGCTGCGTCTGGCGTACAGGGTGCTATTGATGAGCTCGATGACCGTAATATATGGCTAACCGTTTCAGGTGACACTGGCGCTACAGCAGCTGGCACATCAAGTGATCTACTAAGAGTTGTAGGCGCTGGAAATGTCACCACCAGTATGTCTGCAGGTACTCTCACTGTATCTGGTACTAATGGTGGTGGTGGGGATCCAGATCAGAATCTATGGGCCACAATTACAGCAGATAGTGGTAGTACTACAGCTAATACTACAACAGATACAGTTAATATCCTTGGTGCTGGTACAGTTACTACATCTATCAACGGTGACACAGTTACAGTATCAGGACAGTCAGCAGTTGGTGGTCCCAACGAGATAATTAATATTCAGCTCGGCTCTGCTCTAACTACAGGCGGAGGAAATAGTGCGAGTAGTGTAATTGCCAATGACTATCCAGCGACTGAGCATGCCAATACCAAAACTACTTATGGCATTCACGGCAGAGCAATGAATAGAACACCAGTAGCAGATGTAGAGGTTAAAACAAAATTTATACTCAAGGCCACTGGTACAGGAACAATAGTCAGAATTGCTGTAAAGACTAAGTCAAAAGCTACTGATGAGGACTCTTCAGCTGTGTTTGATGACGAAAGCTTCAATTCAGTGACAATAAATACCACAAATATAGGTGATATATTTGAGACAACTGTCTTGATTCCTTCTGGTATTTTTCTTGATGATGATACAGTAGCGCTACATATTGGAAGAGATGGTGCTAATGTAGTAGCTGGTCCCGGTGCAAGTGATGATTTTAATAAAGCAATACAGATAATTGATATCAAACTGAAGGTGCCTTAATGAGTAATACTACTACATATGTAAAGAATATCTTATCTACTGTACCGCCTACAGTTAATGATGATATTAATGCAGGGATTACCAATGGCTGCCGTTGGACTGATGAAACTGCTGAGAAAGATTATATCTGTCTTAATAATGCAGCTGCAGCAGCTAGATGGGTTCGAACATCCAGATACCCACCTATATCCCTAGACGCAGACCAGCTACTTAGCCCAAACAACTCTGATTGGATTGTTAATGCACTAGCTCCTCTATCAGCAGATTCTAACAATGCAGGGCTATCTGTCAGACTATTTGACGACACACTAGAAGAAGGCGTTGGCTTCAATGTACTAATTCCTGCTGGTGTTAAGTATGTAGACGTCAAAACTATTTCCCGCGCGGAGACAGCACCTGCAGGAGCCCGGACCGTAGGACTTAAATTATATAACCGTGCTATTACAGACAATGGGAGTGTAGATACCTGGGCATCAGGAATATTGCTTGATGATATTGATATCCCAACGAACGAGAATTTCCAGTATGATACATATACAATCACTCTTCCTGCATCAGGTATTACTGCTGGTGAATTAACCCAATTCGAACTGACTCGTGTAGACCCAGTGGGTGGTACTGAGTTAAGTGGCGACTGGGCATTACTACGACTAGATGTGGAGTTTGTATAAGTGGCAATTAATTTTCCTGGAACTGGTGGCAGTGGAATTGATATTGGAAATCCAGCAAGCTTAGATCTTACTGGAGCTTGTACAATTATGTGCTGGATCAACTTAAGTGCTGATACTCAAAATATTGACATCATCTCAAAATACAAGTCATCTCCTAGGGGTTTCACACTTCAAACAGATGATGATCCACCTAATGATACCTGGGGTATATTTATTATTGCAAAAACCTCATCGACATTACAAGGTTCAGGTTGGACCGCAAACCCATTAGTAACTGGCACATGGTATCATCTTGTTGGTCAGTTTGTTCCTAATACCTCTGTACAGGTATGGTTAGATGGAGTACTTAGTAATGAGAAAACTACTAGTATTCCAGCTACCATGTATAATCCTGTAAATGATCTTCACTTCGGAACAAGACCTAGTGGTGGTCAAAACTTGAATGGTATACTAGATGATATAAGAATATATAATCGTAATCTAAGTCAGGTAGAAATAAAGACTGTCTATACCGCTCGCGGGCGTGATGGAATTGTGGAAGGTTTAGTATCACGCTGGACTATGAACGAAAAATCAAATGGAGCTACAGTAAGTGGAGCAGACTCTATAAAAGACTTAGTTCTGAATGGAAACAGTGGTTCACCAGAGGGATCACCTACTTACAGTGAATCAATCTTAGGTTTCAGGAGAAGATAATGGCTTCTGTTTTAAATAGAACTACAAAACAATTTCTCGTAAGTGTAAATACGCCTGAGTACTCAACAGCAGATTGGATCCACAACCCAGATATGTCACCAGTAGCAGGTGTACTATCTCGCTACTGGGTAATTGAGGGTGACACTGTACGTGAGATGACAGATACTGAGAAAGATACAAATCATCTAGTAACTTGTCAGCAGGAAAAGATGGATGAGTTTGATGTACGTACAGACGAATTAATTGCAGCTGGATTTACATATTCTGGTCTCACCTTCAGTCTATCAATGCCAGCACAAGCTAAGATAATTGGTACACACGTAGCCGACGATGATAATGACGTAACATATCCTATCAAATGGAACAGTATAGATGATCTAAATACATATGAACTTCTTGCTTCAAGTGATATACACAACTTCTACACAACTGCTTTTGATGCCGTTCGTGACCATCTAGACAGCGGAACCACTCTTAAAGATTCTGTTCGTGCTGAAACAACAGCTTCTGGTGTGAATGCAGTAACAGATACTAGGTAATATCATGGCAGTAAAATCACTTGTACTAGAGATCAACTCTAGTAGTGACTCTGCATCTATACAGAGTCAAATAGATACTGCCCTATCAGATGCAGGGGTAGATAAGGCTGACTTCATTGATGTAGTAGTAATATCAGAACAGCAACCTAATCAACCCGCAGTAATCATCATCTTCTTTGATGGCTAATTAAAAAGACTACAAATGCGATATGAATATATGGTGCTTGAGGCTCAAGCTATCCATCAGCGCTCTAGTCCTCCTTATGCAATTCCCGAATGGCAACAAGAGTTAAAACGCCCTAACGAACACTGGCGCATACATAAGATAATAGAAATAGGTCCCTATATTGTTAGAACACTCTTGGAGCGACCAGTAGATAATCCTCAAGAACCTACAGAAAGATTTGAGAAACTAGATGTCGAATCGTGATTTCACTCACCTACATATCCATAGCCAATACAGTATCCTAGATGGAGCTATCAGAATTGATGAGCTCTGCAATCTAGTAGATAGTTTTGGCATGTCATCCATAGCTCTCACCGATCATGGTGTCATGGGAGGCATAGTAGAGCTACAGAAGGCAGCGAAAAAGAAAGGCCTCAAGCCACTCTTCGGCTGCGAGATGTACATCACCCTTGATGACAATGATCAAACCAAAGAAGATATGAACAGAGATAACTATCATCTCTGTGCCATAGCTATGAACCAGAAAGGGTATGAGAATCTCATACATTTGGTGAGTAATGCGCATCTCAGAAACTTCTATTACAAACCTAGGGTTAAGCAACGCGATCTATTCGAGTACTCCGAGGGCATCGTTATCCTATCAGGTTGTATTAACAGCCAATGCTTCCGCTATGGTCACTATGATCCCGAGCGGGAACTATTTTCTGATCCAGAAGGTCGAGCTCGAGGAATCATTGAAGAATATAAAGGGATCTTCGGAGACAGATACTACTTCGAAATCCAAGACGCTCCTGACTTACCACAACAAGGTGTATATAATGAATGGCTCCTTCGACAAGGTCATGAGCTATCTATTAAACCAGTCATCACAGCCGACGCCCACTATCTAACGCAGGCACATAAGGGCGCACATGACATCCTCATGGCTATGCAAACAAAGAAGACTCTAGATGAGTATCTATCTCCAGAGAATGACTTCAAGTTCGGGCCATATAACTATGTGAGATCTGGGGAAGAAATGCTATCAGCTGCTATTCGACAAAAAAGTCCAGAGGCATTCGAGAACACCCTAGAAGTAGCTGAACGCTGCAATGTAGAGATAGAACTAGGTAAGTATAAGCCTCCCATCTATGATATTGAGAAGGTGAAAGACAAGAAAGAATTCGAGAGGTGGCTACGTGCGCAGGAAAGTTCAAATCGACAGCAGGATAATCAATCGTAAGCTGGATGAGCTACTCAAAGAACCAGTTATTATCAAGGTAAATAAGTTCAACGAAGAGGCAGCAGCTGAACTTAACAAAGATATACGTACTGCTCAGGAGTCTGAGCAGAGTATTATCCCTATTGTAATAGATTCATATGGTGGGTATATTGATGCTCTATTCTCTATGGTAGATATAATTGATGCCTGTGAGATTCCAGTTGCTACTATTGTACAGGGTAAGGCTATGAGCTGCGGCGCTGTACTAATGACCTGTGGTGATGAAGGACTGAGATATATTTCACCCAACTCTAGAGTAATGATTCACGAAGCCAGCTCTGGTGAGATTGGTAAGGTTAATGAAATGGAGGTCTCTGCTAAGGAGATCCGGCGGCTAAATAATCTGCTGATGAAGATTATGGCTAGAAACTGTGGTTGGGTGGACAACTATTTCCTTGATATCCTACATGAAAAGAATCATGCTGACTGGTACCTAACCGCTAAGCAAGCTAAGAGTCACAACTTAGCTAATCATATAGGACTACCAGAGCTTAAGATTAATGTAAATGTAACAATGGAATTAGAGTAATGATGGTACCAACTTAGTTTTACAGGAGCCAAAGACACTGATTGGTCTTGGTTAGTACAGGTTATCCCGTCTAATATAAACCACGTCTTAAAGACACAAGTCAGTAAGAGTGGATCTCAATTAAGAGTAATAGGAAAGAAAGCTCTACCTATTCTCAATTGGATTTACCAGGGCCATCCTGATCTAGGCCTATTAAGAAAACGAAGTAAGTACTTAGAGCTTAAAGGACAACTCTCATCATAATCATTGGCGACATACACGGCTGCTACTATACCCTAATGGAACTCATGAAAAAGTTCCCCTCAGGAGAAGAGGTTATCTTTGTAGGTGACCTCATTGATAGAGGTAAGCACTCGAGAAGGGTAATAGACTTCGTAAAGAAGGGTGGATATAAGTGTGTCCGTGGTAACCATGAGGACCTCATGCTAGACCACTATAAGAGAGTACACCACTTCTATGGTGCTGGACTATGGCTCCGTAATGGTGGAGAGACAGTACTAAGTAACTATGATAATGGTATGACAGATGAGCATATAGACTGGATTCATAGCCTACCAATCTTCCTAGACTTTCCAGATATCAAGGACAATCAGGGAAGATCGCTATTCGTTTCTCATTCTGGTGTACCAATAGTCAATATGGCTACGGTGCTAGACACTCAGACTTCACCAAGGTTTAAACTAGCTACTGAGGTGACTGATAACTGCAGCTTTGGTGAGGCTACCAATTCTGTCTTGTGGTACAGAGGTAAACCTGCTAAGCTCGAGGGTAGATTTCATGTATTTGGGCATACGCCAGTAACGAGCCCTGATATAGGAGAGTACTACGCAAATATTGATACAGGTTGTGTATATAACCGAAAAGGATATACTCATCTAACTGCTCTGAGATTCCCAGAGATGGAGATCATTCAGCAGTATAATATGGAGTAGATGACGCTTAAGCAATTGTGGCCAATGCAGCGGTTTGAAGCACCGAGGAACAAGGTTCGATCCCTTGTAGGCGTCGCAAGGTTAACTATGCCTATGGCCTAAGTAATTAGGAAGCCAAAAGGACAAGGTAGTCGCTAGTCTGGACGTTATAGGACAAAAGATGTGTCAGATCTGGAAAGTCTGATATATCGCAACGCGGTATTAGCTTAATGGTAAAGCTCCTGGTTTCCACCCAGAAAATGAGGGTCCGATTCCCTTATACCGCTCAATGAATAATTCGTGTAGAAGATGTTTCGATGACTTCCAAGTTCCAGACAATTATGAGAGCCCGATTTTTCTACTCTATTGTGAACCTTGCCAAGAAGTAATACTTGAATCCTGGCATAACAATAAGTATGGTACTAAGAAGATACATGAAGTATTCGATGTAACCGAGGATGATTACGCATCCTGGGCAGAAATGAGGGTGAGACGGACCAATGGAGGTCCACCTGGCTGTAACCCAGGCGTGGCGTAAGCTGCATGGTAGGTTCGATTCCTATCTCACCCACAAAGTCACCAGCCCAAAGATGGTTCTTGGCAGTGTCCTCGTAGGGTAGTAATCCTGACCCTGGCGCAAACAGGATTATTGGGTCCAAAGCTTTCAAGGTGAAGCAGCTGGCTCTTAACCAGCAGAACTGGGTTCGATACCTAGTGGACTCACAAAGCGTCTTCGCGGGCGCCTGTGTGCCACCTGTCACGCATAGATCAGGTCAGCCTGCTTGTGGAGAAGGCTGGGAGGGGTTAAAGTCCTCAATCTCCATGCCAATACGCTTATAGCTCAGTGGCAGAGCAGTCGGCCGATAACCGATAGACTGAGGTTCGATTCCTTGTAGGCGTACAATATGGATCCAAATGACCCTACTCAGATCAAAATAGAATTCATGAGAATGATGCATCATCAACCTTTATTTAAGTACCCTAAAGACCAACACGAACTATGTAAGAAGATATTCAAGGATAGTAACCCAACCACTGGGATTAGGATAAAAGACGGCGATTACTTATTTCCAAGGACCCGGTTCGAGGAAATAGAAATAGGTTGAGCACCTCAATACGCTCCGGGATCTTCACTGATCGGAAGATGTAGGTAGGCTTAGTCACTCTACTGAACTATATTTTAATACGTCCTGACCAGGCGATATTGTTATTTATGTTAGGAGATGGCGGCGATTGGGTCTACTCTCCTAACACGGTGACCATGCTCCGAACAAATCATGGATTGATAATTTGATATATTACACAATGTTAGTCAGGTGGTTAGAGCTCAATTGCCTGACACAAAATCCCCCGGTCGTCTATTGGTAGGACAGCAGGCTTTCAATCTGCCAAACAGGGTCCGATTCCCTGTCGGGGGACAAGATATACAGAAGATACATGCCAACGATACCAGTCACACTGAATCCAAATGTACAGCCCGGCGCTCGCACTCGCGACGAAGTAATTGCTGCTGTTCAGGACCAAGGATATACAGTTAAGGCTGCAGATATTAAAATAGATGCAGACACAGGACTTCTACATCTCCAGCTAAATATATCTACTAGTGTACATCCTCAGACTGCTATTGATGCCATCAATGCAAATCCTGGGGTAGCTCAAGTGGGACCTGCGCCTGTACTTATGTCGGTAGGAACTTACAAGGGCTTAGTTAAACAAGAGAAGATAGAGAAGAAAAAGAAGGATCTAGGGACCGATCGCTTTGCAGATCTAGATTTAGACTAGTATGGCAGTAGCATGGACAGATAGCTGTAGAGAGTGTTGTAATACATACTCAGATGGCAATCAGCCCAGATACTGTAACAATTGTGTAAAGAAACTAAAGAAGGAAAACTTATGGGACAGAAAGACAAATCAAAAGAAGAAAAAGGAAAGCCTAATACTAAAAAGGCTAGTAGCTCTCGTAAGAGAGCTAGGAAAAGCAGACCATCTGGCTACCGAGGCAACCAACAAGCAAGGGAAACCGAGGTCAAGGCCTCAACAGATAGAGTTACCACTACAGTGGAAGTAGCTCCAGGAGTTAAGGTAAGTCAGTCCTTCTCATTGAAGGCTCTGTTCGAGAAGATCAAGGCTTTCTTCAGGAAACTACTGGATGGCTAAAGATAATCCGAAGTATAATATAGGTGATCCAGTGAAGATAAGGCTATCACCTAGTGATGAGAACTATAGGCGCCTGCATGGTAAGGTATACGAGGTGAACGGAGTAGCTACCACTCATCCGGTATGGGACTATTTTATTATTATTCCTGGATTCTCTCCCAATGCAGGCTTTGGGGAAGAAGAGCTAGAGACAGCTGCTTAGCTCAGTGGAAGAGCATCTCGTCGACACCGAGAAGGTCATAGGTTCGATCCCTATAGTGGCTACAATATGCTACACTACTGTGATACACATTGTACATGGCACAGATCAGAATACTGGGTCTACTATGGTTGGAATGCTTTCTGCTGTAAAGAAGATGAACTAGATATAATGATCCAGTTAGTAAATATAAATGGGCCCTTCGCTTAGTGGTAAAGCATCTGGCTTACATCCAGAAGATCGCAGGTTCGAATCCTACAGGGCCCACCATGAAATCATATATTCAAGAACTTGACGAGCTACTTAAGGAAGCAGGCTTACAACCAACATTATATGGAATACCAATTCCAAGTATTCAGGCTCTAAAAGATGTTATTATTGAAGGGCTTACAGATGGAGAAGAAAAAGACTCAGCTATTCTTCAGGATAGCGAAGAAGGCAGTGCCTAAGGCTACGGATAGGAATGCTCTGAAGAGACAGATACGTGAGTGGTTTAGAAAACTAGATAGTGATAGAGACATAGTAGTATCTATATATAAGAAAACAGATTAGCGGGTTTAGTTTAATGGTAGAACATAACATTGCCAATGTTAAGATGAGGGTTCAATTCCCTCAATCCGCACAAACAGAAGGAAGACAATGAGCATGATTAAAGATGGCTCAGCACTGAAAGGATATTGTGTCCAGTGTAGAGCAGACTGGCCCAATAGTCCCGAGCTCTGGAAGGTAAGTTGGCTAGGTGTTTTCTATTGCCAACAGCACCTTAAAGAGTTAGGATATGAAAGTGATCGACTAGACAGAGAGAAGGAAAAGAAAAAAGAGAGTAGCGCCAAGGAGGCAAAGTAGTTTTGAACACTATGCCGGGGGTAACTCCTGAGGGTTCGATTCCTTTACTCTCTGCAATAGGTACTCAGAAGCCTCAAGTTGTCTGAGAAACTGACGGTATAGTGTAATGGTAGCACGCTGGTATTTTACACCAGAAGAGGAGTTCGATTCTCCTTCAGTCAGGGAATGGAAGATTAACGTGCTGGTCACGAGGCATCCTGGAAAGGTGCTACCCATTAGGTTGGGGCGGGTTCGATTCCCGAATCTTCCGCAATAGGTTACTTAGTCCCCTAAATATGATTAGGAAGTCTATTTACAACCTAAGTTGCAGTTCATCCATAATTAAGGATGTGGTGTAATAGGTGGAAGTTAATAGCAATGGTAGGTACCGTACTGGGTACAATCCCGGCTGCTAACTGGGAGGGGCGAAAGCTTGGGGTTCAATTCCTCTACCTACCGCAAATAATTGGGCTCATAGCATAATGGAAGTGCACTACACTGTCACTGTAGAAGGTCTCGGTTCGAATCCGGGTGGGCTCGCAATATGCTCCTATTAATAGCATTCTTCTGTGCGCTGGCAGGACATTCTGGCTGGGCGGCATTATTCATTTTCATACACTGGGTAACGGATTAGTATGTTAAATCCACAAGAATGGGAACAGATCGAAGCAGCTATCCTTGGTATGACCAGGAAAATACAATACAATGAGGGCACGTGGGTAAGTTCTGTCACGCTACTAAGTTTCCTCAAGACGTATGTTGGGACAGAACAAGAGAAGAAAGCATCTGCTATACATAGATCAATTGAATTAGACACAAAGTAACGCAGAGTTCTAAGGTAGGACGCGGCTCTCATAAAGCTGTCGGAGCTGAGGTTCGATTCCTCCCTCTGCGACATGAAATATCACCTACTAGCCGCACTCGCGGCCATTATTTTATTCGGCTGTGGTCCACGTAAGCCTCTGATCACATCTGCCTCCCTTATTGACATATATCCCGAGCTTGTAGACTGCTATACCGTACATGGTATAGAGTTCAAGCGTCATCCTGAGACAAAGAACTGTCCAAAGGAAGCACGTATCCAGAAGGGTATAGATAAGATGCTCTATATAGCTAATGAGGTCAAAGTCTTCAAGGATAGAGACGGTAATCTGTTTCCTAAGGTAGAGCCAGAGAAACACTTCCCTCATACAGTTGTATTCACACCAGGTAGATTACATACAGAAAATGTACCCTATTCTCTTCATGGTTTCATGAGCCATGAGCATAATTTAGCTGCTATATGGAGAGGATTAGGCGACTGGAAAGTAGTCAACCATGAGATCTGGCATCATGTAATCTATAAGGCTGGCTGGGTTAAAGAAAAGAAGCGGGTAAGAGATAAGATAACCGGTGAGTGGAAATGGATAGAAGTTGCTACTGGTGATAACTGCCATGAAAGTAAGACATGGTCCGTAGGTGACCCATTCTATGAAGAAACAAGACTAAGGTGTCCAAATGCCAAAAAAGCTAAGCGTTTCAATTGATTTCGATGGTGTAATCCATAGCTATACATCCGGATGGACAGGCTATGAGAAGATAGTAGATCCTCCTGTAGAAGGTGCATTCAATAGATTGAATGAGTACCTTGAGCACTTCACAGTATACATATTCTCTACACGTTCAACGATAGGCGAGCGTGGTATCAAGGGTATGAAGCGGTGGTTTGAAAAGCATGGGTTCGATCACTCCAAGCTAAAATTTGCAGAGAAGAAACCAAAGTGTAGCCTCTATATTGATGATAGAGGCTTCCATTTCAAGGGTAATTTCCCAAGTGTTGAGTACATCAACAGCTTCAAGACATGGAATAAGCCAGATGGTGGGAAGGTAGAGAATAATGGCGGAAAACCCAGCACATTGGAAGAAGGCGGAAAGGGTGATTTTTCAAGCATACAGCAAGTTCCAGGAGGAACTCAAGAAACCACCTGAGGAGGTCCTTTTTGGACCTAGTATCTTCAAGACGATCGCAGATGCCCTACGTAAAGAAGGACTTCTCATTGAAGAAGATGAAGTTTAAGGCCTATCAGTTCTTCTGGGATAAGAAACCATGGCCTCCTGGTGTATACGAGGGCCTAGTTGTTTCCCTAGGAGAGTGGTTCTCATTCATCAAATATGCAAAACCAGGACAACTAGAAAATGAGTGGGCAGTAGCAGAAGCTAGTTGGATACTTATCTATGAAGATGGAACAATAGAACAGCTAGCAACAAAAGACTATAAAGAACTAGACAGGTTTAAGAACCTGGAGATTACAGATGACACTAGAAGAACTGAATAAGATTAAGCCTGAAACTATCATAAATGTCTATCATATTAATTCCACCATGTTCAGCGAGTATCAGATGGAACACTTTGGCGTGTCTGAAGATCTAATAGAAAAGAAGACAGCCCTAATCCAAAATGACCGAGATGGTGATAGAATACTCTGTATTATCGAGAGCGGTGATGTAGATACAATAGCATACAGCAAGATTCAATATTACTACCTGAAACCAGAAGAAGGAATGCAACACTTGCTAAGAACTTACTGTGAATATGCCAGCAAATTAACTAAAGAATATCACGAAGCATATGACAAATTGAAGAGAAATTTTGATAAAGTCAAAGAACAAGCTAATGAAAACGGACAGATAGAACTAGGTCGACAGATCGAGTTGGAACCGTTGACCCAGTAGCTCAGCGGCCTAGAGCAGTCCCCTCTAAATGGATGTGTCGTGGGTTCGAATCCCACCTGGGTCGCAAAATGTTAGAAGATACTATAAAATCAGTGGAAAAAACTATGCTCAAGTATGCAGAGTTACTAGCAAATGACAATACTATAGACCACGCCAATAGATATGTAAAACGGTTAACTCATCTCACACAGGTTTTACATACCCTAGAGATTACCCGACAGCTACGTGAAGGTAAGATTAAGGTGATCAGTGTACCTAGCAGATTTGAACAGATTGAGATAGAGGAATAAGGCACAGGATGGATATAGATTATCTTATTACAGAGACAGAAGATAAGCTAAAGAATCAACTACAGTCCATATATAGAGGACTGAATGTGGATGATAGTAGTAAAACAGCACAAGCAGCCATGCATATGGGTCAGGTACTAATCAATCTAGAGATAGTAAAACAGATCCGTGAGGGTAAGATCAAGGTAGTCGGTATCCCCGGAAGGTGGGGTAGTCTAGAGGTAGGATAATCACCTAAGTATGCTATAATATTAGGAAATCATAGGCAAAGCGAGGCAAATTAACGCATGAAACTAGAAAAGAAAACCCGTAACGTAAAGACTTCTGGTACCCTAGACGAAGGTCAATTTGGTATCAGCATAAACGATCAAGCTCACGTCATTACTATCCTCAGAGATAGATTATACTCAGACAAACCACTAGCAGTCATCAGAGAATACAGTACAAATGCTGTAGATGCTCATACTGAGGCTGGTATCCCTGATACACCAATTGAAATTACACTACCAAAGCTAACTAACCCAATGTTCAAGGTTAGAGACTATGGCGGTGGCCTCTCCGACCCAGAAGTATTCGAACTATACATCAAGTATGGTGCTAGTACCAAGCGGAACAGTAACGCAGTGATTGGTCAGCTAGGTATTGGCTGTAAATCAGCGTTTGCATACACTAATTCATTCAACGTTATCTCATACCACAATGGTAAGAAGACCATCTACCATGCATATATTGATGAGTCAAATCTTGGTAAGATAACCAAGATGAGTGAACAGCCTAGCAGCGAGAAGTCTGGCATAGAAATCCAAGTTAGAGTAAAACCTAGTGATATTACTACCTTCCAAACCACAGCAAAGAATCTATTCAAGTATTTCAAAGTAAAGCCCAGAGTTAATATTGATATTAATTGGAAAGAGACCAATATCATTGAAGGCGAAGGCTGGTATGTCCCTCAATCAACCGGATGGGGTCAACCTGCAATAGCAGTCATGGGTAATATTGGCTATCCAATCAACAAGAATGTTATCCGACAGAATAAGGCTTGGACATCTGATCATGATACTACTCTAGCATCAGGCATTGTTATCCATTTTGATATCGGTGACTTATCTATCTCAGCATCCAGAGAGGATCTAGAGTATACAGAGTCAACTATTATCAATATGTTGAACAGGATGAAAGCTGTCCGTGAAGAGATTAACGCAGAGCTACTCAAGCGCTTCAACGATTGTAATAGTCAGTGGGAAGCTACTCGCCTGAGAAAAAAGCTACATGAATCACTGCCAAGCCACTCTAAGAGCCTAGCTCCTACTATGTGGAAGGGCCACAATATACATAACCCAAGCGTAGATGTAGGTGAAGGTAACTACCTAAAGGTTCACCACCTACACTCGTATGGCTCTTCAAGGTCAGAGCTAGGAAAATCTAGCAAGATATATATAAGTGGTTTTGGTGCAGTATTTATCTGTGATACTACTCTTGCTCCAGTAAAGAGAGCAAATGCACTTCGACACCAGCACCAGTTCGGAGATATAATCATCCTCACACCAACAGATAGTGAAGATAAAGATGAGCAGATGAAAGAAGCGAAGAGGTTTATCTTATCACATCAGATGCTAGGTATTCCTATCCATCGTATTAGTTCATCTCCATACGAACGTGCTGGGTATACTAAAGAGAAGCATAAGCTACTTGCAAAGCAGAGCGACGCCTTTTTCAAGCATAGTGGTAGTTCTTCAGTCCATAAGGGTTGGGTTCCAGCCGAGATCGACCTGGAGAAGGAAGCAGTATATATCCCACTACTACGGTATGAGCCTGAAGGCATAGCTGGTAAGATAAAGAGTAAAGATCTTAGCAGTATAGAAGCAATGGTGAAAGGCCTTACAGGCAAGGATATCACAGTCTATGGTATAAGAAGCACTAAGCTAGATAAGGTTCCTAAGAACTGGACTAAGCTCGATGATCTAGTGAAGAAAGAGTGTACTCAGTATATTAAGAGTAATAAATCAAAACTTATATACGAGAACGTAGCAAAAACAGTAAGAGCTCAGATATTACGATGGGGAGTTTCAGTTCAACCACTCCCTAATGGAAAATTCAAGAATAGGATGCACAGATTATTCTGTGCAGCAGTTGGCAGTATCAAAAGTGAGAGAAGACAGCAGACTATAGGCAGAGTTGTAGCCTATCAACGCCTCACCCGACACTTTGGTATTAAAGATGAACTACACGGTGTGTACAGTAAATCAACTACTCAGGTCATTAAGAAGATCCATGATCGCTATCCTCTAATTAAATATATGACGATAAGTAATCAGAGTATGCATGAAATACTGAACTACTGTTCTATAATGGACAGGTTAAGAAGAGATGGCAACTCCAGCAATCGTACTAACGGACGACACTCTTAGTGTAATCTTTGACGAAGAAATATACACCATAGACAACACACATAAAAAGTGGGATGTCATGGTAAAAGCGGTCCAGGAAGGAGAATGGCTCAAGTTGCGCGAGCTAGTCGGTATTCCTAACAGTAGATGGATAATTCTGGAACTTTAGCTTATAATTAATCAGGAGGTCAGTGATGACGTAGACAGATACAAAATATATCTATATTATGGTCCGAGAGGACCTATCCCTTCCACAGCAGGCCGTTCAGGCCATCCATGCGGCTATCGAAGCCACACGGACATTCCTCAGTCCTGAGGAAACCCACCCACATGTAGTACTTTGCACAGTTCCTAGCGAACAGGCACTAATGCGTGCAATGCATCGTCTATCTGCAAGAGATATACAGTTCAAGCATTTCATAGAACCAGATATTGGTAATGAAATCACGGCTCTTGCTACTGCCCCACTATCTGGTCAGGATAGAAAGGCCTTTTCTAATTATCCACTACTTAAACAAGGAGGAGAATCTAATGGGAATGAGTACGTACACAGTAAATCCAGTAGAGAAACCAGTAGAACCACAACCGAGCAAGTTTGAGAATGACCTATTCAATAATAAAGCGCACTATCTAGCATTCAAAGCTAGATGGAAGCAACTCGTAACATCAGGGGAGCTCAAGCCTAGCCGATGGCAATTTCTTTTGTATAACCTACTGAGAAATACAGACCCTAAGAAGGGATTCACAGAGCCAACAAATCAGAAGAAGTTGGACAATGGTTATATGCCCTATAACTGGGGTTATACACATGCTAAGGTTGAGCTACACTGGAAGACAAATAGTCCTGTGATGCTCGCATATTTCAATGGTTTACTTACCGAAGAAATGATGGTTGCAGCTGAAGCACGGTTGTAATATGCTATAGGGTACGACAAAAAGAGGGCGTAGTCCTCCATAAATAGCCTGGTTCCATCTGGGATGGCACGTGATTGCAACCCACGTCGAGGGGAGTTCGATTCTCCCACTAGGCTCCAAGTACGGTAGTAATGGGTTGGCTCCATGAAAGGAAATATGTCAGGAGTGCCTAAGCCTGGTGTATTTTAGCGTACGAGGTAGCTGAGGTTCGATTTAACGGTGGAACCCAGGTAAGGAACTGTATAGCTACGGCTTTGGGCTAGGAAAGATCCCCGTGTTTTCCTGGATGTTGACAGTTCGATTGCATACGGAGCCAGGGGTGAGGGAAACCTGGACAGTTACTGACCGTCACGGCTCCGTAGAGTTCGTGACAATGTCTCCATAGTTTAAATATGGGTAGAACAGCTGTTTCGTAATCAGCAGATCTCGGTTCGAATCCGGGTGGAGGCTCAAAGATGATGTGGATGTATCTAGAACATAACTCTATTTATGGCTCAGTACACTGGGCAAAATTCTATGACGAGAGCCATGGCGCTATTAGCCACCTTCTAGAGGATTGGCGTATTGCCCTCGACTTTGACAAGACCTGGAATGAAAACCATGGTGATGGTCACAAGAAAAGACGCCCAACACTCAAAGAGTTTGTGAATAAGAATACTATTGCTAAGCTAGAAGATAATGAGCAGGCAGATTCGCTCGAGAATGAAGAAGTACGTGAACTCTGTATTAATCATCCTTCCTACCAAGAAATCAGAGACTTTTACGAGGCAAGATAATGTACCTAGTTTGCACTAGCGCTAACTATGCTCCACTTAGAGTGGGTTCTATGCGTGGTTATACAAATACACAAAGTTTAGCTAATCTACTATTCGAAGGTCTACAGTCCCAGATAGATAGCTGGCTGGCCTACGAAACAAATCAGTATTACACTGAAGAGAGCAAAATGAAAGATATTAGAAATGCTATTCGTCCTCGTACTTTCAGAAAGATCTATCGTCTTGAAGAAGACGCAGAGCCCCACAAACTAAATAAGTTTGAGCTCGCCGCTATTCTACTTACTCATCCTGACTTCCAGGCCTATACTGAACTACACGGAATAGAAGTACCAGAGCAACAATAATGTATATAATGTATGATCAAGGCCGGAATGTATGGGCTCTGAAAAGATCACTTCGTGGATTTGCTACTGATACTGCTCTCTGTAACCAGCTATTCGAAGAATTACAGGACGAGGTGCAGTATTATATAGGTCCTGATTTCAACGGTACAGAAGAGGATCGATTTGAGGGCATGCAAACCTGCCTAGTTTGGTTTAATGATGTAATGCAGCTCTATGATGATAGTTCACCTAGAAAGATGCGTACAGAAGAGCTACTAGCTATCATAATGACTCACCCAGAGATTGAGTCATATATAGCCCATCATAATATCCCAGTTCCAGGGCAGGCGCTTGATTAGCCCTGTTAGATACGCTATGATGGAGGTATAACTTATTAATAAATAAGGAATACCTATGCTCAAGAAACTACTGGCTGCTCTCACAATTATCTTCCTCACTGCATGCGGAAATGACTACCAACTAGTACAAGTATGCGATGGAGCTTCAGTTATTAAGGTTCCAATTGAGCTAGACCCAGATGATCTAGTGTATATACAGGCATGCGAGCCAGATAATCCAATTCCCAGGCCCAGCCCAACACCAGTACCCACGCCACCCTCTGGTAGGGTGCAAGAGACTCCTTGGGGGATAACCCGAATGGGTGCTCCATTGATTCGTACTAATAGAACCGTATGGATAGTAGACACAGGAATCCAGCTAGATAATCCTGACCTCAATGTGGATATTGAAAGGTCAAGGAGCTTCTCTGAGAATGATGGAGAAGAGACACCTTGGGATGGCCACGGTCATGGTACACATGTATCCGGTACAGTAGCTGCGATTGACAATAAGTTTCTCGTAGTAGGTATAGCACCTGGTAACACGGTAGTAGCAGTAAAAGTATTATCGAATGGTGGATGGGGAAAATGGGATTGGGCTGCAAATGGAGTAGATTATATAGCAGAGAATGCCTACCCAGGTGATGTAGTCAATCTAAGTCTTGGTGGCTTTAAATCAGTTTCTAGTGATGTACTTCATCAAGCTATACTACGAGCAGCAGATAAGGGTATTCTATTCTCCATAGCAGCAGGTAATAATGCGGCGAATGTAACAGGGTATGATCCAGCATCTGTGGTACACCCAAATGTATATATAGTGTCAGCAAGTGATGAGAAAGACTGTATGGCATACTTCTCTAACTATGGTACAGATGTGAAGTTCGCAGCGCCTGGAGTCAATGTATTATCTCTATTCACTGATCCAGAAGAACCAGTCAAATATCTGCAAGGAACATCAATGGCAGCACCTCATGTAGCAGGGCTACTGTTATTTGGGGAGCCGAACACGGATGGAACGATAGCCTGTTACATAGGGAATAAGCAACAAGACGGTATAGACGACCCGATTGCTCACTATTAGAAAACTTAGGAGTTACTAATGAGACTTATTCCAGCAGCTCAATGGCTAATTGTTGAACCAATAGTAGAGGGAGATGCAACTACAAAGACTAGTATTGCAATTCCTTCTCAGCCTTTTGCTGTTCTGAAGATAGGCAAGATTATCAAGATCCCAGAACAGATGATCTATGATGCAATAGATTACGTGGGATCGATCATTATCTATGAAGCCAGTAAGGTTGAAGAGGTAATGGAGGATGGTATCCTCTATCATCTCGTGCATAATGATGATCTACGTGCACAATATACAGAAGAGCAGTAATGATATTTACAGTAAGGGTAGGTAATAACCCATATATGAAGACTGCTCGTATATTCAACACAAAAGAGGATCTAATACAATATTTCCATGGTATATGGCAGGAAAAGTACGAAGAGATCAAGCACCTAGATCCAACTGACTCATCAAACAAGTATCTATTCGAGTACTATGGTTCATTTGAGTGCTTCATAAGATACAATAGCTATAGAATATATGAAGTTCACTCAGATCAAGAGGGTAGAAATATTAAGGCAAAAGAACTGAGAGAAACAGAGCTTTACAAACAGCTCATAGATGAGTAAAATCATAAAATATTATTATCGCGGGGTAGACTGGAGTTTGGTCCCAGCTCGGTCTCATAAGCCGAACCACGTAGGTTCAAATCCTACCCCCGCTAAAGGCTCAGTGGTGTAAGGCGCGCCAGGCTTCCAACACCTTCTTCCATCCCGCATCTCGCTGGAAGCTGTGGAACACACCTCGGTTCATATCCGGGGAGATCTAGGTTCAAATCCTAGTAGAGCCACAATGTCTAAGTTACCCATCAAGATTAAAGTAACAGAAGAGATGCTAAAGCATCCTCAGTATGATGTGGTTGGGATGCACGAGAAGGCCTCAGGTAAGATCTCTGATCTCAATGATGTACTCAGAGTCTCTGAGGCTCCATTAGTAGTACCAAAGGTTCTTCAGGACATACAGATCCATGAGGTTAGTTACGTGTCCAGTTCACCAGAAGATAAGAAGCCACATATCATTTTAGGTCAACCAGTAACTATACAGCTTAACCAACCTACAAGTGCTTGGGCCATGAAGAAGGAGCAGCAGATCTATGAAGAGATCATGAAGAAAATAGACGAAGAAGAGAAGCAAGAACGAGTCAAACAGCGCTGCAAGAATGACAGATGGGATAATATAGAGATCTAATGGCTAACTTATCTGAGGCACAGAAAGATGCCTTCCTGAAATCCTACGGTATGACACCAAATGAAATAGTATCTGCACAGCCATTGACTGCAACTACTGGCTTATCCGCGGAATCGATACATGTACAGAACGATGGCGAGCAATGGTTTGAAATTGCTAAGGAGAGAAAACCATTACCAGAACCATATGATAGATGGAAGATCTTGGAGATCTAATGCATTATGACAAAGCAGATGCAGCGCTTGGCACTATGGCATCAGATGATTATATACGTCAGCTTATCGACCAAGACTTTTCTGGTCAGGAGTATAAAAAGAACCGTAAAAGACTTGAATGGAGAAAACTCCGATCAGGTCCAGACAATCGCTTCTATATCCTGGAGCTGTAATGGATCAATATGTACTAGATGAGAATCATAAGCCAGTTCTGATTTCGATCGAAGAATACTTGCACTGGGTCAAGCGCTGTGCCAGTCATGGCAGGATGCCAATACAACGTGTTGGATTAACCAGGTATGGTGAGAAAACTGAGACGCCAGCTATGGTCTCTACAGTATTTCTGACCATAGCTGGCGGGTGGGATGGAGAAGGTAATCTACACCTGTTCGAGACTCTGATTGATGGTAGAGATCTAGGTGCAACATATTCAGACGTAATGGAAAGATATACTACTTGGGAAGGCGCAAAGAGTGGGCATAAACATTGGTGCCGAATGCTAGAGATAGCATATGATGACCTAGGTCCACGCCAGGACTGTGATGAATTTATTCCTTACAACAGACGAAACAGTTCTAAGGATAGGTGGAACAACATTGAAATTGAAACCGACTAAAGAGGACTACAGGAAAGCGCTCAGGATACTATCTGAGGGTGAGCAAGGGAAACCAGGAGTAACTAGATGGGTAGATCCAGCACTAATTGGATGGGCACATGCTCTAATATCTCAATGTATTAACGAGGTAGTCCTTTACAGACACAAAGAAAGTAAGTAGAATCAGTAGATATTGCCCTGTCGTTCAATGGTAGGACCGTGGTCCTTGAAACCACAGACGTGAGGTTCGATCCCTCCCAGGGCAGAAGATAAAGGATAGGCAATGGCATTAGTAATATCAGAGCTAGAACATTATAATGCTGTATATAGTCATGTTCCTAAGGTCGATAGAAGAGGAGTCCCATTCGAAATAGGTAGTATGGTAGCCTACTCCACTGCAACAAGGGACGAGTCAGTTAAAGTAGCAGAAGTAGTCGAGATTTGGACAGGACCTTATAGTGGGTATGGTGTTAATCCTCCTAGTGTAAATTCCTGGGCACTAGAAAATAATAATGTCAATACTATAATAAAGATCAGACCTGTTAATGGTAACCGCACACTATGGAGAACAACACGTAACCTAGTTTCCCTACATGGACAATTTGTTCCAGAACCAGTAGAAGAAATAGATGCCTCATAGCATAACGGCAATGCAGTCGGCTCTGAACCGAAAGAGTGGAGGTTCGAATCCTCCTGAGGCAGCAAATGGACTTGCTTAGAAAATGGAAGATGTGTATGTCTAAGCATAGATACATGTCGAAGAAAGGAATTAATAGGCGAATCAAACGATCAAAAGTGTTTCTGTATAGTTATCAATGTCCTCACTGTGATGGGTGGCACTTAACTTCGAAAGCACCAAAATAGATATTCACCTGTAGCTCAGTTGACATGGTTAACATATCTTGTTAACCTATTGTAGTGAATAGAAATTGTAAGATACATGGAAACACAGCGCATTCTGTAAGAAAAGACGGTGGCTCCCGTTGCAGAAAATGCCAGGTCATTTCAGTAACTAAGAGACGCAGAAAAGTAAAAAGGTCACTTGTCCAAGAAGCTGGTGGAAAATGTACAAAGTGTGGATATAGTAAGAGTGTAGCTGCTCTTCATTTTCATCACAAAAAAGAAAAGAGTTTTGGTATTTCAGCTAGTGGTTTCACTAGGGGAATAGATATTCTCAGAAAAGAAATCAAAAAATGTGTACTTCTCTGTGCAAACTGTCACGCAGAAGAACATAGTGTAGGCTAGCAATCATGGTGAATGCACCGGACTGTTAATCCGGCGAAGCTCGGTTCGATCCCGAGGCCTACAGCAACATTGCAGGGAACTGACCCGGGCGGTGAGGCGTGACTGTTAATCACGATGTGGTGGGTTCGAGTCCCACCCCTGCAGCAATATGGCGATCCATAATCCATGGTGGAATGAATCCTCAAGAATGCTAAGTCACCAACTTGGTGCAACCAATCATACATCAGTTGCAGACCACAGTAATCATGACATAGCAATCAGCGATCTCGTAGTGGTTGTCAATACTATGGCAGATAGCCTCCGTGTAGTTAATGACACATTGGTACAAGTATCTGAGTCAATGAAGCAGCTTACAGATAGTATCAAAACATTAGATGACCGCATTAAAATAATAGAAACCCGGCTAACAAAAGTAGAAAGCCGAACTAACTATAGAGACATAGAATTAGATTAATGACCGACCAGCAGCGATTAGATAAGTATTTTGAATTTAAATGTTACAAAGGCTTCAAGAAGCTAGGACTAGAGAATAAGCCAGAGTATGAGAAGAGACTCAAGTTTGAGATCGAAACCATACGTAAGATGGGCTTCTGTGGTTACTTCCTTATCGTAGCTGATTTCCTTGACTGGTCCCGTGAGTCACAGATCCCTATAGGTCCTGGTAGAGGCAGTGCCGCAGGTTCCCTTGCCAGTTATTGCCTAGGTATTACCAATCTAGATCCCCTCAAGTATGGCCTCCTCTTCGAGCGATTCCTTAATCCAGACCGTATCAGCATGCCAGATATTGACTGTGATTTCTGTGAAGAACGCAGAGACGAAGTCATCCAGTATGTAGTTTCTAAGTATGGCCGTGAGCATGTAGCTCAGATTGGCACATACGGCACAATGAAAGCGAAGGGTGCAATTCGTGATGTAACCCGCACACTCGGCTATCCAATTCAACTAAGTGATAAGCTATCCAAGCTAATTCCACCACCAGAACATGGTAAGCCCATCCCACTGGAGAAGTCATACACAAAGTCATCAGAGTTAAATAGATATCACAATGATCCTAATACTCAAGAAGGCAAAGTTCTCAACTGGGCTGACAAAGTAGAAGAGACGATCAGAAATTACGGTATCCATGCTAGTGGTGTGGTTATCAGTCCTATTCCTCTTACTAAGCTAGTTCCTCTCACATCTGGACGTGGAGGCGAACAGGCATCTCAGTTCGAGATGAATAATATTGAGGATGTAGGACTCATCAAGTTTGATTTCCTAGGCCTGCGTACACTTACTGTCATTGACAGAGCATGTAAGCTAATTAAAGAGCATCATGGTGTCAGTGTTAATATGGATGAGATAGCTCTAGACGACCCAGCAGTCTTTCACAATCTTAGCCAAGGAGATAACATTGGTATCTTCCAGCTAGAAACTAGCTCTGGAATCCGTGATCTACTCATTCAGATTCAGCCAACAGAGTTAGAGGATATCATCGCTCTAGTGGCCATGTATCGTCCAGGTCCCCTAGCATCTAATGGTATGAAGATGTATCTCAATGTAAGAGCTGGACGTGCGGAACCTGAGTATCTACTACCCGATCTAGAGCCTATCTTGAAGTCAACTGCTGGCTGGATTATATACCAGGAGCAGGTCATGCAGATGGCTAGGGCGTTAGCTGGATATACTCCAGGGTATACTGATGATCTACGTAAGGCCATTGGTAAGAAGCTATTAGCTAAGATGGCCAGCCATGAGAAGACGTTTGTAGAAGGTGGAGTAAGTAATGGACACAATCGTGACAAGATGCAAAAGCTATGGGAAGAGATTAAAGATTTCGGCGCTTATGGCTTTAACAAATCCCATGCTGCGGCATATGGTCTCATTTCTTATCATACCGCTTGGCTAAAAACACACTATCCAGTAGAGTTTATGTGCGCTGCGCTCACAAGCAATCATAATGACACAGACACGGTAATCAAATATATCAACGACTGCAAGAGACTAGGTATTCAGATCCTACCACCAGATATCAACGAGTCTCGCGCTGGATTTCATGTCACTCGCCCAACAAAACATACAGGAGCAGGAGTAAGTGGAGCAATTAGATTTGGTCTCTCAGCCATTAAGAATCTTGGAGATTCACCAGTTGGAATCATTACTGACACACGCGGAGACGGATTCGAGAACATTACCAATTTTGCGAGCCGTGTTGACCTGGGCAAGATTAACAAGAGGAAACTTGAGTCCCTGGTTGGTGCGGGTGCATTCGATTCAACCGACGCCACAAGGACTAGTCTCCTCGCAGCAATCGATAACATTCTAAAGCACAAGACAGACATGAAGAAATATGTATCCAAGATGGAGACATATACAAAGCGCATCGAGAGATACACTGAACGAGAAGCAGCAAGAGCCTCAGCTGATGAGCAAGGCACAAGAAAGCCAGCCAAACTCAAGGAGCCAGTAGCTCCTGTCATGCCAGAAACCCCAGTAATTCCAGATCTCCCAGAGATGGGCGAGCATGACTTGTTAGCTAGCGAGAAAGATCTACTGGGATTTTATATCTCAGGCCACCCACTTGATACATATGAGAGCTCACTAAAGAGTATGAATCTACATACAATTAGTAATCTTAATGAGAGAGACAATGAAGGTCACCTCAGTATTACATCAGGCGCACGTATAGTAGTTGCTGGCGTTATAGTATCTGTCAATGAGAAAGTTACGAAGGCTGGTAGAACTATGGCCTATGCTGTTCTTGAGGACAAAACAGGGCAGCTCGACATTACATTATTTGGTCCTACATATGCTAACTGTAAAGAGCTAATTCGATCAGGAAAACCAATAAAAATAGAGGGCAAAATTGAACACGTCGGTGGAGAAGATGATCCCCTAAGAACCAGTGTCAAGTTGAAACCCTACAAAGTTACAGAATTGATCCAGGGCAAAGTTCAGTATGAACCCCTAGAGATCAGCATCAACCCAAGCGAAGCAAATACATTACAGTCGTTGCTCAATAAGTATGAGGGAAAGGACCATCAAGTCAACGTATCACTATGTATGAAAGATGGTACCCTTTTCAGAGTAAAAAAGGTATACTCTATTGGCGGTAACCGTAATGCATTTCTTAGAGAGCTCGGGAGACTAAATCTTTAGTGAGGTAGTATGATAGCACCACCAAAGCCGTGGGAAGAAAGAGAAACAGATCTTCTTTCCGCATTACGCACATGTTGTAGCACCAATGAAATTACTGAGATTCTAACTCAACTAAGTTACGACAGAACAAAAGAAGCAATTAGCAGGAAGAGCAGACGCTTAGGTAAGAAGTTCGAAGCATTTGACGAACCCGTCGGAGAATTCACTGAGGCCGAGAGTGCCGTCATTGATGCAGTTATCGAAGCCAGTAATGAGCGTAAGCTAAACATCATCCCAATACCTACTACATCTGTAGAGATAAAGAAGGTCATTGAGGAGTCCTATGCAGATAATGTAGAGGAGCCAGATCACTGGGAACCAGAGTATATAGATCCTGATCCAGCTGAGTGGGCACCTCTACCAGATGACGTGCCCTGGGCACCAGGTTCACTTCCACTCAAGGAAGGTAGACCAACCAAATTCATCATGATTAATGATGTTCATGTTCCACACAATATTCCACTTGATGCTATCTGGGAATTCACTAAAGACTTCAAACCAGATTATATGCTTCTAGTTGGAGATATTGTTAACAATGATCCATTCACTCCATGGGAGCGTAATAGACGCGGACAGGCTAAGTCTATTCCTGTCCCAAAGCCATACTACAAAGAGTGTAATGAGAAGTTCTACAGACCTATGCGAGAAGCAGCAGGTAAGGACTGTACAGTAGTACATTGGGAAGGTAACCATGAATTCTGGAGTAGAGCAGCTATTCAAGATATTCCTGAAGGTGAAGGATACTGGGAAGTCTGGAACAATGTAGAGGGTGTAGACCTCTGGGTTCCAAGCAAGATGTTTGCAAGATTAGGCCGCCTCTACTTTACCCATGGTGATGTTATCAAGGGTGGCATGAACCATGCCAAGAAGATGCTTGGCTATTTCCGTCGTAGTGTAAGATATGGTCATTACCATGATACTATGGCATGCTCTGAGACATCCCCAATAGACCTCAAAGATAGGCATACAGCGAAATGCTGTGGTACTCTTGAGAAGTTCAATCCCCACTTCATGAAGAATCGTCCTCATGACTGGCAGCATACATTCAGCTTTGGATATGTCTATCCAGAGGGATATTTCTTCGATTCCTTGTGCTATATCATCAATAATAGATTCATTGCAAACGGCAAAGAATATGTGAGTAAAGAAGCATAGTGACTGAACGAGATTTTGCTATTGGCTACGTGGATTCTTCGAACTAACAGGAGCGGAAAACTTATCGCCTAAACAAGTAAAGATGGTTAGAAGTCACTTGGCAGAAGTGTTCTACCAACGTAGTATAAGAACTACACTTGAATCAGACGATACTTCAACCGTAACAATTTCCTGTTAGGAGAGTCATGCCACATATGAATAGTCCAGCAGCAGAGAAGCTGCTGGATAAAGAGTTCCTTATCCTAGACAAAGGTTTTATTCGGCTCGTAGATTATATGGGAGGAGACTCACGCATAGTTGATGCAGCTAGAGTCTCCTACCAAAGCGGCACAAAGCAAGTACAAACGGATGAACAACTTATCCGTTACTTGCTCCGCCACAAACACACTACTCCACTCGAAAAAGTTCGTTTCGAGTTTCATGTCAAACTACCTATATTTGTAGCTCGTCAATGGATGCGCCATCGTATGGGCTCATTCAACGAGATGAGCGCTAGATATTCTATTCTCGAAGATGAATTCTACGAGCCTCATGAAATCAGAAAGCAAAGCCTTACAAATAGACAGGGTTCTTCAGAAGAATTTGTAGCTAGAAATGTCAATGAGAACTGGGCTCTCTTTGTTAAGGAGCATGATGATCGATGCTACAAAATGTACAAAGATCTGCTCACTGTAAATGCTGCTCGAGAGCAGGCACGCATGGTGCTTCCAGTCAACATCTACACACAATTCTATTGGACTGTAGACCTATGGAATCTAATGCACTTCATGAAGCTCCGTAGTGATCCTCATGCGCAATGGGAAATTCAGGAATATTCCAGAATCCTGGAGGCCTGTGTCGGGGCAGTCTGCCCTATTGCATACTCTGCATGGTGTACCTACTATAGAGATGCTGTAATGTTCAGCATCACTGAGCGACAGACAATTACAAATATGCTTCTAGAGCACAAGATTCTTATAGACCTTGAGCCTCAGGCTAAAGAAGCAGGCATGACAACGAGAACTCCAAGTGGTAAACTAAGTAGAGAGTTTAAGGAGTTCTTAACTAAGCTTCATGTCGAATCCCCTAACGAATAGTAAGTACAGATTACTCGAGCTAATCCAGCGAGATGAAGGTTTCACCTGGCTAAAGCGCGGGTATGTAAAGATCTTTGGTGTCTTTGATAACACTGAAGAGGTGTATACCTATGAGTTCTCCTTCAAGGATGAAGGCTCTTCTAGCCTTCAGATTAAATTCAATCCAGTCATCTTCACATGGCAGCTATATATAAAACGTTCTACTCACTATTTCGACGATAGGGACCGTACAGACTGGTACTATAAAGTCTTAGATGAGTCGAAACTCTACGAGAAGTTTAATAACTTCCGTCACTTAGAGATAGAGATGATGTTAGCTAATCGCTATCGACTCGAAAAGTATAAATGTAGCTTAGTAAGACCGGGATCAATTGCTAAAAAAGTTGACCCGATGGAACTACTTGATAATAGAACATTTACATCTACGATGGTTACAAGTTCATATGAAATTATTCATGATCCTGAACTTATCCAAGTAGAGGATTATACTGATAATCGTAGATTTCTAGATCTAGTAGAGGAGCTATAAATAAATCGAGGTGAATTCTGAGTGTCTGAATACACTGGTGTTAAAGTTCTAGAGAATCTGTCCCCGGAAGTGTTAAACAAAATCCACAACAAAAAGGTAATCTCTACTAGTCAGCTTGACGGTAGAGCAGCCTTCTATCCCCACATGTTCCTAGTGCTAAAGGCAACTGGGCAACAGTCCGCGTTAGCACGCGTCGGTTCCACGGCTAAAGAGGTTTTACTTCTAGACCAGAAAACTAGTGCATCTGGTATAGAACCACGCAACAAAGAACAGATCATGGCCATGAATGTACTCATGGATGATGAGGTTCCCCTCAACATTATGACTGGTCGTGCGGGCACTGGTAAAACACTGTTAAGTATGGCCGTGGCGTTGGAGAAAATTGAGCAAAAGAAGTATAAGAGGCTAATCCTCACTCGACCTATGAGTCAGGTTGGCAAGAGAGATCTTGGAGCTCTACCTGGTGATGTTGGCGAGAAATTCGGGCCTTACCTGAATAACTATTACTCTAACCTGGAGTATATGGTAGGTCCTAAGTCTGTCATCGATGCTATTAATCAGTATAAGATTGAATTCATTCCTTTACAGTTGATGCGAGGCACGTCGTTCTTCAACGCCTTCATTATTGCTGATGAAGTACAGGTACTTGACCATCATGAGATGCTTACCCTAGGTACACGTATGGGTGAGGGATGTAAGTTAGTAGTTATGGGTGACCTGAATCAGAGAGATGAGAATATCGCTAAAAATAGGACAGGTATATACAAGCTAATGCAAGATAATAGAATCAAAGAATCTTCACTTGCATCAGCTATTGAACTAATCAAGATTGAGCGTAGCGCTCTAAGTAGACTATTTGCGGAGACATTTGATGAATCTTAGTATCGGAACTAGAGTAAAACGCCTTGTGCTTAACAAGGATCAGCCAACGTGGCAGAAACATAGCAACCAAGCAAAAGGAACTTGGCAGGCTGGAACTATTATTGATGTAGATACAGAGCCTCTTACACACCAATATACAGTGAACTGGGGAGTGGGACGTATCGAGCAGGAACTAACACATCTAGACTTTACGGTCATCAAATGAACCTAAAGATATTAAAGATAACTACAACAGCTAAGATACCGGAATATAAGACATCAGGATCAGCTGGCCTTGACCTGTCTGCTGACTTATTCGGCCGTACCACAAGCCCTGAATTACCGCTGTATTCGGATTCTGACGGGCTCTACCTATACCTCCTACCTGGAAGTATAGTGCTAGTGCCTACAGGCCTTGCAATGGCAATTCAGGAGGGATATGAAGGGCAGCTGAGACCACGTTCTGGTCTCACACTCAAGCAGCAGCTGACTGTACCTAACTCACCAGGAACTGTAGATAGTGACTACCGTGGTGAAATAAAAGTTGTATTACATAACTTTGGTACAGAGCCAAGGAAAGTTAGGCATCAACAGCGTATAGCACAGATAGTTATTAACAAAGTAGAACATGCTCAGATTGAAGTAGTAAAGGTGTTAGAGGAGACAGAAAGAGGCACTGGAGGCTTCGGCTCGACTGGAGTATAATCTATGTATGAGCATGAAAGTTCACCAGGTCTGGTATGTAGCGGGACATGTTCCGGACTTTACAGAAGCAAAGACAGAGGAAGAGGCTCTAGAGAGTACTACTCTTATTGCATTCAATGACGCTCATGCAGAAAGCGACTATATTCCAGTATTTAAAGACATACTCGACTGTGATAGCTTCGTTTCTATACTAGCTGAGGAACATCAAGATCTTGCCTTCGCTGTCTGCTCGTTTGAGTCTCTTGTGGAGATCAATGAAAAGATCCAAGAAGAGTTTAATAGAGAGATCAGACTCCTGATTCAGGAAAGCAACTAGATGAAATATAGAGTCATTGTAAGCTTCTTATTGGATGAAGAAGACTCTGATATGGCAGAAGTAGAACTTGAAAGTGTTCTATCCGATATGTTAACCTTGTCATCTAGTACTATAAAAGAATTCGATATAGTAAAGATTGACGAAATAGAAGAAGAGGAAATCTAATGGCTGATAATATAATTAACTTCACCGAGCTGAAAAAGAAACGTGACGATGCTCAAGCAGAAGCACAAAAAGCACTCGACAGCAATGAGGCTGAACTTCTAACGCCAGAACTGCTGACCAAATTAGTAGATCTTATTGATGGGCAAGATAAGGTAACTGGCATGCTATTGCATGACATGATGATCCTAGCTAAGAAACTAGAGATGGTAGAAGTAACTAACTTCAACAACGCAGCTAGCCTACAGGTAGTTATTACTATACTGAAAGAAAAGTTTGCTGATGTAGTTAAACAGAGTGATTTCCAGGAAATCTGGGAAAGAGATATAGCCCCACAGCTGCAGGAACTTCAGGAGAAGCAGAAAGCTGCAGAGAAAAAAGAGTCATCCGACCTAATCCTTCCAAATAATACAATCATTACTCCTTAGAGTTCTGGCGACATCTAGTCAGTACCCTACGTATATCTTTATTGATTGTATTCTTACTCTTACAGGTTTTTTCTGCTATCTGTTTCATTGTGTACCCCTCAACAAAGTATAGATACAATAAGTAGCGATCATATGATGATAGCTTCTTGAACATAGGTCCATGACCTGAGGTGAGGATCCATTTGATGTTCATTGAGAAGGGTTGTATATCAGGTGGGCGGTTGCTTGCTTCAACATAATACTGAGAATTAAATATAGCCCCTCCGGGCACAGACTCTCTATGGTCTTTAATATGTTTGAAGACCCAGTGCTTGAGTCGCCAACCAAGTACCATACGTATATACCGCTGGAAACTTCTATTATCTTTTGATGGTTGATACTTACCTGCGAGCTGTAAGAAGAAAGAGACTGTCTGATTATAACAGTCTTTATAGGTAAGCCAGTATGTAGCGAGTTGGACGGCGTCTTCTATAGCTAAAAGATTAGCTTGTGTCCTAGGCTGGCCATCGAGGAATAGACCATAGAACCAACGCCATTGAGAATTCTTATTGGGGTAGTCAGCTTTAGATAAGCGGGCGAACTGAACAATCAGCTTACGGTATCTCGATACCAAAGCAATAGAATCTCCAGTCTTTTGATATCTTTCAAGTTCAGGACTCATTACTCCCAGTGATTAATACTATCTTTAAATTCTTTGTTAAGGTCATTATAGTAAGCCATTATCGGAACATTCATTTCCTTAAAGAATTCAGCAGCTTTCGTACTCTTGCTGCCTACGATGGCTACAAGCTTCTTAAACTCTTCCGGATAGTATTTCTTCAATCTCCTTATTCTAGTTTTGTCAGAGGACTTTAACATTCCTTTGACTTCAACCCATTTATAGGTTCGTCCCTGCTCAATTCTAAAGTCAGGTACATAATGTATTGTACCATGCTTCACATCTTTCTGACCAGCGATACCAAAGAAAGGAAATGTCTTAGGTTCGTACAGATAGTTAATCTTCTTATGATTGAACCATCTACAGGTATTAGCTTCCCAACCAGAGCGTACAAATAATCCACCAAGATCTTTTCTTTTTCCGATCCGACTGATGATATTACGTTTGCCCTGTGTCTTAGGTTTAATACCTTTGAGTTCGTTAAGCTTTCTAGTTACAGCATTTCTACTCTTAGCAAGCGCAATGGAAAGCTGTGAGATAGGCCTGTCTTTATTTTCTTTTAGATAGTCAACTTCGACAGGTGACCATACAATCTTACGGTTGTTCCACATTTGTTACCTTCCTGAAAACTATATAATTATAGGAATTGAGTCCTGGAGTTTCATTACAGTTTTCACATAAATATATCATCATAGAATCTGGATTAGGACTACTACCTTCTGCTATATCAAGTGCCAGAAAACCATTAACATTAGTTTCAACTTCAATATCTTTTACTTCTTCTTCAGCCTTACAACTACCGCACTCCATTACGATCATTTATTTTGCTTCCTTAATACCATTGTAAATGGTTCTATACTGTCTGTAGGACAATCGTCGCACAAGAATACTGCCTTACCTTCACCTCGAACCTCTGAACAAGGAACAAATTCAGGCGTTAGGTTCTTTGCCTCATGTTCTGCTCCACAGTTGAAACATTTTGCTTTAGCGTAGTACGTCATTCTTAGGTTCCCATGCGTATAGCGCTTCTGTTGACTTTGGTCCAAAGATACCATCGAGACCACCCTTATAGTAACCATCCAACTTAAGACGGAACTGTAGTCTACGTGCTACTGCAATTCTTACTTCATCCATATTCACATACTGACCAGGGCACCATTTGAGTAGAGACTTTCTCTTCTTATTACTATCTCCAGATACAAGCTTCCATACCCATCCAGTATCCTCTAGTTCTCTATGACCTCTAATACCTTTAGGTAGGACCTTCAGTCCAAGGCACAGAGAAGTTAGATGACGAGTGAGACGCTTTACAGCTTTCTCTGGTGGACGGTAGTTAGGTCTTCCTTTCTTTGCATTAGTAGCTGTATACATTAATGCAACAGCTACAGAACGACGGTTCCATTTACCAGCATGCCATGTTCTTTCTTTATAGGCAACACAGTGATAGAGATGTCCATCAGGCATGATGACATCTTGGTATGTACAGGCAGGACAGCCCGTTTTGGAGATATGATTTGGGTTAACGTCATACTCAGCTAATTGCTCGATTGTCCAGTCCGCGTCAGTACAATGGACCACAATCATATTAATGATAGAGAGCGCGCGGATCTTATACTTCTTAGTAGCATGTCGAGGTAGAGAATCTCTTACATCAGAGTAGCTACTATTTGCTTTCTTCGAGCTTTCGTTTGAAATCTTTGGCTCGTTGGTATTGTTGCTTTCTGAACTCACGGGCTTGCTTCTTGCGTTGGTCTGCGATTCCGGATTCTTCGAGCCACTGTTTCTGCTTGATGTATTGTTCTCGCCAGGTACTAGCTGGGGATTCTTTGACAGCTTTGGTCGATTGAAACGAATTAAGGTTTTCTTGAACCAACTTGACAATATACTCATCGGTTACCTCCTTAACTTCAGTATATGGTACAACTACATAGGTGAATCCTACATCAATAGCAGCTTGCTTCTTGATCTCATCACGTTCCTGCTGTGCCTTAAATCGGTCAACTGCCTCAGCAAGGTCTATTCCACCAAATGTAGTTGGCTTATAGTGTTGTGCTCCATGACACTCGATTATGATATCAATGTCAAGTATAACCCAATCAAACTTCTCTCTACCTGAATTGAAGTTAGAGTTGATCTTATTGACAGGATACTCCTGGTAGATCTTATACTTACTGAATATCTCACTGTCACGGAGGCAGTCTCCTACCTTCCGATGCAGAATAGATGCATTCTTTCTATACTCAAATTGTAAACGTCTATTCTTCATTACAGTATATAGAGAGATAGAGTTCCTCAATAAGTGTACGACCGAGTACTGTACGATAGTCACAGCCATGACTTTCAAGTAGTCTACGTAATTCGCGGCGTCTAATAAGAGTTGATAGCGGACGGTTCTCGATATCATCGATCACATCTAGTAATCGCTCGAGGAAAAATCTATCCATGTTCCTGATGTTTAGCGATTGCTTTCCCATTAAGGTACTCTCCTATCCTACGAGGATCAGAGAGACTTCTACTTTCACAGAACTTAGCTAGATCAACTGCAAGTGCATCGTCTTCAATAAATTCTAAGTGACCACCAGAAACTTCTTCTATGTAGCATCTATCAGTCTGAGTATCTACAAATAACATATACTCACGGACACTCTTATGAATGCTAGCTAGGTGAACAAACCTACCATTAGTACCAGGTAGATCAAACATCTCCTTAGAAGCTAAACGAAACATTGGTTAGTCCTCTTTAGTTTCCTCGTTGGTATCGGCTTTCTTGGCCTTCTGATTAGCAGTCTTGTTCTTGAAGATCTTAGCTTCTGCTGCTTCGATAGCTTCCTTCTTAACTGCTGCTGGAGCTGAAGGGTGGATCGCTGGGTAGGTTGCATCACTGGTATCTGCGGCATCCTTATCACGAAGCTCATTCATGAGCTCGTTATATATTCTGATATGCGCTGTAGTAGCAGCCGTTAGATTTGGTTCGTAGATCTCATTACACTTCACACAGCGAAGCAGAACGAAAGGACCAGATCCTACCTTGGGCACCTCCTGACCAGGGATAACTACATGCAGCTTACTGACTCGAGAAACTCTAAATTCCTCGAACCATGAGTTACCACAGGCGCAGAGAGTATAATCTTCTGCTGGGTCTTTTGGTTTTCTCTGACCATAATTACTATTAGCAGTTGTATCTAGTCTCTGCATTATTCTTGCTCCTCATATTTACTTCCAGGGTCATCTTCTTCATTGTTGTTTTGGTCATCCTCTAGGATGAGCTTATCGACCTCGACAGGTCCAGTATCGCTATCTCGGATAATAAATCTGATTTTTCCAGTCTTATCCTTTAATTTTAACAAAATATTCCTCCGTATTACATTGAACAGATTTTTCTAAACGGGCATGTAAGACACTGAGTATTCACAGAAGTATAGAATACCTCATTACGAATACCTTCCACCATCTGGGAGATTGCGATCTCCGTCTTTCTATTGAATTCTTCTGGGTGATGGATATGGATATCTTTGACCGTTATTGCTGTCTCTTTCTTCCAGGTTATACGCCTGATTTTATTGACATTTTTACCAAGCTCTCTGGATAGCATAAGAGCTTGTCCTCTGAGCCTAATATCATTATACAGTGTGGACACAGGATCATCAACATCTGTAACCTGGCAAATTATAACATCTTTTTCATCGAATAGAATTAGATCCACAGTATCATGCAGTAAGCTATGCTCTCCGACGATCATTCCCAGCTTCATATCACATAGGCCATCATAGGATTCAGTAAGAAACAGGGGATCAAACCAGCTCTTCTTAATGCTATCTATATAGCTCAGAGATCGCTTGTAGGCGACTTTGGTGGCTTCTTGATCCTCGATATCAACATCTCTAAATACAAACTTGTCAACGGTTCCGGTGATACTTTTCCAGCTCGGACGAATGCCTGTACGCGATTTGTTGATATACGCGCCTTTGAGGCATCGCTCAAGTAGGAGAATCGGATCCCCACGATTTGCCTGTACACGAACTCCGCCGGACTGTCGATCCACATACTCATATCTCCTTGGACACTTGGAATAGACTACCAGACTAGGTAGATGAATCCTTCGGTATCTGTGTATCCACTCTGACTTTGACAAAATTGATCCTCTTATCTTCAATTAACTTCTTAAATTTACTTTGATCCTTAGTCAGTTTAGCGTGTGGTCCATTCTTGATATCAATGAAGTCGATTGATCCCTTGTCAGTATTAGTGGCAAACCTGATTCCGATGAAGTCTGTAATATCTCCAAAGGAAATAACCTTATCATATTGAGCATTTAGCTTCATATATCCAATGAGTTCAGCGAGCTTTCCTTTATAATTGTTACCAGAAGAAGTAATAGATTCCAATACTTTAGTGGGTATCTTATCTAACTGAAGTTTCAGTAGAGCGACTTGGTTCTCAAGAATAGCTTGGCGCTTGAGAAGTTCGATGGATGATGGATTATCTTTCTGATCATCTGTATTCTTAGCTATTACCAGAACATAGAATGTACCTATAACCCATATCGTAAAGATCGCTGTTATTATTACTGTTGTCCATACCATTGGATTATCCTTTCCCACTGAGATTTTAATTGTGGATATCCAATTCTCTCAGGATCAAGAATGTAGACAGCATCATAGTCAGCTAGGATCATAAATGCTTCACCAGATAGATCCCAGACTCCAATGATAGTAGCATCATGTAGTCCCTGATCCTTCAGCTGGTTCAGTCTTATCTTCTGACCCGAGCGGGCGCAGACAACAAGTAGGTTATTAAATCTTTCAAGATCAATAAATTCTACATCTACAATCTTTGGCATTTTGTCATAATTGGAGTGTTTTACAAATAGATTAATATCAGACATTACGTCCTCATATATGGTTAGAGCGTCTTGCTCAATGTTACGAAAAATATTCTCCCTTCCGTACCATAACCAATTCCGGGTCCAATATACAGGTCACTAATCAGTGGGATATGTATACCTATATTATAGGAAACTGGGATAAGATTTGCATCTACATAATTCTTTGAGAAGTTCAGGCCTATTTGCCCTAGCTTAAATTCAAGGTCATTCTTTGTCTTACCATATCCCCATAGGCTGAAGTCTACATGACCACCATACTGTTCTCCAGAGGAGGCTACTCCAGTGAAGGGACCAGTATTGAGATGAGGCGCGAGGCGGAATTTGTTCTTCAGGGTGATGTCGATAGGCTCGGTTGGATCAATGACAATAGATCCACCAGTTATGTTGAGAGGATAAGGTACACCTTTCCACCGATTCATCTCAGCAGTATCAGCGAAGCCATCTTCCTTCTGTATCCAGAATGCCTTCGTAAGAATCCTAACCTCACCAGTCGATTCATCCTTAGTAATAGCTGCCTGTATCTTAATCTCATGCTCTACTACTTCAGTCTGCCACATCATGGCCCCGAGCTTTCCATCTCTAATCTCTACACCTGTCAGTATAGAATTAGCTACAGCTGGGCCATGGGCATCCGCATAGGATGATGGATTATCCTTACAGCAGAAGTGTGTACTAAATCTGAGAAGCTTACCTCTTAGTTCTATATTCTGGGTGTCTGTTCCACCCTCAAATGTAGCATCTGCAAGAGCCTTAATCCTGCCCTTAAGCTCACCATTTTCATCAACTGCTTCTGCCCAGTCTTCAAGGAGCTTTTTCTTGAGTTCGTCCTGAGTGGCATACTTAGTACGCAGCTTAGCAAGAGAATCTGTGAGCTGTTCATAGTCAGCAGTCTTACCTACTAGCTGTTCATATCTACGAGTAGTTTCTTGATTATCACTGTAGAACTTATATGCAAGGCCACAGGCTACAATCAATATAAGTGACACAACAATCCTGGGAGAATTCCTCAGGACAGCAGCAAAAGCTTTATTCCATGCGCTCATAATTAACTCAATGGGTCAGGTTGATGTTTAGTCATACTATCAAATGCTTCTGAGATTGACGTTTCAGTCAATGTGACACTATTCTCATTAGGTGTATCTTTATACATAACAGAACCAGCCACAGAGATACCAATAGGCTTGGATGGGTCAATCTTTTCAATACCAGATGTATCTGTGTGAATTATGGGTGTTGGATGTGTAAGAGTTATACCTGTAATATCAGTAGTCGGTTGCGTAAAAGTCCATTCAACAGGATTAGAATCACCGAGTTTATAGATCTGGCCTCCTGTGCTAGGATTAAATCCACCACTAGGGGAGGTCGAAGATATACCCTTGAATACATCAACGATTTCCTGAATCGCCTTACCGCTTGGATTATGTGTTCCTGCGGCAAGCCGCTTATCGACAAAATCCTCAAAGGACTTTCTACAGTTAGGACATAGATCGTATTCTTTATCAAGAATACGACTTTTCTTTATCTCGTTTATATCTTCAGTTGCAAACTTGCAGGTATTTATATCACATGCATAGATAGTTTTTCTCATCTATACTCTCCACTTAGACCAAGAAACGTGGCCTCCGTGCGTAGACGTCGCCAGTTTCTTTTTCAATTTTTCCGGGGGAGCTCCACAGCTCGTACACTTCTGTTCGGCTTGATCCTCGCCATTCTCTATGATTTGTTCCTGGACCTCGGAACACTCCTGGCACTCAAAATCTAGCAACTTAAATGCCAATTTAAAACTCCTTGTGGGGATAGGCGAGGGTCGAGTTCTCCTATCCCCGTTCATCCTAGCTAAATTTGCCATTGTCGGATGAACTTTCGACCTCAACCGCCTTAGGCTGGGGAGTCTCGGCTTGCATAAAGTCAGAACTTGCAGGGAAAAACTTCAGATAGATGTTATTCTTGAAGTCACTGATTTTATTCTTACCGATTGATAACTCAATTACCGGCAGCAATCTCTGCTGGCCGTGTTGTTCATCCACGTGAGTCGTACCCTGGTTGGCAGCATATTGTTCGCCCATGTCATGTACTTCATTATACAAGTGAACTGCCAAATTAGCGTCATATTCTAGCTGCACGGTTTCAGCAATATTATAGTTGGTTGGGCGGGTGCCCGGTGCAAGCTTAGTATACTCTACAGTGGCGAGGACAGTAATATGATGTCGAGTGGCTAGGTTCTTCACACGCTCAGATATAGTTCTGAATCTTACTCGCTCATCGCTATTGTTCTGGTTATCCCTCAATTTATGCAGGTTATCTAGAATATATACAATGTTTCTATCAGGGTACTTGTCTTTATAGTATCGGATCATAGTTTCAGCTGATGCAATTGAGTTTCCATCATTAGCATCCTTAAGTATAAGACGCCCGAGTTGCATCAACTTACGAATTTCAGAATATCCGATAGTACGCTTTGCTTTTACATTAACTCCGAATTCTGTACTGGCATAGTAGTTCGGAAATCTAACCTCGTTAATCTTGAGACATGGCTTAGACTCATTCATACCAAGGCGTTCACCAATACAGACCAACTTAGGTAAGAACTGCTGAACAGTGTCATCAATAGTATGAAAAATTACACATGCATTATTCTCAGTAATCCTAGCAATCTCTACAGCCATCTTAGCTAATAGACTGGTCTTTCCTGAGTTTGCCTTACCACCGAAAAGACAGAGTACGTCTCTCTTCCATTCTCCTGCTAATGCCTCCTCCATGAACTTCAGATCATCTCCTAACCTAAATCCTTGGAATTCTGTGCCCCTAGAGTCTTCAATTGATCGTTGATCATCTAGTTGTCTAAGGCATGCTTCTTCAGAGAGCTTATCATTATCATGTTTAATAGCGAGCTCATGAAGTGAGGTCAAAGTTTCAGATATGATAGAAATAGCATCAGTACCTGAGAAACGTAAATCTCGGTTGAGTTTATCAATAATAACATCACGTTCTTTTGCGATGTTCCTTTCCTTCTCACTTGTGAGACGAACTAACTCAGCCATGATAGACTTCATGGATATTCCTGTTAGTTCTGACAGAGTACCTGCCATCTTTTCTTGTGCGATATGTGAAGGTTCGCCCACAATGAGAGGGATCATTTTCTGACAGATTTCTTCTGAGTCTACGTCATCTGCGAAACGTAGGAGGCGCCATTCGAAAGCTGATTTAAGTGCGAGTGAGCAGAAATCATCAATTCCATTATCTCGGATATATCTATCAGGATCTTTGCCATCAGGAATAACAACCATCTTTACATTGATGTCACCATGTCCTGAGAAGCGGATGTCCAAGATCTTCTGTACTCGTTTCTGTCCAGGCTCATCACCATCAAAACAAAGAACTACATTGGTTACACCAAGCTCTCGAAGTAGAAGTACATGATCATCTGTTAGACCAGTGCCTCCAACTGCACAACTATTATCCAATCCGTTATTAACTGCTGTCAGAACATCTGTATAGCCTTCAAAGATATACAGCGGTTCGCCCTTCTTTACGGATGGAAGTGCATTGTGCAAATTATATAGTCGTCTACCTTTCTGGTAGATATCATGTTTACCTGAAGTAGAGAAGTTTACGTACTTAGGATTATTTCTATCTCCGGTGTACTCCAGGTTACGGGCTGCGAAACCAACAGGCTTTCCAAAGTGATCAGTAATAGTAAATACTAGCCTGCTGTATGCAAAGATGTCCGTGCGATTAAGCTGGACATCATGTATAAATTGTTGGTCAAATCCCAGGCCAAGTAGTTTTTCATTCAGGTGACCTACAGTTAGATTACCAGTCTGGGTTTTCTTAAGTGTATCTTCTGACCAACCTCTCTTTTCGATCTCAGCTTCTACAAGCTCATTCTTTTCTACACTAGCAGTAAGAATCTGTGCTGTCTTCTCATATGCACGATAGGTATCAATACGCCATGCATCCTCTTCACTCAGGTCACCAAGTTCTACTGGTATACTGAATGCTTCTGCAAGGTACAAGAGGTTATCATGAATGAAGCCATGGCCTCCCAAAGGTTTCCCTTCTAGGAAATGTGCTGCATCAAAGATGTCTCCAGTAATCCCACAGGCAAGACAGTGGAAATGAGTACTATCCTGTAATACACCACAGGATGGATGATCATCCTCATGAGCTGGATCAATACAATTGAAATTTTGAAGGTTGTCAATACCGTTGTGTTCCAGATATTGAGGAAGGTATTGCCTTATCTGTTCTTTAATGTCTTCGTAGTTAGTGATCTTCATAATCGACCCTCTTACTTATATTACCAAAGTTATCTATTATCTATCAACCATTATTTGCTGTACCATCTGATTTCCAGCAGAATGATTTAAAGTTACAGTACCTACATCGCCAATCGCCTATAGCTGTCGTTCTACCCTTCTTAACATCTCGTTGGAACTGAAGGTATGCAGTCTTACTAATATTACCGAGTTGATTCTCTTTCTCTACTCGTTCTTGACTCCAGATCAATTCATAATCACGAGGTGGTAGTGTCTCATTATCAATAAAAGCCTGGAGTGATTTATACCTAGATAGTAAGTCCTGAACAGACCACTTACGGTAAACAGCACCATCTACAACAGGGTATGTCTTATTACCCTCATCAACTAGACCGATATTGAACTCCCGACGCTTGACGTCATCTCTAGCAAAGTAGACCAGCTTAAAATACTTGAGTGACTCTCTCCAGTAGTAGGCATAGAGAATAGTCTGCATTAGATGGCTTTCTTTTGGAAAACCAGCGATTGACTTATTGCCTAGAATATTCTTATGAGCATCATACCCATAGAATGTTTTGACCTCGACACCGAAGAGATCTCCAGTGCTAGGTTCCGCCAATATAGTGTCTACCTCTCCTGATAGATTATATTGAGGCCAATAGAACTTTATATTATTTTCAACCCAGATGCCCATCTCTTTCCAACGGGCAATAAATTCATTCTCTATAATCTTACCCTGAGTCATGATCCATATAGATCTTGCTTCATAGGGAGCAGGCTTAGTTGCTTTTGATGCACGTAGATAAGAGGAACGTTGGCAAGAACCAATAACCTCGAGCTTATCTTCACCATTCTTAACCTTAACTGATGCTTCAGAGGGATAGAGATGAGATTCACGAGTTGCTTTTATGCGTGTACGGGTGAGCCACTTATCCGTGGACTCAAGGAGATGATATTTGGACATACGTTGCCTTATAGTTGATCTTTAACGAATTGAATATCTGCTTCTGCGGCAGCTATCCTATCCTTTAGGTCAGAAATTTCCCTTTGATTCAGGAAATTAAGTTGTTCGAGTTGTTTCTTTGAGGCCAAGTTAGTAATAGCAACCTGAATATCATTGATTGCCTTAACAATAGCTTCGACCTTATCGGTAAGTTCTTGATTAGTAAGAGCCATTAATCGCTAGCCTCTTCTTCGTCTAATGTACCTGGGTCCAGAATAGTTTCATCTCGACTATTTTTCATTGTAACATGATGATGAGCCACATTGCCACTTAAATATACTGTTAGAAATCCACCAATTGCAGTGAGATAGGCAGGCAAAATAGGAACAAGAGCAGGTACTTGCGAGGCTACTACTAGAGCTGCAGTAGCTACTACTATACATAGTAGGAACGCACGGAATTTCCTTCCAGCTTCTTTCATTGTTAATGTATTGATAACCTGTTTCACAGACATTTACTCTCCTTATAGGAGGATAGCGAGACCAAATAGAGCTGTTAGTACAACTGGTAACCACGCTTTTACAGCTGTTCCGATGAGAGCGGCGCCAACTAAAGCACCGATACCTAAGTAGATCTTGTTCTTAGTATTAAGTTTAACAGAATCTAATTCATCCTTTCTGTGATGCTTAGAAAGTGTAGTCATCATATCTTTCAGCTCTACCATGTCCGATTGTATATGAGGAATAGAGCCGTTCTGTTTTGCTAGATGTTCCTTGACCTCTCCCATATCCTCTTGGATCTTATCGAGTTTAGCCCACTGATGAGAGGCCTGACCCTTTACTGTTTCCATGTCAGCTTCCAGAGTGGCAACTCGTGGTTCCAAATCGTGTGTGTTATCAGGCATATATAAGTCTCCATGCAGGCAAGGCCTCCGATACTTTAGGTCAGGGAATATTTCTATTCTACCACTGACTTGACGCTCTGCAACTTAAGATCATTATCTACCATCTCTTTTACTAGCTCTTCGAAAGAAGTAGTTGGAGTCCACCCTAGTTTTATTCTAGCTTTGGTGGCATCGCCAAGTAGGATATCTACTTCAGCTGGGCGATAGAATCTTGGGTCTATTTTGACATAGTCCTGGTAGTCTCCTAGACCAGCATACTCAAAGGCATATTTGCACAGTTGGCGGATGCTATGAGTACGGCCTGTTGCAAGGATATAGTCCTCTGGTTGGCCCTGCTGTAGCATTAGCCACATGCCATGAACATAGTCTCTAGCATGGCCCCAGTCCCGTTTAGAATCTAGGTTACCTAGGTATAGCTTATCTTGTTTACCTAGCTTAATCTTAGCTACAGCATTAGTAACCTTACGGGTAACAAAGTTGAGTCCTCTACGAGGAGACTCATGGTTGAATAGAATACCGTTACAAGCAAACATCTTATATGCTTCTCTATAGTTAACAGTGATAGCATAGCCAAACTGCTTAGCTACTCCGTAGGGAGAGCGTGGGTGGAAAGGTGTGTCCTCATCGACGAAGGTTTCTCCGTAGCCACCACCAAATAGCTCAGAGGTAGCAGCCTGATAGAAGCGTGTGTGTAGGCCTGACTCACGTATGGCCTCAAGGCAATTTAGTACACCAAGCCCAGTAACCTGAGCAGTATATATAGGAGCCTTAAAAGAGTAGCCTACATGGCTCTGGCCTGCTAGATTATAGAATTCATTAGCTTTAGCTAGCTGACAGAGCTTAGTAATACTAGGTAGATCATCCAATTCGCCCTCTACAATCTCTATATCTCTCTCAAGATGCTCAACACAGTTGAGCTCTCCAGAGGAGTTCCTTCGCTTCATACCATAGACTTTGTAGTCCTTACTGAGCAATAGTTCTGCAAGGTATGATCCATCCTGCCCAGTGACTCCGCTAATGATTGCTGTTTTATTCATTTTTTCGACCCCACTGCGTTTTACTCCACATTGATTCATGAAGAAAGTACATTAAAGTTTTGACAACTAGCTCGACCAATCCAAAGCCAGTGACGATAAGAAGGCTACCTGTAAGCGCGTAGACAATAATGCATGATGCTATTGTAGATGCTATGCGCCAGGTAGTTGTTTTAGCTACTAAACGTTTCATAGTGAATAAGGATACCAAGCTAGGGGCTAGATATCAAGATAATCCTACTACTGCCAGTCACCTGGATGTGGAATCACATCAAAAACAGACTCGACTATATCCTCTGAAATACTTATTTCTTTGTAAGTATTTGTAGGGATAGATGAACATACACCTTCTATAGCTAAAATTTTAGCAGGAGCAGATCCAAGAAGTAGTGTGTCATAATTTTCTATATATGACATCCCTCTCATCCAACCCGGCATACACAATTTACTTCCTTGTGGTTGTTTAACCTCAGGTAGCTCGATAAGAGTGCGTTTAATTTGCCAGCTCTCAGTATCAATAGTAATTGTCTGGCGCTTAGGAGATATATTAGTTACTAGCTCACCATTAGGAAGTAGTACTAAATCATGAGAATGCAAGAGTCTTTCATCCTGTATCATTATTTTCTTAGTCTGAATATTGCAGATGGCACCTACACTACTAAAATTAGCATATGGCCTATACATAGCGTTAAAATGTAGTGTATCTGTATTACCAATCTGAATAACTCCTGTATGTAATTTAGTCAGATCTTTGGTCTTTCGAAAGATTGGATTGTGTCTGTAATCAGGATTGAATTCATAGACACTATTATGTTTTGTTCCTATCACATCCATTTTATATTGATCAGCATATATCTGATGGATGTCCTGACAATCCTTACTCCAGTAGCCATGTTCAATGAAGAGATCCTCAGGATCTACTTCAAATAGTCCATCCCAGCCAGCTACCCAAAGTTTAGTTCTCCAGAAACACATACCTCGAGCACCGCGTGTGCCACCACGAGGATTCTTAGCCGATAGATCATGCATTGATAAAGGAATAGAGCGTGAAGCTAGAGTTTCACCTGTGTCGTAGTCAATACAATATATACGACTAGCTTCTTCGAGTGCCTTACCTCTACCTACTGTGGACACATATATTCTACGCATTAGATCAGTCTATCTAAGAATTTTTTGATCTCTTCAAACTCAGCATCAAAATCAACTACACTCTTGAAATGGTTATAGGTATTCTGTGACCATTCCTCATAGTTATTTGCTGCGTCCTCAAGTAGTGTAGCTGCTTCAGGAATAGAGTGCTTACTCAGATCAACGCAGGTTTTACCATCTATATACAATGCTTCTGCTGTGCGGCCGCGCTGGTTAGCAGAATTTACAATCAACGGAGTACCACAAGCTGCGGCATTGTGCAGATTGTAACCATATCCCTCATCAGAATACTTAACATGATACAAGAATCCACATTGCCTCAGCACTTCAGGTAAACTTGTTCTATCTAAAGCCCCATCTTTATTAAATGCCCCATAACATTTAGTATCCCAGGTAGACAAGATGTTAACTAACTCTTCAAACTTTGGCTTGGACTGGGTGTCCATAATATGCTGCAGGTTCATAAATGATCTAGGATTAGGAGTAACATCAGGATGAAAGACTTCTAGATCAAACTCTTGATGATATCTTACGTGGTTAGCGCTAGGTGGTGGCTGCATTGTAGTTGAATTAAGATGATTCTTTACAATTGAGGGAGGTGGCCAGTTATTGCCCTGCTGAAAGATATGTTTAGCTTGTGGCTGAAACTCACGTATTAACCTATCAAATAGTTGTACATGGTTCGGCATAGAAGAGATAACAATATCAAACTTCTCGTCCTTGAATCTTGGCAGCGTAATAGCCTTGTGATCAATTGGGACACAATGAGACGAATCCTTTACTACCCAGAGTCCATCCTCTTTCTTTTCAGCATCTCTATTAACCCAGCTATCAAGTGAGTGATGCTTATCAACTGGCTGACCACGGACATCCAGTGGAATTGCAAATCCATCACTTAGATATTGCTTAGCTGTATTAATATGTGGGTATACGTTCCAGAACTTCTCGTGGTACCATTCAAGACCAATGGGTCTATATAGTTCCCAGCCTAGTCTCTTTTCGAATAAGATCTGTAGTGAGTGATACAAATCATAATGATGTAAATCTGCTAATACTTTCATTTACCATTTAATCCATAAACTCTGCTGATAATCAATAAGACAAGTATAACCTAGTTTAACCAGTTCATCCTTAGCTAGACGAGGTTTCCCTCCGCCAGCTAGATTATTGTCATCAATAAGAATGATAGTCTTATCATGTAGATGGGGGAGAGCGGCTTCGAGTTCCTTCACACAGTGATCCTGAGATGGTGCAATTACTTTAGTAAACTGAGCTACAATCTCGTCCTCAGTAAATTGCGCAAGCTTAGCCTCCGAGGAAATAATATCTCTCATACCTCCATATGCATTTAGGAGCACGCCATATGGATAGTCAAAACTATCCAAGTAGAGAAGATCAATCTTAGGACCTTTCCAGTTGTTTAGATAGTTAACAGAGTCATCAACATTGTACGTAATATAGTTAGCCTGTTCTGCTGTAATCTGCTTACAGGCCTCCATATTTCCTCCATTAATATCTACAGTATACATATGAGAGCCATCTTCTAGATATTTACATAGATCACCAAGAATCAGAGTAGATAACCCGCCGCCCCAATCACCAGGAATACGAGCACAACCTGTCTCTACAACAGTCTTAAATTCATTCTGAACGTAGAGATTGATGGCAGTCTTAAACGTTTCCCATCGCTTATCAGAATTAATTCTGTATTTCTTATCCATCCAATTATAATAATAGATAATATCTTTACGCATTATATTTCACCTAGTAAGTGTCTAGTGTATGCCATTCCAGCAGACTTCTTTTGGAACAATGTAAATCCTCTGGGTGTTGGAAATGAGATCACTTGTACATCATGATCAAGAATATACTTACCTATCTTAGGTCTAAAGTCTCCATAAGGCCAACATTCCATTCCATTGATAGGTATCTCTGCATAGCTCAGAGATGGATGTAGATCATGAATAGCAATGAACCCGCCAGAGCGTACCATTGGCCAATACTTATTAAACTCGTCAAAACGTATATTTGGTTCCGAGTCAAGAAATAGAAAGTCTATCTTATGAGTACCTGTGTAATCAAGAGACTTTTCAATTACACTATTTATATAGTCTTGTACTTCGATATCAACCCAAAGAGACTTTGCCACATCAGCAATAGTAGTGCTGGGCTCAAGGGTAGTAACAAGTCCCTTCTTATTCTCAAGGCAAGCCTGACCCATATACATAGATGAGATACCAAAGTGGGTACCAGTCTCCAATATAACGGAAGGCTTAATCATCTTAACAAAAGAGTATAGAAACTCACCTACTTCTACCTCGGTTCCACCAGTATTAAACATAGAAAAACCAGCAGGATTAGCACAGTATTCTGGCAACTTCTTAAGACTCTTGGTCTTGCTCATGAGGTAGTCAGTTATATTCATAATGTCTTAAAAAACTCTGTCCAATTAGACATCACTATATCTCTACTAAAGTATTTCTTAGCAGAGTTACGTGCAGCAACGGAGACAGTCTGAGCAAAATCATAGTCATTCATTAAGGCTGCACAGTATTCTGTTAGTTCCTCTACATTATCGCTGACAAAGCCATCTACTCCATTAGTTATTAGTCCAGGTACTTCGTATAAGTCGTGACCAGGGAAGTAGCTAGCATTTCCCCACTTAGGCCCAACAGCTACGACAGGACATCCTGTCATCCAGGCTTCCATAAAGTTGAGTGTATATGATGCTGGGTGAGTTCCTGTGTAGAAATATACACGACTATTTCTCATCTCTTCTTTTAGTTTATCAAATGGAACCTTACCATGAGCAAAGGATGCTGTACCCTCATTACCTGGACCGAAGAGAGCACGATTGAAAGGACGTGTAGCTTGTTCGAATACATCAAAGCTACATGCAGGACCACGTTCCTTCATAGATTGACAGAAGGTAACAACCTTCTTATCTTGTCCATTCCAAGGACCATAATCATCTGGGTCTTTGTAGAACCTAATTAGAGTATCAGCACCGAGATAGCCTGGAATGGTTTCTTCTTGAGGAGAGTATCGGACAATCTTCAATCCCTGTTTACGGAAGGGAGTAAGCATAGCTTCTTGATGGGAAATAGATTGCCCGATAGTTCTCCATATAACTGTCTTATGTTTGATTACTGGCCAGTTCTTTATAATCCAACGTGGAACATGCATTATCATCACTGCATCGAACCGGTCAACGAAATCTTTTGTGAGCAGCTCCTTGTTATCAATGCCAGGTCTACCCAGTGCATGGAAAGCTGCTACATCATCAGGATCATATTCTAATCCTGGAATGACTGGACGCATATCATCGCCTGCTCCTTTAGTGGGATCTATGTATGCACCTGGAGAAAATACATCAATACCTATCTCATTAAATAGACGCACTTCATCATACTCAAGAACAGAGTGACATGATAAGTATAGTAACTTCATTAGGTTAGCTCCGCTTTAATTTTGTCTAATCTTTCTTTCATTCTATTACCTACTGACTCCCAGGATAGATTATCCTCGAGCATTGTCTTACCAGTAAGTGCTACCTTCTTAGCCTCATCTCTATTTTCAAATACATATCTCATCCATTTCTTTACATCAGATAGGTCTGGGTCTGCCCAGTTCATCTTACCTGAGTATATATGCCAAGGCATTCCATAGACTGGAGAGATAGTGTAGTTAGTTAGGTAACCAGTTTCTTCATGAGTAATAAAGTCAACAGCGCCACCATAGTTAGTGGAGATAGTTGGGTTACCAGCAAGTGTAGCTTCAGCGATTGGAATACCAAATCCCTCACACCTGTGAGGTAATACAAAACAGTCTCCAATTGCATGGAGTCCAGCAATCTCCTGTGCTGAGAGTAACTGTGATATTAATAGAACACGTGGGAAGCTACTCATATGTAGCTTATTCTTAACCTCTTTAATCTGACTACGAATCTGAGCTACCTCTTGTGGTGAGTTATGACTCTGTAAAAATGTCTTGAGAGCCAGGCTTACATTCTCTCCAGGTTCAAATTCTGTTAGATATGCAACAAGAAGACCAAGCGGGTTCTTCCTTTCTAACCACTGGAATATACTATAGAACATAAATTCATCTGGTTTTCGTTTACCTACCAAGTTCATATCTGGCTCTACTGATCTATCCATATCAAATGTATGGGGCACACAATAGACGGGTATAGTAACTCCAGAATCTTTAAACACCTGAACATTATACTCTGAGGGACACCAAATCTCATTCAGAAGATTAATATGATCAGCCCAACCATCAGGTAGTAGGCTACTTTCCCAAGCTGCGTAGCCAATATTATATTTGTCTTCCTTAACTAGGTGTGGGTAGTTCTGTGGGGTACAGTGGACAATATGGATAGCATTATCAGCATCTCGGTTAGTTAACTGACTCATTAATAGCCCAAGCTCGCCTATATTTGCTTTCTGTTTCTCGAAGGTAATAGGCATCACTTCAATCTTAGTGCCAATGCTATGTAAAGCAGCTACATTATTACGTGCAGCATTTCCATATCCTGAACTATCTAGGACTGGTCCAATGTAAGTAACCATTATACCTCTTCAACTTTACTCGGTTTTACTAGGTAGTCCTTTTCCAATGTACGGTCGAAGAGTGTAACCCAGTCCTGGGAGACAGCGTGCCAGGTGTATTTATGAGCCCATGCGAATGCATTCTTAATAATAGTTTCCTGCCTACCCTGTTTCCATTCTGAATAGGCTAGAAGCATATTGGCCATGATGTCATCCATAGTACACCAAGGTCTGAAGCCTTGATTGTCAATCCATACTTTCTCAGTAGCTGGAATCAAGTATCCTCTATCCTCTCCGAGGATTTCGGATGCAGATGTATTGTCAGGTGCTAACACAGGCAATCCTACAGACATAGCTTCAGTAGTAGTAAGTCCCCATCCTTCACCAAGTGTAGTTGTAAAAAATAGATCGGCGGCATTATAGAACATATTCAGTGCCTTAACTGGAAAGCCGCCTTTATGGAGCTGGAAATCTGCAGGAAATAGAACGTCTTTGCCCGTGCTAAGACCTAGAGATCTAACTACCTGTGTTAGATCGATATTATTATCGATTGCCTGACAATGTATATACATCACAGAGTTCGGTACATGCTCTCTAAATTTCTTAAATGCAAGTATACTCCGTGCAATATCTTTCCTAACTGAGTTTCGGTTCACGTTCAGTACCACATAGGTGTCATCACTTTTTACACCTAGATGTTCAAGGCGCCATAAGCGCCGTTGTTTCTTGGTAACAGGATTAAAATTAGCTATATCACAACCATGATAGATAACATCAATCTCTTTATTAAGATTGGGTAATGCTTTATATGTTTCCTGTTGGCCATATTTAGTAATGCAGACTGAAGCATCTGCTAGTTCAATCATCTTGGATGCATGTGGAATTACCGCACAGTCTACTGGATAGTAGTATATGATTTTAAAGGGTTTTCTATTTGCTGCGAAGAGTCCGGCACGAAGTGCTTCTAACTTAGGAGCTATCTTATTGACTACGAAGGTGTCGTTGAGAACCCATAGTATGTCGTAGTCTTTCTTCTGAAGATTTCGAATAAGCATTTCATTACCAAATGGATCATTGGGATCAAGAAGTCGTGCAGGAACAATCTGATAAGGATACTTTTTACGGTCATAGAAATCTCCATAATAGTTTATAGCAAGTTGATCGATCTCATACTTGCCTGTGTTGTAGAGTTCACTAAGTGTGTGCTTTGAAACAGTACCAAATCCAGTAGCTGCTAGAACAGAATCTGACCAGGCTAAGACCTTGAGCTTCTTATTCTGAATCATTGGTTCCCTTATTATTCTTAACTAGTTCACTACTAGACTGAATCTTATCTCCACCCACGTTCCATACTAACTCAATGCCAAGTTCATTGCAAAGCTTAACTTCAGGAACATTATCAGATTTCCTGTCTCCGCCATTAGCAAAGATGTCTGGGCGTAACATGCGAAGAGATTCACAGACTGACTCATCGTCATCTACAGCCTCTATAGCCATCTCGACTCCATCGATATTTCGGACAATTTCTAGGCGTTCCACAAATGGCATAAATACATAGCCCTTCTTACGGAGCAACCAAGCATCAGAATTTACGAATACTACAACACGACCTAGATCAGCAGCATGTTTGATCATGCGCACATGACCTACGTGGATGGGATCGAACCCACCTGAGAGAGCCACAATTTTCTTTTTCATTAACCTACCGAAAAGCTAGTACCACAACCACATGATTTAGTTGCGTTTGGATTAGAAAACTTGAAACCAGACTCCAGCATAGAACTGGTATAATCTACCTCAACACCCTTTAGGTAGGGGAGGCTTGCCTTATCTATAAAGAACTTGATTCCATCATACTCAATTACTTTATCATCTTCATCTACTTCATTCTCTATAAATATATCATACATGAAACCACTACAGCCACCACCAGCAATAGCTACTCTGACACCTAGTATATTGGGTGTCTCATCCTTAGCCATTATCTCTTTCATCTGAGTTAGAGCTGTAGCAGTGAACTGGATGATATTTTGATCAGCTTGTCCTACAATTGCAAGTCCCATTAATCACTCCTACACCCTAGATAGTTCTGATTTTACAGTATCATAGCCCTGCTGTATACCACGAGCTATCTTCACTGCATTGAACTCAAGTGTATTAAGTACAAGCTTAGGTGGTGAAAATACCTTTAGTTCTATGTACTTCTTATCCTTTGGGTTGACGCCGTTCAGGGACTGTCTATTATACTCATGGCAGCGCTCAATATCATTGATGAATATCTCATGCTCCATGATCTCAATAGCACGTAGACCAATACCTACAAGAGGTAGAGGCCATTCAGGAATCTTCCAGTTATCCATGGTACGTTTGTGGGGATTACATAGTATGACTACAAGATTATCAGCGCCGTCTCTAATAGCCTTATCTAGGGGAGTCTGCTCACGTACTCCACCATCTACATAGCCGTCTACTGGTTCCATAGCTACAGGTATAGCAGCAGAGGCTTCTACCTGTCTAGCAAAGTTAGATGCGCCACATTTGGTATAGAGAACCTCACTATTCTGTATATCTACAGAGCAGACATAGGCATCAATAGTAGGATAGTTCTTACGGACCAATTTGCGGATCTTCTTACGGAGTGGCTTCATGGTATACAGTCCACGAGCATTCAAGGAGAATAGCCCCTTCCAGTTTATAGACAGTATGTCTCTTCTGCGTCGGATACTTCTCCATAGTTGATCTAGGCCAGCTAGTCCAGTGTAAGCATAGCCCGCAGCGTTGAGAGCACCAACAGAGGTACCATATATTACATCTGGTCTAATACCAGCCTCATCCAGAGCCCTTAGAGCTCCTACCTGAAATGCGCCTTTAGCTCCGCCGCCACTTAGTATAAAAGCAGTCTTACTCATCAAATTCCCTTCTGTCTAGTAGAATTACTATACCTCTATAATAAAGAAAAGCAGGGTATATTTCAACCCTGCTATCTCTATTAGATTATATTAGACGATTATTCAGGTCCGGCAGCAACTGAATCGGCGTAACTTCTGAGAGGCACGTCCGTAATAACTACCCCGTTTCGTATTGCATTGCGGAAATTCACGTACCTCAGACCAGCAGCATCGATGAAATAGTGGACTCTTTCAAGGTCGCCAGCACCAGCGCTAGCCGCTGGAAGAGAGGCCGATGTTGTCTGCGGAAATTTATGTGTTTGGGCTCCGTCAAATGTGAGCGTCAGGTCATCGACTGGGAGAGTCAGAGGGCCAGTCTTGTCTCCAGACGTGATGAGAAGTTCGCCAATTATTTGTATTGATGGCTGCGCATTGACTCCGAGGTCAAAATAAGTGTTTGTTGCGCCATCGCCTTCCAACCTACCCATGTCTTGCCTTGCGCCATTACGATCCTCTACTCTCATACGAAACCTAATTCTCTGCTGATCCGGACTTGGCGAAACAGCGCTCTTCAGGATCACGGATGCAAGTGACATGTTCTCCAGATTAAGAGCAAAGAACCCATCAGGAAGAACAGGTCCAACTTTAGCCGCACCATTGTTTGCGTTAATAGTATCGATAACATTCTGAGATAGATTATCTGCGGTTTTCAATTCGACACGAAGAAGTCCAGTGTCTGGATTCATCATGATCTCAGCCGCAGTCACTGCATGTCCAGCATTCTGGGCAGCGAGGATTACTTCTGCTCTAGTCTGAAGAGCGTCCTGTACATTTGTATTTAGATTAATTGGAAGGGTAGGCATTATTATTCTCCTGTATTAGGTGTCCTGACCTATAAATAGTATTACTTATTGGCTGTATTACCTGATACAGCAGATTTTTCGTGGCATGTACTAAGAAGTATATACCACTTTTAAAATTAGACAACGTTATATGTCTTGGTAACTCCAGATACTGTGTATCCAAGCCAGCTATTTCCCGGGAATGATGCGGTAACTGCTGCTGCAGTGTCTCCAGATTGGTAAACTTTAGTAGCCCCAGCATCTGTATCTAGTGTCAGATCTACAGTAGCCTTACCTTTAACTAGAGTAACTGTAGTAGCAATCGTTGCATCATTAATATCACCATCTACAGTTGTATGTGATACTGCAAGATCAAGGATAGCATCACATAGTAGATGTTCAGTTCCGTTAGCAGATTCAGCACTTACAAAGAAGGTACGTTTATCTTCACCTGAAGCTGTTAGATTTAATCCGGCGGCTGTCAGATTCTCATCTGCACTTACCTTGAGAACAATGTCACCTGACAATGCATTGGTACAGGCTAGAAAACATAGATTCATATATCGAAATACACGATCATCTATAATCTTATTGTGATTTACCTGTTGCACATGACGGCTAAGTTCATCATCAATACGAGCTACATCAACATTCATACGTCTTTCGAAACCTCGACTTGATTTCTCAAGCATTGCCATTCTTAATGGTGTGTCTAGATTGTCTAGGTCCTGAAGTTCGTCAGACCAGTCAGGGCTCCACCAGGTAGATCCATCCCATACAAGACTAATAGCATCGCCTGCTCGGAAACGCCTAGTTGTAGATGAATCTCCATCTATAACTAATAGGCTTTCTGGTATATCTGTTACACCACTTTTAAAAATTAATCTAACTTCGTGAGCATCAGAAGATACAAAAAAATCTAAGATCTTCTCTGTACTTCCATGATCGAAAACAAGCAGATCACGGCCGTCGACATGGACCTCTAATGCTCCGTTGGGCTGCTGACGAACTCGCTGGCCTGAGCGAGAATCTGTAATACTTTTTTGATTTACTAGAATGGTTCCTGCCATTTATACCTCTTCTGACGTGGGGATTTGTGCTCTCGCACATTTATATTCTACGTCAATACTATAAGAATGCAATGGTAGATAAGTACTGCATTGGTGGCTAGGTAGTTCTTATAGCACGAATTTAGGGATTAAATTATTTTATAGCCCTGCTGCTATGAGACATCCTCTAGCTACTGCTCGGAGCGGATCTTTAGCATGTCGAATCTCTTTGATACGCATGGGTAGATCCTGCTGCCTAAGGTACTTATCAAAACATTTCACAAAGCCAGCAGCCCTACTAGTCCCACCAGAAACTATTACTGGTATTGGTCCAGCGAACTTAGGGAGCTCCCTTGTATTAGCTAATCTTGCTGAGAGTTGACGAGCTGTATAGTCAATAAGACGAACATAGTAAGCAGATACGGCGGAGAGTATAGAGTTATCTATTACTTCTTCGCCCACTACAAAGCCTCCGCCTTCCTTCTCGATCTGAATGACAGAGTCTGGTTCTGCTGTAGATGTGGCTGCCATCCTATCAATCCAGTCACCTGACCTAGTTAGACTGAATTTCATGATAGCTTCACCAGCTGACATAACACAGACATTAACCATACCAGCACCAAAAGACAATGCTATGCCAGTATACTCATCATTCTCTAGTTCAGAATAGCAAACAGCCTCTGCTTCATTAAGAGACGTAGGCTCATACCCTAGTTCTCTTATATCATTATTGAGAACATCTTCATGATAGCCTATATCAAACTCTTCAGACTTCTGGTCAATAGGCTGAGCTGGAATAGAATATACCAGCTTCTCACCAGGAGTCTTTGGTATACCTAGGATCTCAGAAATAATAAACTTCAGGACACGACGAGCATTCTTCTCCTTAGGAGATATAACCCCACGGAACATAGGCCGGGATGCAGTATCATGGCGCTCAACAGCTCGTTCGATAGCATCCTGTCCAACTACCACGAATGATCCATCCACATCCTCAAAATACTTCTGGTTCTTTAGACCCTTCTCTACCATCTTTTTAGCAACAGGAGAAGTAGGCTGAAGACGATAGAATGCATCACGGAATTCAAAATATTTGATTCCATCTTCTTCTTGCCTTGAAGCAATGATAAAGGACGTACCCACATCCAATCCGCAGGCCATAACTAGTTATTCTCCTTGAAGTTTTTCCATCCTATTTTGGTATGTATATATCCATGACAGGATCTACATACAGTTAATAAATTGATTAATGAGTTATTCTGAGAGACCTTATAAGGAGTAATGTGATGTACAACTATGTCTTTAGTAGATTCACATACTTGGCAAGTATAATTATCTCTTTTTAAAACACATAAGCGCTGGATATTCCAGTCAGGTCCTCGACCATATTTTTCTAGTGAACTACCATCAATCCAAGCAGGATTATTCTCTCCAGAAAAATCTCTCTTATCATATCTACCATCTTGCCACAATTGCCTAATATTTTCTCCGCCATAATTTGGGTTATATTTCCCAGACCATTTTTGTTGTCTTAGACAAGTTTGTGAAAGCTTGTCTCTAGTGGATTGTTTATTCATCGGATTCTTAATCATATTATAGTATTTAGTTCGACACGACCAATTACAAAAGAAGTTCTTTTGTCCCTTCTTGTATCTATACCTGCGTCCTGCATCTAAAATAATGGAATTATTACAATTCTTGCATGGAGTATAAAGTCCTACAGCCATTATTTATCCTCAGGATTTTTAAATGCCCAACCAAGACGGTAATTACATGAGTGCGCTGGAATAATTTCTCCTTCAACAAGATCTTTATCACCATCATCTGTATAGAGACTTATGATTCCAGTTGAATGATCCATTTCAACATGAATAATTGTACCTTTCACATCAAAGAGAGACTGAAGCATCATATTAGTGACTCGATAGTGAGAGCTACGATTTCTATTTATCATTATTTTCCTTTCAGTTTCTTGAGCTTATCCAAGTTTTGTCTAATATTATCACTAGTTTCTGTTTCTTTTGCAAGCGGTTCATCACCTGCTTTCTTAATACCTTCTGTAGATACCCCTACATCCATGACAGATTCATCAATCTCTACCGGTATATAATCTCTTGGGTCAGTCATTGGGCCAGGATATAGGGGTTTACTTTGGTGATTTAATGATAACAGAGGAGCTAACTCACGAGCCACAGCCTTGCCAATAGCATCAGCTAAGGCCTCAGAATCAATATTGATCTGGACGCCACTAACTTGAACAGCGCCTGATGTCTTACTTACTTTCATTATGATAGAAGAATAGTAAATGTACCTGCAGTATATGTAACCTCTACAGTCTCAATAGGTACATCGTTAAGAGCGAACTGAACTGGAGCAGTAGTGTTTCCAACAACAATAGGGTCCATACCGGTATCTCGCTCTGTACCAAGTGCAAGATTCTTCTCACCATTCTCTGCCCAACCAAACGGATGCTGTGATGGATATGCACGAAGCGGAAAGACTGTCTTAAAAGTATTGAGTCTGATAGATAGATCAGAAAATGCATCAGCCTCAATAGTAATGGTATCAGCATTACGTCCTAGAGAAGCTAGAACACGAATTACATCTCCACTAGCTACGTCGGTATTCTTAACCACAATATATTTCTGCTCAGATGGCATAGTGTCACCAACATCTTTAATAAAATCAGCCATTTATAACTTGCTCCTATTATCCTACAATATACCAATTGATTCCGTCGGGTTGAAATTCTGCAAAATCCCATTGTACATCAGTAGTAAATGTAGGTTCTCCATCAATAGTCTGCCCACTAACACCGGAAACAATGAGTTGATTAGTAGTTGCGTCAATTTTCTTGACAACAAATCTACATCCTGATGCTGCTACAGCTGATGGTAATGTAACTATTGTATCAGCTCCTGCAGCATTGACTAGGATCGTACCATCTGTAAGTAGAACAGTAGTGTCAGTACTAATAGTACGAATAGATTTAACTACAGCGCTTGCTCCACCTATTTGCCAAGTGCCTTCTCCAGAACCATCTGTAGTAAGCACATAGGTATCAACAGCACCAGTAGGCATATTGAATGTAGTTAGAACAGCACCACCAGCATTCGTAAGTCTAGATACCCCTGCTAGTTTTAGATCACCAGATACAATATCTACATCGCCAGTATCAACTAGTAGGTCACCTGTTAATACTTCTAGGCCCTGTTCACCAAATTCAACTCGATCTACACCACTAGTTGCTATACGCAATGGGAGTGGAGAACCAGAGCCCTCAGTGTCAGATTTAATATTAACAGTTGAGGTGATGTCAAACTGTAGCTTTGAACCATTGATAGCTGCTGTCTTAACTGCTGCTGCACCAATGACCTCTAGGGCACGAACGGGAGTAGTAGTACCAATACCTAGACGGTTAGTTGCCTCATCATAGACAGAGGAACCAAAGACAATCTTTCCTTTAGATCCAGCCCCAGTGGAGGACAATGTAAGATCCTCAGCAGGTCCTGTACCACCCTGTGCAGTTTGTCCTCCAGAGCGTCCTGCCAATAGAAAATAGATCGTATGATCATCATCACTAAGACCAGTCAGGGCTCCATGATCAGTTACACCAGCAATATCAGCTTGCCAAGTACCAACACCAGCTGCGTCAGTCTTAAGTACAAATCCAAGTGTAGCTCCTGTTGTAAGCTTAAATGCAGCAGTTTCTACTGAAGTTGCAGTGAGAGCGCGGGCGTTATCAATTACGGTAACACCAGCAATCTTGAGATCACCAAGGATTATGTTGGTATCACCGCTGCTTAATTCTAATCCAACAGAGAAACTTGTTCCAGTTGAAGAGACTCTAGCACGCTCTGTTCCATTAATAGAAAGAGCTAGTTCATCAGCTGCTGGATTAAATAGACCAGTGTTCTGATCATTGGCAAAAGTAATACCAGGACTAGCTGCATTACCACCAACAGCCTTGAAGGTACCAATCATTACATTGGTGCCGTCTCTCTTTAGGAAGTTAGTAGTATCCTGTAGCACCTCAGCTTTGACAGTCTCAATCTCATTGAGTAATTCTGTCCTATTAGCAGTGAGGGTATTATAGACATCCCCGAACTGCTCTTTCAGAGTCCGTGGTCGATTCTTTATCTGATTGAAGAATGTATTATCAGAGGCAGTGATTATAGCATCAGCATCTGTAAACATGGTCTTTCCATCTAGACCATCAACAAACGCATCCAGACCTGCTTCCTGTGTACCATTAGCTAGATCAGCTAGGAGTGGAATGAGCTTACTATTCCATTGAGAGGCTATACTGGATAGATCATTCTGTGCTTCTAACCAGCTATCATTCCACTGATCTGATGAGGTCGGACCTCGCTTAGTAGCATTACGCTTAACGAGTCCGATGAGAATTTGTTTAATTCCTGGCACGTATTTCCTCCTACCTTCCTAGCCTTATTCTATAACTATCTAGAATTGGGGCAACTTCTGGGTCAGTGGTAGATAGATCAGCCTTTAACCAGATATGTCTAAATGATAGAGCACTTGTATTAACCTTAATTCTGATGACAAATCGCTCACTTATGAAGTCAGGATTACTGGCATCAGTCTTCACTATTATAACCCGAGATGGATCTCTTGCACCGTCTTTGGCATCTAAGTCTAGGGCAAACTTACTAAGGTCATCCTCTACTACACTACGGAAGATATCAAATGGGCTCACCTCAGATAGCCTTAGTTCAGCGAATAGATCCATACCTGGGTAGACCTGTGCTCCAGTAAAACCAACCGGATATGGATAGCCTTCGATCAATAGTTTATGGTTGTGTGGGTATATAGGATCCAGAGCAATTAGCTCATCCTCAGTAGTGGCAGTGTTCTCCACATCAATCCAGTTGGACTCATGTATTTCAAGTACATGTATTCCTTGAGAAATTAGAACATCACCATTAGCCACAACACCATCAATTGTCACATTGTTACCACCAAAGTCTACATTAACTCCAGTGCTATTCTCTACCTCAATAGTGACAGTATAGTTAGGTTCAATAAAGCCCCAGCCAGCCTGTATATTTCTGACTCGATCCTTGTCACCTTTGATACCGAAGTTCCTAAATATGGTGATATTATTGTCCTTAAAGTTAACACTAGCTAGGACCTGATGGTCTAGGATACGGTTATTATTAGTAGGTAGAGCATATCTCAGCCCAGTAGTTGATGCAGAAGTAATAGATACACCTGATGTAGAGACATCAATAAGTTTAAAATCTGGGCCTGGATTGATTAGTAGTGAACTTGGGTTTGTAGCATCATATGATACTCGCACAAATTCTCCTGACACAGTTGTGTTACCAACTTCAAAATCAGTCAAGTCAGTGAAATTAACAACTACAGGATTTATTGGTGTTTCTCTTTCAAGTGGATCAATAGGGACGAAATTGAGACCACTAATTGTCAGTGGAATATTATTCTCTGCGGCCACAAAATAGTTAATCTCTGTATTCAAAGGGATAAGATCACAGACATTAAGCGAACATCTATTGAATGTAGCTAGGCTGCCATCAGTATTAGTTACAGATAGTGCCTGACTAATAAATACATTACCAGTATCCTCGAGGAAACCTTCTTGATAGAAAGCAATATCATCAGCCCCGAATTCATAGACATAAAGAAGGCCGTCAATATGGTCAAATCCATCCTTTGCGAGGATGAACTTTATATGACTCATCGCGGTTGGGGGAAATGTGAACGTTGCTTTATTCACCACAGATTGCTCGAAACCATCAGTTGCGAGCTGGGCGAAGTTGATTCCGTCTATGGACACGAGGGGTGTAATCTTAATGGAGGCATTAGCATTTGCAGAGTGTACCTTAAACGTTATACGGCTCACCGTTACTGGGCTATCCCCCACCTTGACCAGTAGCTCAGCTACTACAGGGTCAGGTCGAGTCATATGGACCCGATGTTGCCAGAATTTAGATGTATCTACAAAGGCATTGATTGGATCTCCACCATTTGCTAGTACTACTGCTTGTAGGTTCTGTTGAGTTAGGACTACAAATGAAATATTCTCAGGCTTTATTAGGTTCAGAGATACTCGAGTAGCACCTGGATCATTAGCTCCAATAGAGATCTGCTCACGGCCTAAGTCTAAGACAATACTGGAGTTCTCTAGGTCAGTCTTACTAGTATCAGAGAATACGTCAGATACAAAGTTAAAGAACCCTTCTGTATCCTGGGTAACAATCAGTAGATTAGAAACCCTATCTTCTAGGTCATCTAATTGAGCTTCAAGCTGACTGAACTGTGTCCTCCATCTATCGAATGTTCTCATTGAGTCATTACTGAGTAAGAACATATTGCGGTAGAGAATACCTAGGTCATCACCTAGAAATTGATTTGTGTTGTTATATAGAGATGCACTAGACGAAGTATCACTGATAACTTCAAAGTCTTCTGGGGTAAATGAAGGCTCATCTAAATTATTTGCCTCAAGGAAGGCCTCCACCCTACGCTGTACTATGAAGACATCAATAGGCACACCTTCATCTAGCAGTTCACGAATAATACGTGCTGTAATTATATCTAGTGTAGTCTGCTCTAGTGCCATTATACGATTCTACCTTTAGTAAGAACCTTGAGAGCGTAGTCTTTCAGGATCGGGGTAAAGTGTGGCTCTAGATCACTGACATTGCTACGACTTTCATCTACGTAATTATATAGTACTTGGTATGTATTCCTAGTACCTAGGGTATTTCTATTACCAATAGGTATCTGCATCCTACGGATGATCTCTCTATCCTCGATAGTAATCACACCATTTTCGCTATCAACCTCAAAGTCTACCTCGGGAACAACACGCGCAATAGGATAGGAGATCTCAAAGTGAGCAAACTGATATTTAGCAGTAATATCTGCGGATGGCATTGACTCAAATGTATATATATCACCTAGAAGATAGTTAACTGAGAATGTACCAATTGGACTCTTTGTAGGATCTGAATAGAAGTAGGTTACACTGCCAGGCTTAGTAACCGCCTCATCTATATGTACTTTCACAGTACGGAAATCACCTGCAAGTAGATACTCACCGACAAGAGTAGGAGATGGTTTTGTATTAGTTACATCCTCCACAAAGACATCACGGTTACTAAAGATAACCGGGTGTACGGTTGTATCAGCCGCTACAAGAGACAACGTGAAGGTCTGTATACCACTAGCAGTCAGAATACCATTTGGTATTACTTCAGTAGCTTCGATAAGACCTAGAATCTCAGTACGCCCATCCACAAATTCTACTTCGTCCACAAATGGATCTGTAACACCACTAGGTACAGTAAATGTAATAGAACCTTTATCAACATTGAAATTGTCTAATGTGAACTTATTAACTCCACTAGGAAGCACTTCATCCTCAACTGGAATAGTAAGCCACGCGCTGTCCTTAACTATCAAGTCTCGATTGGCACAGGAGGTACTATCCTTATAGAACCACTCACTTGTATCCAGGATAGTAACTGGATCATACTGATATGAGACACCAGTATCTATACTAGCGCTAGTTGGTGTAAAGGAAGTAAGTATAGCCTCTTCATAATCTATGAAGAATTCACCAACAGAATTAACCTCAGCTTCTGATGATACTTCGGTAACAAATATAGTGGAGCCTGAAGTAAATCTGAGAGAGCCAACAACAATATTTACGTTGGATAGCTGTGACCTAGTAACTGATTTATCTAGTGTTTCACTAGCCTCAGCTCGGGGTTCGAATCGTCTGATAATCGCAGATTGTTCGTCACCATTTGTTGGGAAACTGAGTGTAGATATATGTCCTTCCTCAGATGTACTAGGAAACAATAGCTCAGGTGTAACAGCAATAGCTAGAGTACCACCTGCTACAGGAGCCCTACCACTACGACCGTCACCAGTTCTGATAATTCCTTTTTCGTGATCTACTTCAAAGAATTTATCGCTAGCTGTAGCAGTAGAAAGGCCGCCCTGAGACACTTGACTCCACTGTTCCCCATTAATATAGAGCTGAATTGGGCTCACTTCTGTAACAGCCTTCACACCATTACTTAATGTAGACTTAACCTTGTCCAGGGGAATCTTAGAGAATGGAATACTATGAATCTGTACTGATGTATTACCAGTAGCCAGCTCATATCGTAGATCATCTAGACCTCGGCTTCCAAAATGTGGATCGATTAGACAGAGTGATCCCTTAACAGGAGGCTTCTCTAACTCAATATTGAATGGAGATGTGCTTGGGAACTGGTGTAACTCTGTAGTAAATCTAATTGATTTTCGTAGGGCAGACGCGCCTGCTTTAAATGCCTCTGAATTACGTTTGAGTGTAGCTCTATATCTAATAGCATTTACTGGTGTATCAGTATCGATGCTATCCTCCAAGCCACTATTAAAATCTAGGATCTCTGGTATCGCATTAACTACATCAGATAGACCAGTGAATTCTTTCGGTCTAATCTCATGCCAGGTGATACCATTGTCAGGTGAGACCTCATGCTTGATAGAAACAAGCTCTGATTCCTCAGTTGGGTTCTGACCTGTACTAAGAATCAACTTCCTAACTTCATCCAAATTAGTGAATGGACGTGAGATAAACTCGCCCTCTGCTTCATAGCGTACAGCCTGAACTTCAATATCACGAATACCAATAGCATAGCGTAATCTTGATCCAGCTAAAGTATCGATTACGTAGGGAGTAATCTGCTTGAAGGTAAAGTGAATATACCTGGCTACACGTGGAGTAAAGGTATAGAGTCCCTGACCAGAGAACTTAGAAGTGGCCGGAGCTAGAGTAAAGATATTTGGTTCATCTGTAGCTTGGAAACCAGGAATAGGAACTTCATCCTTGATATTGATAAAGGTAGAGCCATCCTCTGATGTCTCAATAGTCTCGATCTCGATCTGGGTCCTAGTACCGAAGTTATTTGGGTTTACCCTAATGAAGTTAACTATCTTAGCCTCACCCAGATTCATAGTAATATCTAGAGTTAATGGGGTACCATCATCATTGATAGCTGAAATGACTCGTTCATACTCAAACCAGGTGTCAGCATTGTTGTCTAGTATATCTGAGATATCATCATTACGGGCTGCACTAATCTCAAAGTTATTACCAGCAACACCATTAGAGTTATCATTGATAACCGGAGGCTCTTCTACAGTAATTAGAGACTCGGGTGTTCTCTCAATAGGTAGAGTAGCAATGCCCTCCGCTTGACTAACTTCTGCTTGCTTTGTATTAATCAGTCTTGAGTTAAGGTCAACCCGGTCTAGGTTATTAAAGCTATCTGTGTAGAAAATAGCATCTTTTGATGCGTTAGTTGAGAACAGAATGAAGTCACCTAGCTTACTAGATACAGACTTCATCTTCCTATTAAGACGATTACTTTCAGATACAAAGTAGTTAAAGTTTTCTAATACTAGAGCTTCTACATTTTCTAGTTCCTTGAACATGATTGTCAAGTCATCTAGAATTTCTTGTAGGTTAGAGTTGTAGTCTTCTGGATCTGGTGCATCTCCAGCAAGAATAAGTCTAGGATCAAATGTAGGGGAAGCGATATCTTTAAAGAAGAGGGATAAAGCTCTTACTGCTTCAGCAAGAACCTGCTCGAATGTAACAAGATCTTTGCTAGCATTACTCTCCTGTAATATCTTAGAGAGTGCATCTAGCTTATTCTTGATTACAGTGCTATCAATTGTTCTGGTGAACTTATTGTTAGCCATTAGAACTCACTGACGAACTTGTCTAGGTCCTCTGTCCCTGCAAACAGGGCATATTCCTCTACGGTAGGTGTTAGATGTAGCTCGGCAGAATTCCTCCTCAGAAATATTATGAGGTAAATATTTGATTTTGCAATAATATTAGCTTCGCGTAGCCTATCAGTTACTACTAGATTTTCTCTACAAACTCGAATTCTACCTGCATCTCCCAAGTTTACCACATTAAGTAGACTGGTTGTTGTCTTAGGGAGCTCAATACTATTGCCTACCTTTGGGGTATAAGTGAAGGTATATATATCAGAGATGACAGGGCTAAGTATTTTAATTGCCTTGCGCATTCTGTTCTCTACGTTTGGTGATTCCTGGTCAAGGAGATCTAGACCAGCAGATGGAACTCCTGGGCTACGATTGATTACAAACCCAGTACCCTCTACTAGTTCAGTACCATTTCTAAAGCCGCGGATATCCCCAGTAGATCCATCAAGATCTGGGAATAACCTTAGGAAGCCTGCATTGTCTTTGGTAGAACCATCTACCTTCTCAGTCAAGAACACACGCTCGTGGATTACTCGAGCCTGTCCGATAGGTAAAATAGGAAACCTATCAATACCAACAAAATTACCACCAGCATCAAAGTTCTCTTTCACGATCTCATACTCGATGGAACCATGATAGAACTTGCTCTCATCAAATAGGTCTGTATCTGTAGAGATAACTCCACCTACCTCACCAGAGCGGCTCTCTGATGCAGTAAGAGCTACCTGCCCTGGAGTATTAGCCTCCAGAGTCTTACTAACAAAGATGCTACGATTACGGTAGTTAGAGAACCCAACCCGAATATTATCAAAGCCAACTAAGTACTGGAAAAACTTACGTTGTTGTGCTAACTCTCTATTACGTGGGATACCAAGTATACCTTCTAGTAGAAAGTTAGATGAGAGAATCGACCTGAAGTGCTCAGAGATTGATTCAACATTTGGGTCACTGGGATCTCCTACTATTACGTTAGCAAAATTGGTATCGAAATCCTTCTCCTCAAACTGAGTCTCAATATAGTTGTTCTGCCTAATATGTAGTATAAGTCTGTCTGCAGTTACTCTAGAGAACTGGATCTTAGCAGGTGCAAGGAGAGTACGCGATGGAATATTAGTATCACGTTCTATACCATCACTACCAATGTAGGTAATTTTCTCCAGAACCATGGGATGTAGCGAAGCTGCTTCTAACTCTACAGAATTGATATCCTGTGTAGCAGCTAGATTTACCTCAAGCTTCTGGAGGACTCCATCTGGGAATGGCTGAGATACCTGTGTGCTGTACAGCCAGTAAGTACCTGGTAAGCCATCTATTAGATTCTCAATAGCAGAGTCTTTAAACTCAACATCCAGTTCAGAGGCTGAGGTTGTATCATCAAAGATCTGGCGAATGCTACGAATAGTAACCTGTAGAGTAGAGTCCTGCGCAAGGATCAGTCGCTCACCTACTGGATCAACAATTGCATCATCAGCTACTGTAGTGCCCTGGTAGAGCACTGATGATATTCCTGTACCACGTGGGGTAGAGATAGACCTGGTGGTTGCAAAGGTATTGAACTGTCCCTGGTCTAGGCCTAGCTTATTACCATTAATGAACTCGTATAGATTCACACGTTCACGGAGCTCATTAATACCGAACTGGATAGTCTTAAGAACTACCTGGGTGACAATTTCTTTATGAGCCTCGAGAACATCATCAATCGTATTGACTTCAGTGAAGGCTACTTCAAGATCGTCACGGATACGATTGAGCATGAAGTTGTAGCTCTCAGCGTCAATAACATCACCAGCATTTCCAAAGAATACCTTAAGGGAAGGAATGATTTCCTCAGACAACAGTTGTTCTGTCAGGCTGTTGAGCTGAGCTTTGAACTCTTCAACAGTCTTAATCTCTCCCTTATCCTTCTTCTCCTGAAGAATAGCAAGGATCTGTCTGCCCTGAACAGTAGGTATACTGCTCCTAAATGTATCTAGGAAAACTGCCAATTAAATCCTCTTATCTGATAAGTAAACTATTACCTTACCGTCACTATTGATCTCTGCTGTAATCCATCCTTCGTCTACCATCATCTGGATTCTACGTCTGATTAGTTTTGTAGATCCACCAACTGTGGATTCGTAGTCATCAGATTGCCAGTATTCTCTTGGGGACCTAGAAGGAGAAATAAGTTGAATCCCAGCACCTTTATACTGTAAGTCAACTGCAATGACATGTTCCAGGTCGGTGCGGATCCAGGAGCAGCCATCTATATCACTATAATATTGTTCATTAGTACAGGTCTTGGTCCACATGGTTCTCTCATCACAAGTGTAACCACCTAGAGTTGGCATATACGGGTTGCACCATTCAATGTATTTTTCGGGTGTATTCATCCAGTCCATAATTAACTCGTAAATGTAAATTTAAGTATATGCTCAAACTGTCTAGTACCAGCAGTAACACCAGAAGCTGGTACCTGTATACGCATACGCATTCTATAGTTGGGTGCTGGACCTGCAGGAACCTCACCATCTACAACACCTAGTGTTGTCCCAGACATTTCCTTCTTCAGTTCAAATGCATTGGCTTCAATATCAGCTATACCTGAGGATACTACGAACCCAAGTCCTGAGACTGAGATCTTATTACTCTCATCTGGCCAGTTTGTGAGAGGAAAATCCCCAGCAGCATCCATATTAGCCTGGAACCCACCAAAAAATGATACATCAGTTTCATCTCCCCAGCCCACTATTTCATTGAAGTCATCAGTTGGTATAGAGGCATCACCAGTATAGGTCGCACCGTCAGGGGTAGACCCAATGAACTCACGCATATAGATAGCAGCACCAGTAATTTCATTATCACCAGTATGACGAATGAATATGGTCTGTGGGTCTAGGGTACTTTGTGTAGCATTAGTACCATGATCTAGTGGCTCATCCATGGATGGACCACCATTCTCTAGAGACCAAATAATCTGAACAGGAATAGCCATTATCTAATTTCAGCTCCTATAATAGATTCGTCATTAGAATCAATACATTCGTGATCATCTTTAATGCCTGTAACCTTAAAGAAGAAGGTTGTGTTACTTGCTAACCCACTAACAGTAAGCGTAGTCATAGCTAGAGAAGGACTAGTTATCAGAGTAAATGGTCCTTCTTCTGAATCGCCTTGGTATATATTATACGTTACGTCAGGTCCAGAGTCACTCCAAGATAGATCTATAACTCCACTACCTATAACAGGATCTTGGAATTTTGGGTTAGCCTCACCATAGGTACGGACTACAGCATAGACACCTTCAGCTGTGTGTTCCTGAACAATGTTCTTTACCTGTTCTGGTGTTAGAGTGCCAGAATTAGTAGTAAGAACTTCACAAGGAATTTCAACTACATAAGATGCAGCGCCTGGATATGGATAGCCATCCCATTCACCGATGTCCCAGTTCCATTGGCTTTCTAGATTCCTCTGTAGAATTGCCTCACTACCAACTGACTTAATACCACCACCGCGGATGCGGATGTCAATCAAGCCAGCAGACTTCTCGGAAGTAGACTCACCTACATATGCCTCGCCAAGTACCAGGAAGCGAGGATTATTCTCAAACCCTACAGTATCAATTGGGAACTTAGTCTCAATAGTATAGGTATCTAAGAATCCAGCTGGACCAGCATAGGACAGGCCGGATGAAGAGAGTAGACGTAGTCCAATATCAATGCCTACCGTATCACCAAACTCAGCCTGAGATGAGAATATTACCTGTCCTTCATCATCTACACGAAGAAAGAACAGTGTATTATCCCTTTCAAGAGTTTGTGGAACTATATAGATAACACTAGTTTCTTTATCTACGTTCCTATTGTTTACTGGGTTGAAGTCTATATCAGTGAATTCAAATTCAAACTCCTTATGAGTATATGATAGGACCACTGTAGACCTTGTTGGTGGCTGTTCTACTAGATCTACAAAGCCATCTGTAGAGCTAACGCTTCTGATACCATCAGTAAATTTGAGTCCCGGCGCAAAGTTCGTACCAATCTTAGCTTGGTCTGTAGTAAACACTAGAATTACTACACCATTTTCATCTTCGATTTCAACTGTCATATGGAAGTCTTGGTCAGGATCAATAACAATATTTTGCTTTGATGCCTTAACTAGAGAGTTGTCCAGAGTAATACCAGTCTCTCTCACTACAGTCTTGAATGGAAAGAACGGTGTGAAGAGCTGGTCATCGAACTCAGCAATCTCATATTTGAATGGAGGAAGACTTTCCGCAGAGTTTTTACGTAGTGTAGTAAAGAACTTACCGTTCGATATATTTAGAAACCATGGATCCTCATTACTACGTAGAGGTGGTTTCAGTAACGCGATACGTGAGATGAGCTGTTGAATAATAGCATGCTTAGATGAAAGAGTAGAAATCTCGATATCAAAAGTTCCACCAAGTCCCTCCGCAAGATTATAGACCTTACGAGTAGCTAGTAGAACACCGAAGCCGTCTACATCGTCAAAGTCTGCCTGTCTATATACAGATACATTATTGAGCAGTTCTACATAGTTAGTGACAGTAGGTCCTGTACGAACTGTGTATTTAATATAGAAGACTGTTGGTTGGTTTGCTAGATCATCAAAATCAGTTTCAAGATTATTGAATACGACACCATGGTTTACATCAAGTATTGATGTAGTAGTTACAAGTAAATCTGTTATATCAGATACTGTCTTCAGGTTAGTATCCAAGACCTCTAGGCTAAGAATAGAATGCGTAGCATCGTCCGGGTCAAATCTAGATGTGTCAATTATGTGCTGCCGGAAAAGAGGCACAGTTGGCTGAGTAGGTGTAGGAGTAGTAAAGATATCAGTGAGCAGGAAGGTGTCTACGTCTAGAGTAAATGTATTGCCAGTGAATACTACAGGGTCTGTATTATCAATCCTATTAGCAGGAAGCCGTGTACTATGATCTGAGATAAACAGATTATCGTTTGAATTAATAGACTTAGTCGATACAAATGCCATGTTGACATTATCTTGTACAGTTCTGCATGAATATACAACATTCTCTCTACGCTTCTTAATATTCAGAAGTGTGTCCACACGTGCTTCAAAAGGTACATGTGAGACCTTAAATTCATGTTTTAATACAGATGTACTCATGTTCTACTAAGATTTATACGCTTTCGTCTACAGCTAGTATAACGTTTAATTCACCAGTACCTGCGTATATAGTTCCACTACCACTCTGTCTCTGGAATTCAAGTGCAACATCAAAGGTTCCTGATACATTACCAGCAAAGATGGCGCTAGAAACACTAATAGTATCTGCCTGGCCACCAGTTCCTGTTATAACTAAGCTAGTTCCTATAGCTACCAGGCCAGTGGTACCTCCTGCAATTCGTGCTCTAAGTCCGATACGACCATTCGCAGCGGACTGTGAGAAATTAGTCCAACCATTTATTACTAGCTTATAATTTATACCACCTGTTAGTGTGACAGTAACTCGATCAATTTCAACAAACGTGGCACTAGCAGTGGTAACAGCGCCTGCATGATTCCAGAATGTTGAATAGACCTTCTGTTGATTTACAAAGTTAGTAAGGGCATCAACCCTACCTCTACTTAGAAATACATCAGTTTCAAAGCTGGTAGTTGCTGTTGGAAAATACAAGAAATCAGCATTTGCATCTCCGATGAAGACTCCATCCTCACCATCGAGTAGTAGTCTACGGGCACCAGCTGTTCCTTCTGCAGCCACAACACCATGACTACCTGCCACAGCTGAGATATCGATTCGTTCATCTCCACCTGCTACAGCACCTTCATCAGTACGAGATGTAGCAGTTAGGGTACCAACTACTAGTCTAGTATCAGACTGGTTACCTCCTCTAGATAGGAAGAGTTCATCTGAACCGGTCTGGGACTCAAACTTTTTATCTTCTAGCTGGAGAGCAGCATCTGGGTCTTTAATATAAAGACGTGGCAAGCCAAGTAGGCTTAACGCGTTCTCTGTCTGTTCATGCCATAGAGCATTAGTATCATCACCAAAGTGGATACGACGTGAGTCGGCTAGTGTATTGAAAAAATCACTAGTAGAGCTAGTACTAAGAAGTAACAGACTTCCACGCATACCACCACGGTATACATCACGAGCTCCTAGACCAGCAGTAGTTCCATCATAACCATCACGATGTAGGTACTGAGGGTGATCATCAGAGGGTAGGGACGAAGGTCCCCAAGCAGGTGAGCTAATCTCAAACAGATTCTGTAGATCATTATGAGAGATAGGCTGTGATCCATCGATGTTATCGTGGGTATGATCCTTGTACTGCTGGAGTAGAGCAGCTTGGATCTGTGCATTACTAGTACCTGGCTGAGCTATAAATAACTCATTAGCATAGGCACTAGATGTTTCATCAGCCTTAGTTGCAATTGTGATGTCGCCATCATTGACTAGCTGATCAAGCTTAGCACCAGACGCACGCACGATCCATGTAGAACCACCAACAGCTGAGTCTGCTTCAAAGATGATACCATCTAGAATAGTACCTGTGTCTCTATTGTATAGGTAGAGGTAGTTATCCGAGATTGGTTTAGAGAAGCCAGCACCCACAGCAGCAGTAATGATACCTTCAATTAGAGGGGTATATCTATACCTTGCATGTACAGTATCAGTTGCACTTACTGTTGGATCCTGAAAGAAGTAGACATCTGTACTGTCTTGGTTATTAGTCTCATCTGGAGAGTTGATAAGCTCTCTGGATAGAGGTCTACGTGGTGGAAGATAGATCCAGTAACCTAGTGTGTTATCTAAGTCATTGGCGAATGCTACCTTCAGTCCAAAGAAAGCAGTACCCGGAGCTCCAGTGGTATTTGGGTCAGGGATCACATTAAATACAGCAGTAGCGTCAATATCAGGTTGTATCACTGGCTTGTAGATCAGGGTAACAGAGGTAAAAGCAGTGAAAGCAGTAAGCTTACCATTAGCAGTGATATGCCAATCACCAGTTGAATCTACATCCTCTGGGGATGTCTGGTAACTACCGCCACCAGTATTGAGAGAACTGCCAGCATCAACGATAGTAAAGTCACCAGCTACTAGAGATGCACCAGCGGGTACAGGTTTATATCGTAGCCAGCCTTCCTGTCCTGGTGACGCTCCAACTGTAACAATAACATCCTCATATTTCTCAATGTCTGGAAGGTTAGGTATACGTGGACTGATAAGATTTTGTCCACCTAGAGCCCTACCAAGACTATTGATAAAGAGAGCATTCTCGAATAGGTCACCTGGAGGGGAAAGATTAGCATCTCCTGACTGATTGAAGATGTCACCTACAGCCTTTTCAATCAGAGTAAGTCCGTTCCTAGTCTGACTACCAAGAGAATTTAGCTTTTTAGCTTTTGGAAGTTCTCCGTCTACAAACTCGATCTTAATAGGGAAAACTCGACGAAACTTATCAGACAATTTAACATACCCCCGATTCTACTACCTCAAATGAGTGACCAACTATTTCTGTAGGCGCATTCACATCTAGATAGGTAAGTCCTCCTAGGACACCTGCAAGCGTTACTCCAGTGCTACGGAGTCTGAATCCAAGTGGTAGAATTCCAGCAGTAGGCGATGACGGCGTACTACCAAAGATTCCAAGACGTTGGACCTCATTCAGACCTTCAATTAGTATAGTACCATCCATGGAAGGTGGTACCCTAATCTCTAGATCAATCTCATTACTGAATATTGTTGTTCCTAATCTCTCATTAAAAACAGAGGCCTGTAGGGAAGCTACAGTAGGCCCAGCAATGAAATAGCCAGCAAGCCGGTCATTTATACCACTTCCTGGTAGGTCCAGTATACCACTAACCACTACGTTTGTTTCACCTTCAGAGCCTATACTATAGCTCAGAGGCCTTACAGGAACAAAGGCTCCATCTGTGAAATCATGAGGATCAATAGCAGCTGGATCAAATGTAACTAGAAGTTGTTTTCTACCATTACGGAATGCTGCTCCATATAGAGTAGGTGTGAGTAGGCCAGTTAATAGCCGGTGCGTATTTTCCCAACCAGTTCCGTCAGAATCTAACTGAGCGGTTGGATGTGTACCAATACTTGGATCTTCAAAGTAGATATCTTCTTCATCGAAGTAGTCAACGTAATACTCTCGAACGCTGTCTATACCTAGTACTGGATCATTAGTAAATACTTTGTAGATAGTCCATGTAGTTGCATCGCCTACCAAGTCAATACCAGACAGAGTAATAGTAGTCTGGTCTAGTTCTGGTATACCTGAGGTAACTACTTCTCCAATACCACCGACACTCTCTACATCACGTGGTACATTGAAAGTTGTACGCGCAATTCCGGCAAAATTAGTAGTAGACACGACACTGTCTTGCCCACCAGTGAAACTACCTACATTATTAAGCTGGAAGAAGGTTACATCTGACCCTTCAACTAGTTCACCTGTCTTAGAGCGTACAGTAGCAAATACTTTTACAAATCCAGTACCTAGGAAAATAGGTCCGTAGAATTCTGGAGATATTAGAGAAGCTTCTGCTTCAAGTACAATACTGAATGGGTCAATGAGCTCTCTCTTCAGATATAGGAATCCATCTCCGGAGGTTCTACCCATCGGATTGACATCTGCTTCGATAGCCTTGATTGTATCTACTGTATCATCAGGTTCATACTCTAGTGCTACAGTAGACTTATAGAAGCTTGCAACTTTCTCACCGCCTGCTGGATGGAAGAACTCTCCGGTACCAAACTTAACAAGACCGAGATCATAGTCAAATATAGCCTCACCTGATGCAGTGATCTCTGGAACGATTGTCCATTCCTGAAATGGACCACAGTCATCAAAGAACGAAACCACCCGGAAACTACCTGAAACTACTGGTGAGAATTTAGTGTTAAACTCCTCATTATCTGTACCAATAGCTGTTCCCAGCAGCTCCATGTCTAGGAGACCGGTTACTGTAGGTTCTACACCATGGATCTCGATATAATCATCGTTAAGATAGGCTATAGGAGGATCTACAGATTGGTCTACGACAAACTCAGGAAGAGAAGAATCGATATTACCAAAAAGAATATTTCCATCATCATCCAAGGTATCGAGACGAGCGCCTGATGGAACAACACGTGCACCTGTAAACTGAAACTTTTTAGTAAAGCCAATTGACACATCCCATTTAGCAAAGTCTGGATTCCATTGAAATTTAGTAGCACTGATTACAATGCCATCCTTAGGATTAAAATCTAGAGATACTAGATTGACACCAGAAAATATGGTTTCTGGAAACAGTTGAGTTACCGAAGAGTCACTATGTAGATAGAAATTGTCCCTAAGGTCATAGTAGTCTCCATGCTCTACTAGAGGAGTCCAGTTACTTCTTTCTCCAGATGGAAATACCTCAATGATATTATTTACTTTAAGGTCTCTACCATCACCTACACCTGACTGGAAGTCTGTGTCCTTCAGGGAAGCAGTAGTTGGATCCCATATACTCGGAGCAAATTCCTGGTTGGATATCTCTAGTTCTGATGACCAGGTTCGCTGGTCCCATTTCCAGCCTTCGATGAGGTTACCTGTTCCAGGATGAGGCTCGCTATCGAACTTGCTGTCAAAACCAATAGCAGGCTGCAGGCCATTAGTCCTGAATACACTCAGTACAGTATCGATATTCTCTGTGATACCAGAGGTTGTGACAGACATTTATTACTCGCCCCAGTTTAATGGAAATACACTGAGGAGCTCATTGATGATATCGGCACCCAGACTAGTGACTAAGCCATTGTCAAAAGTACCTGCATCAGTCAGCACCTGCTCAAACAATTTTACCTTAAAATCATCATCTTGCATATTGTGAATAATGACAGGACTAGCCTTACAGATCATAGGTGACCTTAGGTGCTGGTATCTCACTGTTATATCTGGAGTGGGTGTATCGAATACTACCACTAGGCCCTTCTTGTGATCGACAAAGAATTCGCCCTTTGTATCTACCTCTGCCTCTGTATCTACCTGAGTTTCGAAGATAATTCTATCTGAGAAGAAGATACTACCCGCTACAATATTGGTATTCTCCAATTCAAGTCTAGTAGAGATTTGGACGACTTCTTCTGAGACGAATATATGGCTAGACTGATTGAGGATTGTCATGGAGCGAGTATGGGTATCTACACCAGTCTCAATAGAGGCTGAGAAGAATGCGCTGGCATTTATAGCTGCCACTAGATCGATAAGGAAAAATGCGATACCATCCTGATCAAACCTATCTATAGTCCTATCAAGAATATTATTCTCAAAGTCTTCATATAGAAATACCTTGGTTTCATTGAACATTACAGCCGGGTTGGTTGCTAGAAATACTCCACCAGACTCTAGGGGTATGATACGAATAGCATCAAATAGCTCTAACCCTAGTTCTCTTGTAATACCATTGATTAGCCCACGGTAGACAGAACTAGCTCGCTGTGCAAACACACCTAGTAGACGTTGCTTGTATGCTGGGTTTCTCTCAGATGGCAGACGTGGCAGACCGAGTAGGAGACCAAAGTCATCAAGCTCGTTGAAAACAGGTACAGGTGTAAGCGTTCCAGTTTCAGTCGCCATCAATTAATCTCCTATATAGTGACCTGCACTTCATCATACTGCTCATGGAAGAAGATGGTCTTTTGATCAAAGTCAATCAACATGACATCAGTAGCTAGATCGATACGATGATGCACACCAGTTGAGTCTAGAACCCATAGCTTCTGGTCACTATCAAAATGTACTCCAACTGCATCTGAGAAAGGTAAGTCTAGAGCAGCTAGCGCATTTTTGCTATCTACTGTCACGATCCTTTGATCTATATTAGAGGTGTTATCACCAAAAACAACCTCTAAAGTTATAATATAATCGCCACGTTGACCCAGTGTAATTATGTCATCTGCTCGCAGCAAGGTATCTGATAGAACACCGAACTGGAAGAAGTCTAAGCCAGGAGTTAACAGAGTCAATACTCCGTTAATTATCGCATGCTTAGTACCATCTGGGAACTCAATTGATACTCGATGCTTTGCGACATCCACTATAGGTCTAACTAACCTATAGCTGATCTCTACATCATCAGCAAACACCTTGTGATAGCTGTCTACATCTATTCTAACAAAGCTATCATATTGCTTCTTAGTCATCTTCCCCATGTCTGGGTAAGGACGATTGAGATCATATAGATATAGGGTATCACTGGTAGCTACCCACACTCTATCTTGGAAGGGCTGTAGAGCTATATCAACTGGTGTACCTATTGTAGACCCAATCTCATCAAGAAGCTCAATCTGCTGGAATGTTTCCTTAGCAGTAAGCTGAGCAATAACTATATTACTAAAATCATCACTAGAAAACCTAACCATATCTAGAGTATTAATACCAGATGCAGTGACACTAGTGTCCCAGAACATGTCTATCTTATTATCGCCTTCGGACCAGTCCACATTGTAGAAGTCCTTGTATGGACCCGCATTGAATTGGCAAGACGAGATGGATATAGTAGCACCATCTTCCGGATCAACTCCATGAACCTGCACACGATCAAAAGATTCCCACTCTTTGAGTGTTGTCTTAGTATCATCGAAGAGAAAGATCATAGTCTCAGACTCTTCTGTATCTTTTCGAGTAGTACCCGTGAGAATTACTGTTCCACGGACAACCTCATTATTCTCTAGGCGTACAAATTTAGTACCACTAGAGATAGTGATATGAACTTTACCCTGTAGATGGGGTTCATTATCAAATGTAATTGCATCAAGACCAGATATTGTTGTCTCACTAAGTACAGTACATGAACCACTATTAACTACAGTACTTGTAAAACGTGTTGGAATACTCTTATCTGAAAAGGTCTCTATATTATTTTCGTCTGCGAGGGCTACTGAGAACCATGTAGCCCCAAGGCGGCCTGATATAGTAGGCGTAATGAAGTCTATCTGTGATGAATCATTATCTACCTTATTAAATTCTGTACTTGGATCAAGTTGAAATGTATATACCTGGTCAAGTTCATCGAGATTGACAAGAGGTAAGTAGTAGTTTAATCCAGCTCGTAACAGCTGCTTCTGTAGGTCTTCTTGGTTAATAGCAACAGTATTAGCAAGTTGATAGCCAAGGCTCTGTTCATCCCGCCTGATCGAAGACCAAGCAGGGTAAGCGTTTACCATCTGCTGTGTAACTGCTGACTTCTTCATTATAGAGTACTATTAATAACAATTGGCTGAGTTAGACTTGGCTCAATGATTACCCTCTCATTCGTTTTAGTGAGAAAGTTGGTAAGCAGGCTCTGCTTAATCTTATTGTCTTCCAACTTACTATTTAGATGGATAGTAATCTCATCAAAGGGCTTGGTAGGAACACCTATATCCTTAATACGCTCATCAGCCTCTAGTACACGTTGGACAGCCTCATTAATAATAAACTCTTCACCAATGTCTAGATTATTCACGTAGTTGATTAGGTTATCCCTAATAGCATCTTTGATCTGATCTTCCTGAGGAATACTTAATCTCTCTCTAAAACGTACTGTAATTTCGAAACTGATTCCTGTTTCAATTGGCTTTCTTGCTAAGCCTACAATACCTAGTGCAGTAACTGCATCAATAGATGTCTGAGTACTCTCTATAAGTGCGTCACCAACAGTAGGAGTAATAGACTTGATTAGTATGTCGTAGGTACCAATTCCTCTGGCAAATGGAATCTCTACTATATCTGCGACTCCAGGAACGCTAAGTGCTGCAAGTCGAATAGCAATTCTATTAGCAGATTCTGCTGCTGTAACTGCTCTGGTAATACGAAACTTGTAGTTTGTATCACTTTCGATATCTTTTCCAGTAAATACACCTGCTGGGTTAGTTACTAGTAGGGTATCCTCAAGAACATCTGTATAGCCTGTAAAGTTATGAAACGTTAGAATATTTCTACCTACATTAGAACTAGCACCAGGTACTAGTGCTTCCACTGCTACAAACGACTCTGAGTCAGTTGATAATAGTAGATGGGATACAGACAGACGGTAGCGAACTCCACCACCATCTTCAGAGGATACAATAGCTCCAGCTGGTAGAAGAATATTTCCACTGCTGTTTATATCCCCAAAGGTTCCAGTTTCTACAAAGAAACGAACTGACTTAGCCTCAGCAGTTGAACTAGCTACTACAGAGCCAAGACGTTGTACTCCAACTAGGTCTCCAATGAACTCCAAGAAGCGACCATTGGCTCCAGATACAAATGCACGTGCAAGATTGAGATCGAAGATCTGATAAGCTTGGTTAGTCTTACGATTGCTAATCTCTAAGAATGAACGAGCCTTAGCACCAGCCGAAAGTCTATTAATCCTGCTAGTCTGCCCTAGCTCATTTAGAGACTCGGAGATCAGCTCCTCAAATGTACGTTCAAATAGCAAAATTAATTACCCCTCTACAAATACTACACCTCTCTCAAAGTAATCGAACACAGTACTAGTTGTAACTGTATTAGATTCTAGAGAGTTATTTTGTGTTGCAAGAGCCTCAACAGTAATAGTAATTAACACCGTATGAGGTCCAACAGGAATGGTACGAACAGTAAGATCTTCATCCCTAACTATATCATTCAGGGTTAGAGCAGCTGTTAGTCTACTATTAATCTCATTAGCAGTCTCTCTAGTATTTGCCTCACCGATAAAATCCTCGAGGCCAGCACCTAGAGAAGGATGTTCCTTCCAGTCATTCAGTGCGCTCTGTGCAACTGTCTGAATCTCTTGAATTAATGACTGAATCTGATCACCCTGTGTATCAGCCAGGTCACCATCTTTACCGACATTGAAATCCCCATTCCATGTCCACTCTATATCTATTCTATCGTAATTACTAGGAATTTTCTTGTCCTCCAAATTGCCATAATAATTTCTTATGTGTCTTTCTAACTCCTCGACAACACTTCAAAATTGTAGCTGGGTCGAACCCTAGCTGGTTTGCTTGAGTAGCAGAATTAAATTGATATTTAATAGCTTTACTAATTGGATCAAGAGCTATAACTGGTATGCGTGGTGTTTTACTAGATAACAATTTCGCTCGCCTAATACTATCTTTATGCTTTTCTGTAAATGGTGGCATCTTTATACCAAAATGCGCCTTGCTCATGTTAGTTCTCGCTGTTTTTGTATGTTTGATTCCTAAGCAATTCCCAGCTGTTGAGCTTATATTATATCCATAACTTGGATTAGCAGACTTATATTTGTCTATATATTTCTGCTCCCAGTATAACAAAAGCTCCTTTTCACATAACTGTAAGATATCAAATTTAAAGACTTCTGATCCATATTTGTGCCAAGCTCTTTGAAGATGCTTACTATGATGTTTATTATGTTTTAAGTCACTAATATGCATGGACCATCTGTGTTTTATATTTATTGATGAACCTATATAAACCTTAGAATTTTCAAGGTTTGAAATTCTATATATTCCAATATCATAATTAGTAGGCATTATACAAGTGTTGCAGCAAAAAGAGCTACATCTCCTAATATAACAATAATAGCGCTAACTGGTGGGACTGGGAGTTTAGCTGGTATGGGTGTAACTACAGTGGAGGGGATCATCTCAGTAAATTCACCAGTACCAATAAATAAGCCACCTGATCTAACTTCGTTAGACATAGCAACTATATTCATCGGACCCTTGATGGTAATTCCGTTGCTGTCAGCAACCAGGAAGTGCTTAGAGTCTCCAGCTATAACAGCTCGATCCTGATTTAGGAACACTCCTGCCTGAGCTGTTCGACTAGCTTTCCATGCTCTAACAGTAGGATCTTGCACTGCCATAATTATATTCCTGGTATAAAGATCTCATACAGCCCAAGATCCTTATCTGCCCTTTCCTGAGATTGACCAATTGGCTCATTCTCAAGCCCAATAATGCGCGCGGTAGCATATGATTCTTGGTCTCCTTCATATTCTACAACAACTTTAAGACCACGTCTCAATGGCCCAAAGTCATGGATTAGAGATTGCCATGGGTTAGTAATGGGCAAGAATTGCCCTCCCCAAGCAAGTCCACCTTCAGCTAGCTCAATAGTAGCTGCATACAACTTCTCATGAACCTGTTTAATCGTGCCGAATTTGGATCTTGTCTTGAAGAAGCTCTTAGCCTGAGTCTGCTCATGGCTACGCTTTTCCTGATCCCATATGTTTGTACTGTTCTTACCTTTAATCATTAGAAACTAGGTCCTGTATCCCCATAGAATCCATTAAGCAGATCTCCACGTGGGGCAATTGTAATTCTATCAAGTAGATCATCAATAGACAATTGTAATCCAATTGTTCCTTCTTTGACCCATTGTCCGAGCTGGTTCCACCAGTTGCTGTTCAGTGTTCTACTACCGACACCTGCCAGCATTGGTCTACCCTTAAGTAGTAGTGGTGAGAACGAGAACGGGTTCCTGAACTGACTCATTTCAACAGCCTTGTTGAAGAGAAAGGCGCCGATCAGGAAAGTACCAGGCGCAGCTATAGCAGAGGTTGTTAGACCAAGAGCAATCAATGCATTAGATACACCAAGAGTAATACCTCCGGGTGTCTTCACCTCTGCAACATCAGCCTGATCACCTATTGTACGCTTGAATATATTTTTGATGGCGCCCTCAGCAATCAATCCAATAGCATCCATTGTACCTAACGTAGTCCACTCATTAAGAGCTATAGAAAGATCAGGAGTAATCTCAGTGAGGAATCCCGATTCCTGGCTGAAGAGGTGAACTACCTGTTCAACTTCAACTGGACCAATCATATCTGTATATTCATCGAACACATAACAGATATCATATGGTTTGATAGCTGGGTTGCCTAGGATAACTAGGCTACCTTTATATACATCACGTAGACTTCTCTTGAGAGCTCCTAGTGCATAATACTTAGCCATGGTTTTACCTTCACAGCTAGGATACTGAATGAACATCTCTTGTACTTTCTCATCTGGCAGTGCTGCGTTTACCTTGAGACGAAATACATCCTGGGGTGGTTTAACATTCTGTACATGCTGTAGACGCTCTTCAATACCACCACTACCCTTAAAGTATCCTACAGATACAGTGTTATACGTATCTAGTGCAGAAGACGCTAGATCATTTCTAACAATATGATTACTAGATGTAATCACATGATAGGATCTAAATGGTTTGATTGATCTATTGCGTAGAGCGAGATTCTTCTGTATATGATTAATGTATCTCTTTCTAAGTCTACGTTTCTTAGCTGAGCCTACGTTAAGTAGCTCTTGCGCGATGCGCAGTGTTCCTGCCTGAGCAAAGCCCAAGCTCGAAAATGCAGTTACCGCACTACCAATAGCAATACCATCAGAGACTTGCTGTGTCTTAATCAATAGTTCATCTATCTCACTGAGCCTACGCACACCATGTAGGTCAGCAATCTGATCGAAAGTCTCTTCAAGATTTTCTTCATTCTGTCTTACTGTATTAGTAAGGACTTCAATCTCTCTACGCTCCTTGTAGTTCGGGTCTCTAGCAAAATACAGTTGATTTGGAATACCAAAGAACATTGTCATACGAGGACCTAGCTTTAGATCCTTATAGGAAACTGGAGAAGCAATACATTCTGGATGTCGTAGCTCCATCTCCTTAAAGATATCCCAGATAGTAGTCTTGTAGATATAGTAATGCAGATCATTTACCTTACCTAGATGCTTGTTAATTATAGGATCAGTAACAAAACTAGGGATAAATAGACCACCAGGCAGTAAGCTAGTTAGAATTCTATTCCTGACAAATGTCTTAGCCTCCCTAGTAATGACATTAGTAGCCATAAGATGGCTATCATCAGGAGCAAAGATATTATCATCCTGAGGCTTTGGATTAAACTCAAAGTGATTGTTTAATAGCTTGCGGTTGATATTTGTTGGTCGCCCTAGTTGAGTAGATCGCTTCCAACGACCAAAGTGTACTAACTCTGGCTGATGCATCATATCAGTAAGGATCTTACGTGTACTTGCATCTGTTGTCTTAACAAACCAACCATTCTCTCTATTGGTTATCTTAGTGAGTCCCTTAATGTTCTGTTGTAGTTCTGTCGCATAACTCTGGCAGCGAATGAGAACCAGGTCATCAGTCTGTGTAAACTGGACTTCAACAATCTGTCCTACAAACAGAGCCTCTAACTTATCAGGATCATTAGAATATCCAAGACGAAGCTCTACCTTCATTCCTTCCTGAAGCATCATAGATGCAATAGGGTTCTCAGCAATTGTGTTTGTAGCTAATGGGTTGCGAGGATTCTCCTTCGATACCTTACCTTCCTTATTTCTTGGATCCTTATCTCTATTAAAGTCTCTGTTAGATAGAATACCTGAGACATTTGTCAGTTCTATCTCACAGAAATCAGCTGCGATCTTTCTAGACCTAACAACACGAATAGATTTAACAGCGTTATAGCTAAAAAAGTCATCAAAGGCAAACCTACGCTGTTCAACATTGTCTTCCTCTATGAAGTAAAGCTTGAATGTTGGGTAGGCCCTATTCATACGTAAAGCCTGGCCGTTAACTAGATCATCTTGGAACTGCTCCATAGAACGGTTAAAGATTGAGTTACCAAACTTGAAGCCAGTGCCGCTAGCAGTATCACGCGGCGCCTGGAACTTAAATATATTTTCTGGGTCTAGTGCTTGTCCTGATCTTGATCGGATCTCGAAGTGTAGATGTGGACCCACACGGAACGTACCATCATCAGCTACGAAGGTTGCAGATCCTGTAGCACCTGATAATGCCAGAACATCTCCCTGTGTTACAGTGTCTCCGACCTGCCAAGGTCTATTCTTACTAGGGCTAGTCTGTATACTACCCTTCTTTAGATGAGCATAGACGGTCACCTTATCATCAATCTCAGGATGTACCATCCTAATTCTGAGACCAAAACCTTTAGACTCATCATTGCTATCTTCAAAACCAAGATGTGTTATTCTTCCAGATGCAGCAGCCTGAACAGGTGTTCCTTCTACTGCTCTATAGTCTACACCCTTATGATTTCTGCTAGCTTTTGGGTTCCTAGCATTTCGTGGACCAAACAGGGAAGTGGGCCTCCCACTAACTGGACGCTTAAAATATCCGAATGATTTAGCTTCTGACTTAGCACGGAAAGAAGCACTATCTAGATTCTCAAAGGCGCCTTCTACGCCACCAAAGTGGGAGATAGAATCTCCCTGTGATTGCACAATCTTACCACCTGAGCGTCCATCCCTTGAACGACTGGTATCATTCTGATCTATATCATCTGCATCTGGAAACTCATTAGTATAATAATAGGTATCCGCTGTCATTCTATGAACTTCTAGTCCATCAGCAGTAGCATTCTGATATTCCTCTTGGTCTACAGAAGGGGCAGCAATATGCGGAGTAGCAGGATCCTTAATTACAGCACCATGAGTAGTTTCCTTACCATTACCATCACCTATAGCAGCCCAATCTTTTTCAAACCTGTCCTTGAGTTCACCTTCAAGAGAGTTAATGTAGACATTCTGAACAAAGTTTGAGATGTCCCGACCGAAGCCTCCGGTACCACCTGCATTAGAATATAGCTTAAGTGCATGGTTCTGAGCAGCATTAATATATGCCGGATCAATAATCTCACCGATTCTATCTAGGGTAGGATTAAAGAAATAGAAGTCTGGTTCTATATCAAGAACATTAATACGTTCAAGAGCTGCTACATCAACAAGTGTAGGAAAGTCTATATAAGTAGGCTTACCTCTAAAGGTTCCAACTTCATCAGCAAGCTCCCGGGCCTCACCGAATTCATCTATATCATATAGATTACTCAGAATAATATTGTCTACAAACTCCTGTAGAAATGCGAAGAATGCTACAGGATAATTGTCGCGATTAGGACCACGCTTCAGAGGAGAAAGATCGCTAGGACCTGCCTCGACTAGCTCTTCTAGCTGTCCAATTCTAACTCTAGAGTATGATGTTAGTTCGCCAGCTACGACTTCTTGGAATATTTTAGATAGAGCTTCAGGTTCTAATGTTTTGATCAGTATCCATAGTCTTAATGCCTCTTTCTCACTCTCAGGGACACCATCGACTGAACTTGGATCCTCTTCTCCAGTTCTTCTCCAAGTATCTGGAGAAGTAAGTAATGCATTAATGTTAACTGACAGTTCTCTTGCATTGGCATTAATTTCATTGGCAAGGCGGTCCGTTAGATCGTGCATCAATCTACACCTATCATCACTAGGAATTGTAGTTTTAGCTACTATCTTGGTTCCGTCTGGTAGTAGATCAGCTATCTTAGCTAATACACCAAGTCCAGAAAGCCAGGATAGTCTCGAACGAGCAAATCTATTTATATTAGTTGTCTCTGCTAGGGTACGTCTAGCCGATTCAGTCTTGAGCTTTGATGCAAGCACCTCGAGGATCTTTGCACGCACACGATCATCAGAGACAAACTCCTGCTGGATTTCTTCCTTAAACTTAAGATCAGTTTGGCGAAGAACCAGAGTCATCTGCCATGTACCTGGTTGTCCCGGAATAGTCTGATCAAACATCTGGTCAGTAATAAACATCCTAGGTGTATGCGGTGTTTCTTTATTACCTACTAACATAGCCGCAATAAGATCATTGTTGATCTGTATATTGAGGTACTGTTGTGGAATGTGTCGTAGATCGATAGCCATTTGCTCTACATCATTCCACATAGTAGTAATCTGTTTTCTACTAGCATCAGAAGTTGCCATTAGCTGTACTGTAACCACAGGATCAATACTACCCATATGCTGATAGGTCATATACTGGTGACCAATAACTGGTAGACAAGCAACAATATTTTCAAACGTAACTGTGAGACCTACACATGTGAGACTAGTATCTGCAGTTGCTAATACACGATCAGTCTTTCTCCATAGAGTGAGATTCTCTTTATCGTTGTTCTTACCACTATCATATATAAAGCCAGTAGGTACAAAATTTCCTGGTTCGATATCTGTAACACCTTTCAGTGCTTGTTCAAGCTGAGCAACAACTGCTTCTTGAAAGAGCTCATCATCCTCTGTCTTACCTTCACGAATGGATTTAAGCTGTTTGGTTTCGTCTTCCAGGGTACTACGTAGAGTATTAGTGATTTCATCACGCGTTGTCTGCGTATCGAAGGTGTCTACCTGTGGTCCAATCACATATTTATTGTATATAAACTCTAGCTTAGTACCTAGATTTCGACCCACTTTCTTATGACGCTTTAACCATGGGTTATAGAACTTAAGCCAGGCAATAGAATGCTTAGGTTCTGATACTGGGATTGGATTGAAGGTATCCTGTTTGAACTGGAAGTTTGGTACATAGGGCTCATAGTTGAACCAACCAAAAGCAATATCTACTTGTACTGTATCTACTAATTCTGGTGTAACACTAATAGACATACTCTTCATAATCATGGCCATGTTCTTCTTCTCATCTTCTAATCGAGGAAGAAGATCATCCCTAATATATCTATTTTCTACATAGCAGATAGGAGTCAGCTTTAGCTGGGTAACTAGAGGAATAAGCTGCTCATTAATAGCATTACGCCCTACTATTGTGAAACTGACTGTAATGTCAATAGTTCCATGGCCTGACTTAACTTTCTGAGCTGTATTAGTTCTCAGAGTCTGCCAGACATGGTTAGCTGCATTCCTATTGATAGAGATCTGGGTGGGTGGAATACGTAACTCTACATCATTAATAACAAATTTGCTGTCATGATTACGTACAGTTACTGATTCAGACAAGGCGGATAGTCCTCCAGAATTACCTATTTAAGATATCAGCAATCCTCTGGGGTGTCAACGAGCTACGATTATCGTAAACCCTTGTATTTACTCTAGATCTGTTACCTAATGCTGCCTGTAAACTTGATGATAACTTGTTAGGATCTAACTTATACCTACTACGACCACTTACGTTGACGTGTGCCGACATATAGTCGCTTGTGGTATCAATCCTTGGTGCTTCTGGCACTAGAATATTAGGTGGCGTAGGCTGACCAATAGCCTGAGAAGGCTGCTGGATGCCCTCAGGAGTCATGGTACTCATAGTACCAGATCTCATATCTGCCCTAACCATACCAGGTCCTTCACCCTGTAGATTACTCTGAGGGAATGACTCACTAGTAGCTATACTGAGGCTCTCACCAAAGTCCATTCCTAGCGCCTGGGAACCTTGTCCAGTAGATATTCCTGTACGCATCAGTTCATTCTCCATTGAAGCAGCCATGAGTGCTGTACGACGTGCAGTCTGATCTCCTACTACAGATAGGTAGTCAGGGATCTCTTCTGGTCTAATTCTACCAACACCCATAGTAAGATTCTGGATAGTACTTGGTCTATCTACAGATATACCATCAGAGACAACCATAGTTTCACTCTCATATTGTGGGTGACCTAGTGCCACAGTTGGCTCTTCTCCAAGTTGCATATCACTTGGTGTTGTAGCCATACCAATACCTGTTAAGTCTGGAGCTTGCATGATTGAAACAGGCGTAGCAGGTCTACCTGAAGCAACGTCAGGCATGATATAACCAGGAACTGGACGCCTAGCTTCAAAATCAGCAGCCATAGTATCCAGTAGATCAGGTGATATATCTTCTGCTCGCATGCCTTCAAGCATAGTATCAAATGTAGGTTGACTAATACCAACAGTATCCGCCTTCATAATTGACGATGGAATTGGTGTGACACTAGCTGTACCTGCAGTTATACTTGGTGCATTAGCTAGTAGATCAGCATGAGCTGCACCCACATCACCTACCAGATTATTATATGCTTCTTGTAATGCGTCATCATCTGTACCCTGTGCTGCAGCTAGAAAGTCATCATAAGACTGGCCGAGATCGGGTCCTACATACTGAGCAGGTGGAACATATAGTTTATCCATGCCAAGGCGATCACCTAGATCAACATACCCACCTTGGTCTCCTATCTCGTCCATACGGAGAGTAGGAACGTCAGGTGCACCTACAAATGAACTCAGAGTTCTACGAAGTTCATCTGCTCTTTGAGCCATAGCTGTATCAGTAATAGTTCTACGGGACATCATGTTCTGATAGGCATCAGCAGGTAAACTAGCCAACTGTGCCATCTCAGGACCTGTACCCCTAGCAGCTGGATTAGATAGTTGTACAGACAGCTTGCCTGTTGCCTGTCCCTTCATAATCTCATCCATCCAAGAACGCTCTAGACCGTAGCGCTTTCGTAAAATATCAGGATCTGTCTCTTCAGTAGTAATAGGTAGTGAGCCAAAAATCTGACCAGCTTGCTCTGGTGTATACTCCATCTGTTTGGCTAGCTCTACTGTTTTGCGCATAGCATTCTCATAGTTACCTGGAGCATCTTCAAATATATCTTCATAGCGGAATGCATCTGCTACGTTCTTCTGATTAAATAGCCATCGTAGCGTAGTACTCTCAACATCTGTCTCAGTCATGTTCTGTCTGTTATACATTTCCATAGCAGAGAATATCTGGTTAAGCTGTTTATTTGGATCCTGCAGGGCCTGCGTTCCAGTTATAATATCAGCATCAATCTCACTATCTGCTACAAATTTGCCAAGGCCTTCGAGACCGACCCGCATCCTAGCATAATCAGTATCCTCAGAACGACCTATATGTAGAGAAAGTTCATTACCACTCACATGAGCTCCACGTAATGTAGCGCCAGGGCCTGCAGTTACAGCCTGGCCTTCCTGGTTATACCCAAGCATCATGTCTGGATCTAGTGCCATCTCAGCTCGGTAAGTGCCTTCAAGACCAGTACCTGGACCGAATAATCCCCATCGTGGTTTCAATGCATTAATAATCTCGCTACTGGCCTGTTCTCTATTTAGAGTGACTACTTCTCCTGTCTCTACTCCACGTAGACTACTTGAGATCATAGCCATATCTCCATGTGCTGGTAGATATGAGATATTGATACCATGAGTTGGACTAACAATACGTGGGTCAGTAACTGGGGATTGGGCTGCTGGAACTACGCTAGGGCTATAATCAAATCCTGCTCTGGTTGATCTACTAATAGTAGACATATTATTGATGAACTGTCCGGCTGCTCGCCTAGTATATGATGAGTCTCCTTTAAGTCCTTCCCTAACAGTCTGTAGCATTTCAAATGGAGTAGTAGCATTTACAAAGGCATTACTAATTTTCTCAGCAATAGTAGAGTCTGGCATCGAGCGTGCTGCTTGGCTCCATGCATTACTAACCTGTTCTCTACCAATACCTGCAGTATCGAGTCTAGACATTGTACGACCAATATCTAGATAGGAAGTAGTAGCAGCACCACGCTTCAGGTTGCGTACAACCTCTTGTGTAGCAGAAGCGGTACCACGCCCAGTCTGGGCGAAAAGATCATACAGCCTATTTCTATCTTGGTAGATAGAATGACTGCCAATACCATGACCAATAGATATAGGTAATACAGGACCACCTCTACGACTAGACTCGACTAGACCGGAGGATATGCCTCTTGCCTTATTCTTCTCTTCTCTACGAGCCATCTATTATTCCCCTGAGAAAAACGCCTTCCTGATTTCATTAGATCTATCTTGCTCTATACCCATATTAATATTGTACTCTGGCTCATTGCTAGGGTACATAGATACACTTACATGTACATCCTCTATACCTTCTTGGTTAAGCAGCTGATATATTCTAGCCTGTACCTCTCTATATGTAAGTATATTTGATGGGTCAATCTCTTCGATAGTCTGGTTATTAATAAAAGGCTTATGAGCTAGTCGCTGAGCATCACTAGGCCATAAATCAAAGTCATGCATATCACGACCCATATTGTCTACTAACTTTAGCTTAATATCATTTAGGTCTACACCTGGGTGCCAGCCAACCCAGTCAGGACCAGGTAATGCGCGGTGTTCAAATTCCTTAGCAAGTAGCTTAGTTCTCCTGTACCAGTCAGCGTAGGATTCACCTGGTAGATGATCAGCTAGGTATTCTTTCCATAGATTCTTAGAACGTGGGAGGCCTTCATTACGTACATCAGACTGAATCTTTCTTAGTTCTGCTTCTACATTTTCTCTTGCTTCGCCTTCAAGCTTATCAGAACGGAGTTGCTTATTAAGTTGTTCTTGTCGAGCTCTCTTCCAACGTGCCATATAGAGACCACGAGCGTTCTCAGGAACCATCTTGAGGATCTTCTCTCGATCCTTAGGGTCTGTTTCCTCTGCGAATGACTCAAAGTAATCACGGTCTCGTTTAGGTAGCGATCTATAGATATGAGTAAAGTCGAAGGTATACGGATTAATACCAAAACGTGTTTCTCTACTTTTACTCTCAAACTCTTTCGAAGCTTCCCAGTCACCCTCAGCTGCAGCCATGCGCTTAAGTCTCTTAAACTTCACATACTTGAGTAGATCGAAGTACTCTTCAACCTCACGTACTTCCTGTATATCCTCTGGGATACCTTCCCAGCCAAGAGACTGAGCGAAGGCTCGACCAAATGGCTTGAAGAAGTGTTCTACTGGATGTTGCCAGAATGCATTAGCAGTACCATAGAGCTGTGTTCTCTCATAGTCCTCAATAGCATCACGCATATGAATGAGCTTTGCAGCAGGTGATACTGGTGTTAGATATTCAAATGGTGTCTCTGCTTTATGAGCAAGTAGTTCCCAATAGCGGCCTATGAACTGGCCAAAAGCTCCAATAGGTTCGCTGCCTTTTCTAGCTAGTTTCTCATTATAGTCAGCTAGAGAATCTGCGCTTTCATATCTATACTCATCAAATTCCTTACGTTTCCTTCGAGCACGGAGCTGTAGCTGTACAGTCTTATAGATTTCAATCTGTTCACTATCTAATCTATTCTCTTTCTTCTTCTTTCTTACTAGGCCCTGATAATATTTAAACTCCTCAGAGTATGGAGCAATATCAGCCAGAATCTTATATCTATGAATCAATGGATAGTCTTCTGGAGCTACATCCTCTAATTCCGGATAGAATGCAGCATACCCTCTACCAGGAAGACGTACTTCTCCCATCCGCACTTTAGTGAACGGGTCTCCATGTCTGAAGTCAGGTGCTCTAGCTCCAGGACCTGGTAGCCATGTAGGCATCTCATTACGGATTGGATTATATAGAGGTATAGCACGCTGACGGTGAGGGAATAGACGTCGGACAACTTCACCAATAAATGCACCACCACCAAGTTCAAGGTCCCAGAAGGTACGTTCAGCACCATATGATCTACGTGCAGATTCAAGTCTCTGCTCTTGTGTAAACCATTGCCCTTCTCCAGTAATAGCTTCCTTAGTTGCTTCAAAGAGAAAGCCAGGGAGACCGAGCATTTCTGTCATGCGGTACCACTGCTCAGAAAAGATAAAGCGTGGATCATTCGGATTTACTGGGCCGCCTGGTGAGATCTCCCCGAGACCGAATGCTCTATAACCACCAAATGAAAGTGGCATCTGTTTATATAGAGCCTCTCCTAGGCCTCCTGTACCAAAGCCGCCAAGTACATCATCAATAGTCTCTGTACCACCTGGACCACCACGAAGCCAGTCTTCTGTATGCATAAGTCTTGGAGGCTTGACGAGTCTACCAATAGTACCTGCTAGCAATGGTCCAATAAATGGCACATCCTCAAATGCAGCACCAGTAATAGGATAAGGTCTGGTCTCATAGTTCTTACGTTCAAATTCATATGTAAAGTTGGCTTTGATGAACTTTTCAATAGGTGACATAAGTTCGCCATATATATTCAGTTCTCTTGCTCTAGTACGTGCCAGAGCAATAGCATGTGGACGGTAGAATTGGATCTTACCACCTTCCCATGGAGTTCTACCAAACTCCCACCATCTACCTTTCCTGATACCAACTAGCTGACGACCAGTATAGATATCTTCTAATTCTCTAGCACTAGTTGTAGGAATCAATGCACCTGGAACAAATGGAGCAATTAGAGCAGCACCTGCTATTACACCAAGAGCAACGGTAAGGGCCCTTGGACTCTTGACGAATCTACCAAAGATTCTACTGTCACCCATCATCTTACCGAGCTTGTTAAACCATTCAGGATGCCTAGTACCGAAGTTCTTCATTCCTGATTCAGCAATATCCGATGCTCGTTTGAGATTAATACCTTTACGACGCTGAACCATTATATCGGTGACGCGCCTAAAATAGTTGATCGTCATACCACCAGCAGCTCCCATAATTGGGAAAGCAACTAGCCTCTGTATATCTGTACTACCAGGAGCAATCTCTTCCTGTCGTAGAGCATACTCACGTAGGCCAGTTACCTCAGATACTCTAGCTACAGCCTTACGTGTTCCGGTATATAGATCAGCTGCTAGATCAGTAGGACCCTTACCTAGCCATTGGTCTAGATAGTGATCTAGAGTCCCATAACCAAAATAGAGCCCAGCAATTACTGCTGTCCACTTACCTGTTATACGTGCAAATGTTGGGAGAGCTCGACCTTTTTTGACTCCCATATGTGTGAGCCATTCAGGAATACCACGCTTCTGTAACCACTCGCTGATAGCAGGACCAGGAATACCACGAGATAGCCTATTGAAGCGATCCATGAGCATCGCACTATAGTCTCTAGCCTTATTCCATAAGAGTTTGTGGGTCTTACCCTGCCAGCTTTCGCGATCTCTCGTGAGAATACTATAGAAGCTTTCAGTATAATCAGCAGCTCTGAATGTACGAAACATACGCCCAGGAGAGTACTCTTCCATACGTCGTAGGAATGGGACGTAGAAGCGTTCCCAGACAAATCCTTTACGCGTACGGAGTAGACCAGCAGATAGAAGTCCAGCGACACCAATACCAAATTTAGCAGTGCTAGCTAATTGTTCATTATATGGATCAACTAGTTGCTGAGGACCACCAGACCAGAGTGGATCAGTTCTACGTCTAGACTCAATAGCAGGATTAAAATAGCTAGACTGGTTACTAGACAGCCTAGCGGTGACTGGATATTGGATTGGCAATTACTGGTCCTACTTACTGTGTTTTTCTCTCAGGTTCTGGATCAGGTCCTTATAGATCCATTTAGCATCGTTGATAGTTTGTCTACGTAGACGATCATCATCTGAGTAGGAATCCTGTGCCTCATTGGATATAGAGTCCTTCATGAGGTCCATTATATCATGAGGCTGATCAGCTGCAGGTGACACATCATTCTTAGGTTGAGTTTCCTTAGGAACAGATTTATTTTGCATCTCAAGGGATCTATCAAATGCACTCTTGAGGTCAGCTGTACGAGGTCTAGATTTCTCTTGTTTTTCCTTATTGAATAGAGAAATAGGTTCTTTAAGTACCTGTGCTGCAAGCAAAACTTGCTCTGCCTGAGCTAATCTAAGGAGCATGGTCTCGAACGACATCTTATCTATATCTTCAATCTTATATGCAGGGAAGGCCCTGCAGATTAATGTAGGTAAGTAATTAATTGGCTTTGTGACAAGCTCTCTATTTGATTCAAGGACGTTGTTAAACTCTTCGATATCTACTGGACCAGATACCTGCATGATAGCAGCTACAGTAGTAGATATAGTTCCAGCCTTCTGGTTAAGTAGAACGTCGACAATAGCCTTATCAAGAACACATTTCTTGAATAGCTCATCCTCAAGTATGTATGGTGGGACTAGTCCGGCGGTAAGTATATCGTTGTAATAGCAAAAATCTCCATATGATAAAGGCTTAAAAGGTATATCAGTCCCGTCAGGGAAAGTGATTAAATATACCGCGCCATATATCTCACGGAGATGATCCTTCATATTGTAGCCCTGTACTAGAGCTTCTGTACCAACATTGATACCTGCTGAGGATTAAAGAAATTAGAGTTCTGCATAATCTGTTCAGCAAGGCTTGTCGCGGTTCCGCCCTTAGCTTCAGCAAAATCATTAGCTGTTTTCTTTGGCCAGATAACACAAGACTCGCAGATTAACTCCTCATATTGAAGCTGATCCATAGGTGACTCTGGGTTATTCAGAAGGAGCTGTAACTGACGAAACTCATCCCTCATGAGTGGACGCCATACATATAGCTCAGTCTCAGAAAATGCTGAGATAAATACTTCTTTGTATTTTGCTTTAAGTTCTTCTACCTCTGCTTCGGTAGGTCCACCATTCTTCTCTAGAAGTTGATTAAGGCTAGTTACTTCATCTTCTTCTACAGCAGGTGTAGATTGCTCAACGGTAGGTGGTTGTGGCTCAGGCTTGAATTGAACCTCACCGAATGCTATTTCATTAGACATTTATTCTCCAAATTAGAACGAGTTGCGTGCGAAGAAACTGTACCACTCCTGAATCGGTTCACCACTCACATTGACAGTTTTGGCTCTTTTTGTCAAGTGAACTCTAGAGATACGTTCCACAGTATGATTAGCATCAGGGTTATTAAAGTCACCATAGGTAAGGTAGATATCAAAGCCATTGAACTTTGGGTCTGTTGGGCGTAGAGCCTGCCTATCGAGGTTCTCTATCTGCTGTTTCCATAGTGCATCTTCTAGAGCTTCTACTGTATTTTCAAAGTTAGCATCTCTAGCTCCAGCGGTAGTAGCAAATCCAGATAGTGATCTATAGAACTCAAATCTATCTTTCTCGGTAATAGCTCCATCAAGAATCTCTTCAATATTCTTTCGTAGTACAGCGTTCTGTCCATTAACTCTACGAAATGGAGATGGCTGACGATCTTCTTCAGAAAACTCACCACTATCGAAGGCACTCTCATCAATAACAGTCTTACCAGATACTCCAGTGACAAAATTAGGACCCAATGCTTTCTTAACTGCAAGCTTAATCTCAGTCTGTAGTTCTAGATATTTCTGGAGAACAACATACAGATAATAATTTTCTTTGAAGTTAATAGAGAACTGGCCCTGTACAATTACTGGACCATCACTGACAGCATCAAAAAGCTTTGATGCATACCCATAGATGGGAGTCTTAACCTCAGATACTTCAAATTCATACGCCGTAACTTCATCAACGAATACATCACCAATATAGAGTGCTGCCTGAGTACCACTGAAGTACTCCTTATCATAGACTCTATTTAGAACTTTACGTGCTGGCATATAGATTCCTAGATGAAGGGATTGTTTCTTCGCTTGAATCTCATATCAAATGAGTTAGTCAACTCTTTTAGATCTTCAGCCTTCTTACTCTTTAGTAGACTAGAACCAGTAGTAGTTACTCGATCTATACCAACCAGTAAGTTATTAACACTGAGTCGTGGTTCTCCAACTAGAGTCATAGGATCAAGATCCAATGCAACATACTGCATAGTGTTTTCAATGAACATATCATGGATAGACATAGTCATACCTGAACTAGCAAACTCAATACCTAGAATAGCCATCCTGGAGGTTTGCCCAAGTTCATTAGCAAAGTTAATAGTAATATCGAATGGAGGTAACTGGTCAATAATTGCACTGGTGATCTGAAACGCATCGAAGTCAGTAGGATCAGCCTCAAGGATCTCAAATAGTACATCTCTATCGAATACTGTAAACACCATAGAACCAGCAATAGTTCTTGGGCCCCTTGTATGAGACTTTGGGTAGACAGCTGATAGAGCTCGAACTGGGTACTTCTCTCTATAGGTAGAGACAGAGAGCGTCTGGATCTCAGCAAGTGTTTTTGTCTGAATCTGAGCATGAGCACCAAACTCTTTGAGACTACGAACTAGATTAGCTTTCTGGTTAATCAGGCTTGTACGCGAGGCCTCGAACTGCTTGATGTCTTCTGCACGACCATTGAAAGCAGAACGCTTATTCAGATTAATACGTGAATCAAGTAAACCGATTTCAGCATCGATTTCCTCGATCTGTCTTTCGAGTGTGAGATGGGCTGGGTCGTAGATGTGAATGACAGCTTTGATATCTGCGCCAGAATACGCAGTTCCATCTATAATCACAGAGCCGCCAAATGAGCCCTGATGAAAAGATCTGACTCTATTGAGCTTAGATAGGTCTGCCATTACGTTTCACCAGCTACTATTATATAGCAACTGGTTTTTTAGTCTATTAGCTTGGAGCGATCTGTTCGACAAAGTCAGGCTTGACTGGAGTCCAACCAATGATAGTACGAGCAACATATGTATATTGCTGTTCAGAAACGATATCATCAACTGAGATTCCGTAGCCTTCATTAATGAGTTCAACACCAAAGATACGCATAACTGCTAGAGCACCATATTCGTTAGCTGCTGCTAGCGTGATATCGAATGGAGGAATCTGGTCGACATACCATGCACGGGAAACTTCTTGGTCTGTACCTGGTCCTGCGATAGGTGATTCCTGTCGGTCAACGGTATCACCCGGCAGAACACCAGAAGGCGACTGAATTGTGCCCGCCTGAAGATCCTGGAAGTCTGGACGAAGATCATCCTTATCAGATAGAAACTTCAATCCTCCATCAGGTGAGTAACCACCCAAAGTTGATAGGATTGTATGACGATCGAAAACGATAAAGATTAGCGTACCTGCAATACCACGTTTGCCCCTAGAGAATGATCTAGGATCAGCGGAGCCCATGGTATAGATAGGTGCCTTCTCACGAGTGATTGAATAGCTGATCGCTTGAATCTCGGCCATAACCTTACTAGCAAAGACAGCTTTAATGTCGATACCAGAAAACGAGTTATAGCTACGAGAGAATGCGCTTACTTGTGCTTGTGGTTGAGTTGGCATACTTTATTCCTCCTGTATTACTGACGAGCTAGGCTCACAACAACAGTGATTCTACGTAGCTCGAATGCTGGTACTAGGATTAACTCTACAGTTGCCTGTCCTAGGACCTGCTGATCAGGTGTTGCTGAGACTACCTTCTCAAATCTCTGGATGAACCCAGCTTGCTGAAGCTGTATAAGTACTCGTTCAATAGCAGTCTCTAGAGCTGCCATACGAGCGCCTGTGAGGCCCTCTCCAAGGAATGGATCTGATACGTCTCGGACAGCATCTACGCAAGCCTTAACGATTCGCATCGTTGATAGTCTATTATAGTCACTATCAGGTCGAGTAGCAGATGGAGCATCACTTACAACTACACCCTTAGGCTTAGCATGGAAGTGAACATATCGCTGGCCAGCGAGCAGATTAACCTTCTCTAGGTTAATTCTGAATGGGAGTCCCGCACCAGGGACAACCTTATTAGTAGGTGCACTATTAGCAGGAAGTGTAGAGACAAATCCAGCGTAGATACCACCCGCAGTAGAGACATATGCCTCAAGTACAGGGTTAGAAAGAATCGGCTGAGCAGATAGCACACTCAGGTACTTACCAATATCAATCAATCTATCATTATTATCCTTAAGCTGACTGCCATCAAGGAACTCAGAATCAGTTGCAATAAAGCCACCATTCTTCAGGCCACTCTTTCCATCGATGGTTAGACCTGGAATGATATCTGCGGCTGTCGTTCCTGTAGTCTTACGTCCGTTCATGAACTTGTTACCAAGAAGACCAGTACCATTGGTTGTAATGATATCTGTGTCTGCATCAGCAACAGGAAGCTTACCAACCCACTTGGATAGATCCTTTGCACTAAATGAGTTTGGAGGTAATACACCAATATATCCGGTGCATTCTTGATCAGTCTGCGATGTCTGGAAACAGAAGTTAGCTAGCTGGTATGCATAGTTAACCTCATGGAAATCATCGAGAGTTAGAGTAGTACCAGCTGTAGTAGTCGTAGCTGTAGCAGATCCGACACCAGCAGGGAAAATAGCTGCTGTTGCAGTAGTTCCACCAGCTAGAGTACGGTCATGATTCAGCAACCACCAGAAGTGATTCTCACCTTCAAACTCTTCTACAAACACCTTACCAAGCATGTCTTTGTCAGTACCAGGAAGAGGAAACGCGTTTGGCTCACCAGCCCATAGTCCTGAGACTACAGTATCCGTAAGATCCAATACGTTTGCATCATCCAGGTGAGTATTCATTGGGACAACTTGGTCAAACTCTTGGTCTCGCAGGAGCTTATAGGAGCTATATAGTTGCTCCCATAATGCCATACGAGACAGATCTGTACCGTCAGCACCAGCAGTAAAAGTAGCACCTGCGTAAGCAGAGCCACCATCACCTGTAGCTACTACTCCTGACATTACAACAGCTGTGCTACTACCATCGAGATCAATCTCGGTATTACCACCAGAGATAGTTCCATCGACTGCAATCTCATTCAAGTCTACTTTTGCATCAGAATCTTCATTGTCTAAGAATAGAACAATTTCGCCATCAAGAACACGTCGGAACGTAACTTGACCACGAGTTGCAGAAAGGCTTTTATAGAGTACATTGAAGTCGTCTCCAACCGAACCATCCTTATCAACGGTTGTAAATGTTACAGTTGCTCCACTGACACCAATACCAACTGCTAGACTTGCAGATGTTGCACCAATCCTGAGAAGTCGAACATTAGCTGCTCCACCCTGAATTGTTTCAAACATACCACGGATAAGGGTTCCACCCTTACCAAACGTTTTCGAAGCGTCGGTTGCTCTGGATACGCGGAAAAATGACTCCGAGGGACCGGAATCTGACGTACCAATGACTAGTACAATTGGGTTATTATTCGGTGTGTTGACTAATAGATTGCCATCAATCTTTACCGAAGTTACACCAGGTAGATTCTCAAAAGCCATGCTATCGTTTCCTCCTAAATGGCGCCTACGTATTCTTTACATTAACATTAATCAGTAGATTTTCCAGTTCCTTTTCTCGAAATTCCCTGATTCTCTCAGTCTTTACGTAATATTCTAGAGGGCGACCATAGTACTTGTTTGTGTCAGAACCGGTTGATTGAGTCACTGTCGCTACAGAATCAGCAGTTCGTCTCCAAAAGATTACTCTGGGTACTCCTCTGATTGCGAAAAACCATGCATAGTCATGCATGACACTTTCGAACCATAGAGCCCTTTTGTTAGCTTCACGGTTGGTTCGTGCCCAACACGTAAACTTAACTAAATTATCATACCAGTATCCAAAAATAGCTCGTCGATAGCCAGGAGCTTCTGGATCCGGAACTACCTCTCTAATTATAGGACGTAGATTTCTGACGTCACCCTCAAATGGGCGTCCTTCAGAAAATCTACCTGGTTCTCTAGCAACTAGTGAGAAAGTAATGGTTTCCAATTCCTGCTCAATATCAGAGAACTCCTCTGTATAGCAGACCTTGGCATCATCAATCTTACCTTCTTGTTGCTCTCTATCTTCAATTGCTAGTCGTACTAAGTCATAGAACTCATTGATAGTCTTGGCTAACCCCACACTCCTTGATCGTTCAACAGGAACACCAGGTAATCTAGAAGCAGTCTCCAGAACTCGATCAAACTGCTGTCTAACAATTATCCTTTTCTGCTCAGTAGTTAGATCGGAAGAAAGAATGTCATCTCTAAGCTCAGTCATATTAGCTCACATTCAAATGCTTTACATCTTCTCTAAAAGTGTAGAGCTTTAGGTACTCGATCCTAGCGTCGTCTAACCTAAATATCTCTATGTGTTGGATTCTAAAGACGTTGTTGCGTTGTCTGGGCTGGACCGGCTTGCCTTCGATATCTAGGACAAGTTCAATAACTTTGTCATGTCTTAAGATACTAGTACTATGCCTCATATAGAATATCACCGTTGGGGTATTTGACAAGCCTGGCTGATGTAGGACTTCTCTAGGGTTTAGAAGGACTTTGTACACATCTGTCTCAGTTTCGTCCCACAGGAAGCCTTCTGCGAGGCATATAGAGCATAGCCTGTCCTTCTCTGCTTCTTTGGTAGTTGGGTCCACACAGACACAAGGAATCTTCTTACCCTTCGAATCGAGGCGCATCTTACGAAGAAGGGCAGGGCGTTTCTTGGAGATTTCGAGAGCAGTACCATCAAAGGTATCTTCGAACTCATCTCTCATAGAGATTTCCCTTCTACCTTTGGCATATAGGTCTTTTAAAGAAGAAGCCATTAATCCGTCTCCCACCATATCTTGAATCTTGGAAGCCTACCTGAGGTCTTTGTTCGTCTTCTATTACGAAACTTTACCTTTGCATTACCAATAGGAATTCTATGGAATGGGGCAGTATTGTCCCAGCCTCTACCAAACTCTGGTCTATCAGGATCTAGATCGCCCTTGATAACCATTGTTGGCTTCTGGGTAGCTCTACCACCAGAATTTAACTGAGGTTCCCAGCGCTCTATACAAGCCCTGAGCTTATTCAGCATATTCTCTACTCCAAGAGTGTCGTACTCGACTGCAAAGTCTCCAAGTCTCTTAGATCGAACAGATCCACCTGAACCACCAATAAGATTGCCCAGAAGAATCTCTGATGCCTTACAGCAACTATATTGCCGTCTAACATGCTTGTAGAATCCATTAGCTAACAGAGTAGGATCAGTAACAAAAGTAAGTAGATCAGCTTCCCTGGAAGCCTCAAAGATAGCAAGGTTAATGGTGTCTTCAGGGACTTCACCTAGGAAGGCACCAATATCAAGACGCACTCTCTTAACTGCACAATATAGAGGATTGTAAGTAGTTGTAAAATAAAGCTCTAGGTCTTCTGTGAGCGAAACACCACTAGTATTCGAGACTGAATCATCAATCTGAATAGTAACCTGCATGTTCTCTTTAAGCTGCTCAAGTGGAAGTGCTAGGACAGGATCGGAGAATACACCACTCACTGTGGTGATCGAGTTAAAGAAAACAGTCTTATAAAAATCAGTATCTACTCCAGGAGCATCTATGAACTTATACAGATCATCCTGATCGTTCAGTATAATCCTAGTACCTACAGTAGTTATTTCAGTAAATACACCAGTGACCGTAGGTGCTCTGTGCACCTGTATTTGGTCAAATGATAGAAGAGTAGTTGGGAGATCTTCTACAGTTATGAAGAGTGTATTAGACAACTATCCTTACTCCTTATGCATCAGCTGTATAATTAGCAGTAATACACAACTCACATGCTGATAGATCTATTGTATTACCAACCGCAACGTCAGCAAAAGTAACGCCAGAAATAGTAATTGTAGTACCGTCTAATTTCTTAGCAGTTGCGTCTGGTTCACTGGTAATAGTCATTTCAGTAAGAGTACCAGTGTAATCAGCACCATCATGCGTCTCAAAAGATAAGATAACCTTTGAGTTTTTCTTATCATATGCTAGCCCTGATAATTCTAACTTATCACTATAATTAGTGGTTCCATTAGGAAGTGTGACAGTCCAGTCTCCAGAAAGTGTAATCGCCATAATTCTATTTCCTCCAGCTACATTATATGGTAGCTAATTATCCGTACAAGCTATCTCTTCTTCTCTACTATCATGCTTCTATTGTGCACAGTAGCTGTGCCGGCTGTAACACTCCATCTAACCTCAATATCATCCGTGCCACCTACACCAGTTACATATGCTTGAGTACTCATAGTCTTAGGTTCATTTGCACCACCTGATTCACATGTTCTAGAAGAATGGGCAATTTCGATTCCTCCTACAAACAAGGAGGTAGTAATAGTCTCATTAATCAAACTTATTTCTGCAGTAGTATCAAACAGAACGGTAAAATCACCAATGCCAGGAGTCAACAGCATGTCGGCCATCTGTACCACACCGCTTGCTGTTGTAATAGCAGCATCACTAACCGAAGTTGCCTGAAAGACCGTATTAGGAAAGTCACTATTTACGAGCCATCCATTATGATCAAAATGTGCTTTCTCTACACCACCATTACGAATAGAAATTAATTCTGAACCGGTAATTGAAAATGTATTGGCAGTATCAATGATAGTTCCTACATTAAGCATTCCATCAGGAACATCAGATCGCAAGAAAAGTCCAGTGCCATTAAATGCCTCTATTTCAAAATTAACGCTGCGCACACGCAATCTGCCGTGTTGTATACCCCCACGAAAAAGACCAACCGACATACCAGACTGGCTACCAAGCAAAATCTGTTGATTTCCGAGACCGTCCTGCATTGTCCAAGCCGTGTCTTGCGAGGTTGGTCCTTTGAACTTGAACAGGAAGTGGTCATTCCCCTTCCAATTCAGCCGCAGCTCTCCGTTGTTACCAGTCGCAGTTGTGATGGTATGGAACGCTTTCAGGTCAATAGGGGTGGAAGTTATTCCGCCACCTGGCTGATCTGCGTCGTAGGTTGCACGCCAAATTAGATTTGGTGAGTCTACCCGTGCATCATCACCTGCATCCGCAGCCTCAAGCGCAAGATCATTAGTAATATTAAGACCAGATGTAGTAAGTAAATTATTTACTGTCAGATTACCAGAGAGCGTGACTTCTGAGTCAAGAGGATTCAGTACATCAAGTCTTTTTAGAATATTTTCCTTAAATAAAGCCATCTATATATTCCTTAGAAATCCATAATAATCTTTCTACCACTTACAGTGAGATCTTTAGCAATTACTCTAGTAGCGAGTGTATCTTCATTACCATCAACTGGTTCACCAATAAGTCGTACTGTCTCTGATGTAACTGTTGTTGGATCTACATCTGAACTAAATTCTAGCACAATCTGGTTAGTTGTCAGCGGTAAGTCAGTTGCTCTATCCAGTGGTGAAACGCTAGAAAGTGAGAAAATACTTGTACTTACAGCTGTTGTAACTGGCACAAGATTACCAATGACTGAAGTTGAGATATCATCTGGTACATCCTCGACGGACCCACTACCTGTCTTGAATGCGAAGAAAATACTTCCGTCAAACGGATTCTGTTTCTTTACTACCGCTGTGAACTCATCATCTTTATCGAATAGACCATCACCGAACTCAACAAATACTCCATTATTGAGAAAGACTTTCTTATCCGTGAGGACTGGGCCTTTTATATCAAGTGGTGCTGAGCTGAGGAACCAATCAAATGTAGCTGTTCGCTTTACACCTGAGGTAGCAATTCGAATGTTATATACATCAGATGCTGGAGTTCCCAGATATGTGCCAACAAATGTAACACTATCACTACCAGTACCAACCTGCTCTGGATCAAATACTGTACGTGGGCGTACACCTGTGAGAACACTATCAGTATTATCTTCATCACCTATGAGGTGTACTGTGTACTCTAAGTCTGGTGCAAGTATCTGATCAGGTGTGAATATTGCTTTTGTTCTATATAGTGTTCCATCACCAGTAACATCAATAGTAGATACGCCTGAGACAGTTAATAGATCAAGCCGCTCGAATGTAAATGAACCTTGTACAATACCAGTAAATCCAGGTGACTGTAGAATGTCCTCTTCTGGGCCCACAAGTGCAGCAGGATCCCTACGGATCCACATAGCCTGGTCTGGACCTGACCATGTATCAGTATCAGGACCAGTTACAAATAGGCCGCCTTGTTCAACTGTGTTCTCGTCAATCTCACGATCAAATATTACAAATACTTCATCGCCTAAGACTACACCTTCCTGCTCATCTGCAGGGTGGATGGCATCAATTACATCCGAAAGGTTAGGCATATTTATTTACCTCTAATCCGATAGGATTTCACCTGTAGATAGGTCTATTTCCACGGTCTTGTTCTCTAATTCTAGCACATCATCATCATAAGTAATCCTGCCTGGAGTTCTTGGTTTTGGTGGTAGAACAACTGGATCAGACTCGTCAGCGATAGATTTAGCAACCTGTTCTGCTACCTGTCTGAGTCGTGTATCAAGAACATCTAATATAGATTTCCTCTTCTTACCAGCTGACTCCAATGCAAGCATGAGCTTAAGTACCCTGATATTATCAGCATTGAGAATCTCTTTTTTTACTGTGGAAACTCTACCAGACAGCATCTGTTTAGCTATACCAGCAGCGCCTTCCTGGTTAGCAGGTGGCTTCTTAACTGGTGTAGGTGTAGGGGCAAGTCGTGGCGTGCCCATAATATCAGATGGGTCAATATTAGAATTGATCTTACCTGCTCGTATTGCAGCTGATAGAACCCATTTTTGCTGTTGATCTAATCTATCTGTATCAACTTCTGCATCTGGGCTCTTCATCGTGAGCAAAATCTGTGTTCTTGGAAGTGACCATATAATTTCACGGTCAGCATTAAGGGAAAAAGGGACTAGCATTGAAACTCCTTCTGTAGACAACAGGAAAGCCTACGGTAATTCTACCGTAGGCTGTTCCTGAGTTCAACTAGCAACTAGCGATTATACAATCGGTGTTCCAGGTGGAATTGCACTAATACCAGCACCAGCCACATCAATCTGAGCCTGGGCAGGCAAGACAATCTCGTTGGCCACAACCTTCACGTTGCGAAGCACCGCAACGCCCTGACCTTCATTATTCATCGCTAGGGCATAACGTTCCCTAATCTTAATCTTACGAATATCAACACGAGGATCATCAAACTCCTCAGTTGTTGGGTCTTCGTCAACGACTAGGAAACCTAGTTCGTTTCGATCACATAGATAGATATCAGTTAGTCGCTTCGCTGCATCAAACGGAATATATGGAGTAACAACAATCGCTAGGTTTCCAAGGAATCCTGCGTGCGATGGTAGTACTGGTTCTCCAGTCTGTGTCTGAGACTGATCATCCGAAGATGTAGCTTCTAGACCAGAAGGACTTCCGTCCGGTACAATGTTCTGACCATGACTTGGTCCAAGACCGCTATTAGATGATGCCTTCCAACCAGGGAAACCACCCATTGGATTACCAGTCCAAGTTGCGAAGAAGGATCCACCACCATTCTGTAGCACGAATGCTCTCATGGTAGCGTCCTTAACGAACATGGTCCAGGTAAGTGGGTGCATGATCAGAGTATTAGGCATGAAGCCTTGCATAACGATCTGTGCCCAAGCATCAAAGATGTCATCCATTGTAACACCACCATTAGCTGCACCAGACAGGTCACGACCTGTGGTAACACCCTTAAGTGACATTGTGGGATCAGCATTATCGAAGACTGTAACACCCTCGCTGCGAATCAAGTTGAAGATCTTGACTTCTTTATGTCGAGCAAGAGCTCGACCAGCTGCACGAAGATGCATTCCAATTACGTCAAACTGACTGTATCGGATCATTTCATCGGTCACCTTAACCGCAACACCGGACTTACCGATGTTAGCAGTTACAGTACCAGCTCCGACCTGTAGGGTCTGCTCTGGATACTCTTGACCTTCAGCAATATCAGCAGCAACTAGGGCTCCGGTGGCTCCGAAAGTGATCGTCTGACCATACTGGAAGTCGATCCTTTGAAGAAGTGAAGTTCCAATTAGGAGAGGCTCAATAGCTTCCCGAACAATGTTCTGAATTACCTTCGGGAACATCATAGGAGCATTAGGAACACTAAGCGCGTCTTCGAGCGTGTGTCTCCCTTCTCCATCTCCTGGCAACCTACCCGAGTTTCTAAACATATATTCTAGCTCGGCGTGGTCTTTAATCTGTAGCTTAGCCATCTAAAAATTCCTCCTAAACCCTATTAGCGACTGATAAGGTTGATGTGAACCACTAGGTTAGCTGCACCAGCAAAATGGATTGCGCTATTAACGCCGCCAGTTGCAGAACCAGGTAGCTGATCCGTCTGTCCTGAGAATCCAGGAAGTGATCCGCTTGCATCAGTACCGATGGGTGGCTGAAACGCGGTCCTAACTTTCTCAAGTGAGCTGCGTGGAAATTCAACAACTTCAAGTACCTGACCCATTACTAGACTAAAGTCAGTAGCGTCAGTAGCAAGCTTGTAGTTACTGTTTTCATCACACTCAACAAAATCTCCACACTTCAGATCGCCTACGGCGCTCGCAAAGATGGAAACAATAGCTGGTGAAGCTGCATAGTGGAAGTACGTAACTGTTACATCTGGTGTACCAGCAGCACGCCACACAGTAATTACACCAGTAGTGAGATTAATGTGAAATTCGCCTTCAGCCTTGACCTTACTAACATCATCGACTTCTGTAGTAAAATCAGCACCGTCGGTTCCAGCAAAAGTTACTGGAGTACGAACAGTATTCTTAGCAACCGGTAGATTAGCTAGAACTGTAGCAGTTCTAACTGCACCTACACTGGACCATGCACCAGGAGCTTTCGCTTCTGGAGAAGAGACCTGGGCAGGAACAAGAGGTAGCTCAAGAACATAGTCACACAAAATTGCAACTTGATGCTGGAGACGGTGATTATGTTGACGAAGTTGTGTTGGATTAGCTCCATCTCCCCCAGCCCACTGGTGATATGCATAAGGAGCAACACCAAGAGGTTTGGATACTGCGAGAGCGTCACTGGTGCCTAGGTATCCAGAAACTGTAGAAACTGCGAAAGTAGCAGCTGCCGTTAAGGCAACGCCTGTTCTCACATCAATGACTCCCTCAGCTACGTCATCTGTAGTATAGACGATGTTTACTGAAGAGTCTGAATATTGCGACGGGACGAGATCGCCACTATTATCGCAAGAAACACATTTACCTGGCATGACAACCATCCAGGTTTCGAAATACTTGTCGAACCATTGTACAGGGAGCCACTCGGCGGGCTTAAACTCACCATGTGGTCGAGTACCTTCTGAGTACTCAACATTAGGTAGAATATTACCTAGGTGATCCCAGGGTTTATGGTTCGGTGTGTAGTGACCTACGCTATTAAAGGGCATTAGCTAATTCCTCCTTAGGACAGTCTGTCTAACCAGTCTGAATCCAAATCTCCTTGCTGGACCATTCTGAGTAGATAGTTTCTTGCTTTCCTGGCACCAGATTTATCCATGAGTAGTTCGTAATTCTCTCTGATCTGTTCCGGAAATTGACTTTCGCCGTCGGTATCTTTTTTATTGTTAGTGATCTTAGTAGATGGGTCATCTACTGTTTCCGAAGGGCGTCTTGAGAGACCAGAATCTAGTTTATCAACGATTGACTGAGTGTCAACAGAGTCCACCAGTGAATTCAACTGGTTGTCTTCAAGAGCAACAAGTTCATCAATGAGCTTGGTCTTATCTTCCACCTGTTCACCTGATAGGACCTTGTAATCAGCAACTCGCTCTGCTTTCGCTGAGCGTGCAGCTAACTGAGCTTCAATAACCCTATCCTCCATCCCTATAAAGTCTTTGTAGAGAAGAGAGTTCTCTTCACGTAGGGCTTTAAGGTGATCTTGGAGAGTTGTAAGGTCGGTCTGTAGTCCGTCAATTTGCTGGGTCTTCTCTTGGCAAGGTTCGCAAGTGACTGTGTTATCTTGATCAATATCCACTTCAGTGGCATCAGACTTGGATTCACAGCCAAGGGCACGTGCTTTTCTGGAAACACAACCAAGGATCTTGTCCTTAGTTGAGCTGCCAACCTTAGCACGACCAATTAATCGTCTTGCAGCAGTTACATGAGCACAGTCAGGAACTGGAAATGATCTTCCAGGTCCACAGAAAGTAGAAGTAGGTAGTTTCTTACGTGTAGCTGTAGATAGCTTAGCGTCAAGTAGTGCCGTAGTTTCTTCTGTAGAATCCTGTAGTCCTGCTACTGTATCAAGCTCACGAACCATAAGTTCGTAGATGATATCAGCGTCCTCATTGGATAACTCCTCACCATCAAGATTAAGTGCTTCTAGCTTTGTATCGAGATCCTCGACAGTAGAGTCTGTAAATTGGGTGAAGGACTTAGTTTCCTCTGGAGTTATATCTGAAGTTTCTTCTGTAATAGTACTTTCTTTAGTACTCTCAGTAGATTCTGCTGCTGTTTTGTCTGTATTAGTCTCTTCGGTATTATCCTCAGTAGACGTAGTAGAGGTGTCCTCTACAACTTCTTCCGTGGCATCCGGAGTCTTATCGACAGTATTTGTTTCGTCGTTTACAGCCATTGTATTCTTCCTCTCCTTGCTAGAGTTCTGCATGCCTGGAATCTCTGACTTCTCAGGCTGGATAGTATCATCACTAAGGAACATATCCATAGCTCCAGTTACGATATCTCCAAGTAGGCCTGCTTTCTTAGCTTCTCTATGGAGTTGCTCATGTAGGTCTACATCTCCTTTTGGAGGTGTTCTATCAGTACTAATTATATCAGGAGCATCTTCGGTAGTCTGGATTGACTGCTTCCTACGAAACATGAGAGCTACATCAAAATCGTATTTGAAGTGGAATCCATCGTGAGCCTGAATCAGAAGTTGTCTTGCCGCGTGGCTATCAATCTCGATAGCGTCCGAAATATTGTGGCCGTCAGTTACTTCTTTAGTACCGCCACCTTCTAGAGTATCAGAAACTCCGTCTGTAACAAGCTCTAGATTCTGAGAAAGCGTGTCAGCAGGATCATTTACGTAGGAGTACTCCTCGTAGTCAAATTCTCCAGCCACCAGGAAGGCCTTTGTCCCATCGTATAGCTCACCAGGATCATGATCACATTTTCCTTCATCAATCCAGTCTTGCTTGCAGACTGAACACACAGCTCTGTCTGTAGTAGCAGAAATAGAACCTGTAAGGTATCTGCCATCCTTTATCTTTTCTATAGCATCAGTATCAGAGATGATACAGGTTAGCTCAATATACCCAAGTCCTTTGTATTCAGAGTGATCAAGGACCTTTGTATGAGCAAGCCTATCCTGAATGAAATCAACCTGTTGCATAAATGGCATTGTACCATCTACGAAGTGCTTGAATGCACTCTCTCCCTCATTGGAGTCACGACAGATAGAATTCCGGATAGTTCCTTGGATACTATCTGAGGTATCTACATATCGAGCAGATAGGACTCGACCGATGGGATCTGCTTCCTTCTTATTGTGATGAGTTAGGATTGGCTTACGATAATCCTGTGTCCACGTATGTGAACTCTTACGCATCTTATCTGCTAGATAGAAAGTATTGTTTCTAGTAACACGCCCAGCATGGGTAGCGGCGATTCTAACGACAATAGACTGCTGCTCATTAACTAGGCCATAGCTATCCATAATCTTCTTGCTATCTTCAACAACCTCAATAGATTTTATATCTACAACATCTTTGATCTTAAGATAACGTTTCTGTCTACTCACTATTCACCTCATCTGCTTCGACAATACATCTACAGCTGCCATGAAATGGCGGGATATTTTCCAGAGTAACTAAGCTGATTTCCATAGGTTCATTCATGGATTCCGAGCACTTAGCACATTCTGGATCGGTGGACCTGAACACAATTTTGTCATGGCCGTTCAGTGCAATAGCCCTGATAATGCCAAGATTGCGGGCCCGACGTGTCTCTACATCTACAATCAAATCAGTGCGGTATCGTAAAGATTTGAACACAGCTCTGACTACAGAAATTTTATCATCTGCATCATGACTGTCAACTTGTCGAGATATAGCGGAAATTAGACTACTGGATAGACGGCCTACAAACTTAATTGCTCGCCGTTCTAGATTCTGACGAATATGAATCAAACTTCCAGGTTCCATCTGTGAACCAGTGCTTCCAGTAAAACCTAGCATGAATGCAGTGAACGATCTGACAGTTAATATCTTTACCATACGTGCTGCCTGCGCACGGACAATTAGATTTAGGTAGTTCAGGTTTGATAACTCTGTAGATAGTTCAAATACAAGATTCTCTTCTAGATCATCAAACATATTACCAAGGAAGTTATCAGTAATAGAATTTCGCTGGGTGCTAGGTGTAGATCTTGCACTGGCTTCCCGTTCTTTTGCTTGAATAGCAGCTTCTCTTGCTTCATCTACATCACTCTGTGACATAGAAGTATTCTTATTAGCCGCTCCAACTTTTGCTGCAAGGAATGGTTCATCAACAGCCTGAATAAGGGCCAGAGTCTCTCCGAACAATTTGAAATGAGTTTTCATCCACTCAGGGAATTTGTTCATATCATCAGGTTCTTCGCTGTCGGGAACGACAATAGCCTCTCGACCCTGACTCTCTCGTAGCTCATCCCAGGTAATAGCCTGCTTTGCAAATTGATCTGCTGCATGAGTCTCTACTTTAATACGCTTGTCGATATCAATTTCTTTGAACTTCAGGAATACTAGATTTTCATCATCAAGTACTCTCTCTCCGAAAGTAGATTCTAGAAGAAGTTCCTTGATAATAAACTCATTGAATTGACACTCAAGGACATCCTGGAAGTCCTTTACATCATCAATAAGTGCTCTAGACATATTATCAGCTGTTGCTCGGTTAGCAGTTTCTCCTTCACCCATATCAACAGCAGAAACACCAAGACCAGAAAATACTCTCTTCTTGAAGTGATCCAAATAGGATTCAATACGCAGCGCTCGGCCTTCTGCGCCAATTGCTTCGATCTTATGACGCTCAGGCGTAACAATACCACCTTCAGTTGGCATGAACTGAATTTCTTGTTTTACTACATCGATTTCACGTAGGCCATCCTCTGTATATCTTGCAGGATCTTTTTCTGTACCTACCGTATAATGGAACAGAGGAAATAGATGTTGGTAGACCAAAAGCTCAACATTCTCTTCGATTTTACGTAGAGCCCGAATGTCATCAATGACAGGAACTAAGGTAGGTGTTCCAAAGATAAATCCTTCTTTTCTGTCGAAGTAGAAATGAACGACATCTTCTGGTCTATATTTTTTATGGAGCCCGTTAGGCATGTTCTGTCGCCACTGACGAATTCTACCGAATTGATCAGCGTCAACTTCCATGGTCTCTGCAGGTAGTACAAAGTATGCAGCAATAGGCTTCAGGTCTTTTCCATTTGGTGTAGTACGAAGTCTACCACCAGATGCATCTGTCTTCCGTACTTTTACTAGGAAGACATTTGACTTCTTTACAAGAGCGCTCCCAATAGAGCGTAGCAATTCAGCAGTAGGTAGACTTGATGCACGACTAATCTGAGCAAGGCGCGCCTTCATATACTTAATTCTCTGCTTATTAGGACCAACAAGATCCCATCCCTCTTTGAACATCAAGCCGATCTTCTTCTTGAAGGCCTGTCGAACATACGCATCCGTATCTTCTACGCGGCCTATCTGAGCAATATCATACTCTGATGGAACAAATGCACCACGGCCTGTGTTTCTATTAATACTGTATGTAAGTCCTGGACTACGAACTGCTTTAATAACAGCTGGTGGGATATCTGCAGACTTTGGTAGGGCAACCTTCTCAACAGAAATAGGACCCTGATCCTGGGTCACTGGTTTCTTTGATCTAGTAATTTCAAAACCTAGTAATTTCAATTAGTTCCTCACCTTGTCCAATTCTCTAATCCACCGATTAATGGTGTCTACATCAGCTGGATTCGCAAGAATACTACATTCAGTAGTAACCTGTACTGGAACCTGTAGTAGATTTTCGGGCTCGTAAGGTATTATTTTAACACCATCTTCTTCATCCTCAAGACGATAGGTTATTGGACCTGGTTCTTCGATCCGGAGATTACCATCATCATCCACAGTTAACTGGAAGAATGAGTTTGGATTCAAGAAATTGCCAAAGAATGCATTAAGCTCTGACTCAGTTGGAATCTCGCCTGCTAAGCAGAGCTGACCACCTGTTCGGATTATATCAATAATGGCCTGAACTAGAGCAATAAGTCTAACTATCTGTAGCTTGTCCAGTGACTGAGTTAGATATGTAGTGCTATCTCCATTCCAGTCACCAGTTAGCTTATTGAGTTGATCCAGATAGAATGTCAACCTATTTCGTAGGAGCTGATCTGCATCGAATAGCTTATTCCTTAATAGGCCAAGACCAGTCTGTACTCCGACATTAGTACGCTCTTGCGCGCTCAATAGTCTTTCACGCACTGGACGTAGATCATCAGCTGATCCTGACTCTCCGATCTCAAAACTTAGTCTAGCAAGTACATCATCTGCAGAATCAATAACACAGTTAATTGGATTCAGCACTAATAGTTCGTACTGAGATAGTAGATTTGCAATACTTGCTATAAGAGGAGAGAAAAGAGGTGCAACAATTGTCATGATCAGTGAAAATAATCCATCAAGACTTAGGTTGAATTTCATCATGAGTGCCATGAGAACGGAAACCATCTTCTGAAGATCGGGAACACACATGAAGTTTAGAAAACCAATTAGTCTACAGATATCACCGTAGACATTTACATCAGAAAGCAGAGAGTCTAAGTCAGTTAGAAAAGCAATCTTCTGTTCGATGTCTACTCTAAAGATATCTAGTAAATCTTTACCAGGATTGAATGTTGCAAGTAAATCGATTCGATCACTGCAGGGAACACAATCTTTATATACTTTCTTTAGCGCATCACCAAAATCATCATCAGCTACTGCAGTAAATGTATTTTCAATCTTAAGTCCTGTAGACTTTGTTGCAGAATCTTCAGAGTCCTGTGTCTTTGGTGTTGCAAACCACGAACCAAGAACTTGCTGATTGACCTGTGACCATGACCGCATACTTTCAATATGTTTTGTAATTGGAGCAAAGATTGATGCTTCATTAACAGAGAAGTGTGACGCACGTTCAAATGCACGAGCTATTGCTGCACAGTCTTGTAAGTCTATTGTATCCACTGATCCCTGCTGAGCAGTTGGATCAGTCTCCTCAATAACTGAATCTGGAATTACTCTAGCTGCCATTATAGTTTACTCAGTGCTTCCTTGATTGCTTCGGATATCATAAAGTCATTCAGACCTACCAGTTTCGGTAGAAGTAATCTGAATAGTTCATCAAGTGTCTGCTTCTTAAACTTAGTAATATCAACAGCTTCTACAGGACTCTTCACCTGCAACTCTGGTCTCAGCAAACCAGGTAATGAACCTGAACCACCGATATCTTTTCTAAGTGGGTCGGCTGCAGCAACCCTCATATCTTCTGCTGTTATAAAGCTTGCACTTTTCTTACCAGCAGCTGTTATAGTTTTCACACACTCTTTATATTGTTCATAAGTAATGCAAGGTTCATCAGTTCCAAATTGTCTCTTCAGACATTCAAGTACTGTTGCATCTTGAATAGGATCTAGACAGACCTTGAATCCTTTTGTACGATCATCGATTCTAGTCTGAGCAATACCAGATAATTTTTCTAGACGCGCATACTGTTTAATAATCGTCTGTGTCTCTGCTCTACGCTGATCAAGTGTAAGAACTTCTTCAGGTTCAGGTTGAAATTCACCAGGAACCTGTTCTGGTTCAACGAAGGCAATCTTTGGTCTTCGGGTTAGGGTATCTCTGGTATCAGAAAAGTCAGCCATTATACAAGAATACGTTCTGCAGTTATTTTTAGTTGTACATCAGTAAATGTTTTCACTGGTGTATTTCTTGGTGCTTCAATGCGAAGCCAGAAAGGAAGATACGTTGATGTATCTGATACAGTCTCAGTACCTAGATCTGGTAATTGTATCTCAGCACCTGCAGTAATGATTGCCCATGCTTCATCTACTGGTTGACTATCTCCTGCACTAAGCTTCCAAGAGAAACCTTCTGTACCATCTACAATAGAAATACCATCTGTATCTTCTGGTATTAGTTTTATATCTATATAAGAGAATAGAGAATCGTCATTACGGATGAAAAGCAGTCGTTCTGTAGAACCACCGGTTCTTCCATCAATTACTTCTTGGAGTGGGCTGGTGAATGTACCATCCTGACTAAATTTGGATACACCGTCTGTAACAAAATAGATCGAAAGTCCCATTTTTCCTCCTAGAATTTCTTACGTTTTGGAGGTCCAGAGTTCTTCGGTCCTATTGCTCGAGATGGTTTTGGAGCATCTCGACTGAATCCTGGCCAACTCCACAACCCAATCTGCGAGTCAATAGATTTGGTTGTATTTGCTGCTGGTAGTTTATCAGATTCTTTAGCAATAATGTTAGTTTTCTGTTCAAGCTCAGATGTTCGACCCATAGATGGCATACGTTCTTCTTGTCTCTTTCGACGGCTATATTCATCATCCTGCTTAATTGCTCGTTCGCCTTGGTATAGAACTGGATCAACTCTATTACCAAATTGTCCTGAGAAGGCTATATAAGCACTAAACTTAGGTCTGCCAAATGCGGTAAATTCAAGCTGGAATCCAACTAGAGATAACATAAGAGCATCAAGAGTATGATCGCCTACTTTCTCATTACCTTGCTTGTACACAGGAACTCCAGTAGTAGTAATACGATCAATAACATACCCAAGCAATTCAGCTTCTAATTGTTCATCACTTCTTGGAAACACAAGAGCACCAGCTTCAAACTTACGAATAGTATTTTCTACTAAGAATGGTTTCGCATGTTTCTTGATAGGCTGCTTAGTATGTAGATCTCTAATCTCTATCTGAGAACCAAAGTCATATTGCTTCACTCTATTAGCCAGCCGTGCGTCAACGTGTAATGGGCCTTTCTTCTTCGAGTTAAGCGCTTCACTACCGTATTGCCGCAGGATCTCATCCTGAGTTGCACCATACCCTCTATCAATATAGATATACTCAGGTATCCATACACGATTCATCTCAATAATTTTTTCACAGGCAGCGAGCTGATTCCATCCAACTCGTGAGACTGTTTCTCTAGTAACTATTTCAAATCTCTGTTTATCTGGATTCCATCCAGTAACTACAATAGTTGTACCAATCTTTACATCATTCCAGTCAACACCAAAACAATATTGCCATCCTGGCTGCCTTGATCTCTGTGCATATTCATAATCATTAGTCTGTGCTGCCTCAACATATGCAACCTGAAATACACCCTGTGCCTGCTGACCAAACTCAGCTAGGATTTCATGCTGATACTCAATCTCCGTATACTGTTCACGGAACAGTACATCTGCATTATCAGACCATAGTGGATTAATATGTGATGAGTAGTGAAACTCTTTATATAGTGTCGAGTGACAGATATCATAGAATGCCTGTCGTTTACCAGAAGGGGTAGAAGACATCCAGACAGTAGCATCTGGGTTATTTGTAACTGTTGCTAACACTGTAGTGATATCAGCAGATGATAGATAGTCAGCCTCATCGAACACAAGCATATGTGCTGACTGACCACGAGCAGAAGCAGACTCAGCTTTGGAAGATGTTCCAGCCGTGAAACCACGAATATACGAACCATTGAATAGTTCGAGTTCATAGTTCGGTGCTGCAACTATTCTTTTCTTTGAGTTATATAGCTCTGGGTTAGATTCAAGATGCTCTCTAACCCTCTTGAAGATCATATTAATCTGTGCCTGAAATGGAGCAAGTAGAACTACTTTGAAATTGTGATTCGTAAAGATAGCGTAGAGCATTGAAATAACCAATGCTTCTGTCTTTCCAGCCTGCCGACCAATACGGAATACTTTGTAACGTGCACTACATCTAAGCATCTCTGCTTGGTAGGGTCTATTGAATGGACTTTTACCATTCGTTATAGCTACTTCATTGGCTTCCACATTATCGTAGAAATTTGGGCAGCCTTGAGGTAGCGTGTCCGCTTTTGACTTTCTTTTCCATACCGCACCATTTTCATCTATACAGTGCCAGTCGAGCATCTCGTTTGCCCAGGTTACTGGATCAAGCATTGATACAGCTGCTTTAGCATCACCAGGTGAAAGTGTAGCTAATACCTTTGGAGCAATATACTCCAATGGAATACCATCACAGGTAACAGCAAATTTCTGCTTGTTAGTATGTTTCTTCTTGTAACTTTTTACACAGCCAAAACAAATTTGGTCACATTTTTTGAGATCAATTGACATATTATCGAAGTAATCCTGAGACTCCTCGACCTCCACCTAATGCAGTAATACGATTGAATGGTCTTGTCATACGCATACCAAAATATCTACGTGCAAGAAGAGCACCACCAACTGCTCCAGCGAGGGCACCAATCCCTAATCCTGCGCCAGCACCATACTGACCATATCTTTGGCCTTTCTCTCCTGGAGACTCGCCTCCTGGAAACATACCTAGAGCTCCACCAGCCATATATCCGCTAGTCATACCATAAGCACCAGTTAATCCTGCTGCCCCTAGGCCAATGGCTCCGATTTTTCCAACTGCTCCAATGCCACCGTGTCTATATGCAGACTTTACTCCTTGCCCTACATATCTAGCACCCATAGTCATCTTAGAAAACAATCCTGGCATATCCTATTACCTCATTGTCGGCACGTGCATTAGTGCCGCTTCAGACCCAAACGCAGATCGACCATTGATCTGTGAATTCTGTAATGCATTCAGGCTTCTGTTCCTCATTGTAGCACCTGTACCAAATGGATCAATAATAGGACTTCCCATCTCAAGGCGGCGCTGTTTCTTCATTACTTGGTTTCCATGTTCAAGAGCTTTATAAGTTCCATAGCCAAGTCCTGCAACTGCAGCAACTCCAACTGCTACTGGAATAGCTGTACTACCAAGGATAGCGGTAGCTCCTTTCCAAGCAAAACCCCAGGCGAATGATTCTGCTGTAGCTACTGAACCACCACGTATAGCACCAAAGATGCCACCTTCTCTATAGCCAGCAAAGGCAGAGTAACCTACGAAAGCAGGACCTAGTGCACGGCCTGCGGCTCCAAGCATAAACTTGCCTTTAGTAGCCCGGGAGCCATGTTTGAATGCGGCTGCATAGCCTTTTGCCTGTGCTCTCCTACCAATAGGAGCCATCCAACCTTTTCCAGCAACTAGTGGATCAAAGATACTTCTATTGAAAAGACCGCTCGGGCCAAAACCCATCGCCCATTTTGCTTCATTAATACCACCACGAACCGCAGCAGTATTTACGAACTGTTGCATTCCAGGATAATTTTTCTGAAACCTTTCATAGGAGAACGCCATTATCTATGTCTCCCTGCATGAGCTCCTTGTACTAACCCATCAGTGCTACGCATGAACCGCTGGCTATACATACCTTGCTGAAGCTTATTTACTCTCTGCTGAGCAGATACATTTGCATACAGATAAGCTCCACTACCTAGTGTAGCTGCTCCTGTAACCGTTGCCCATAGATAGGGATTTGCTATAGCTCCTGCTAATCTATCCATTCCTTTAGCATAGGATCCCATCTGAGCTCCTATTCCTCTAAATCCGCGCTGAGCTATATGCGGTGCTACTGTTCTACCTACACCTCTTATAAAGGTTTTGGATAGACCAATATGAGCTGCTCCAGTAATTGCAGCTCCAGTAGCTGCGCCAATAATAAATCTATCTGTGGCATACCCTTCAGTACCTGTAGCCGCATTGTAGAGTCCACCCACAAGTCCACCGGTCATAACTCGGCCACCAGGATTACCAATACCAAATTTTGTTAAGCTCCAAGCGCCTTTAGCAAATCCACCTAACATTAGTCTTGTCTCCTATTGGTATACTTAATATGACCCTTACCACCAAATGTACCATTGACTGAAGCAGCCATGGACATATCTCTCTGCATCCTGGCCATTTTCTGTTTTCTCATTATATCACGCGGTTGCATATTGGCAGCGGCCTGAATCATCTTTGCAACTTCTTTATCTTTTACAAAGGCACCTAATCTACTTGCCTGTACGTTGGCCCAGAATGGTGTCTCTTCAAGATAAGCCCATGCTTTCATGGATCTCTGTTCTAGCTTAGCCATGGTTTTCATCGCAGTAGCAGCATCTCCTGTAGGCCGGGCCCACTTGAAGCTGATACTATGCGCAAGATATTCCTCAAACTCCATTCTAAGCATTCGCTGTGATGAGTATTGTTTTGCATACGCTTTTGTATACTGCTCGATCCAAGCTTGGCTTGCCTCTCCTGTCATGGCATAGGAAAGAATAGTACGCGTACTTTCACTCTCCGGTAGACTTAGAGCCTGATGGAGGCGTTCATGAGCAATGGTACCTTTCAGAGCAGAAGTATATGTAATACCTTGTACTTTAGCTTTGCGTGCTACACCAATGGGATTGATAAATGCGACCCGACGTGGGTCGGGAGCTTGGCCTAATTCACTTGCTAGCCTATTAAGATCTTTATATGCTAGGCCTTTCTTGTAAGCACTCATAGTAGATACTTCGATTTCTCTACCTAATGCTGTAGTAAATGCTCCAGTTGTCTGATATGCTTTCTTACCAAATCCGAGTCCTACTTGCCCTGCTGCTCCACCAAAGAATCTACGAAGATTTCTCGGTACTGCAATAAGTCCTCTCCACCCAGAACCAAAGTCAGTTGTGACCTTTCGTATCAAACTTGCTATTCCTGATTCTGTAAGACCTGGGATAGTATTGTATGCATCATCAAAACCAGGGATTCTACCAGTGATCAGAGAAGATCCCTCCACTGAGGTGCTGGCTGCATAGAGCTTTGCATACTTTGTACTAGTAATTGGATTGATTGCCACCGATCGCATTCCCCAACCACCAAAGTGGATACTGAGAATATCACGCTCTATATTCGCCCATTTCGAGAATATTTTTTTACCTTGAAAAGCAGGATTCAGTTCTATGGACATCAATTCAACTGTAGATGCACTCTTATGAAAGATTCTGGAAGTTGTAAAGAGTTGCCTTCCTTCTCTTTCCACAATCATACTTACAACACCTTCATAACCCTTTGCTCCAGCTTCACCTGTAAAGCGGACTGTAGCTCCAGGAAACAATTTCTTAGCAGATGTAGCTGCAGCTTTTCGATATGCTGCTGATGCAACACTAAAACCACCTCGAGCAGCAAGAGTTGTTGGTGATCCAAAATCAGTATTAACTGTTCTTATCTGGTGAGAGAGACCTTTATGAGATAGACCAAGGATAGTATTATCCTCGTCCTTGTTTGGACGTTTATTATATTCCTTGAGAAAAGGATTTGCTATCTGCCGTCTAATCCAACGAGATCCTGCACCCATTATTCATCACCATCTCCTACAGTAATATCATCCGGAGAGAGAGGGAGATCGTTCGCGGGTGGGCCTGTTGTCGTCGTTTCCGTTTCCCCAACGTTTTCAGCTAGTTGTGCCTGTTCAGCTTGATCGCTGGCAATTATATCAAGTGCCCTTGTTGCTCGCTCAAGCTTGGTCCGAATCTCAGCCATTGTCGTTGATGGATCATTCTCATCAAGCTTATTGAGGGCAGCCTGCATCTTATACTTCTCTTGCCTGTCACCAACTAGGCGCTTCACGAGCTTATCCTTCCGATTATAGAGCTTGTCCTGCAGTTCCATGAACTGACTAATCTGCTGCTGGGTCAGAACATTACCTTGATGGTCTACTCCGATGACCTGCTCCACTACACCAGCTGCCTGCCTTGGATCATCAGCCAGATTCTGATTGATTCTCCAGAGCATCACTTCTATCTCCACTAGCTGATTCACCATTGTCCACTCAGTGTAGTTGGCAGGATCCACGTCATACTCTTCCAAATACCGCATCTGAGCGTTCTTTAGTATGTTCAGCTCCACCAGACACTGTCGTCCTATTGGAGCCTTACCTAGCTCCCAGTAGATGCATCTAGACTTCCAGGGACATTCTGGTCCTGTACAGGTCACTGGTAGGCTTGCTGTGGTACCAGTAGATAGATGCATCATTGTAGCTTTTACTTTGCGAGCTTCTTCGGGGGTGAACTGAATGTCGCTATAATCGTCGATTGAAGTATTGAGGATATTGAAATACTTGGATCTATAGACTTCCCCGTTCTCAGACATAGTCAGACCTTTCAGCGTAACTAGGGACACCTTAGTCTTTGGTGGAACATCTTCTAGATTAGCTATTTCCTCCGAATCGAGATCCAGAGGAGAGCCTGGTGGGATTGGAGTGCCGGGCATTACTTCTTCTTTTTCTTACGATTACTCTTCCGTGTGAATGTCTGAGATGGTGTGGAAAACGGTGTAGAGTCAGCGTACTTCTCACCCTCCGGAGCTTCTAGATCATACTCCAAATACTCATTGGGATCGAAATTTTCCATCCCCTGCTTATTCTTGAGGAGACCTGCTCCATTGATGGGCTTGTAATTTGGATTATTCTTTTTCCATGCTGGGGTATTTGCCATTATTTCCTCTTTTTCTTCTTCTTCTTTTTCTTCTTCTTCCTACGTCTACGCCGGGGCATTCCACCATGTGCTGCATCCAGAGGTTCACCCTCTCCACCTGCCTTGAACGATGTCTGCTCTGCGATAGACATGCTAGTGACGTCAAAGAGAGGAAGAACGCTTGGATGTAGATGGATTTTCGTCATATTGCTTTTCTACTTACTTTGGATTTCCTGTATTACCAGGTCCTTTGAGTGTAGAGTTAGCCTTCTTCGGAGTTGGTGATCCACCATTATTCACTCCAGCACTAATTGCTGCTGCCTTAAGTCTCTGTACTAGGGGAGTCAGAGGAGAGGCTATCTTGAACAAGTGTCTGATAAGTGGTGTACTTGCGAAGGTATTACCTTGATTATGGGCCATTATATTCACCTCGATGTGTATTTAGCACTATATATGTACTATATCGGTATTATAACTCTTCTCTATAGAAATAAAAGTAACGGGCGGGTTTGGCAGAGAAACCGATAAAAATTGATTACACACAGGTGTAGTATATCAGAGACAATAGAGACGGAAATAGAGGAAAATATATATAGAAAACAAAGAGGTAGCGGCGGCTTGGAAACAAAAACCATAGAAAAGCAAAATGGGGATTATTTCATGAGGGGACTAAGAGTCGTTCCTCCCTTCGGTCGGGACTTCTACTCATGCAATACCCCGGGTC